>Ga0209474_10000148_pt1 | contig 84144 bp, 79 predicted proteins | sample GraSoiAngelo_145_FD_185902 | JGI IMG/M metagenome (GOLD analysis project Ga0209474, IMG submission 185902) | Grasslands soil microbial communities from the Angelo Coastal Reserve, California, USA - 14_1009_05_20cm (SPAdes) (version 2) | ecosystem: Environmental > Terrestrial > Soil > Grasslands...
GCCCCCGCTGGATTGCATCGCTCGTGATTGGGCCGGGATTGATCAGCCGTACGATACCGTGGACATCGATGAACACCGACGTCGGCACACCCCGGAGCGCGTAGCTCTTGCGCACCGTGCCCCTCTGGTCGAGCAGCACGGGAAAGGGCATTTGGAAGTCGTCCCGGAACTGGCGTACATCCTTCATCCGCTCCTGATCCGTCAAGTTGATCGCCAGCACCTGCAGGTGCTGATCCTTGTGAGCGTCGTACGCGGCGATGATGTCCTTCATCTCCCCGCGACACGGTTTGCACCACGTGGCCCAGAAATTGAGAAAGACGGGACGGTCCTTGTAATCGGAGAGGCTCGCCGTCTCGCCCGCGAGCGTTTTCAGCGTGAAGTCGGGGGCGGGCGCTCCGAGCGTCTGGGCCGACATCGGTCCCGCGGCGGTGAGGAGCGTCGCGAAGGCGATCGACACGAGCTGCGAACCGAGCCGCACCTTGGTCCCCCAAAAAGCAAGACGCCGAGTTCCCGGGTCGGGAGCTCGGCGTCTGCCGCGTTGCCTCGAACTAGGCTACTGGAACATTGTGCTCGTGCGCTGGCACGTCAAGCAGGCGTCGTTCACAGCGTCGCCTGTGACCGGAATACCGAGAACAAGGACGAGACTCTATGGAAGCCACGGGATTCATCGGAAGGGATAGATGCACCGTTGACCCCGTTGGCCGGTGAGTTACCTTCCAAGCCTGAGATGAGCCGGCCCGACCGCACGATCATCCTGGACGCCCGCGCCATGTCGCGGGCGTTGCAGCGTATGGCGGTAGAAGTGCTCGAGCTCGCCCATGGCACCGACGATCTCGTGCTCATCGGCATCCAGCGGCGCGGCGTCGAGCTCGCCGAACGGATCGCCAAGTCGATCGAGCAGGACGAGGGAGCGGTCGTGCCCCGCGGCGCCCTCGATATCACCCTCTACCGCGACGACCTCGAGACCGTGGGCCCCAAACCCGTCATTGGCGAGACCCGCATTCCCGGGGAGCTGGGCGGCAAGCACGTCGTGATCGTGGACGACGTGCTCTACACCGGCCGGACCGTGCGCGCCGCGCTCGACGAGCTCGCCGACTTCGGCCGCCCCAAGCGCATCTCACTCTGCGTGCTGGTGGATCGCGGCGGGCGTGAGCTGCCGATCCACCCGGACATCGTCGGCAAGCAGGTCAAGGTGAACAGCGGGGAGCGGGTCGACGTGCTGGTCGAGGAGCTGGACGGACGCGACGAGGTGGCCCTGGTGCGTCAGGGAGCGCCGGCATGACGGCGCCCCCCCTCGGCAAGGACCTGGTCGGGCTCGAAGACCTCTCGGCAGACCAGATCCGGCTCATCCTCGATACCGCCGAGCCCTTCAAGGAAGTCTCCGAGCGGCCCATCAAGAAGGTCCCGGCGCTCCGCGGTAAGACCATCGTCAATCTGTTCTTCGAAGCGTCCACGCGTACGCGTATCTCGTTCGAATTCGCGGAAAAACGTCTCTCCGCCGATACCGTCAACGTGGCGGCGAGCGGCAGCTCGGTGCAGAAGGGGGAGACCCTGGTCGACACCGCCCGGAACCTCGAGGCGATGCGGATCGACATGGTGGTCATCCGCCATCCCTCCTCCGGGGCCGCCGAGTTCCTGGGTAACCGGATTCGTTCCAACGTCATCAACGCCGGCGACGGCAAGCACGAGCATCCCACGCAGGGCCTGCTCGATCTCCTGACCATCCGCGACAAACACGGGAGAATCGAGGGCATCAAGGTGTGTCTCGTGGGCGACGTCCTGCACTCGCGCGTCGCCCGCTCGAACATCTGGGGCCTCCTGAAGCTCGGCGCCGAAGTCGGCGTGTGCGGCCCCGACACGCTCCTGCCGCGCGGCATCGAGGAGCTCGGCGTGTGCCGCTTCCGCCGCATCGAGGAGGCGATCGAGTGGGCCGACGTGCTGAACGTGCTGCGGCTTCAGCTCGAGCGCATGGAGATGGGATTCATCCCGAGCGTGCGGGAGTACTACCGCGTCTTCGGCGTCACCGCCGAGCGGCTCGAAAAGGCGGGACGTCCCATGACCATCATGCACCCGGGGCCCATGAATCGCGGCGTGGAGATCGATTCACGCGTCGCCGACGGGCCGCATAGCGTGATCCTCGACCAGGTAACGAACGGCGTCGCCGTCCGGATGGCCGTGCTGTACCTGTTGGCCGGCGGGCGTCCTGAGCTGGCCGACGCGGCGAAACGGTCCGGAGGCCCGGAGTGATGCGGTCGCTGCTCTTGAAGGGCGGCCGCGTGATCGATCCGAGCCGGGGCTTCGACCAGGTCGCGGACGTCCTCATTCAGGATGGGAAAATCGCCGCGGTTGGCCCCGGGCTCGGGACGCCCGACGGCGCCGAGGTACGGGACGTGCGGAACAAGGTTGTCGCCCCTGGGCTGGTGGACGTGCACGTCCACCTGCGCGAGCCCGGCAACGAGGACGTCGAAACGATTGCGAGCGGCGCCCGCGCTGCCGCGGCGGGCGGGTTCACCACCGTGTGCGCCATGCCGAACACGGATCCCGTCACCGACAACCAGGCAGCCGTCGGCTTCATCGTGCGCCAGTCGGTCCGTGCCGGGCTCACCCGCGTGTACCCGATCGGGGCCATCTCGGTCGGCCAGAGGGGAGAGCGGCTCTCCGAGTTCGGGGAGATGGTCGGGGCCGGCGCCGTGGCCGTCTCGGACGATGGCAAGCCCGTCGTCTCGAGCCACCTCATGCGCACCGCGCTCGAGTACGCGCGCACCTTCGAGATCCCGGTCGCCGACCACTGCGAGGAGCCGACGCTCGCCGCGGGCGGCGTGATGCACGAGGGACTGGTCGCCGCCCGGCTGGGTCTCAAAGGCATCCCGGCGGCGGCCGAAGAGATCATGGTGGGACGCGACGTGCTGCTGGCCGGCCTCACCGGCGGGCACGTGCATCTGTGCCACGTGTCCACGCGTGGCTCGGTCGGGCTCATTCGCAGCGCGAAAGAGCAGGGGGTCCGCGTCACCGCCGAGGTCACACCGCACCACCTCACGCTTACCGAGCGCGACTGCGAGCGCTACGATACGCACGCCAAAATGAACCCGCCGCTGCGCGAGGCGGCGGACGTCGCGGCGCTGCGCCAGGCGCTCAAGGATGGCGTGATCGACTGCATCGCCTCCGACCATGCCCCGCATGCCTACGACGCCAAGGAAGCCGCCTTCGACGACGCGCCATTTGGGATCGTCGGGCTGGAGACCGCGTTCGCAGTGGCTCATACGGAGCTCGTAGCGGGAGGCATGCTGACGCTCCCCGAGCTGATCCTTCGCATGAGCACCGCACCCGCCGTCGCATTTCGGCTCCCGGGCGGAACGCTGAAACCCGAAGCGGCCGCCGACGTCGTCGTGCTGGACGTCGCCACCCGCTGGACCGTGCATCCCGCAGAGTTCTTCTCGAAAAGCCGCAACACGCCGTTCGCGGGCCGCGCGCTCACCGGACGCGCTGCGCTCACAATCGTCGGCGGCAAGGTCGTCCATCAGGCGGAGGCGTCCGCCGGCTCGTGACGCGGCGCGCGGTGGCCGACCGCATGGCGCTGTGCTGTCGGCAGCTCGCGGAGCGGGGGCTCATGGCCGGACAGGACGGCAACCTGGCGGTCCGCCTGGGGCCCGACCGCGTGCTCGTGACACCGACCGGAGTGATCAAGGCGCTGGTGGGGCCTGCGGATATGGTCGAAGTGGACCTGCGAGGCGGCAAGCGGCGTGGGCGCCATAACCCTACGAGTGAATTGGACTTACATCTGCGGATCCTGGCGCGCCGGCCGGACGTCGGGGCGGTAGTGCACGCGCACCCCCCCGTGGCGACCGGTTTGGCGGTCGCGGGCCAAGACTTGCATATATTGGTCCTGCCTGAGCTTATCCTGCAGTGCGGGGATGTGCCCCTGGTGCCCTACGGGACGCCCGGGACGCGGGAGTTAGGCGACCGGCTCGAGCCGTACCTGCCGGGGCACGAAGCGTGGCTGTTGGCGAACCACGGGGCGGTGACGGTCGGCGCCACGCTCGACGCGGCGTGGATCCGCATGGAGAGTCTCGAGCACGGCGCGCGCATCATCTGGGTCGCGCGCACGCTCGGGCGCGTGAACGAACTCAGTCCTGAGGCGGCAGCGCGCCTCCGACGGGAGCGAGATGCCGAAGGGCATGTCTAAGAGCACCGCCATCATCCAGCGGTTATTGGAGGAGCGGCGCCAGTACGAAGCCTGGATCGCGCGCCTGAACAGCTCGGCGGACGCGACGCCGGGGAACGTGCGGGCGCGCGTGCGCGAGGATTACGAGGCCCGGCTCGTCGCGGTGATGGAGGAGCTCAAGGCTCACGCCGAGAGCGCGCGCCTGGCGATCCAGGAAAAGCGCTATATGCGCGGGGAGCTACAGAAAAAGGAGGCGCTCGCCGCCGAGAAGCTCACCGAGACCGAGCTGCGCCATTCGGTCGGCGAGTACGACGAGTCGCAATGGGAACAGGTGCACCAGGACGTGCTTGCGGAGCTGGTGTCGGTGCGCGAGGACCTGCAGGCGGTCGAGGCGGATATCCAGAAGCTCGAGGAGCTGGACGCGCTGGTTCGCAATCGGCCGGCTCCGAGACCCGCCGCGGCGCCTGCCCCGACACCGCCAGCGCGCCACGCCGCTCCACCCATCATCATGCCTCCAGAGCCGCCGCATAAACCGGCCCAGGTGGACGAGCTCGAGTTCATCAAGTCGGTCACCGAGGACGACACGGGGGCGGCTCCGTCGCCGCGACGCGCCAGCGGTGCCCAGTTCCAGCCCACGATCCCGTCCGATCCCCCCCGCGCCGCCGTGCCGCCGTCGCAGCGGGCCGCCAACCCTGTGCCTGCGCCGATCGTCCCCGACCCGTCAGCGGCGGGCGATGAAGAAGTCGAGCGGACGCTGCGGTGCAAGCAGTGCGGTACGATGAACCTGCCGACGGAGTGGTATTGCGGGCAGTGTGGCGTTCAGCTCGACGCGGTCTGAAACCGATGCGGGACGCCTCTGCGCGACGTCTTTACTGGACGTCGTTATTTATTTGGAGAGTTTCCGCACCACGGCAGCAAGCCGGCTCTTGTGTCGCGCCGCGTTGTTGTGATGGATCAGATGCTTTCGGGCGGCGCGATCGAGCAGCCGCGCGGCCACCCGATACGCCGCACCCGCCTGCTCGGCGGTCGTGGCGGCGCGCACGCGTTTGAGGGCGGTGCGGAGCGCGGAGCTCTGAGCACGGTTACGTATTTGGCGGGCGCGCCCCTGGCGCATCGCCTTCTTCGCAGACTTGATTCTCGGCACTCGAGGCCTCCTCGTGAGGCGCGGAAGATAGAGGGTAAGTGCAGGTCGGTCAAGGCGCTACGCCGTTGACCGGGCCACCGCCGGATCGTTATCTTAGGCGGTCACCGACCCCCGAGCCCGAGCTATTTCGTTCGACATCCTCATCTGGGCCCCGGTGCTTTTGTTCTCGATGGTGGCCCACGAATACGCTCACGCCGAGGCTGCCTATCGGCAGGGTGACGACACCGCCTACATGCTCGGGCGGCTGACGCTGAATCCGCTCAAGCACATCGATCCCATCATGACCGTGGTGCTGCCGGTGGTGCTGTGGGTGTCCCATGCCGGGTTTCTGTTCGGTGCCGCCAAGCCGGTGCCGGTGAATCCCAGAAATTACCGCAAGTTCGTCCGGGGCGACGTGATCGTGTCGCTCGCGGGCATCGTCGTCAACCTGATCTTGTTCCTGGTCTTCGCGGGGCTGTTCGCCGTGGTGGGGCTCGTGGCCGAGCGCGTACCGTCGCTCACGGCGAGTCTCGAGATCCTGCAGCGGATGATGTTCTACGGGATGCGCCTCAACCTGGTGCTCGCGTTCTTCAACCTGATCCCGATCCCGCCGCTCGACGGCAGCCATGTGTTCTACCACCTCCTGCCGCCGGGCTGGGGCCTGAAGTACCGCCAGTTCTACCAGCTCGGCATGCTCCCGCTGTTTCTGATTCTCTGGCTCGCGCCCGCGCTCTTGACGCCGTTCCTGTGGCCCGCCAGCGCGCTGCTGCAGCTGGGTTGGTCGGTCGTCGGCCGGTACGCGTTGCCGGGGGGCCTGCCCGCGTCATGACCGCGCTCCCGCCCACGGCCCAGGACCAGAACGGCTTCATCGTCGAGCTGGAGCAGTTCTCCGGCCCGCTCGACCTGTTGCTCCATCTGATCCGCGAGGACGAGGTCGACATCACCGACCTGCCCATCGCGAAGATCGCCGACCAGTTCCTGGCCGTGATCAGCGAGTTGGGGCTCAATCAGGCGGCGGACTATCTCGAGATGGCCGCCCGCCTGCTGCGGATCAAGGCACAGATGCTCTTGCCGCGGCGCCTGGGCGACGACGAGTGGGAAGATCCGCGCGCCGAGCTGGTGCGGCGGCTGCTCGAGTACCAGCAGATCCGCGAACTCGTGGAATGGCTGGGGGCGGCGGCGGCCCGCCGGGCCGAGCAGTTCGGGCGGGGCTTCTCTCCCGAGCCGCCCGCCGCGCCGCCCGCGCCCCTCGTGATCGACCTGAACGATCTGCTGGCGGCGGCGGAGCGGGTGATCGCCCTCATTCCCGAGCCGGTGCTGCACCGCGTGGTGCCGCGGCCGCTCGACGTGGAGGGCGCGACCGAGCGGATTCAGGCGCTGCTCACGGAGCGTTCGGCGTTCGGGTGGGGCGACATTGTGGGGGAGCGTCCCACGCTCGTGGACGTCCTGTCCGCCTTCATCGCCCTGCTCGAGCTCGCCAAGCGCGGCTCGCTGCACGTTCACCAGGAGGGGCCGTTCGCCCCGATTCAGATCCGCCGTGAATCCGCTCGCGAAGCTGGTTGAGTCGGCGCTGTTCGCCTCAGCGCGACCGCTCACGGTCGAGGAGCTCATGACCCTCGACCCGCAGTCCGGCGCGGCGGCGGTGCGCGGCGCCTTGGCCGAGCTCCGGAACGCGTTCGCGACGGGCGACCACGGGGTCGAGCTGGTCGAGATCGCGCAGGGGTGGCAGTTCCTGACGCGGCGGGAGTATGCGGAGGCGATCGATCGCGCGCAGTTCGCGCTGCGCCCGCGCCGGCTCAGCCCGGCGGCGCTCGAGACGCTGGCCATCATCGCCTACCGGCAGCCCGTGGGACGGGTCGAGGTGGACGAGATCCGGGGCGTGGATTCTGGCGCCGTGATCGAGAAGCTGAGCGAGCGCGGGCTGGTGGAGGTCGTGACCCGAGGAGAAGGGCTGGGCCGGCCCCTGCTGTACGGCACCACGCCGCAGTTTCTGGAGATCCTCGGCCTCAAGGACCTGGATGAGCTGCCGCGGCTGGATGAGCTGTCGGTAGCGCTGCGGCCGCCCGCACCCGCCGAACCCGAATGATGCTGATGCGCCTGCAACGCGCCCTGGCGCGTGCGGGCGTGACATCCCGCCGCAAGGCCGAGGACCTGATCCGCGCGGGTCGCGTGCGCGTGGACGGCGCCGTGGCCACGATCGGCATGAGCGTGGATCCGCTGCGCCAGCGCGTAACGGTGGACGGCCGCGCGGTGCGGGCCGCGGGGCCCGTTACTTGGCTAGCGCTCAACAAGCCGGTCGGCTATGTAGTGAGTCGCGGAGATCCGGAAGGGCGACAGACCGTCTATGGTCTCCTCCCCAACGTACCGGGGCTCACGTACGTTGGACGACTGGATGTCATGACATCGGGGCTGCTGCTGTTCACCACGGACGGCGCAGCGGCGCATCGACTGATGCACCCGCGCTTCGCCGTACCCCGCACCTATTGGCTGCGAGTCCATGGCCGCGGCGTGGACGAAGTGCGCGCCGCGCTGGCGCGACCCCCGGCCATCGACGGTCGCCCGGTGCGGGTCGTGGACTTTCGGGTGCGCCCCGTAGAGCGCAGCGCCGAGGTCGAGATCACGCTTGCGGAAGGTCGCCAGCGCATCGTCCGGCGGCTCGCCGAGGCGCTGGGCCTGAAGGTCGAATGGCTGCACCGCGTTTCCTACGGGCCGGTGCGGCTCGGGAGGCTGGCCGAGGGCAAGTACCGGCGGCTTGCCCAGAACGAAGTCGAGGCCATCGAGCGACTGCATGAACCTGCGTGAAGGAGTCGAGCGCTAGGCCATGGCAGCGGAAACCGCAGGAGTCGAACGCACCCTCGGCGCCATCGGGACGACGTTCCGCCTGATGCGGCTCTATCCACCGACGCACCCCGCGGTGGTCGAGGCCTTGAAGCAAATCGGCGAGGCGATCCCGGGCGTCGCCGCGCTGGGTACCGTGGAGTGGAAGGTGGGCGTCACCGGCTTGCACTGGCACGGCCAGCACCTGCTGCCCCGCAACGCACAGATTGCCGAGCTCGCCGGCCTGTTGTACGCGCGCGGCGTGCGGGCGGTGACCCTCAATCCGGGCATGGCGCCCGAGCACGTGCTGGCGCTGTTCCACGTGGCCACCGGCACCGTCCCGCCCGACGATGGGACGCTCGGTCGTATCACTCTGACGCTGGGACGCCGCACCTCCGCCCGGCTCGAGCGACTGCGCACGCCGACGCCGGCGTCGGGTGCGCCGGCGATCCCGGAGCCGTCGGCCGAATCGAGTCCCCCGACCGCCGTCACGACGGAGCAGTCGACCGCCGCGGCGGCCGGCGCGCTGATGGCCGGAAAACGAGCCAGTGCCGCGTTCCGGCCCGACGTGTTGCCGGTCGATGTGGAAGTGAAGCGGGCCGTGACCGCGCTCGGCAACGCCGCCACGACCGAGGAGCAGGCCGCCGCGGTCGACAAGCTCGCTGCGCTCGCCCCCCAGCTGTTGGGGTTGCACGACGTCGCCATCGTGGCGGATGCGATCGCGGCGCTCGACCGCCTGCTGCCGACGGCAAACGATCCGAAGGTCGTGCAGGCGATCGACCAGGCGGCGGTCGCGCTCTCGGAGCGTGGCTTGGTCGAGCGCTTGGTGCACCGGCTCGGGGAGGCGCGCGTGCCCCCCGAGGAGCGCGAGGCGGTCGTGACGGCCGTGGCCGCGCTGGCGTCGCTGTCCATGGGGCTCGTCTTGGACGCGTTCATCGCGGCGCCCGTGGACCTGCGGGCCCCGTACCGGGGAGCGGTGCGCAAGGCGGCGGACCGGGCCCTCGACCCATTGCAGGGCAAACTGGCGGACCCGGATGCCCAGGTGGTGGCGGCGGCGGCCGAGTTCGTGGGTCTGACGGGGAGCCCGCAGGCGGTGGCGCTGTTGATTCCGTTGTTGCGGCATGCATCGGAATTCGTGCGGGAAGCGGCGCTGCTCGGGCTCGCCGAGGCGGGCGGGCGCGAGATCGCGCGGCCGGCGATGCCGGCGCTCAAGGATGAGAGCGTGGCCGTCCGCGCGGCGGCGGTGCGGGCGGTCGCCGCGGCTGGCGACCCGACCTCGTCCACTGTGCTGGTCCGCCGGGTGGAGCAGGAGGCCGACGAAGGGGTACAGGCGGAGTTGCTGCGGGCGATCGGCCGGCTCGGGGCGCGGGATGCGCTGGATGTCCTCGCCCGGTACGCCGAGCCGGGGGGCATGATGCACCGGCGGAGCGCAACGGTGCGGGCCGCGGCGGTGGACGGGTTACGGCATATCGCGCGCCCCGAAGCGCGGGGGCTGTTGGAACTCTACAGCAAGGACAAGGAGCCGGCGGTGCGCAAAGCGGCGGAGGCGGGGCTGAAATGACCACTCGGACGGCGAAGACCGGCGACGCGGTGCTCAGCCAGACGATCGCGCGCGAAGTGGCAAAGCGGGTCGTGGCGCAGGACCTGATGGTCGAGCGCCTGCTCATCGGCTTGCTGACGGGCGGGCACGTTCTGCTCGAAGGCGTGCCCGGGCTCGCCAAGACGCTGGCGGTGCGCACGGTGGCCGAATGCCTTCGCATCGCGTTCTCCCGAATCCAGTTCACGCCGGACCTGCTGCCCGCGGACGTGATCGGGACCATGGTGTTCGACCAGAAGACCCAGGAGTTCTATCCGAAGAAGGGGCCGCTGTTCGCGAACCTGGTGCTCGCGGACGAGATCAACCGCGCCCCCGCCAAGGTCCAGGCGGCGCTGCTCGAGGCGATGCAGGAGAAGCAGGTGACGATCGGCGGAGAGACGTTCTTTCTGGGTGAGCCGTTTCTCGTGCTCGCGACCCAGAACCCCATCGAGCAGGAAGGAACCTACCCGCTCCCTGAGGCCCAGCTCGATCGGTTCATGTTGAAGGTGCGCGTGGGCTACCCGACGCGCGACGCCGAGAAGGAAATCGTCGCGCGCATGGCGTCGGGGCGGCCGATCGAGGTGCAGCGCGTGGCGGAGGCGGACGACATCCTCGCCGCGCGCAGCGCGATCGCGGAGCTCTTCATGGACCAGAAGGTCGTGGATTACATCGTGGATGTGGTCCGGGGGACTCGCGAGCCGCAGGCGATCGGCCTGCCGGAGCTGAAGCCGCTCATCGCCTTCGGGGCGAGTCCGCGCGCGTCGATCTACCTCGCGCAGGCGGCTCGGGCACACGCGTTCCTGCGCGGCCGTGCCTTCGTCGTCCCGGAAGACGTCAAGGCCATGGCCTTCGACGTGCTGCGGCACCGGGTCCTGCTCACGTTCGAGGCGGAGGCCGAAGACATGGACTCGGACCGCGTCATCGGAAAGATCCTCGAGGCCGTGGGCGTGCCGTGACGTACGAAGGCAAGGATCGTCGAAGTGCCGAGACCTCCCCGCTCCGCGCCCGCCGGCGACTGGTCACCCCAGAAGTGCTCCGGCAGGTCAAGGGCATCGAGCTGCGCACCCGATCCCTGGTCAGCTCCCTCTTCACGGGCGAATACCGGTCCATGTTCCGGGGGCAGGGCATCGAGTTCGCGGAGGTGCGCGAATACCAGCAGGGAGACGACTTCCGCGCGATCGACTGGAACGTCTCGGCACGGATGGGCCACCCGTTCGTGAAGACGTACCACGAGGAGCGTGAGAACACGCTGCTCCTCGTGGTGGATCAGTCGGGCTCGTGCCAGTTCGGACGCCCCTACACGAAGGCGGGCCTCGCGGTTGAGGTCGCGGCCGTGCTGGCGCTGGCGGCGGCGCGCCACAACGACCGCGTGGGCGCGCTGATGTTCGCCGACAAAGTCGAGTTGATCGTGCGGCCTGCGAAGGGTCGGCCGCACGCGCTGCGCGTGATCCGCGACCTGGTGGCGTTCACGCCGCGGGGGCGGGGCACGAACCTGGGGGAGGCCCTGAGCTACGCCGCGAAGCTGCCGAAGCACCACGCGATTGTGGCCGTGCTGTCGGATTTTCGGGCCGAGGGCTGGGAGGTGCCGCTGGCGCAGCTGGCGGCGCGCCACGACGTCGTCGCCATCACCATCGACGACCCGCGGGAACGCCACCTCCCCGATGCAGGCTGGGTGGACATGGAGGACGCCGAGACCGGTCAGCGCGTCCTCGTCGATACGAGCCACGGGCCGACGCGCACGCGCGTGAGCGTCGCGGCCGAGCGGCAGCTCCAGGAGCGCACGCGGAAGCTCGCCCAAGCCGGCGTGGATCGCGTCGCGCTCCAGACCAGCGTGCCATATGGCGTTGTGCTGCGCCGCGCGTTCGCCGAGCGCGCCCGCCGCCTGAAACGATGACCGCACGTTGTGAGACGCTACGACGTTACGCCGTACGAGTCCTGGCGCGGACGGCGGTACTTGTCGTGCTTAGCGTCGTAGCGTCGTGGCGTCGTGGAGCAGCTCAGACGGCGACTTGGATCGCTAGTCCCCCAGCTCCCACCGTCGGCGACACCATCTGGCTCGAGCGTGCGATCGCCGTCCCGGCCGGCTGGCAGGTCAGGGCGGGGAAGCTCGACGCGACCGAGGCCGTCGAGCCGCTCGCCGATCCCGCGGTGCTCCGGCGCGCGGGTGGCTGGGTCGTCCGCTACGCCGTCGTAGTCTGGAAACCCGGCGTTCACAAGCTGGGGCTGCCTCCGCTCTGGCGGCTCGGTCCCGACGGGCGGGCGGACTCGACGGCCGGAGGCACGACCAGTCTCAGCGTGGCGAGTGTGATCCCGGACTCGCTGCTGCGGCCGAGTCCACAGGGGTTGCTCGCGCCGCTGCGGGCCGCGCATCGGGATCCCGTGCCGCCGCTCGTGGCCCTGGCGCTGGCCGCCGGGCTCCTCGCCACGGGCGTAGTCGTGCGGCGACGGCGGCCCCGAACCCTCGAGCCCGCACCTCCAGTTCCACTGGAACGTGAGGTCCCCGACACCCGGTGGCTCGCCGCGGGGGAACCGAAAGCCGTCGCCGAGCGGGCGATCTGGCGGCTCCGCGCCGCCCTGGTGCGCGCGGTCCCCGAGGCGCACCCGGCGCTCGACACGGCCGAGTGCCTGGCGGTCGTCGAGCGCGCGCGTCCCGACGCGCCGCTGCGCGAGCTGCGCGACCTGCTCGAGCAGCTCGACCGGGTGGCGTTCGCCTCCGCCCACGGGACCGATGTCGCCGCGCTCTCCGCCATGGCGCGTCGGCTCGCGCGAGAGCTGAGCCCGTGAGCTTTGCCCGGCCGCTGCTGCTCCTTGCGCTCGGCCTGTTGCCGTTGTGGTGGTGGCTGCGCGCCAAGCGCCTCGCTCGCCTCTCGGGCACGCAGATGAGCGACGTCCGACCCGCTGCGGGCGCGGCGGAACGCCTCTGGGTCGCGCGCCTCCCGGTCACGCTCCGCAGCGCCTGCCTCGGCGCCTGGATCATCGCCGCCGCGGGACCCCGCATCGGCGCGGCGCGCAGCGAAACGCGCAGCGAGGGGATCTCCATCGTGCTGGCCGTGGACATCTCGGGCAGCATGCAGGCGGAAGACTTCGCGCCGGCGAACCGCATCGACGTCGCCAAGCAGACCGCGATCGAGTTCGTGCGGGCCCGCACCTCGGACCGCATCGGGCTCGTCGCGTTCGCCGGGCAGGCGCTCACCCAGGTTCCCATCACGACCGACTACGCCGTACTGGAGCAGGCGCTGCGCGAGCTGCATCCGGGCATGCTCGAGGACGGCACGGCGATCGGCACGGCGATCGGAACGGCGGCCAACCGGCTGCGGCGCGCCCCGGGCAAGAGCAAAGTGCTCGTGCTGCTCACCGACGGCGTCAACAACAAGGGCACCGTGGATCCCCGAACTGCCGGGGAGGCGGCGGCGGCGTTCGGGATCAAGATCTACACCATCGGCATCGGCACACGCGGGCAGGCGCCCATGCCGACGGAATACGGGGCGGACGGCCAGCTGCGCTACGAGATGCGGCCGGTCGAAATCGACGAGCAGCTCCTGACCGAGATCGCGTCCATGACCGGGGGGCGCTACTACCGCGCCACCGATACCCAGTCGCTGCGCCACATCTTCGAGGAAATCAATCGCCTCGAGAAGACCGAGGTGGAGCAAGTCGTCTACCGGCGCTTCGACGAAGCCTACCGCTTGCCCCTCGCCCTCGGGCTGGTGGCGCTCGCGCTCGAGATCGTCGTCGCGGGCACGTTCGCGGTGCGGATTCCGTGATGACGTTCGACGCCCCCGTCGTGCTCGCGCTCGCGCCGCTCATTGGCGGTGCCGTGTGGTTCGCCGCGGCCTGGGCGCGGCGCGTCCGCATCCGACGTGCGGCGCTGTGGTCGCACGAGACGGTGCGGCAGGCAGTCGCCGCGGGACGCCTCGGACCCACGGCGCTCGCGGTCGCTGCGTTCCTCGGCGTCGTGGCGCTCGCCGGGCCCCGCTGGGGAGAGGAGCGGATCGTCGCCGAGACGCGTGGCCTCTCGGTCGTGCTCGCGGTGGACATCTCCCGCTCGATGCTCGCGGAGGACGCGACGCCCAGCCGGCTCCGGCGCGCGGTCCGCGAGGCGCGACGGCTGGTTCAGGACCTGGACGGGGATCGCATCGGGCTCATCGCCTTCGCCGGCTCGAGCTACATCATGTCGCCGCTCTCGATCGACGGCTCCGCGTTGACGCTCTACTTGGATGCGCTCGACCCCGACATGGCTTCCCAGGGAGGCACCGGCCTCGCGCCGGCGCTGCGCCAGGGCGGCGAGCTGCTGCAGGCCAGCTCCGAGCTCGCCGACCGCGTGCTCGTGGTATTCACCGACGGCGAGGCGCACGACTCCCTGCCGCCCATCACCGCGCAGGCGGAGCGTCTCAAAGCCGACGGGATCCGCTTGATCCTGGTGGCCGAAGGTGGACGTAACCCGAGCCGCATTCCCGTGCGGGACGACCACGGCCTCCTGCTCGGCTACCAGAAGGACGAGGACGGGCGTGTCATCGAGACGACGCGGCGGGACGACATGCTCGGGGCCGCGGCCGACGCGGCGCAAGGGACGCTCGTCGCGGCGGACCTTCCCGACCAGGCCGGCGCCGTGCGTGACCTCGTCGCCTCGTACCGGCGGGCACGGGCGAGCGAGACGCGCACCGAGCAGAGCCGGCCACGGGCCTGGCTGCCGCTGATGCTCGGCGTGGTGCTGCTGGTCGCGCAGGCCGCCTCGCGGCGAACCGCCGCGCTCGTCGGGGTGGCCTTCGCGTGTCTCGCCGTGCCGCGCGCGAGCGCGGCGCAGCAGCCCCAACTGCCGCGGAGCCCCGCGGAAAAGGCATGGGACCGTCACGACCTCCGGCGCGCGCGCGTCGCGTACCTGGCGGAGCTCGCCGCCCGTCGCAAAGAGGACGCTGCCTGGTACAACGCGGGTACCGCGGCATTGGCCGACTCGGACGCCGAGACGGCGCAGGCGAGCCTCGCGCACGCCGCCGCATCGCTCGATCCCGACCTGCGGTTCCGCGCGTTGTACAATCTCGGGCTGCTCGCGCTGCGCCAGGCAGATGACGACAGTGCGGGCCGCGACTCGCACCTGGCCGACGCCGAGCGCGCGTACCGCGAAGCCCTGCTGTTGCGGCCGCACGACCGCGCGGCGAAATGGAACCTCGAGCTCGCGATCAAGCACCGCGGTGGCAGTCAGAACAAGGCGCCGCCCAGCGGGGGGGGGAGCGGCCCATCGGGCGGGGGGGCCCGGAGCAGCGGCGGGGCTCAGGGCGGGCTGAGCCCGGCCCAGGCCGAGCAGCTGCTGCGCTCCATCGGTCACGAAGAGCTGAAGACCCGCCGCGATCGGACCGGCCTGATGCGGCACCCGGCCGAGCCGGGAGTGAAGGACTGGTGACCTCCGCGCTGTGGCTGCTGGTCGCCCTGCAGAGCGCGGCGCCGCCCGATGTGACGGCGCAGGTCGACCGCGCGCGAGTGCCGGCGGGCGAAGAGCTGACGCTCACCATCCGCGCGCGCTCGCGTTCGGCCGAGCCGGTGGCGCTCACCCTCCCGGGGCTCACGGGCTTCACGATCGTCGCCTCCCGCGAGGTGACGGAGGTGACGCTCGAAGGGGTGGGCGGACCGGTCCGCACCATGACGCGCGAGGTACGGCTCAAAACCCAGCGGCCCGGCACGCTCGTGATCGGGCCGGTGCGCGTACGGCAGGGCCTCCGGGAGATCGCGACGCCTCCGCTCACCGTCACGGTGGACAGCGCGGCGGCCGGGCTCGCCACCGCCGTCTCCCCGATTGCCCGCCGGCTGATCGAGGCGGCCCCGCCTCCCGCGCACAACGACCGTGTCGCGCTCAGCCTGATCCTGCCGGGGGATTCGGTGCTCGTGGGCCAACAGCTCGACGTGATCGCCGCCGCCTGGTTTCCGCGCGAGTTACGCACCCGCCTGAGCTACCCACCGATTCTCTCACTCCAGACGGCCGAAGGCGCGTGGTCGTACCCGGGGGCGGTGCCGACGGAGGTGGCGGCGTCGCGCCAGGTGCGGGGTGGATGGATGGACCTGTTCGTGGCCCACCAGGCGCTGTTCCCGCTCGCCCCGGGCCGGATCGTGATTCCGCCGGCCACGGTCGCCTACGCGGTGCCGGTCGGGTTCTCCGTTTTCAAGCGCGAGGAGCGCTACTCGCTGCGCAGCGACACGGTACCCGTCACCGTGTTGCCGCTGCCTGCCGCGCGCCGGCCTGCCGACGACCAACCGGTCGTCGGACAGGGGCTCGCGCTCGATCTGGGGCTCGACCCGCCGAACGGTCGCGTGGGAGAGCCGATCGCGATGACGGCGACGGTATCCGGGGCGGGCAACGTGGCCCTCTGGCCGGAGCCCGCGATTCGCTGGCCGCCCGGTTTCCGTCCCTATCCCGGAGAAACGGGCATGCGGATCGCGGCGCGCGACGGACGGATCGCGGGTACGAAGGTGTTTCATTACCTCGTGATGCCCGACTCGGCGGGATCATTCCTCCTGCCCGAGGTGCGCTACCCCTACTACGATCTCGCGGCGGGGGACTACCGGGCGGCGACGATCGCTCCGCGCGCGCTGGCCGTGGCGCCGGGAATCGAGCCGCACGCGGCGCGCGCGTTGCCGCCGCTCGCGCGCGGGCGCGACCCGGCGTGGGCGGACGAGGTGGCACGTGGCCTTGTGCCCTGGGGATGGCTCGTGCTGCTCGTCGGTCCGCCGCTACTCGTATGGCGGCGGCGGCGCCGCGCGCTCGCCCTGGACGGCCCCACGACCGTGGCGCCCGCCGCCCCGGAGCGGCTCACCCAGCTGGGACGGCTGGAGCGCGAGTTTCACGCGGTGCTCGCGAGCCACGTCCCGGACCAGCGGGCCCGGGACGGCGACGGGCTCGCCCGCGCACTGCGCGCCGCCGGCGTCGACAGCGCGGTCGCCGACCACGTGAAGCGGCTGCGGGACCGCCTCCGAGCGTCGCGCTACGGCCCCCGCGGCCTGGGGGACGTGGCCGAGCTCGCCGCGGAGCTGGCGCAGGTGCTGCGGGTCCTGGGTGCGGAGCCGGGCGGGAAAGGGCGTCGCGTGGTGGCGGCGATCGCGCTCATGGCGCTCGCAGCATTGGCGCCGCCCGCCGCGGCTCAGACGCTCAGTGCGGAGGCGCTGTACGACGCCGGCGCCCTCCGCGCCGCGGCCGACTCGTTTGCGGCACGCGCGGCAGGCGAGCCGCGTGTGCCGGCGCATTGGTACAACCTCGGCGCCACGTTGTACCGCGCCGGGGCGGACGGCAAGGCGACTGCCGCCTGGGCGAGAGCCGCCCGGCTCGCGCCACGTGACCTCTTGGTGCGGCGCGCGCGTGAGCTCCTCCCGGCACCCGACGCCGCGAGCGAGGCGCTCCTGACCACGGGCCTTGCCACGCCCGGGGAGTGGGCGCTCGGCGCGGGGCTCTGCTGGGTCGCCCTGTGGATCGCAGTGGCCGCGCGGCGCCGCCGCACGGTTGTCCTCGGCCTCTCGCTCGTCACCGTCGCGGCGGCGGGCCTCGCGGCTCGCGAGGTCCTGCGCCGTGCAGAGCCCCTGGCGATCGTCCTCAACGCCGCGACGCCGGTCCGGGTCGCGCCATACGGGGGCGCGAGCCCCGCGTCCATGGTCGAGGCCGGTGCCGCGCTCCTGGTGGACCGGCGTTACGGCGCCTGGCTCGAGGTGCATCGCGCGGACGGCGTCCGCGGCTGGGTGCTCGCCGCCGAAGTGTCGCGGCCGTGACGGCGACGATCGCGGTCCTGCCCCCCGAGGTCGCAGATCAGATCGCCGCCGGCGAGGTGGTCGAGCGGCCCGCGTCGGTGGTGAAGGAGCTGATCGAGAACGCACTCGATGCCGGCGCCAGCGCGATCCGCATCGACATCGAGGATGGTGGGAAGAGCCTGATTCGAGTCAGCGACGACGGCGCGGGCATGAGCCGCCCCGATGCGGAGCTCGCGCTGTCGCGTCATGCCACGAGCAAGATTCGCGAGGCCGCGGACCTGATCGGCGTGGCGACGTTCGGGTTCCGCGGCGAGGCGCTGCCCGCCATCGCATCGGTCTCGCGGTTCGAGCTGGAGACCTCATCGGACGGCCATGTGGCTACCCGCCTGCGCGTCACGGGCGGCAAGCGCGAGAGCATGGACGACGCCGCGCGGCAACGGGGGACGACGGTCACGGTGCGCGGGCTGTTCTTCAATACGCCCGCCCGGCGCAAGTTCCTGCGGGCGCAGGCTACGGAGACCCGTGCCGCCGTCGAGGTGGTGACGCTGCTCGCGCTCACGCGTCCCGACGTGGCCTTCACCCTCACGAGCGACGATCGTTCCCTGATCGACGTCCGTCCCACCACACGTCCCATCGACCGGGTCCATGCGTTGTGGGGCCCCCAGCTGACCGGCACGCTCCTGCCGATCGCGTACCGCGAAGGCCCGCTCGAAGTGCGAGGCTTCGCACAGCGCCCGGCGCAGGCGAAGCCGGCGGGCCGAAAGGGCTACGTGTTCGTGCGTGGCCGGCCGATCCGCGATCCGTTCATGTTGCGCGCCGCGGAGGCCGGCTACCGCTCCACGGTTGCGCCGGGCGACCGCCCGACGCTCATCCTGTTTTTGGAGCTCCCGGGGGACGCGGTGGACGTGAACGTCCACCCGTCGAAGCTCGAGGTGCGCTTCCGCGACAAGTTCTTCGTCGAGAAGGTCGTGGAGGAGGCGGTGCGGGCCGCGCTGGGTCCCCTCGTGGCGGCGGCGCCGCTAGGGACTGGGGACTCGGGGCTCGGGGCTTGGGCTGCGGCAGGGGGCTCCGCTGTGCCGCTCGAGATGTTCGCCGGCGACTCCCGAGCCCCTGGCCCCGAGCTCCGAACCCCGTCGCTGCTTCAAGTCTTCGACAGCTACATCGTGTTCCAGACCGACTCGGGCGTCGCGATCGTGGACCAGCACTCCGCGCACGAACGGGTGCTGTACGAGCGGGCGATGCGCCAGCTCACGGGCGACGGGGCGTCTGCCCAACGGCTCCTGCTGCCACTGACGCTCGAGTTCACGGCGCCCGAGCTCGAGGCGATCGACGCGCACCGCGAGCTGCTCCGTCGCGTGGGGTACGAGGTGGAGCCGTTCTCGGGGCGCGCGGTGGTGGTGCACACGGCGCCGAATCCGCATCCCCGCTTCGATGCGGCCCGCTGCTTCGGAGAGCTCGTCGCCGATCTCGCGGGCGGGCGATTCGGCGGGCTCGCCAATCGGTTGGAGCGGTTCGCGGCGACGTACGCCTGCCGCGCCGCCATCAAAGCCGGCCAACACCTCGAGCCCGACGAGATGCGCGAGCTCGTGGCGCGGCTGCTCACGGCGACGCTCCCGGCGCACGACGTCCATGGACGACCGACGGTCGTCCAGCTACCGAAGGATGAGCTGGAACGTCGGTTTGGGAGGACCTGACGTCCCTTCCATTGACCCCGGTACTAGTCGGCGCTACGGCGGTCGGCAAGACCGCGGTCGTTGTCGCGTGGGCCGAGACCGAGTCCATTAGCGTCGTTTCCGCCGATGCCCGTCAGGTATACCGGGGGCTCGATATCGGCACCGCGAAGCCGTCAGGCGCGCTGCTGGCCCGCGTGCCGCACCTCGGCCTCGACGTCGTCGAGCCGGGGGAGCGCTACAGCGCTGGCCGCTTCGCGCGCGACGCGGCGCAATGGCTCGGACAAATCCGCGGTGCGGGCCGTCACCCGGTGGTCGTCGGTGGAACCGGGTTGTACGTACGCGCGCTGGCGGAGGGCCTGTTTCACGAGCCTCCGCTCGACCCGGCGCGACGCGACCGGCTGCGCGCGTGGGCGGCGGCGCTGACGCCGGCGCGGCTCGCCCACTGGGCGGCGCGACTCGACCGCCGGTTCGCGGGGGGCGGGCGACAGCGGGCGGGGCGGGCCGTCGAGGTCGCGCTGCTCACGGGGCGGGGCCTCAGCTGGTGGCAGGAGCACGCCCGCGAGACCGGGGCGATGCGGCCGTGGTACATTCAACTCACGTTGCCACGGGACGTGCTGCACCGTCGCATCTCTCAACGCGTGGACGAGATGCTCGCGAAGGGCCTGGTGGACGAGCTGCGGCGGATCTTGGCGACGGGCGTGGCGCCGCACGCCCCGGGGCTCGACGGGGTGGGATATCGAGAGGTGGCTGCGATGCTCGCAGGGCGGCTTCCGGAGCGGGATCTGCGGGAAGCGATCGTGGTGGCGACCCGGCGCTACGCGAAACGCCAGGAGACCTGGTTCAGACACCAACTGCGAGACGCGGGAAGCGGGAAAGGGGAAACGGGAAACGTGTGGACCCTCGATGCCACCGCGTCTCCTGATGCGCTCGCCACCCGCATTCTCGAACGCTGGCGGAGCGCGACCGCTCCCGGCTCCCTGCTCCCTGCTCCCGAAAGATGAGGATCGGCATCACCTGCTATCCGACGTACGGCGGCTCCGGTGCGGTCGCGACCGAGCTGGGGCTGGAGCTCGCCCGGCGTGGACACGAGGTGCACTTCATCTCCTACGCGAGCCCGTTTCGGCTGCGCGGCTACGCCGAACGGGTGACGTTCCACGAGGTCACCCAGACCGAGTATCCCCTGTTCGAGCAGTCGTCCCCGTACGCGCTGGCGTTGGCGGTCAAGCAGCACGAAGTGGCGATGCGTGAGAACCTCGACCTCATGCACGTGCACTACGCCATCCCCCATGCCGCGACGGCGTGGCTCGCGAAACAGATGCTCAAGTCGCAGCGCGACCTGAAGATCGTCACGACGCTGCACGGCACCGACATCACGCTGGTCGGGCAGGATCCGTCGTACTACACACTCACCAAGTTCTCAATCGAACAATCGGACCGCGTCACCGCGGTGTCGGCGTTCCTGCGGGACGAGACCTACCGCGCGTTCGGATGCGCCGGCTGCGATGTCATCGTCATACCGAACTTCATCCCGACGGCCGAGTACCACCCGCCGGGCGAGGGCACCTGCCGCCATTCGCTCGCCCCGCCCGACCACAAGGTTTTGGTCCACGTTTCGAATTTCCGACCCGTGAAACGAGTGACGGACGTCGTGCGCGTGTTTGCCGGAGTGCGTCGCGAGCTTCCGGCGACGCTCGTGCTGGTGGGAGACGGGCCGGAGCGCGACGCGGCGGAGCAGGAGGTCGATCACCTCGAGCTACGACGCGACGTCCGCTTCCTCGGCAAGGTGGACAACGTCGCTGAGATCCTGCGAGGCAGCGACCTGTTCCTGCTGCCGTCCGAGACCGAATCGTTCGGCCTCGCCGCGCTCGAGGCGATGGCATGCGCCGTACCGGTCATCGCGACCGCCGTGGGCGGCCTCCCCGAGGTGGTGGTGCCCGGTGAGACGGGATTCCTCACGCCCAAGGGGGATGTCGCGGCCATGATCGCGCAGGGCCTTCGCGTGCTGCGCGATGGTGCCCTCCACGCCCGGATGCGCGCCGCCGCCGCCCGCCGCGCGCTCGAGTTCGCGGCCGACCGCATCGTGCCGCGCTACGAGCAGCTGTACGAGGACGTGCTGCGTGACTGATCTGCTGCGGCTCGTCCGAATCAACAACTTGCTGCTCGCCGCGGCCGGCGTTCTCGCCGGCGGCTGGATCGCTCTCGGCGCGGTGCGGACGCCCAACGTCCTGGCGCTCGCGGCCGTGGCCGCGGTCGGGGTCGCGATGGCGGGCAACGTGCTCAACGACATCTGGGACCAGGCCGCCGACCGCGTCAACCGGTCCGGTGGGGAGCGCCCCCTCGCCACCGGCCGCGTGACCCGCGGCACCGCCGACCTGTGCGTCGCGAGTGGGGCCGTGATCGGGGTCGGCGCCGCGGCCTTCGTCAACGGGACCGCGGTGCTCGTGGGCCTCGCGGCCTTCGCCGTGCTCGGGCTGTATTCGCCCGTGCTCAAGCGCCGCGGCCTGCCGGGGAACGTGGCCGTGTCGCTCGTCGGTGGCCTGCCGCTCATGTACGGCGCCATCGCGGTCGGACACGCGGCCGCGGGAATCGTACCCTGGATCCTCGCCGCCTGGATCCACCTGGTGCGCGAGATCGTGAAGGACATCGACGACCAGACCGGGGACCAGATGCTCGGCCGCCGCACCTTACCGCTCGTCCTCGGGGCTCGCCCGGCGAGCCTCGTGGCGGCGGGGTTGGCGGCGGCCTTCGTGCCCCTGTCGCTCGCGTTACCCGCAGCGGCGCACTACCGGGGCGCGTACTTTCTCATCGCCCTGTTCGCCCAGCTCGTCGTGCTGGCCGTGGCGAGCCGGCTGTTCACCGGGCGTACGCAGGGAAACAGTCGCCTCCTCAAAGGAGCCATGCTCGTGGGAATCGTGGCCCTGGTGGCCGGGCGGGTCGCATGACGCTCTGGCAGGGAATTATCCTGGGACTGGTGCAGGGGCTCACGGAGTTTCTCCCGGTGTCGAGCTCGGGACATCTGAGGGTGCTCGAAGTGGTGACGGGCGTGCACACCCCGGGCGTCTTCGTCGAGGTGACGCTCCACGTCGCGACCCTGGGTTCCGTGTTGGTCATGTACGGGCCGCGACTGTGGGCGATCGCGCGGGGCGTCCTGGCGCGGCGGCCGGCGGAGCTGCGGACGGCGGGGCTCCTTGTGCTCGCCACCGTTCCAGCGGGTGTCGTCGGCGGGTTGTTCCATCGTCAAGTCGAGGCGGCCGCCTCGTTGGTGCTCGTGGGCACGGGGTTCCTCGTGACGGGGTTCATGAACTGGTCCACGCGGCGGCTCAGCGGCAACCGCCCCGAACCTTCGGTCGGCGTCGCCGTGGGGATCGGGTTCGCGCAGGCCGTGGCGGCTGTGTTCCGCGGAGTCTCCCGTTCCGGGTCGACCGTGTGCGCTGCCCTGTGGGGCGGTCTCGGACCCGCCGCCGCCGCGGAGTTCAGCTTCCTGCTGGCGATTCCTGTGATCGCGGGTGCCGCGATCCTGGAGGGGCGTCACATGGCGGTGAACGTCGCGGCCGTCGGAGCGCTGCCGCTGGCGATGAGCTGCGTGCTCGCGTTCGCCGGCGGGATCTGGTCCATTCGGTTTCTCGTGGCGCTGCTCCAGCGCGGCCGCTTCTACGCGTTCGCGCCGTACAACTGGATCGTCGGCGTGCTGACGATCGGGTACGCGGTGTGGCGCGGCTAGCGATCGACGGGGTGACGGCAGCCGATCTCGCCGGGCGGTGGGGCGTGCCGCAGTGCGGCCTGTTTCGCGCGCTCGGCTCGACCTTCGACGCCGTTCACGACCTCGCCGCGCAAGCCGCCCTGGCGGGGACGGTGGTGATCGCCGAAGAGCAGACCGCGGGGCGGGGACGCGACGGTCGCACGTGGCACTCGCCGGCGGGCGGGGTCTGGCTCGGCATGCTGCTCCGTCCGGTGCGTGCCGAGCTGGGCGTGATCTCGGTACGCGTCGGGCTCGCCGTCGCGGATGCGGTCGATGCCCTCCTCGGCCGGTGCGAGACCCGCCTCAAATGGCCCAACGACGTCTTGCTGGGGGAGCGCAAGCTCGCGGGCATCCTGTGCGAGGGCCGTTGGCACGGCGAGGCTCTGCAATGGCTGGCGGTCGGTGTGGGCGTGAATGTGTGCAATGCCATTCCCGCGCCGGTCGCGCATCGCGCGGTGGCGCTCGGGGAATGGCTCCCCGCGGTCCGTCGGCTCGATGTCCTGGATCGCCTCGTCCCCGCGCTCGCGGGGCTCGCGTCGGGCGAGCCGGCGCTCAGCGAGCGCGAGTGCACCGCGTTCGCGGCACGCGACTGGCTGCAGGGTCGCCAGCTTCGCTCGCCCGCCGCCGGCCGCGCGCGCGGCCTCCGCCCGGACGGCGCGCTGCTCGTCGATCTCGGCGCGGCGACGATCGCCGTGCGGGAAGGTCACGTCGAGCTCGCGTAGTAGCATCGGCCGCCCCGACACTCATGCGGCTGCCGCGATGCTCCCGGTTAATGAGGGACTGTAAGTCCCAGCTCGGCGCAGGCGCGTCCTGAAGGACGCTCATGATAGGCACGCCTCGCGCTGAAATGCACCGCGCGGGAGCGATTCGATCCCGATCTCGCGTCCACGCTGCATACACTTTAGGCGTGCCGGTTCGCCTCTACGTGCACCTGACGTGGACCACTCTACAGCGCCAGCCCCTGATCAACCACGGGGTCGCCGATTTCCTACGGCGCTTTCTACCCCGGGAGGCCAAGCGTCATGGCGCGCGGCTTCTCGCGTCGGGCATCGTGGCGGATCACGTCCACGTGGTTCTGCAACTTCCTCCTGTCACGAACATCCCTCGGCTTATCCAGGGACTGAAGGGTGCGAGCGCGCGACTCGCCAATCGGGACGGGCTCATGCCGCGGGCGCCTCTGCGATGGGCCGAGGGATACGACCTGCGAAGCGTGGGCGTCCGACAGCTCGGCACCGTGCTAGCGTATGTCGAGAATCAAGCGGCGCGCCACCCGGAGCTCACCGTCGACCAGTGTCCTTAAGGACGCCACAGGGCCGAGGAGGGACTTGAGTCCCTCAAATTGATGAGGGCCGCGCGGCCGTTCGTGGGGCCCCGCGTCTCAAGTAGGGAAAGCGCCGCTTGGCGACCCCGCGTCTCTCCGTCTATACTTACGCCGCGCCATGCTGCTCGCCATCAACATCAACAACACCGAAACGAAAGTCGGGCTGTTCCGTGGCGACAGCCTCGAGGCCCACTGGCGGCTCACGACCACGCCCTCGCGCACGTCGGACGAGTGGGCGGCTGCGCTCACGTCGTATCTGGCGCAGGAGGGCCGGTCCACTCAGGAAGTCCGCGCCGCGGTCGTCGCGTCGGTGGTGCCGCCCGTGACCCAGGGATTGTGCGAAGCGGTCGAGCGCGCGACGACCGTGCGGCCGGTGGTCGTGGATGGACGCTCGCGCCTGCCGATCACGCTCGATGTGGAAGAGCCGCTGCAGGTCGGGGCGGACCGCATCCTCAACACGCTCGCCGCAGCCCAGCTGTTCCACCGTGACTCGATCGTCGTCGACTTCGGGACCGCCACGACATTCGACTGCATCACGGCGGACGGCCACTTCCTCGGCGGCGTGATCATGCCGGGCATCCGTACCGCGTCGGACGCGCTCATTCGAGGCACCGCCAAGCTGCCCGCGACCGACCTCACGCCGCCCTCGCGCACCATCGGGCGACGGACGGAAGAGGCGATTCGGTCGGGTGTCTTGCTGGGCACGGCGGACGCCGTGGACGGGATCGTGCGACGCATCAAGGCCGAGTGGCCGAACGGCCAGACGCCGCACGTCATCGCCACCGGCGGCCTCGCGAGCCTGGTCGCGCCGCTGGTCCGCGAGATCGAGTCGGTGCACCCCGACCTCACCCTCACCGGGCTCCGCATCGCCGCCACGGCGCTGGGCCTGAAGTGGTAGCCGACGCCCGCGCGCTGAACGTGTGGCGCCGCTGGGGCTACCGGCTGCTGCCCGGCGATCTCTTCTCCTACCTGCTCCACATGCGTCCCGCCGAGTGGCCGATCATGGCGGGGCATACGATGCTCGGGTACGTGCTGGCCGTCGGTATCAAGGGAGCGGGGAGCGGGGAGCGGTTGCTGCCGGCCCTGGGCGCTCTCCTGATCTGGGTGATCCTACTCAATGGCGGCACCCTCGCGATCAATTCCGTGTTCGACAAGGACGAGGGCGACATCGGCTACCTGAATGCGCCGCCCCCGCTGCCGCGACACCTGCTTGCGTTCAGCGGTGCGCTGCTCGCCGGCGGTCAGCTGATCGCCTTCGCGCTCCCGCCCGCGTTTCGGGTCGCGTACGCCATCTGTTTCGTGCTGTCGATTCTCTACTCGGTACCGCCGTTCCGCTTCAAGGCGGTGGCGGGAGTCGACTGGGTGATCAACATGTGGGGCTTCGGGACGCTCACGCCGTTTGCCGCGTGGGCTGCCACGGGCCGTCCCCTCGATGCGGGCCATGCCCTCGTCCTGCTCGGCTTCTGCCCGCTGTTCGCCGGGCTCTATCCACTCACTCAGCTGTATCAGATGGAGGAGGATCGCCGCCGCGGTGACCGCACCCTCGCCCTCCTGCTGGGTCTGCGGGCGAGCCTCGGCGTCGCGATCGCCTGCACCGCGCTGGCGTTCGCGCTGTTCGGTTGGGCGGCCGTCGTGTTGGGGGTCCGGGCGTGGCTACTCGTCGTGCCGCTCGTCGCGTGGGTCGCGGTGTTGGTACCATGGTACCGGCGTCGCGAGGCGTTGCCTCCGCCCGCCCACCAGCGTGGGATGTATCGGGCGCTCGCGGCGTGGGCGGTGACCGATCTCGTGGTCTTGCTGGTGTTTGCCCGGTGAGAGCCCGAGCTTAGATTTCGGCGACGGACGCGCTAACCCCGATACCCGAGGAGATACGAGGCATGTCGGCCACCGCCACACCGGTTGCTTCCGACCGCTCGGACTTCCGCACCGTGACTGTAGGTGGCGCCAAGTTGGGCGTCGCGACGGCGGTAGCGGTCGTCGCGTTCCTCGCCGCGTCCCAACGCGTGCCGATCACCGGCGGCCTGCGGGGCGGGGTCGAGGCGCTGATCGTCCTGGCCGCGGGGGTGGCCGTGGCCTTCCTGCCGGCCCAATGGACCGCCGCGCGCAGCACCGAGGGCATCGCGGGCGCCGCGGCCCTTGGCCTCGTCGCTACCGTTGTATTCAGCGCCATCGATATCGTGCTGCTCCGGCCCTTCAAGGCGTATCCCTGGACGTGGGACGCGATCGGCGGCGGCAGCACGTGGTGGTACCTTCCCATTTGGTGGATGCTGGGGACGTTCCTGGCGTGGATGGGTGGGATCGTCACCGCGGCCGGCAGCGAAGCGACCCTCGGACGCCGCGCGCTGCCCCCGGTTGCGGCGACCATCGTGCTGGCGTTGATCGTGCGGCTTGCGGGCGTCACCCTCGCGCTCCCGGTCGCGACTGGCGGAGCCTTCACGCTTGTGCTCGCGGCGCTCGCCCTCGTCGCCTTGGCCCGTAAGGGCTAGCGGCGGGAAGGGGCGACGTGCCCCGCTGGCTCGCTCACCTGCTCGTCGTCGTCGGATGGCTGCTGACGCCCGTCCTGGCGTGGTCGGCGTCGTACATCGGGCTGTGGGCCGGCGCCCTCGTTGCGACCGGGTTCAACCGTCCCGTAACAATGCTTGTCGTGGCAGCGGCCGTTGCGACGCTGTGCGGGTTCACCGCGCTCTTCATCTGGGTCCGCTTCATGCGCCGGGTCCCCCACCTCTTGTCCCATCACATGGCACCACGCACGTCGGAGGAGCAGCGCGCCGTTGCCGCGGCTGACTAGGCCCTGGTGGCTCGCGCCGTTCCTCGTCCTCCCGGCGACGCTCGGGGCGCAGGGAGGGGGCCGCGCGCTGGAGCTGCATCTCGGGCGCTGGTACAATGGCAATCGCGCCGACGTCTACGAGCTCCGCACGAGCGCGCGCCTGGGTGGCCCGTTCACGCACGGATTCGGACTCGCCGCGCTCGTGAGTGACACCCTGGGCCGACGCCGGGCCTTCTATGGTTTGGGCTACGAGGTGCAAGCCGGAAGAGGCCGGGCCACGCTTGGGCCTTACGCGCTCGCCGGACTCGCCCTGGGCCTCTCCACCGACACCTCGACTCAGGAGGTAGCCGCTCAGTGGACGGTGGGAGGCGGACTCGAGTGGCGTCCGCTCTCCTGGCTAGCCCTGGGAGGCGAACTTCGCTATCGGCTCGAAGATCGGGGGCCGAGAGGGTTCTGGAATCCACGCCCTGACGCGCGCGACGGCGTGAGCGCGACGCTCGGGGTGTCGTTCGGACTGGGGAGGAGTGGAGGGGGAAGCGGGGCGGGAGGAAACGGCGCCCCTCCGGACCTGCCGCCGCCCGAGCCGCCCGCGACGATCTCCGGCAACGCGGCGACTGTGGTGCAGACGGCACTCGAAGCCCTGGGAACGCCGTACATCTGGGGTGGTACGGCCGACAACGGGTTCGATTGCTCGGGGCTGATTCAGTACGCCTACGGGCAGCACGGCATTCGGCTGCCCCGCATGAGTCGCGATCAGGCACGTGTCGGAGGCGAGGTCACACCGCTCATCGACGCCCTCCGCCCGGGAGACATCCTGCTGTTCTCCGCGCGGCCCGGGGCCGGCGTGACCCACGTCGGCATGTACGTGGGCGAGCTCAAGTTCATCCACAGCTCGACCCGCGGCGTGAAGCTCTCGCGTCTGGACCCGCAGGATGCGGAGGGCGCGTACTGGCTCGATCGCTGGGTGGGGGCGCGGAGAGTGATACCGTAGGGGGTGCTGCGTTGCGGGGTGAGGCGTTGCCGAAGAAGCGTTGCCGGATGAAGCGTTGCCGAGTGAGGGGCAGCGCCCTTGTCGGCAACGCCTTTCTCGGCCTCGCCGTTTTCGGCAACGCCGTTCTACTGTCTTGTGCGCCCGCCACACGCTACGAATCCCCGTCTACGCTCCGCGGCTACGAGATCCTCATCACGCGCCGCGATTCCCTGGGTCAGGGCCTCGCTGAGGGGCTGCGGCGCCGAGGGTTCACCGTACGCCAGCACGTACGAGGCGGGAGCAGGCCGACGGCGTACCTGCTCGCGTTCACCTTCCAGGAAACCGAGCCGCCGGCGCTCATCTGGCTTCTGGTGCGCCTGGCCGACACTCGCACCGGGGCGATCGTGGCCGCCGTGTCGGCGCCGCTCGATTCCCTGGGAGCCACCACGCCCGACTACGTCCGGGCGATCGTGGATTCACTGGCCGCCGCACCCCCTTGACTTGCCACGGCCGCCGGGAGAGATTCCGCGCGGTTGATTTAGCACTCTCCAGACGAGAGTGCTAACAACGTTGTTCCACGTTGTTCCACAGCCACTTAGAACCAGGTACCGAGGTGGAGGACTCTAGCACCATGGCAACCGCAACGGCTGCGAAGACGAAGTTCAAGATCTTCCCGCTGGCGGATCGGGTAGCCATTCGGCCGATGGAGGAGACGGAGACCATGAAGGGCGGTCTCTACATCCCCGACACGGCCAAGGAAAAGCCGATCCAGGGCGAGGTGATCGCGGTGGGTCCCGGACGCCGGGAGAAGGATGCGCTGGTCCCGATGGAGCTGAGGGTCGGGGACCGCGTGGTCTACGGGAAGTACAGCGGTACTCAGGTGGAGCTCGAGGGTGAAGAGATCATCCTCATCAAGGAATCGGACGTCATCGCCAAGCTTGGCTGAGGCTTCTAGGAGGAAACAGACATGCCCGCAAAACAGCTGGAGTTCAACGTAGAGGCCCGCGCCCGCTTGAAGCGGGGCGTGGACCAGTTGGCCGAGGCGGTGAAGGTCACCCTCGGCCCGAAGGGCCGGAACGTCGTCATCGACAAGAAATTCGGCAATCCGACGGTCACCAAGGACGGCGTGACCGTCGCCAAAGAGATCGAGCTGGAGGATCCGATCGAGAACATGGGCGCCCAGATGGTAAAGGAAGTGGCGACCAAGACGTCGGATCTCGCCGGCGACGGCACGACGACGGCGACGGTGCTCGCCCAGGCGATTTTCCGCGAGGGGCTCAAGTCGGTCACGGCCGGCTCGAACCCCATGTCGTTGAAGCGCGGGATTGACCGGGCGGTGGAGGTGGTGGTCGAGGAGCTGAAGAAGATCTCGGTGCCTACCGCCGGCCGGAAGGAGATCGCTCAGGTCGGCGCCATCTCCGCGAACAACGACAAGGAGATCGGCGACCTGATCGCCCAGGCGATGGAGAAGGTCGGCAAGGACGGCGTGATCACGGTCGAGGAGGCGAAGGGCCTCGAGACCACGCTCGAGACAGTCGAGGGGATGCAGTTCGACCGCGGCTATCTGTCGCCCTATTTCATCACCGATCCCGAGAAGATGGAGGCGGTCCTCGAGGACGCCTACATCCTGATCCACGACAAGAAGATCTCGTCGATGAAGGACCTGCTCCCCGTCCTCGAGAAGGTGGCACAGGCCGGCCGGCCGTTGCTCATCGTCGCCGAGGACGCGGAGGGTGAGGCGCTGGCCACGCTGGTGGTCAACAAGCTGCGCGGCACGCTGAAGGTGTGTGCCGTGAAGGCGCCGGGCTTCGGCGACCGCCGCAAGGAGATGCTGACCGACATCGCGGTGCTCACCGGCGCGCCGCAGGTGATCTCGGAGGAGATGGGCCTGAAGCTCGAGAACGCGACGCTCAACGATCTCGGCCAGGCGAAGCGGATCGTGATCGACAAGGACAACACGACGATCGTGGGCGGGAAGGGCAAGCACGTCGAGATCCAGGGCCGCATCGCCCAGATCAAGGCCGCGATCGAGAAGTCCACGTCGGACTACGACAAAGAGAAGCTGCAGGAGCGGCTCGCGAAGCTCGCGGGCGGGGTCGCCGTGATCAACGTCGGGGCCGCGACCGAGACCGAGATGAAGGAAAAGAAGGCGCGCGTGGAGGATGCCCTGCATGCGACACGCGCGGCGGTCGACGAAAGCATCGTGCCCGGCGGCGGCGTGGCACTCCTGTGGTGCCAGAAGTCGCTCGAGAAGGTGAAGGGGACCGATGACGACCAGAAGATCGGGGTCGACATCGTCCGCCGCTCGCTCGAGGAGCCGATGCGGATGATCGTCCAGAATGCGGGCGCCGAGGCGTCGATCGTCGTCGGGAAGGTGAAGGAGTCGAAGGACAAGAACTTCGGCTACAACGCCCAGACCGACGAGTTCGAGGACCTGGTGGCGGCGGGCGTCATCGACCCTACCAAGGTTACCCGCACGGCGCTGCAGAATGCGGCGTCCATCGCCGCGCTGATGCTCACGACCGAGTGCGTCGTGGTCGAGAAGAAGGAGAAGGAGAAGACGCCGCCGATGCCCGGTGGCGGCGGTATGGGCGGGATGTACTAAACACCCAGACGCACAGACGCATAGACGCACAGCGGTAGGGAGTGAACAGGGGTCGGGAGTCTTTCCCGGCCCCTGTTTTTTGTTCACGGCTGTGCGTCTGTGCGTCTAGCAGTTGCCGGTCCTTGTATCTTTGCCCTCATGCCTGGCCCCTCCGGTGAACGCGCGACCCTGTCGCGTGACCTCGCCGATTTCCTGATCGAGCTGTCGATTGCCCTGCACAAACACGCCATGTATCCCGAAGGGCACCCGTCGCTCGCGCCCGCGGCGGCGGGGTTGACCCGGCGCGCGGCGCTGCTGCTCGAGGATCGAGCGACGATCTCCCTCGGCGTGGCCCGCAACCAGCTCGTGATCGAGGGTGTGGCTACCGACCCCAAGCATCCCGTGCTGCGGGAGCTCGCGGGGCGGCTGCACCGTCACCACCTGGGTGCCATCACGTTCCGGCGCGGCGTGGAGCAAGAAGAGGTGGCCGATGCGCTCCGGACCCTCGCCATCGAGGCCGAACGGACCGGGCAGCCACTCGGCCTCGGCGACCGGGACCGCCTGGCGGCGTGGTCGCACGTACAGCTGCATGCGCTTACCTACGAGCGCCTCGAGCTCACGGACCAGGCCGGTCCCGTAGGGGAAGGGGATGCGCGCGCCGCCCAGTTGTGGGTGGGCCTGGCGCGGGCGGCGCTGGCGACCGCGCCGGAAGACACCCGGCCCACCCCCACGGAACCAGCGGTCATCGCGCAGGCGATCGACGCGCACTCGAAGGCCGAGGCCACGGGGTACGATCAGGTGATCGTCGGCTACCTGCTGCAGATTGCCGCCGAGCTCAAGACGGCGGGCAGCACGGAGGCGGCGGCTCTGCGGCGGCGGACCTCGCGTCTCATTCGTACGCTCAAGCCCGAAACGCTGCAGCGGCTGGTGCGCATGGGGGGCGACTTCGCGCAGCGGCGCCAGTTCGTCTCCGATGCCGCCGACGGGATGGCGGTGGATGCGGTGCTCGACATCCTCAAGGCCGCCGCTGAGAGCTCGCAGGAGGCTATCTCCCATTCGCTCGTGCGCCTGCTGTCGAAACTGGCGGTGCACGCAGAGGCGGGCGCCGCACCGGTGCGACCGCAAGCCGATGCGGCCTTGCGCGAGCAGGTCCAGCGGCTGCTGGCCGGGTGGACCCTCCCCGATCCGACCCCCGGAGCGTACGGCGCGGCGCTGCAGCGCATGGCCCGGGCCGCGCCGGCCGGGGCGGCGCCGCGCACGGATCACCATCTGACCGAGCCAGATCGTCTGGTGGCGATGGCGCTGGAGATCGGCACCATGGGACCGCGCCTCCACGCGGCGGTCGACCGGGTGGTGGCCGAGGGCCGGCTCGCGCAGCTGCTCGACGCGCTGGAGGCCGGGGTGGCCGACACGGCCGCCGCGGCCACGGTGCGGGCGCGGATCGCGACGGCAGCTGCCGTGCAGCAGATCGTCGCCCGAGAGTCGATCGACTTCAAGCTGCTCGAGCGGCTCGTGCCGCTCGTGGGCGCGGCGGCGGCTCCGCCGCTGCTCAACGCCCTCGCGGCGGCGGAGTCGCGCGGGGCGCGGCGCGGGTTGCTCGCGCAGCTGGCGAAGATGGGCGCCGAGATCGCGCCGTTGGTGATTGCGCGGCTCGACGACAGCCGCTGGTACGTGACTCGCAACCTGCTCGCGTTGCTCGAAGAGCTGGGGCCCCCACCGCCGGGGTTCTCGGCCGCCCCCTACATGCAGCACGCCGACGCGCGAGTGCGTTGGCAGGCGGTCAAGCTACAGCTGAAGCTCCCGGGTGGTCGCGACGAAGCGCTCGTCGCCGGCCTGCGCGATCAGGACCCGCGCACGCTGCGCCTCGCGCTGAGCCTCGCGGTCGCGCTGCAGGCCTCGCCGGACGCCGCGGTGCCCCTGTTGGTGAATCGTGCCACGGATCGTACGCTCGCGGGCGACCAGCGTGCGCTCGCCGTACGTTGCTTGGGTTACACCAAGGCGCCGGCTGCGCTCGAGACGTTGCTGCAGCTGACGGCGGGCGGTCGGACCCTGTTCGGGCGGGAGAGACTGGCTGGCAAGTCCCCCGAGCTCCTCGTCGCGCTGGCGGCGCTCGCGACCGGGTGGCGCGACGACCCGCGGGCGCGCGCGCGCCTCGGCATCGCGGCCTCGTCCACCGACGGCGAGATCCGCCACGCCGCGGCGCCGCCGGCGAGCCGGTCGTGAGCAGCCCCGCCGGCTTCCTCAACGCGTTCGCGCATGCGCTCGCGGCGATGACCCTCTATCGGCCGGGCCACCCCGCCCGCGAGCGCGCGATCGACGACGCGTATCGAGAGCTGAGCGACCTGCAGGCGACCGAGTCACGGCCGCTGTTCACCTTCCTGGGCGATGAGATCGTATTCGGGCGGCTGCCGCTGCGCGAGCTCAAGGCCTGGGACTGGGGGCAGCGGCTGGCGCTCGCGGGGATCCAGCGCTTGGAGTTTTCCGACCCCGTGAGCCGGGAAGAGTTCGAGCAGTTCCTCGACGAGGTGCTCGCCCGGCTCACGCTCTCCGCGATCGACACGACGGAGGCGCGCCAGATGCGCCGCTCCAGCATCCGGTTCGGAGCGGTGGGCGTGCGGGGCGGGGATGAGCAGCACGCCCCGGCGATCCCGACCGCCACGATCACCTATTCCCTCAGCGAAGAAGCAGATGCGGTGCGCTGGGTCCAGGAGGAAGTGCAGGCTCGGGGCACGCTGCCGCTCACGGAAGCGGAGGCGGTAGTCCGCTCACTCTCGATCGCCATGCACGGCGGTCGCCAAATCGTGATCCCCTTGCTGCAGCTCAAGGAGTTCGATCAGTACACGACGACCCATTCGATGAACGTCGCCGTCCTGACGATGGCCCTCGCCGAGTCCCGCGGGCTGTCGGCGCGCGACGTACGGGCCTTCGGCGTGGCCGGACTGCTCCACGATATCGGCAAGGTGAAAATCCCGATCGAGGTCCTCACCAAGCCGGGACGCTTCTCCGATTCGGAGCGCGCCTTGATGAACCAGCATCCCGCGGAGGGCGCCCGCCTGATCCTGCGCGCCGAGGAAGACCTGGATCTCGCTGCGGTGGTCGCCTACGAGCACCACATCATGCTGAACGGGGATGGCTATCCCACGTTCCAGTTCCGGCGCGACTGCCACGAAGGGAGCAAGCTCGTCCACGTGTGCGACGTGTACGACGCGCTCCGCACCCACCGGCCCTACCGCGAAGCGTGGCCGCAGTCGAAGACCTTGTCGTACATCGAGGATCGGGCCGGCACGGAGTTCGATCCCGAGCTGGCGGGCGCGTTCGTGCGGATGATGCGGCAAGTCGAGTCGCAGGTGGCGGTGCTGACGGACGAGCGCGCCTCGGTGCCCGGAGAGCCGGTGCACCAGCCGCCGTTGACCTGAGCCACGCGCCCGGGCCCCCTTTCCGGGGTAGGTATCTTGTATCCAAGATGCCGCCAGTCTCCCGTATCCTCGTCCTGCTGCTCGGGATCGCTCCCGGTCTCCCCGCCCAGACGGCCCATTCCGGGGCGGGCCCGCGCGCCCGCGTCGAAGGAAAATGGCAGGCCAAGACCGAAGACGAGATTCGCAACATCATCGTGCGGAGCGACAGCTCCGCGCAATTCGGCGATCAGGTGGCTCGCTGGCGCGTGGTGGACGATAGCTTGTGGCTGACGCTGGGGGACGGCGTGTGGCAGGTGTACCGCATGAAGCTCGATGCCGACAAGCTCACCCTCTCGGGGGGTGACCTGGAGAAGCCCGTGACGCTGCGCCGAGTAGGGCCGCCCCCCGCGCGTGCCGATTCCGTGGCCATCCCGGCGCCGCCACCTCCGACCGAGCGCGCCTGGGACTGATCGAGGGAGCCCTCAGGGCGCCTCGCGGATGTTCGCGACCCGCCATCCGTTCGGCGTCCGGGTAAAACGGATCACCTGACGGAGGCGCGTCTCCCGCTGGGCTCCGCCACCCGCCGGCACGTACAGGTAGACGGTCCGCACGGTGGCGTGCGCGGTGTCGGCGCGCGTGCTCAGCTGGTCGAGGGTGTATCGAGCGGTGAGCCGCGTGTAGCGCTGAAAAAACCCTTGCCACGCGGCCACATCCTTGTCGGCCATACCCGGCATCAACACCTGCAGGTTCCCGACGCGCTCGCTGGAGACCGCGCGCTCGAGATCCTGCAGCAGCACGGCGATCGCCGCGCGCGCCTCGGGTGGCTGCGGGGAGGGGGGAGCGACGCCGGCGGCCACGCCGACCTGCTCGGCGTCGAGCGCCGCCAGCCTGGAGACGAGGTAGTCCATCGCCAGGTAGAGCGAGTCCGCGCGCGCGAGCGAGGTGGCGGCGCGCCCCGCTTCGGGGCGGGTCGCCAGCGCGTGTACTACGGGCGTGGCGCGGGCGATGGCTCGCTCCGCGTCGCGCCGCAACGTTTCGGCTTCGGCCTGGGCCTTGGCGTACTGTGGCATGGCGCTCCAGTACCCGCTTGACGCCCGCGCCAGGTCGCCGGTGCGCAAGGCGCGCTCGGCGTTCTGCACGACGGTCTCGGCGAGGATGAGCGATGACACATTGTTCTTCATCGCCCCCGCCCGCCGCGCCCGCTCGCGGGCCGCGAGCGCCGAGTCGCGCTGCGCGACCAGCGCCGCGTTGAGATGTACAGGCACCGGATAGGTCAGCAGCTGGTCCAGCGTGGCGCTCGTGAGCTCGGCGTCGGGCAGCGCCGCGACGGGGGAGGGGGAGCGCGACACGTAGAGGAGCACCAGCGCCGTCACCATCAAGGCGGTCAGCGCCGCCGCCCGCCACTTGATGGGCGCGTGCGTGACGAGGCGAAGGACCGCGGACGGGATCGGCGTCCAGCGCAGGCTCAGCCGCTCGGTGGTGTCGGTCGCTCCGGAGAGCCCGGCGCGGATGCTGAACAGCGCCGACTGCATCTGGCGCGCCGTCTCGTACCGCTCTTCGGGCACCTTGTTGAGGGCCTTCCCCACGACGCGCTCGAGCGCCGCTGGGATCGACGGCACCATGGTGCGGAGCGGCTTCGGGTCAGTGGTGAGCACCTGGTACAGCACGCCGTGGACCGTCTCCCCTTCGAACGGCTTGCGGTACCCGAGCAGCTCGTACAGGAGGCAGCCGACGGCGAAGACGTCAGTGGCCGGCGTGATCGCGCCGTTCGTGATCTGCTCCGGGGCCATGTAGGTCGGCGTGCCGACGATCGCGCCCGAGCCGGTCACGTCGGCGGACTGGAGGCGGGCGATCCCGAAGTCCATGATCTTCACCGAGCCGTCGGAGGCGATCCGGACGTTGGACGGTTTGACGTCGCGGTGAATGACGCCGCGCTCGTGCGCGTAGGACAACCCCTGCAGCACCTCGATCACGATGTCGAGCTTGCGCTCGAGCGCGAGCGGCTCGCTCACCGCGATCAGCGAGCTCAGGTCTCGCCCATCCACCAGCTCCATGGCGATGAACAGCTGTTCGTCCGACTCGCCGAGGTCGTAGACCGTGACGATGTTGGGGTGTTGCAGCGCCCCAGCGGCGCGCGCCTCCCGCATGAAGCGATCTTGCGCGTCGGCCGAGCGGCCCGCGCGGGACAGCAGCTTGAGGGCCACGAAGCGCCGAATGACGGAGTCGTACGCCCGCCACACGGCGCCCATGGCTCCCTCGCCGATGATCTCGTGGAGCTCGAACTTACCGACACGTCGGTATTGCTCGGTTTGCGGCATCGCTGGTGTGTCCACCGGAACTGAACAATGTGCGCGTTGGCTGGCCGGGGAGCAACGGCCCGAGCACGAAACTCAGCGCGTAGCCCAGTCGTAAATCCGCTCCAGCATGGCGCGGGTGGCGTCGTCCACCACGACGTCGCGCCGCGGCAGTACCCGCCCCGCGATCTTGAGGAACCCGTCCCGGCTCATGCGGGCACCGCCCGCGCCACCCCAGGCGAATGGGGGGATGTACTTGGGCGGCCGCACGTCGTCGAAGACGTTCGCGCCGGTGCCGATCACGGTCCCGGTGCCGAGCAGCGTGCCGATCGCCGTCTTCGCATGGTCGCCGACCAGGCTGCCGAGCAGCTGCAGCCCGGTCTCGAGTCGCGTCCCCGCGATCTCGAGACGCACGCGACCGTACGTGTTCTTCAAGTTCGACGTGATCGTGCCGGCGCCGAGGTTCGCCCAGCGGCCGATCACGCAATGGCCGACGAAGCCGTCGTGCGCCTTGTTCGCGTACCCCAGGAAGACGCAGCTCGACAGCTCGCCGCGCGCGTTCGTTCGCGGGCCGATCGCCGACGCGCGCACCGGTCCGCCCAGCACGTGGGCGTTCGCACCGACCCACAGGGGCCCCTCGAGCCGGGCCCCGGCGCGCACCTCGGCGCCGCTTTCGAGTACGACCGGACCGTTCCGTACATCGAAGACGACGCCAGGTTCCACGGCGGCGTCGCGCAGCGCAATCGCGGCGGGATCGCCGAGCACGGCGCTCCCCGGGGGGAGCGGGTCGCTGTCGCCGAGCAAGGCGCGAAGGTCGTCCGGGAGCAGCTGCTCGAGCGCCGGCACCAGGTCGTACACGCCGCGGAGCACGACTCCCGGCACTTCGATGGCCGCGGCGTGCGGCTGGGGGCCGTCCCACGTGGCTCCCGATCCGACTCCCCATCCCACCGTGACGCCGCCGCTCGTGAGGCGGAACGCGCCGTTCGGGAGCGCGGGGGCCAGCCCGCGCGGCGCGAAGGTCGAGGAGCCGATCACGGCCGGCCCGGGGACGGGGCGACGCGCGGCCACCAGGGGGACACCCGCCTCGGCGAACCCGGCGAGGTGAGGGAGAGCGAAGATCGCAGCCGTCTCCGCGCCGACGAACGTCTCCCACCGCTCGCGGATCAGGTGCGCGCCGGCCCGCAGCTCGCACAACGGGCGTGCTCCGACGAACGGCGCCCACGCGGGGGCGGGGTCCGGATCGAGCAGGTAGAGGGCGTGGGTCACAGCCGCTGCACGAGCTCCTTCAAGCGCTCGGCGCGGCCGGTGGGCATCACGAGCGTGTGGCCGTTGGCCCGCACGACCACCATATCTTCCAGGCCGACCACGGCGACGTGCTCGCTCTCGGACCAGATCACCGAGCGGCGCACGTCGTCCGCCACCGTTGCCTTCCCGACCACCACGTTGCCGTGCGCGTCCGGCTTGCGAATGCGCAACAGGGAGTCCCAGGAGCCGATGTCGTCCCAGCCGAACGTCCCGGCAACGACTGCGAGCCGTTTGGTCCGCTCCAACACGGCCACGTCCACCGCCACGGGCCGGACGGCGGTGAAGAAGCCCGCGACGTCGCCCGCCGTGAGCGCGGGCCAGCCGGGCTTGAGCTCGCGCGCGTAGGCGCCCGCTTCGCCCAGGAAGCGGGCCACGCCCCAGGCGAACAGCCCCGTGTTCCAGAGCGCGCCCTGGCGGCGCAGCAGGGCCGCGCGGGCGGGGGAGGGCTTCTCGAGGAAGCGCCGCACGGTGCGCGCTCCGCCGAGCGGCTTCGCCGGGATGATGTACCCGTAACCCGTCTCGTTGCGCGTCGGCTTCACGCCCACGGTGACGAGCACGTCGTACTCGGCCGCGACACCGAGCGCCTGGCGCCCGGCCGCGCGGAACGCACGGTCATCGCTCACCGCCCAGTCGGCGTGCAACGAGAGCATTTGGGCTCCGGGGTCGCGCTGCGAGATCCAGTGCGCGGCCCAGGTGAGGGCCGGCGCCGTGGACGCCGCGCGCGGCTCGGCGAAGATCTGCGCCCGGGGGATCTGCGGCACCACGCGGGCCACCTGATCGACCAGGAACGGTCCGGTGAGGATGAGGATCCGCTCGGGCGGGACCAGTCCGTCGAGCCGCTCGACCGCCTGGACCAGGAGCGGCCGGTCGCCGACGAGCGGCAGCAGCTGCTTGGGACGCTCGGGCGTCGACAGCGGCCAGAATCGGGTTCCCGCCCCGCCGGCCAGGATCGCGGCCCAGACGCTCATCGTGTGTCCCGGGGAACCGACGATGGGGGCGGGGGTGGGGGAGGCGAGTCACCCAGCATCGCGGCGATGCGCGCCGTGAGCTTGCTCGGGCTGAACGGCTTGGTGAGCAACCCGGCGCCCAGGCCCTCCGCTTCTCCCAGAATGCGGTCTTCGCCCTCGGCGGTGAGGACGATGACGGGAAACGCGCGGGTCGCCGCGGCGGACCGGAGCTCGCGCAGGAGCTCGAGGCCGGAGCCGTCGGGCAAATGGAGATCGAGGAGCATGGCGTCGAATGGCCCGTCGCCGCCCTGCAACGCCCGGCGCGCTTCGGCGAGCGTGCGGGCGAGAGTCACGACGTAGCCGAGGCGCTCGAGGTGCGGGCGGAGCAGCAACCCGATATGCGGCTCGTCATCGACGACGAGGAGGTGCCGCCGGACGGGCGACAAGGCGGGCGACTCGGGGTCAGAGCAGGCCGGCGATCGCCGAACGGTGGCGGCGCAGGTCGTAGAGCAGGGCGCCCACGTTGGTGGACGGCCGCACCAGAACGATCAGCAAGGCGTCGGCGTTGAGGACGGAGACGACGGCGAGGCCGGAGCCGAACTCGAGCACGCCGGTGCCGAATGGCCCGCGCCCTCCCGCTTCGCCCAGCTGGCCCAACCCGTTGATGACCGACGGCAGCAGTGCAGCTACGTTCTCTGCGTCGACTCCGTTAGCCGCGCGGGCGTCAATCGGCAACCCGTCACGCCCCACGACCACCACGGCGTCCACGCCGCCGCGGCGGGCGAGTGCCTCGACCACATCCCGGATTGTCGCCATACGGCGGCCAAGCTAGGAATGGAAACTAGCGAAGTCAAGCAGCCACCGTGGGTTGACCCACTTGGACGCCGCGGGGTATCTTCCCCGCACCGAATGCCTCCCCACCGCAGAATTGCCGCGCGCGAGGTCGCGCTAACCGGGCTCGTGTTGCTCGTCGTCGGATGCACCGACACGAATGGCCTCCCGGCGCCGTTCTTCGCCAATGAAGTCGACACGGTGTCGCTGTACGCGCTGCGAGGAACGGCCCTCACCCTGCCGTCGGCCTACACGCTCCTGGGCGCACAGGCCGTGCGGACGGACCTGACCACGGCGCTCGATTTCGCGTTCGACTTCGACTCATTGGATGCGCCCGCATTGTATCCCACCGGAGCGATCAATCTGGGCCAGCTGTCCGGTGTGCAGACCTCCACGACGCCGTTCGCCGCGATCAAGCTCGCGCCGACCGGCGGTTACATCTTCGACAAGCCGATTACGCTCGACACGGGGACCATCGTGCTGGTGCGCTCGCGGCCCACGCTATGCTCGTTCGGCGTGTCGCTCCCGCTCTATGCCAAGCTGCACGTGCTGGCCGTGGACACCACGGCGCGGCGGTTGAACTTCGAGATCCTCGTCGACCAGAACTGCGGCTACCGCGGTCTCGAGCTCGGACTCCCGCAGCAGTAGCGGCGTGATCGATCTCAAGCTTCTACGCGCCTCGCCCCAGCAGGTGCGCGCCGCGCTCGCCCGGCGCGGCGACCCGACGATCACGCGGCTGCTCGATGAGCTCGAGGCGCTGGACATGCGGCGTCGCGCGCTCACCGGCCAGCTCGACCAGCTCAAGGCGGAGCGCAACGAGGCCGCGAAGGCCGACGCGCGTCTAATGAAGGACAAAGGAGCGCTCCCGCCGGACGTGCGCGGGTCGCGCCGCGCCCTGGGCGAGCGGATCGATTCCCTCGAAGCGGAGCTCAAGGGCATCGAGCAGACCCTCGAAGACAAGCTGCTCTACGTCCCCAACCTCCCGCTGCCGGAATTGCCGGACGGCGACGCGTCGCACAACAAGATCGTGCGGACATGGGGTGAGCCGGCTCCGAAGGGCGGCAAGCCGCACTGGGAGATCGGCGAACAACTGGGGATGCTCGATTTCGCGCGCGGCGCGAAGCTCTCGGGGTCGGGATTCCCGGTCTTTGTGGGCGTCGGGTCAAAGCTCGTACGCGCGCTGATCACCTTCATGCTCGATCTCCACACCCGCGAGCACGCCTACATTGAGGTGGAGCCGCCGTTCGTCGTGAAGCGCGAGATGATGCAGGGCACCGGCCAGGTCCCCAAGTTCGAGGACGAGGCATACAAGACGGCGCCGGACGATCTGTTCCTCGTTCCGACGGCTGAGGTGCCCGTCACGAACCTGCATCGCGACGAGATCCTGGACGGCGGAAAGCTGCCGCTGAGCTACACCGCGTACACGCCGTGCTTCCGGCGGGAAGCGGGAGCCGCCGGGCGGGACACGCGTGGACTGCTGCGGGTGCATCAGTTCGACAAGGTCGAGCTGGTTCGGTTCGCACGGCCCCCCGAATCTCCAGCCGAGCACGAGCGGATGACCGGGCACGCCGAGGCCGTGCTGCAACGGCTCGAGCTCCCGTACCGCGTCGTGCTGCTCGCCGCGGGCGACCTGGGGTTCGCCAGCGCCAAGACGTACGACCTCGAAGTCTGGGCGCCGGGCGTCGGGCAGTGGCTCGAGGTGTCGAGCTCCAGCACCTTCACGGACTTCCAGGCGCGGCGCGCCAATATCCGCTACCGGCCGTCCCCGGGCGCGAAGCCCGAGCTGGCGCATACGCTCAACGCGTCGGGGGTGGCGCTGCCGCGCACCATCGCGGCGCTCCTCGAGACGAGGCAGCAGCCCGATGGCTCCGTGACGGTTCCGGCGGCGCTCGTCCCATACCTCGGAATGGAGCGCCTCGTGCCGTCCTCCGCCGATGGCACGTAACGCCGCACTCCGCCGCGCGGGTCCTCCCGTCGTGGCGGGGCTGGCGCTGCTGCTCGGTGGGATCACGGTCTGGTACGCGTGGGTGGTGGCGCGCCACCTGCGCGACGACGCGCGCCAGACGAGCACGCTGCTCGGCCGCGTGTTTGCCGGCCTGAACGATCCGCGACCGGACGCCGCGACCGATGCGCTGCTCGACCTCGCGCGCCAGGTCCGCTCTCTCGGGATCGCCATCGTCGTGATGGATACCGCCGGGCACATCACCGCGCTCGACAACGCGCCTCCGCAGATCGGCGCCGATACGGCGCAGCTGCGCGCGTGGATCTCCGAGCTCGACGTCGAGAATCCTCCGCTGGTCCAGCCCGGCGTGGGCACGATCCACTACGGTACCGGAACCGCGGCGCGCCGGTTCGCGAGTATCGCCGCGCTCGAAGGCGCGGTGCTCCTGTGCCTGGCGCTGCTCGCCGGGTGGGCCTACCGCTCGCAGGTCGCCGCCGCGCGCGACCGGTTGTGGGTCGCCATGGCTCGGGAGTCGGCCCACCAGCTCGGCACCCCCCTCATGAGCCTCACGGGATGGATTGCCTACCTGCGGGAAAATCCGGGTACCACGGGGGTCGAGCTGGCAGAGCATCTTCAGGCCGATGCCGAGCGGCTCGAGCGGGTGGCCAAGCGGTTCGAGCGCATCGGCCGGCCGGCACGCCGGGAGCCGGTGGGGCTGGGCGCCCTGGCGGAGCGCGTGGTGAGCTACTTCCGGCCGCGGCTCCCCACGCTCGCGAGCCCGGTGACGCTCACCCTGCGCGCGACCGGACCCGGCCCCACCGCGCTCGGCGATCCCGTGCTGCTCGAATGGGCGCTCGAGGCCGTGATCAAGAACGCGATCGACGCGCTCTCGGGACGGGGCGGGCGGATCGACGTGGCCGTGGAAGCGGCCGCCCGCACCGCCCGGCTGAGCGTGATCGACGACGGGCCCGGCGTGCCGCTGGAGGTGCGGGCCCAGCTGTTCGAGCCGGGCGTCTCGACCAAGCCGGGGGGCTGGGGCATCGGCCTGGCCCTGGCGCGGCGCATCGTCGAGCAACAGCACGGTGGCCGCTTGGTGTACCGGCCGGCCCCGACCGGAGAGGGAGCCGAATTCGTGCTCGAATTCCCGCTGGTGAGTGCAACGTGACTCTCCCTCTTAACCCCGCCCAGGATGCCGCCGTCCGCCATCCCGCCGGCCCGCTCCTCGTGCTCGCCGGCGCGGGGTCGGGCAAGACGCGCGTCCTCACGGCCCGGATCGCGCATCTCATCCGCGAGCGCGGCGTCGCGCCGTCGCGGATCTTCGCCGTCACGTTCACGAACAAGGCGGCGGGGGAGATGCGCGCGCGTGTGGCCGCGCTGCTCGGCGCCGACCCGCGCGGCCTGTGGATCGGGACCTTCCACTCGCTGTCCGCGCGCCTGCTGCGGCGCGAGGCCGCCCTGCTGGGCTTCGGGCCGAACTTCACGATCTACGATCAGGACGACTCGGAGCACTTCATCAAGCGCCTACTGGAGCAGCGTGGGCACTCCCCCAAGGCGAATCCCCCGCGCGCGATCCACGCCATCATTTCGGGCGCGAAGAACCGCATGGTGCTCCCGGAGGAGCTGGGCGCGAGCGCCGACGGTCCGCTCGAGCGTGTGGCGGCGGAGATCTATGCGGGCCTCGGCCCGGCGCTCCGCCAGGCCAACGCCATGGACTTCGACGACCTCCTGCTGTTTCCGCTCACGCTGTTCGCGGAGCATCCGGAGCGTCTCGCATACTGGCAGCGCCGTTTCGATCACGTGCTGGTGGACGAATTCCAGGATACCAACGCCGCCCAGTACCGGCTCGTGAAGCAGCTAGCCATGGAACACCGGAACCTCTGCGTGGTGGGCGACGACGACCAGGCGATCTACGGGTGGCGCGGCGCGGACGTGCGGCACATGCTGTCGTTTCAGCAGGACTTCCCCGGTACGACCCTCATCAAGCTCGAGCAGAACTACCGCTCCACCCAGGTGATCCTCGACGCGGCGAACGGCATCATCGCGGAAAACGCCCGCCGGCTCGGCAAGACGCTGTTCACCGCGCAGCAGGGCGGGGAGCCCGTCACGCTGCTCACGGCGGCGGACGAGCGGGACGAGGCGGAGTGGCTCGCCGGCGAGCTGAGTCGCCGGGCGGCCGACGGCGACATGGCATACGAGGGGATGGCGATCCTGTACCGCACCAATGCACAGTCGCGACCGCTCGAGGAAGCGTTCCGCTTCCGGGGGATCCCCTACCGTCTGGTCGGCGCCGTGAGCTTCTACGAGCGCCGCGAAGTGAAGGACGTGCTCGCGTACCTCCGACTCATTGCCAATCCCGCGGACGACGAGGCGTTCGCCCGCATCGTGAACGTGCCGCGGCGGGGGATCGGCGACGCGTCCTTCACGCCGCTCGTGCGCGCGGCGACGCAGTGGGGGAAGCCCCTGCTCGAAACCGCCCGGGCGGCCGAGCGGATCCCCGACTTGCGCCCCAATGTGCGGGCGGCGGTCACCGGCGTGGCCGCGCTGATCGACGATCTGCGGGCCAGGCATGGCCAGGCCGATCCCGCCACGGCGCTGGAACAGGTGGTGGCGGCGGTGGGCTACGCCCAGTACCTGGCGGACGAGGGCCCCGAGGGCGTCGAGCGGCTCGAGAACGTGCAGGAGCTGATCGCGGGGGCGGCGGCGTGGGCGGAGACGGCGGAGGACGACGGGGATGAGGCCGGGGAAGGGGGAGTGGCGACGGGCCCGACCCTCATCGAGCGCTATCTCACGCAAGCCGCCCTCGTGGCGTCGGCCGACCAGAGCACAGGCGACCCGACCGGGGTCACGTTGATGACGGTGCACATGGCGAAGGGGCTCGAATGGCCGGTCGTGACGCTCGCCGGGCTCGAGGATGGTCTGTTCCCATTGGCGCGATCGGCGAGCGAGCCGGGGGGGCTCGAGGAGGAGCGACGGCTGTGCTACGTGGGACTCACGCGCGCGCGCGAAAAATTGTATCTCTCATGGGCGCGCACGCGGTACCGCACCGGGCGCCTCGAGCTGTCGGAGCCATCGCGCTTCCTCGAGGCCTTGCCGGCGGGCGCGCTCGAAGAGCGGAGCACGACGCCGCTGTGGGACCGCGGCGCGCGCGGCATGCGCGGCGCGGCGCGCGGTGGTCGGGTGCAGCGCCCGGCGCCGGCGGAGCTGGATTGGGAGGTCGAGGCGTCGCAGGACGCGCCGCGCTACGCGACCGGTGAGCGGGTGCGACACCGCAAGTTCGGGGGCGGGGTGGTGCGCGCGGTGTCGGGCTCGGGCCGCGAGCTCAAGGTCACCGTGGAATTCGACGATCAGGAGATTGGGACCAAGCAGCTGCTCGTAGCCTACGCCGGGCTCGAGCGCGAGTGGGAGAGCGCATGAGCGTCACGCATGACGAAGTCCGGAGGATCGCGCGGCTCGCGGAGCTCGACGTAAGCGACGACGCGCTGCCGCTCCTGGCCGAGCAGATGTCCCGGATCCTCGAGTACGTCGCCCAGATCAACGCGGTACCGGCGAGTGAGGCGGTGAAGCCGTTCGTGCCGGGCCCGGATGCGGTGCGGTTCCGCCCCGACGAAGTGAAGCCCTGGCCCCTCGCGTTCGGACCGGCCCAGCTCGCCCCTGCCTTCCGAGACGGCTTCTTCCTGGTGCCCAAGCTCGGGCAGTTCGAGGACGCCGGAGCGTGAGCGATCCCAGCGAAGCGCTGGCAAGCGCCAAGGCCGCGGCCGACCGCATCGTCAAAGTCAAGCGGCTGAACGCCTGTCTCACGCCCATCAGTGAGCTGCGCAAGTCGCTGGTGGCACAGGCGTCGGCGGCGCATCCATCGGGCGTGTTGTACGGGATGCCGGTCGCGGTGAAGGACAACATCTGCACGCTCGAGTTCACTACGAGCTGCGGCTCGAAGATCCTCGAGGGCTACCGCTCGCCGTACGAGGCGACCGCCGTGGCAAAGCTGAAAGCGGCGGGCGCGCTGATCGCCGGGAAGACGAATTGCGATGAGTTCGGCATGGGCTCGTCCACGGAGCACTCTGCGTACGGCCGGTCGCTCCACCCGTTCGACAAGACGCGCGTGCCGGGCGGCTCATCGGGTGGCTCGGCGGCGCTCGTGGCCGCGGGCGCCGTGCCCGCTGCGCTCGGTTCGGAGACGGGCGGCTCGGTGCGTCAGCCGGCGTCGCTGTGCGGTGTGGTGGGGATCAAGCCCACCTATGGGCGGGTGAGCCGCTCCGGCCTGGTGGCGTTCGGCTCCTCGCTCGACCAGATCGGCGTCCTGGGCCGGAGCGTGCACGATGCCGCGCGCGTCCTCTCGGTGATCAGCGGGCGCGATCCCAAAGACTCGACCTGTGAAGAGCGCGACTCGCTGCGCCTGCCCACCGTGCCGGAGTCGCTTCAAGGCTTCGTGATCGGCGTGCCGAAGGAATACTTCCCGCAGGACCTGGATCCGGCGGTGCGCCGCGCCTCGGACCGCGCGATCCGCCTGCTGCGCGAGCTGGGCGCGGCGGTGCGGGAGGTCTCGCTGCCCCACACGGCGTACGCGGTCGCGACCTACTACATCATCGCGCCCGCCGAGGCATCGTCCAACCTGGCGCGCTACGACGGCGCCCGGTACGGGCCGCGCTTCAACGGATCGGAGGACGTGCGCGCCCTGTACCGCACGACGCGCGGCGAAGGGTTCGGCCCCGAGGTGCGGCGTCGCGTGCTCGTCGGAACGTACGTGCTGTCGTCGGGCTACTACGACGCGTACTACCGGAAGGCTCAGCAGATGCGCGCGCTGATCGCGCAGGATTTCCGCAACGTCTTCGATCGCGGCGTGGATCTGCTGTTCACTCCCACCACGCCGACGCCGGCGTTCAAGGCGGGGGAGAAGCTCAACGACCCGGTGGCGATGTACCTCTCCGACATCTTCACGGTGACGGCGAACCTCGCGGGCCTGCCCGCGATCTCCATGCCGATCGGTCGCATCAAGGGCCTGCCGATCGGCGGCCAGCTCATCGGGCAGGCGTTCCTCGAGGACGAGATGCTCGAGGCGGCCTACGCGCTCGAGCGGGCCGTCCCGGCCGGCGAGGAGGCGTAATGGCGGGCGCCTGGGAGACGGTGATCGGGCTCGAGACGCACGTGCAGCTGCGCACGCTGTCCAAGATGTTCTGCGGCTGCTCGGCTGCCTTCGGGGCCCCGCCCAACACCAACGTCTGCCCGGTATGCCTCGGCTTGCCGGGAGCCCTTCCGGTGCCGAACGAGCAGGCGCTGAAGCTCGCGGTGCGCGCGGCGCTGGGAGTCGGGTGCAGCGTTCACCCGCGGAGCGTTTTCGCGCGCAAGAACTACTTCTACCCCGATCTGCCGAAGGGCTACCAGATCTCCCAGTTCGAGCAGCCGCTTGCGACCAACGGGTCGCTGTCGTATCTGTCGCCGGACCGCGGGATCGCCACCGCCACGATCCAGCGCCTGCACGTCGAGGAGGATGCGGGGAAGTCGCTGCACGACCGCTTCCCGAAACAGACGGCGATCGACCTGAACCGCTGCGGCGTGCCGCTCATCGAAATCGTCACGGGCCCCGACTTCCGGTCGCCCCACGAGGCCCGCGCCTATCTCCTCACCCTCAAGCAGGTGCTCGAGTACGCCGGGATCTCCGACTGCGACATGGAAAAGGGCAGCCTGCGGGTGGACGCGAACGTCTCCGTGCGCCGCCCCGGCGACACCGCGCTCGGCACCAAGACCGAGGTGAAGAACATCAACTCCTTCGCCTACGTCGAGAAGGCCCTGACCGTAGAGCGGGATCGCCAGATCGCCGTGCTCGAGAGCGCGGGCACGGTCGCGCAGCAGACCATGCTGTACGACTCCAAGACCAACAGCGTGCGGCCGCAGCGCAGCAAGGAAGAAAGCCACGACTATCGCTATTTCCCGGACCCCGACCTGCCGCCGCTGGTGCTCACCGAGGAGTTTATCGCCGAGCAGCAGACGCTCCTGCCGGAGCTGCCGGCGAAGAAGCGCGAGCGCTTCGTCGAGAAATACGCCCTCAGTGTCACGGACGCCGCGGTGCTCACGGCCGATCGCGCGGTGGCGGACTACTACGAAGCCGTGGTCCACGCGGGAGCGGAACCCAAGACCGCGGCCAACTGGGTGATGACGGAGGTGCTCGCGGACGCGAAGGATCACGGCGACGGCTTGCGCGTAGCGCCCGGCGCGCTGGCGAATCTGATCGGGCTGGTACGGGGCGGGACCGTCAGCCATCAGGCGGCGAAGCGCGTGTTCGCCGAGGTCGCCGAGCGCGGCGGTGAGCCGCGCAATGTGGCCGAGGCGCTGGGCGTCATGCAGGTGGGCGACGCGGGCGTTCTAGCCACGTGGGTGAACGAGGTGCTCGGCACCCACACCACCGAGGTGGCGCGCTACAAGCAGGGCGAGACGAAACTGCTGCAGTTCTTCGTGGGGCAGGTGATGAAAGCGTCCCGCGGCAAGGCGGACCCGAAGCTGGCCCAGCGAGTGCTGGAGGAGAAACTGACGTCCTAAGGGTCCCTAAACACCTGCGATAGAACGAATTACCGAGGCGCCAGGCAACTCCTGGCGTCTTCTTTTTTCGTGAACTTGACTTTAGTTTTTATATAAATGATATTGATATCAAAGTAAATATACTGAAAGGCGTGGGCACGTGGCTAAACCGTGGATTGAGCACCTGAGCGAGGAGGATCTTGGCTTCCTGAAGCGATTCCTGCTGGCCGGGGGGACGCTGAAGGACCTCGCCGCCCAGTACGGGATCTCGTACCCCACGGTGCGCCTGCGGCTGGATCGGCTGATCGAGAAGGTCAAGCTGGTCGACGCAGCGCCGGAAGCCGGTCCGTTCGAGCTGCGGCTCCGTGCCGCGTACGCGGACGGGCTGGTCAACGCCGAGACGTTCCACACGCTCCTGGAAGCGCATCGCAAGGAGCAGGAGGATCGACATGAGACACGTGCTCGCTAGCGCCGGAATAGTGCTCCTGGTAGCCACCAGTCCGGTGGCCGCACAGGACCTGACGATCGACTGGTCGCGGACGGTCGTGACCGCGGGTGTGGTGCGGCCCGGCGGGGGACCGGGTGGCACGCCGGCGCTCGAGCTCCGTGCCACGGCCACGGGCCCGACGTCCTTTCATCTCGTCACGATCGATCACCCGCAGATCGCGGGTCCGCGCTACGTCGTCTCCGGCGAGGTTCGCTACCAGGATGTGGAGGGGCAGGGCTACCTCGAGATGTGGACAGTGTTCCCCGACGGCCAGCGGTTTTTCAGCCGCACGCTTGCCGCACAGGGCCCGCGGGCCGCGCTCCACGGCGAGTCGAGCTGGCGGCGGTTCGAGCTTCCCTTCGACATCAGCGGCGCGTCACAGGCCGCGAGCCGCTTGGAGATCAACCTGATGTTGCCCGGGCGGGGTGCGGTTTGGCTCGGGCCGATGCACCTCCAGCGGGCGACTGCCCAGGCCGAAGCGGCGCAGGGTGGATGGTGGAGCGCGCGGACAGGGACGCTGCTCGGGGCGATGATGGGCAGCCTCGTGGGCGTCGTTGGAGCACTCATCGGCGTGCTGGGCGGTCGGGGCCGGGCGCGTAGCCTCGTTATCGGCCTGTTGGTTGGGATGATCACCGTCGGGGCGTGCTTGGCACTGGTCGGGGTGGCGGCCGCGTTGAGCTCCCAGCCACGGCACGTGTGGTACCCCTTGCTCGTGATCGGTGGCGCCTCGGGCCTCATCGGGCTCGTGATTCTGCCCGCGCTGCGGCGCCGGTTCGCGGCGGACGAGCTTCGCCGCATCGAGGCGATGGATGCCGGCGCGCGTTCCTAGGCGCTGTCGCGGTCCCGCCACGGGCGCTGCGCCTGGGATTGCTTCCAGTAGGCGAGCGAGGGTGTGGGCAGTCCAAAGTGGTCTTCGGCGGTTTCGAGCATCCGTTCGGGATCCTCGCGACCGCCCTCGTGGAGCGCCTGGCGCCGCATCCGCTTCGCGAGCTTGAGCGCCTGGTCGCCGGCCGGATCGAGCCGTCGCGCTGCCGCGTCCGTCTGTCCCAACATCTCCATCACGTACTCGAACGCCACCGCCATGTGACGCTCCACGTCGGCGTCGGGCAGGTCCCAGCGCGTGTTCTCGAGGATGATCTGGAACGCCCAGCGCCAGCTCTCGCTCTCGGTGAGATGCACCATGCCGCGGAACAGCCGCCGGCTCGTGCCCACACTGAAGAGCGTGGGCGAGATGATCGTGTCGAGGTGGGTATCGCTCGGCGTATGATCCTGGAGGATGAGCTCTTTCGCCGTGCTCGCGTAGGCGGGCCCGAGATGGGTCTCGAACCGGCTCTCCCAGTAGCTGTGGCCCAACGCCGCCGTGCCGGAGGTGAGCAGGAGCTGGCGCGGCACGAAGAAGTTGTGCGCCACCGCGTCCGCGGCCAGGTGGGACAGATAGCCGAGGCCGAAGGCGCGCAGCGGATCGGTATGAGCCAGGTCGAAAATCTCCTGGCCCACGTGCCAGGCGTGACAATGCCGACCCACGGGCGCGTACTTCTTGGCCATCGAGGTGTCGGCGGCGATGTTGCCGTAGAGGAAGTCGTAGGGGAATGCGCGCAGCAGGTCGGCTACGGCACTCGTCAGCTGGTGCAGGTTCGCGAGGACCGACTCGCCCAGGTAGACATGCGTGCCGGGCGTCCACGCGTACGCAGCGGCGGGGAACAGGCCTACCCCGACCAGGCCGGCCGCGGCCGCCGCGAGGAGCTGGGTCCTCGTCAGGGCTTCTTCCGCCGCTTGAGCGTGCGGCGGCCCCACTCGAGGAGCGAGATGCCGCGCCGCACGCTGCGCATGGTGGACGCCACGTCGAGCACCGTCGCCTCCACTTCCTCCTGGACCACCTCGAACACGGCGTCCAGCTCGGCGAGCCGGGCCTCGGCCGCATCCGCGGCGCTGACGATCCGCTGTCGCAGCTCGCGCGACGTCCCGGCCAACCCCTCAGCCTCGGCACGGATCGTCGCCACGAGTGCCCGCACATCCCCCACGGCGGGGCCCGCCAGCTCGTGCAGCATCCGCAGGAACCCACGCACGCCGAGCGCCGCGACCACCGACGCGGCCGCGATCACGATGGCCGCGAGCGCCAGAATCGCCAGGGAAATCCCGGTCACCACCGTCACCCAGGTCGGGATCATCGCGGCCAGTCCGCAGTAGCGTTGGCACTAACCTCGGCCGGTGCCGCCGCCGCCGCCGGTGTCAACGGCACGGGCGCCACGGGGCTCGCGACCCTCGTTCGAAGAACCAGGGCCATGAGCGACGGGGCGGCGAACTGCGCCACCGCAACCCCGAGCACGATGGTCGTCAGCAGCGCACCGCTTGCACCGCTGGGCTCGCCTCCGTACGCGATGCAGAAGTTGAGACCCAATGCGATGGCGGCGCCGCCCTGCGCGACCGTGCCGAGGCCACCATTCGGCGGAAAGCCGGCCAGGTGGAGCGCGACGCTGCCGGAGCGCACCGCGACCCACTTGGCGGCCGCGCGCGCGGCCGCAAGCAGCGGTACCGCGATCAATACCCACGGCGTGGGGAGCGTGAGCAGCGCTCCGGCGAATAGCAGGAAGATCGCGTAAATGGGATGCTCCCAATCAGTGAGCACCTGGCGTATGGCCTGCCGCCGGGGCGATGCGTTGACGATCAGCGCCGACGCGAGTGCGCACACCAGGAAAGGCGAAAGGTCCGCCGCGTAGCCGACGCCGGCGCCGAACAGCAGCGTCGCGAGCAGCACGAAGCCCACATCGACCCGCTCCGACCGCTGTCGAGTGAGGGCGAGGAACGCCGTCCCGACCAGCGCGCCGCTCGCCACCGCGAAGACCAGCCACGCGAGCCAACCCACCGCGACGTGGCCCCCGAGCGGGTGCGCGCGGTGCAGCGCGAGCGGCAGCGTAAAGGCGAGCGTGCCACCGGCAGTCTCGAGTGCCGCGGCCACTGAAAACGCCCGCGTCACGCTCTTCCTGACCCCAACCGCCCGGGCGACCAGAGTCACGGCCCCCGGCCCCGAGGCGGCGGCCACCGCCCCGAGAGTCAACAGGGCCGGCAGGCGTGGCGTCCACGCGGCGGAGAGAGAGGGGACGACCCGGGTGAGCAGCCATGCGCCCAGCGCGACGACCGCGAAAGCCGCGGCGGCGGAGAGCGCGGCCAGGAGCCACGTGCCGCGTCCGATGCGCCGCACGTAGCGCCACTCGAACCGGGCGCCGAGGGCGGCGCCGATCCAGCCGATGGCGAGCGCCGCGACCGGCGCCAGCGCGCCGAGCACCGCTCGATTGATGAAGTCGATCCCGGGCCCGAGCACGACACCCAACAATACGAGGGGGCCGCCGGCGGCGAGGATCGGGTCGAGGCTGGTCAGGTGGCGCCACCGGACGGGCGGCAGCCGCGTCGCGAGCAAGCCGATCGCGGCCAGGCCCGCGAGCGCGAGAACCGGACTCACGTTCACGTCGCGAACATTCGCGAACGCTTGACGCCGGCGCAAGCCGCCGCATAGCTTGGCTGACCCATGCCTCCCTCCTTTTCGGTCACGGGCGGCCGCGCCTTGAAAGGCACGATCCGCCCAGCCGGCAACAAGAACGCGGCCCTTCCGATCCTCGCGGCGACGCTGCTCGCCGACGGGCCCTGCCGGATCGACAACGTGCCGCACATCCGCGACGTCGAGACGATGCTCGCCTTGCTGGTGCATCTCGGCGCCGACGTACGCTGGCTGGGGCCGAACAGCGTGGAGGTGAACACCGCGCGCGCCGAGCCGCGGGAGCTCGATCCTGCGCTGTGCGCCCGCATCCGCGCCTCGATCCTCCTCGCGGGCCCCATGCTGGCGCGCTTCGGCCGCGTGAGTCTCCCGCCCCCGGGTGGCGATGTGATCGGGCGCCGGCGCGTGGATACGCATTTCCTCGCCCTCGAGCGGCTCGGGGCGGAAGTCACCATCGGCGCCGCCTACCAGCTCGAAGCGAAGACCCTCACCGGGGCCGATATTTTTCTCGACGAAACGAGTGTCACGGCGACCGAAAACGCCCTGATGGCGGCGGTCGCCGCCCGCGGCACGACCACGCTGCGCAACGCCGCCTGCGAGCCGCACGTTCAGGATCTGGCGCGCTTTCTGTCGGATCTGGGCGCGAAGGTCCAGGGCGTCGGGACGAACACGCTCACCATCGAAGGCGGATCGGCCCTCACGGCCGCCGCCTGCACGGTGGGACCGGACCACATCGAGATCGGCTCGTTCATCGGGCTCGCCGCCGTCACCAACGGCGCGATCACGATCGACGGCGTGCGCAGCGAGGATCTCCGCAGTATCCTGTTGGGGTTCGAGCGGCTGGGCGTGCGACCGCGCCTCGACGGCACCCAGCTGATCGTGGATGCCGGCCAGGAGCGCCGCATCCGTCCCGACTTGGGCGGGCACGTCCCGAAGCTGGAGGACGGCCCGTGGCCCGCCTTTCCCGCCGACCTCATGTCGATCGCGATCGTGGTCGCGTCGCAGTGCGAAGGGATCCTGCTAATCTTCGAGAAGCTGTTCGAGTCGCGACTCTTCTTCGTGGACAAGCTGATCGGCATGGGCGCACGCATTGTGCTGTGCGATCCGCACCGGGCGGTGATCGCCGGGCCCGCGCCGCTCCACGGCGGCGTGGTGGACAGCCCGGACATCCGGGCCGGCATGGCGATGCTGCTCGCGGCGCTGGCGGCCCAGGGCGACTCCGTGATCCACAACATCGGCCAGATCGACCGGGGCTACGAGCGCATCGATGAGCGGCTGCGGGCGGTGGGAGCGCAGATCGCGCGAAACGACGGCGGTCAGGTGGCCGGGCGGACGGGCGGTCAGTGAAGCCCCACGTGACGTCCCGTCCCCCGGACCGCCCGTCCGCCAGTCCGCCCCTGCTCCGAGAAGTGTCTATCGGTGATTCCGCTGTGCCTCGCATGGAACTCGCCGAGTGGGCCGCCCGCTACGGTGTCGTCGCCGGCATCACCACCCGCGGGCACGGGTTCTCGCTCGGCTTGTGGAGCGAAGAGAACGTCGGCCAGGTGATGTCGCGCTGGCGCGCCGTCGGCGCGGCGGTCCGTCCGCGCTTTCCCGGCGTGGTCCTGGCCCATCAGGTGCACGGCACCACGGTGCAGTGGCATCCCGCAGCCAGCGATGGGTGGCTGATCGTGGACGGGGTGGACGGGCACGCGACCGGAGCCCGGGGGCTTCTGCTTACGGTCACCGTTGCCGACTGCATCCCGGTCTACCTCGCGGTGCCGCAGAAGCACGTAGTCGCGCTGCTGCACTCCGGGTGGCGGGGGACGGCGGCGGGCATCCTGGAGCGCGGCGTGGAGCTCGTGAAGCGGATGGCGTTTGTGCGATCGAGCGATATCGTAATGCATTGTGGAGTAGGCGTTTGTGGTGAGTGTTATGAAGTAGGCTCTGAAGTGCTCAGTCGGTTCACGGGACGCGCCGAGACAGGGCCCGGGCAGGTGGACCTCCGGGCCGCGTTGGCGCGGCAGGGCCAAGCCCTCGGCCTCGGAGAGATCACCGTCTCCGCCTGGTGCAGCGCGCACGACCGCGAGCACTTCTTCTCGCACCGCGCTTCTGGTGGGCGCGACGGCAGGATGATTGCTTACGCGGGATTCCCGCTCGCTTGACAGCCGCCTCCGGGCGGCTAGATTCCGGCCGGTGAGCGGGCGAAGTTGGGCCCGCGCTTTTTTTTATGCTCTCCGACAGCCTCGTCGAGTCGTTTCGGGCCCGCTTGGACGCGTTGGGCCTCGAACTGGCCGACCTCCGCATCGGCGGCACGCAGCACCGGCCGCTCGTTCAAGTGCGCATCGAATGGCCGCCCAGCGAGCCGCCGCGACGTGTGACGGTGGACGATTGTGGCACGGCGAGCCGGGCGCTCGAGGCGTGGCTCGACGCGGACGGTCCGCTGGGACGCCGCTACATGCTCGAGGTGTCGAGCCCGGGGCTCGAACGACCCGTGCGCTGGCATCGGCATTGGGTGCGGTTCGTGGGCCGCGAGGTCCAGGCGACGGTGGCGGGGCTCGGGCGCGTGCGGGCGCGCATCGTGGCCGTTCCCGACGAGGCGACGGTCGTGCTCGAGCCCCAAGGGGGCGCGCCGCGGCCGGTGCCGCTGGCCGGAATTCGCGACGCGCGTTTGGCGGTGGATTGGTGACGAGGAACCCATGACGACGAATACCAGTGATGTAGTCTCCGCGATTCGTGAGCTGACGAACACCAAGCAGCTCGAGCGGACGGAGCTGCTCGACCTGCTCAAGGACGGACTGCACGCCGCCCTCGTGAAGCGCTACGGTCCCAACGTGCGGGCCGAGATCGGCATCGACGAGCTCAAAGGCACGATCCGGATCGCGGTGCTCCGCACGGTGGTGGAGGCCGTGGAGGACCCGGGCTCGCAGGTGACGCTCGAGGAAGCGCGCTTCGAGGATTCGGACTTCCAGGTGGGAGATGTGCTGGAAGAGGACGTGCCGTTCGAGGCCTTCGGCCGCACGGCGGTACAGGCCGCGAAGCAGCGCATCATCCAGCGCGTCCGCGAGGGCGAGCGGGCCCGCATCCGGGAAGAGTTCTCCGACAAGGTCGGCGAGCTCCTATCGGGCGAAGTACAGCAAATCGAGCGTGGCAAGATCGTCGTCATGCTCGCGAAGTTCCGTGAAGCCGAAGCGATCATTCCGTACCGCGAGCAGAACCACCGCGAGCACTTTCACCAGGGGGACACGATCCGCGCCGTGCTGAAGCGGATCGAGGAGACGCCCAAGGGTCCGCGGCTCATTCTGTCGCGTGCCGACCCGCTGTTCGTCAAGGCCCTGTTCAAGCTCGAGGTGCCGGAGATCCAGCAGCAGATCGTCGAGATCCGCGCCACCGCGCGGGAGGCGGGCAGCCGCACCAAGATCGCCGTCTCGTCGCGCGACGATTCGATCGACCCGGTGGGCGCGTGCGTCGGGCTCAAGGGCTCACGCGTGCAGGCGGTGGTGAACGAGCTGAACGGCGAGCGCATCGACATCGTGCCCTGGTCCCCCGATCCCGAGCGGTTCGCGAAGCTCGCCCTCGCCCCGGCGCGGGTCGCGCGCGTGTTCTCGGACCCCGAGACCAAGACGATCCAGGCGATCGTGGACGAAGATCAGCTGTCGCTCGCCATCGGGCGGAACGGCCAGAATGTCCGGCTCGCTTCCGAGCTCACCGGCTGGAAGATCGACCTGTACTCGAGTCGCGAGTGGTTGGAGCGCGGCGGCGAGGGGCCGCTCTTTGCGCCGCTTCCCCCGGTGGAGGACGAGGCGGCGACCAAGGTCTCGCTGCGGGAGCTGAAGGGTCTGCCGGTCGAGCTGGTGGACGTGCTGGAGCGCGCCGGGCACAAGACGCTGCAGGATATCCTCGACTTGGAGCGCGAAGACGTCGACAAGATCACCGGCATGACGCCCGAGATCGCCGACAAGCTCATGGCCTTCCTCAACGAAATGACCGAAGAGGGTGGTGACGACGAGGCAGCGCCCGGCACGGTGGGTGACACGACCCGTGCGAGTGAGGGGAGTGGAGAGGGTGGTGGAAGCGACTCGGGCAGCGGGGGCGGTGGGGGCGGTGGGGGCGGGGGGGGCGCGCCGGCGCCCGCGGCGTGAGCGATCGGCTGGTCCGGTTGCTGGGCCTGGGCGCCCGCGGTGGTGGCGGGCGCGTGGTGATCGGGGTGAGCGGCGTGCGGGCGCAGCTGCAACGGGACGCCCTGTCGTGCGTCGTGCTCGCGGCGGACGCGAGCCCGCGCACCCGAGAGAAGGTCGAGCGCCTGGCGCGGGCACGACGGGTGCCGGTGCTGATGGGTCCGGTGGCGGAGCGGTTGGGGGCGGGACTGGGGCGGCCGCCGGTGCAGGCCGTCGGCGTGGCGGATGCCGCGCTGGCGCGTGGGTTAGTCGGGTCTTTGGAGGAGTGAGTGACGACGACGCGGATTCACGATCTGGCGGCAGAATTCGGCATCTCCTCTGAGCAGCTCATGGGCATGCTCAAGGAGCAGGACATCTTCGTGCGCAGCCACCTTTCGCCGCTCAAGCCCGAGCAGGTGGCGCTGATGCGGGCCCGCTGGGAGCGCGAGAAGCGGAAGCAGAAGGACGCGCCCGCGCCTCCCAAGCGGCGCCGCGCCGTCAAGGCGGTCGAGCCGGTGGTCGCCGCCGCGGCGCCCGAGGCGCGGCCCAAGCGTCGTCGCCGCACGGCGGCCGAGATGGCCGCGGTCGATGCCGAGGCCCAGGCCGAAGCGGCGATCGAGGCGGAGCGCGAGTTGAAGGCGCGCGAGGCGCTCGAGGCGGCGAAAGCCGTGGACGAAGAGGAGAAGCCGTCGCTCGAGGAGCGCGCCGCGGCGCTGTTCAAGGAGCTCCCGGTGGTCGAGGAGGCCGGGGCGGAGTCGGCGAGCGCCGCCCCCGCCGCGGCCCACGCCGCCACGTCGTTCACCGCGTCCCCCCTGCCGCCCGCCGCGGCCCGGCCTGTGATCCCGACTCCCGTGCGGCCCAAACCGGTGGCGAGCGCCACGCCCGGCGGCGCGGTGCCCGCTCCTCCCCGACCCGTCGCCTCGGCGGCGCCGGGCGCGACTCCGCTGGAGGAGCGGCGGCGCGAGAAGGGGAAGAAGCGCAAGAAGGGCAAGAAATCGCTGGTGGATCAGGAAGCCGTGGCCCAGAACATCTCGCGCACCCTGGCGTCGATCAAAGGGCCCGTGGCGAAGAAGGGCGCGCACCGCCGCGAGGAAGGTCCGAGCTTCCGCGAGGTCGAGGAGCAGAAGCGGCGCGACGAGAAGGAGCGCGAGAAGACGCTGGTGCGCGTGACCGAGTTCATCACGGTCTCCGAGCTCGCCAACATCCTGAAGGTGCCCGCCAAGGAGATCGTCGGGTTCGCCTTCAAGGAGCTCGGGCAGATGGTGACGATCAATCAGCGCCTCGATTTCGACATGATCGAGCTGATCGCATCGGCCTTCGGCTTCCAGGCGGTGCGCGAGGAAGAGTATGCCCTCGCGGCGTCCGAGGAGCCGCCCAAGGAAGAGGCCGGCGATCTCAAGCCGCGCGCCCCGGTGGTCACGGTCATGGGCCACGTGGACCACGGCAAAACCTCGCTGCTCGACTACGTCCGGAAGGCCAACGTCATGGCGGGCGAGGCGGGCGGCATCACGCAGCACATCGGGGCGTATCAGGTCACGCTGAAAGACGGGCGCTCGATCACGTTTCTGGACACGCCGGGCCACGAAGCCTTCACGGCCATGCGTGCCCGCGGCGCACAGGTGACGGACATCGTCGTCCTGGTGGTCGCGGCCGACGACGCCATCATGCCCCAGACGATCGAGGCGATCTCGCACGCCAAGAACGCGGGCGTCCCACTGGTCGTGGCGATCAACAAGATCGATCTACCCACCGCCAACGTGCAGAAAGTGAAGCAGGACCTGCTGGCGCACGGTGTGGTGCTCGAGGAGTTCGGCGGCACGACGCTGGCCACGGCGATCTCCGCCAAGACGGGCAAGAACGTGCAGGAGCTGCTCGACCAGATTCTCCTGCAGGCCGAGCTGCTCGACCTGAAGGCCAACCCCGACCGCCGGGCCCAGGGCACGGTGCTCGAGGCGACGCTCGACCCCGGCAAGGGCCCGCTCGCCACGATCCTCGTCCAGAACGGCACGCTGCGCGGCGGAGACGACTTCATCTGCGGACAGTTCTACGGGCGCGTGCGCGCGATGTACGACGAGCGCGGCCAGACGGTGGACGGAGCGGGTCCGTCCACGCCGGTGCAGGTGCTGGGGTTCGAAGGCGTGCCCGAGGCGGGGGACACCTTCCAGGTCATGACGGACGCGGCGGCGGCGCGCGACATCGCGCAGAAGCGCCAGCGCCTCGAGCGGGAAGCACAGCACCGCCGGACCGGTCGCGTGAAGACGCTCGAGGACTTCATGGCCGAGCGGGTGGAAGGCGGCGCGGCGGCGCTCCGGATCATCATCAAGGCGGATCAGGGCGGCCCGGCCGAGGCGCTGGCGGATGCCCTGGCGCAGCTCTCGACACCCGAGGTCAAGGTCGAGGTCGTGCATCGCGGCGTGGGGGCGATCACCGACTCGGACGTGCTGCTGGCCAAGGCCTCGAACGCCATCATCATCGGCTTCCACGTCCGGCCCGACTCCAACGCGCGCGCCTCGGCGGAGCGCGAGAAGGTCGAGATCCGCACCTACCGCATCATCTACGAGGCGGTGGAAGAGGTGAAGGCGGCGATGGCGGGCCTGCTCGCTCCCGAAAAGAAGGAAGTGGTGTTGGGCGAGGCGGAAGTCCGCCAGCTGTTCAAGATCGCGAAGGTGGGCACGATCGCCGGCAGCTTCGTCCGCTCGGGCGTCATCCCGCGGACGGCGCGGGTGCGGGTGGTCCGCGACGGCGTCGAGGTGTATGACGGCACCCTGGCCTCGCTCAAGCGCTTCAAGGACGACGTCCGCGAGGTGCGCGAGGGGTTTGAATGCGGCATCGGCGTCGAGAACTTCAATGACTTGAAGGTCGGCGACCTGATCGAGGCATACCGGATCGAGGAAGTCGCGCGCTCGCTGACACCCGCGTGATCGTGGGGGTCATGACGTGGGAGCTGCATCTCGCGGCGTGTCACTCTCTCAAGGACAAGCGTCACGTGCTGAAGAGCCTCAAGGACCGCCTCCACAACCGCTTCAACGTGTCCGCGGCGGAGACGGCGCATCACGACCTGTGGCAGCGCGCCGAGCTGACGGTGTGTGTCGTGTCGACCGACCGGACTCACGCGGAGAGTGTGCTACGGGAGGCGGACCGCATGATCGAGGCGGCCGACGGCGCGCGCATCGTGGACACGAGCAAGAGTTTCTTCTGATATGAAGCGACGGACCCGCCACCGCCCCGAGCGCGTGGCGGAGGCGATTCGCCAAACGGTGGCGGCGTTTCTCACCGGAAGCGTGCGCGACCCGCGCGTCGGGTTCGTCACGGTCACCGCAGTAGAGGTGTCCGCCGACCTGGCGTACGCCCGGGTGCGTGTCAGCGTGATGGGGAACGACGAGGACAAAGCGAAATCGCTCGAGGGTCTGACGAGCGCCGCCCGCTTTCTGCGTGCCCAGCTCGCCAAGGAACTGCCGTTACGCGTGACGCCGGAGCTCCGCTTCGAGCTCGACCGCGGGCTCGAGCACGCCCAGCAGATCGACCGTTTGCTGCGCGGGCTCAAGGAGGGCACGGGCTGATCTCCGGCGTGGCGCTGGTCGCGAAGCCGGGCGGCCCCGAGGGACCCACGTCGCACGACGTCGTCGACGCCGTGCGTCGGGCCGTCGGGACCGACCGGGTAGGGCACCTGGGGACGCTCGATCCGTTCGCGTCGGGGCTGCTCGTGCTGGTGCTGGGTCGCGCCACCCGCTTGGCGCCGTTCGCGGTGGGATGGGCCAAGGCGTACGACGGCATGATCCGGCTGGGCACGACCACCGCCACCGACGACACGACCGGCGCCACGGTGGCCACCTCGGAGGCGTGGCGTGGCGTGGACCGGGGGCGAGTGGAGGAGGCGCTGGCCGGGTTCCGCGGGGCGTACGACCAGCGGCCGCCCGCGTACTCGGCGGTGAAGGTGGCGGGCGAGCGAGCGTACCGGCGGGCGCGCCGCGGCGAGGGCGTGGTGTTGCGGCCCCGACGGGTAGAAGTGACGGAGCTCGAGCTCGAGACCTTCACCCCGCCCGACGTGGGCTTCCGCGCCACGGTGAGTGGTGGGACGTACCTGCGCAGCCTGGCTCGCGACGTCGGTGAAGTGCTGGGTTGCGGGGCGCATCTCGCGAGCCTCAGGCGGACGCGGGTCGGGCCGTTCCGGCTGGCGGATGCCGTCGCGCCCGATGCCGTGACGGCGCACGCGCTGCGCGATCCGGCGGAGCTCGTCCGCGAGCTGCCGGCGCGGGAGCTGGACGATGCCGGTCGGGCTGCGGTGGTGCACGGACGTCCGGTACCGGCGGGAAGCGAGATGCGGGATGCGGGATGGGTAGCCTTGTTTGCGAACGGGGCTCTCGTCGCCGTGGCCGAGCGCGTAGACGACGTGCTCAAGCCCCGCGTCGTCGTGGTGGAGCAATGACGGGGAGCGGAGTCGCCACGGTCGCGACCGTCGGGACGTTCGACGGGATCCACCGCGGACACCAGGCGGTGCTGCGCGAGGTCGTGCGGCGCACGGAGCAGGCGGGGCGGCGCACGAGCCTGCTCGTGACGTTCGACCCGCACCCGCTCGAGGTCGTGAACCCGAGCGCCGCGCCTCGGCTGCTCACGTTGTCCGACGAGAAGCGCGTGCTGGCGGCGGCGCTCGGCATCGAGCGGGTCGAGGTGGTGGCGTTCACGCGGGAGCTGGCGCGGCTCGCTCCCGAGGCGTTCGTGCGCGACGTGCTGCGGGCGCGCTTCAGGATGCAGGAGCTGGTTCTGGGGTACGACCATGGGTTCGGGCGCGGGCGCGCGGGCGACGTGGAGATGGTGCGGCGGTTGGCGCGCGAGGACGGGTTTGTCATGGACGTCGTCCCGGCCGTGACGGACGACGGGCAGGCGATCTCGTCGTCGCTCATCCGGACCGCCGTGGCGCACGGCGACCTGGCGTCGGCCGAGCGCGGGCTGGGTCGCCCGTACAGCCTGCGGGCCGTGGTGGAGCGGGGCGCGGGGCGGGGCCGGACGATCGGGGTGCCGACGATCAACCTCACGTCGCCCGATCCGCGCAAGCTGCTGCCGCCGGATGGCGTATATGCCGTGCGGGTCGAGATCGACGGCAAGCGGTACGATGGGATGATGAACCAGGGCGCGCGGCCCACGTTCGGCGTGCACGCGCGCGGCCTCGAGATTCATCTGTTCGATTTCACCGGTGATGTGTACGGTGCGACGGTGACGGTGGCGTGGGCGCGCCGGCTGCGGGATACCCAGACCTTCCCGTCGCGTCAGGCGCTGGTGGACCAGATCGAGCGCGACGCGATCGCGGCGCGCGCGGTCCTCAAGGGGTAGAGACTCCTATGCGTACGATCCGCTCACGACTCATCGCCATCGGCATCCTACTGGCGATCGCGGTGTGGCAGCTGATTCCCACCAACGTCACGCAGCGGGTGCGCGACGCGACGACCGGGCGCATGAAGGACACCACGATCCGGCGCGTCCCCATCAATCTCGGGCTCGATCTGCAAGGCGGGATTCATCTGGCGCTCGAAGTGGACCAGTCGAAGGGTCCCGTGCCCGACTGTGCCACCGCCATCCAGCTCGCCGAGAAGGTGGTACGCACGCGGATCGACGAGTTCGGCACGACCGAGCCCGTCGTGCAGATCCAGGGACGCTGTCGCCTCATCGTCGAGCTGGCGGGCGAAAAGGACCCGGCCCGAGCCAAGAGCATCATCCAGCGCACGGCCTTTCTCGAGTTTCGCATCACCGACATGAAGAACCTGTTCCGCGACGCGCTGCCCGAGATCGACAAGGCGCTCCGGCGGGCCGGGGTGCGGGCGCCCGGCCAGGGGGCGGCCGCGGCGAGCGTCACGCAGCTGTTCGGGACGGACACCGCGAAGGCGAAGGGCAAGGCGCAGAAAGGCAAGGCGGCGGCGAAGGACACGACCGACCTGAACGCTCCGGGCCCCCTTTCGTCGCTCCTGTTCCAGGGCCAGCTGCCCGGTGAGTATCTCGTGCCGGAAGAGCAGGTGCCGGTGGCCGAGAGTCTGCTGGCGCGGCCCGACGTGCAGCGGCTCATCCCGCGAGGGCTGGAGCTCAGGTGGGGCACGGAAGTGTTGTCGCGCGCCGGCCGGAGCTACCGGACGTTGTACGCCGGGGAGGACCGGCCGATCATCACGGGTGAGTATCTCCAGGACGCGAAAGCCACGCGCGACCCGCTCACGAACCAGTCGGTGGTGAACTTCACGCTGTCGCGTGCCGGCGGGCGGATCTTCGAGCGCGAAACCGGCCGTCACGTCAACGACTACATGGCGATCATCCTCGATGGTCGGGTGCAGGGCCAGCCCCCCATCATCAAGAGCCAGATCGGCCAGCGCGGCCAGATCGAGCTGGGGGCGAAGCCGCTGCAGGACGCTCAGGACCTGGCGCTGGTGCTCAAGGCCGGCGCGCTCCCCGCCCCCCTCACGATCATCGAAGAGCGTACCATCGGACCGTCGCTCGGCCAGGACTCGATCCGGGACGGCATCCATGCGGGGATCGTCGGGGTCGCCCTCGTCGTGCTGATCATGGTGGTCTACTACCGGGTCTCGGGTCTCTTGGCCGTGGCGGCCCTGGTCTTGTACGTGGTCTTCACGCTCGGAGGGCTGGCGGGCTTCGGGTTCACGCTCACCCTGCCCGGACTCGCCGGCCTGGTGCTGTCGGTCGGCATCGCGGTGGACGCCAACGTGCTGATCTTCGAGCGCATCCGCGAGGAGTTGCAGCACGGGAAGCTGGTGCGCACTGCGGTGGACGAGGGCTTCAAGCACGCCATGAGCGCCATCATCGACTCGAACGTGAGCACCCTCCTGACCGCGTTCATCCTGTGGCTCGTCGGGACCGGGCCGGTGCAGGGCTTCGCCATCACGCTGATCATCGGGATCCTCGCGTCGTTTGTCACCGCCGTGTTCGTGGTCCGGACCTTCTACATGATCTGGCTCGACCGCCGGCCGGACATGGCCACCCTGAGCGTCTGAGATGATCCGACTCTTCGCCAACGCCAATTACGACTTCATCAGGTGGCGCCGCTGGGCCTACGGGCTCACCGCGGCGATCATCATCCCCGGATTCGCGCTGTTCCTCGTGCATGGGCTGAATTACTCGATCGAGTTCACCGGCGGCACGCTCATTCAAGTGCAGACGAAGGAAGCAGTCGGCACCGAGCGGATCCGAAGCGCCCTCGACGCGGCGGGGATTCGCGACGCGGAGATCCAGCAGTTCGGCGGGCCCACCGAATACAAGATCCAGGCGCGTATCGCCAAAGCAGGTGTCGCCGAGGGGTCGACAGAGGCGACGGCCGCCGCAGTGGACTCCGCGCTGGCACGGGGTCTGGGATCCGGGCCCGAGCACTACACCATCGTCCGCACCGAGGCGGTCGGGCCGAAGGTGGGCCGCGAGCTCCAAGGCAAGGCGTTCCTGGCGATCTTTTTCTCGTTCATCGTCACCCTGGTCTACCTCGCGTTCCGCTTCGAGTGGCGCTTCGGGCTCGCCGCCGTGCTCGCGACGTTCCACGACATCCTCACCACGATCGCGTTCATCCGCTATCTCGACCTCGAGGTGAGTCTCGTGGTTGTGGGCGCGGTCCTGACCATGGTCGGCTACTCGCTCAACGACACGATCATCATCTTCGACCGCGTTCGCGAGAACCTGCACAAGTTCCGGCGCCAGAACCTGTACGAGATCCTGAACCTCTCGATCAACGAAACGCTGCCGCGCTCGGTGCTGACGCACGGAACCACCATGGCGACCACCATCGCGCTCGTGCTGCTCGCGGGCGAGGTGCTGCGGCCGTTCGCGCTGGTGATGACCTTCGCGATTTTCACGGGCACGTTCTCGTCGATCTACATCGCGGCTCCGCTCCTGATGTACATCGAGAAGCGCTGGCCGGGTGAGGACGCGCGTGGCGCCCGGGTGCTCCGGCCCCCAGGATCCGTCCCGCTCAACCCGCCTCCCGCGGCACCTGGGGGCGGGGGCGGTTCCGGGGTCCGCTCCAAAGCGGCCGTGTGACGGGGCTGGTCGACGCCCACTGCCATCTGGGCGATGCGGCGTTCGACCCCGACCGCGAGGCCGTCCTCGCGCGCGCACGGGAGGCCGGCGTCGGCCACGTCGTGGTCATCGGCGCCACCCTGCCCGAGAGCGAGCGGGCGGTAGTCCTCGCCCAGGCTCACGCCGGCCTTTCCGCCACGGCCGGCATCCACCCCCATGAGGCGCGGCACTGGTCGGCCGCGGCCGCCGCCCGCCTGAGAGACCTGCTCGCCCTACCCGAAGTGGTGGCGCTCGGGGAAACCGGGCTCGATTACCATTACGACCACTCGCCGCGGGACGCGCAACGTCGCGCCTTCGAGGCCCAGCTCACCCTCGCCCGCGAGGTGCGGAAGCCGGTCGTCGTGCACGCGCGCGAGGCCGACGACGACGTCGCGGCGATGCTCCGGGGGGCGGATACGCCGGTCGTGCTGCACTCGTTCAGCTCGGGGCCGGGGGTATTCGAGGCGGGGATGGCGATCGCGGCGTACTTTTCCTTCAGCGGCATGATCACTTTCAAGAACTGGGCGATGACCGACCGTCTCACCGCCTGCCCGCCCGACCGTCTGCTGGTCGAGACAGACGGCCCGTATCTTGCTCCCGTGCCCCATCGCGGGAAGCGCAACGAGCCGGCCTTCGTGCGCGCCGTGGCCGAGGCGCTCGCGCGCGCCCGGGGAGAGTCGGTCGCAGCCATCGGCCAACGCACCACGGACAACGCGCGCCGGCTCTTCGGAGCGCGGCTCGCGACGACCCTCTAGCCGAGAGCATCCGTGACCACGACGGCCAAGGTACCCACCGACATCGCGATCGCTCAGGCGGCCGAGCTGCGCCCGGTCGCCGACATCGCCGCCGAGCTGGGGCTCGACGACGAGGAGATCGAGCTGTACGGCAAGTACAAGGCGAAGGTGCGGCTCTCCGCCGTGGCGCACCGCAAGCTCAAAGGACGGCTGGTGCTGGTCACCGGGATCAACCCCACGCCCGCGGGCGAGGGCAAGTCCACGGTGACCGTGGGGGTGACGCAGGCGCTCCGAAAGATCGGGAAGAACGCCGCGCTCTGCATCCGCGAGCCGTCGCTCGGACCGGTCTTCGGCGTGAAGGGTGGAGCCGCCGGCGGCGGGTACGCCCAGGTCGTCCCGATGGAAGACATCAACCTGCACTTCACGGGCGACTTCCACGCGATCGCGAGCGCCCACAACCTGCTGTCGGCGATGTTGGATGCGCATTTGCATCACGGCAACGCGCTCGGTCTCGACACCCGCCGCATCACTTGGCCCCGCACGATCGACATGAACGATCGCGCCCTGCGCAACGTCATCGTGGGGCTCGGAGGGCTGAACGCCGGCCCCGCCCGCGAGGAGCGGTTCGTGATCATCCCGGGCTCGGAGATCATGGCCATCATGGCGCTGGCGACGGGGATCGAGGACCTGGAGCAGCGTCTCGCGCGTATCATCGTGGGGCTCACGTCCGACAAGCAGCCGGTGCGCGCGAGCGACCTGAAGGCCCAGGGTGCCATGACGCTGCTGCTCAAGGACGCGATCAATCCCAACCTGGTGCAAACGCTCGAAGGCGGACCGGCGTTCATCCACTGCGGGCCGTTCGGGAACATCGCCCACGGCTGCAACTCGGTGGTGGCGACCAGGCTCGCCCTCGCGCTGTGCGACGTGGTCCTCACCGAGGCGGGCTTCGGCGCCGACTTGGGCGCCGAAAAGTTCTTCGACATCAAGTGCCGCATGGCCGGCCTCGTCCCCGAGGCCGCGATCGTGGTCGCCACCGTGCGGGCGCTCAAGATGCATGGCGGCGTCAAGAAGGATGCGCTCGGCAAGGCCGACGTCGACGCCGTGAAGCGGGGCGCGGCGAACGTGCGCCGCCACATCCGGAACGTGAAGCAATTCGGCGTCCCGGTGGTCGTGGCCCTCAATCGGTTCCTCACGGACAGCGACGCCGAGCTCGACGCGGTGCGGGTCGAGTGCGCCGCGGAGGGTGTGGGGGTCGAGCTGTGCGAGGTGTGGGAGAAGGGCGGAGAGGGCGGTGTGGCGGTGGCCGAAGCGGTGCTCAAGCTATTGGAGGCTCACACGGCGAAGTTCAAGCCTCTGTACGACGAGAAACGGCCGATCCGGGAGAAGATCGAGACGATCGCGAAGGAGATCTACGGGGCCGGGGCCGTGGCCTTTGCCCCCGCCGCGGAGCGAGCGCTCGAGCAGCTGCCCGCGATGGGGTTGGGCGAGACACCGGTGTGCATGGCGAAGACGCAATACTCGTTCTCGGACGACCCGACCAAGCTGGGTGCGCCGAGCGGATTCACGCTTCAGGTCCGGGACATCCTGCCCTCGGCGGGCGCGGGGTTCGTCGTGGCCCTGGCGGGCGACATCATGACCATGCCGGGGTTGTCGAAGACACCCGCGGCCGAAAGGATCCGCGTGCACCCGGACGGAACGATCGAGGGACTGTTCTAATGGCCGCGAAGCCCCTGGGAATCGTCGTGACGGAAGGCGCCCCGACGGCCATTGGCCCCTACAGCCAGGCGGTGGTGGTCGAGGGAATAGTGTATACGGCCGGGCAAATTGCGCTCGATCCCAAAACCGGCGGCATCGTGGGCAAGACCACGGCGGAGCAGGCCGAGCAGATGCTCAAGAACCTCGGGGCGATCCTCAAAGCCGCGGGGTCCGGATTCGACCTGGTCGTGAAGACGACCGTGTATCTCGTGGACATGGCCGATTTTTCGGCGATGAACGAGGTGTACGCGAAGTATTTCGCGACGCACAAGCCGGCACGCTCCACCATCCAGGCCGCGGCGTTGCCGAAGGCGGTGCGCGTGGAGATCGATGCGATCGCGAGGGTCAGATGAATCCACCGCGGGTCCTGCTGTGGGCGCTTCTCGTGGCGGCGGTAGCGGTTCCCGGCCCGGCGGCCGCGCAATCGCGGCGCACGCCCCCCGACAGCCAGCTGGCGCGCGGCATCTTCCGCGAGCTGATCGAGATCAATACGACCGACTCGCTGGGGAACACGCCGCGCGCCGCCCGCGCCATGGCGCAACGGCTCCTCGCCGCCGGATTCCCGGCGGCCGACGTGCGCGTGCTGCTCGGCCCCGATGCGAAGCACGGCAACCTCGTGGCGCGCTACCGCGGCACCGGGGTGGGCGGGGAGGGGCGTCCGATCATCGTCTTCGCGCACCTGGATGTGGTGCCGGCACGGCGGGCGGACTGGTCCGTCGACCCGTTCACTTTCCTCGAGAAAGACGGCTACTTCTACGGGCGCGGCACCACCGACAACAAGGCCGGAGCCGCGATGCTCGTCGCCGACTTCATTCGGCTCAAGCAGGCGGGGTTCAAGCCGCGGCGCGACCTGATCCTGATGCTCAACGGGGACGAAGAGACCGCGGGCAGCTGCATCGCGTGGGTGGTGGCGAAACATCGCGATCTGATCGACGCGGAGTTCGCCCTGAACACCGACGCGGGCGGCGGAGTGTTGCGCGACGGGCGCCGCGTGATGTTCGTGGTCCAGGCGAGCGAAAAGGTCTATGCGACCTACGTGCTCGAAGCCACCGACAAGGGCGGGCACAGCTCCCTCCCGCGGCCCGCGGACAATCCCGTATACCGGCTCGCACCGGTGCTGGAGCGCCTCGCGCAGTATCAGTTCCCAGTCAAGCTGAACGAGGTGTCCCGGACGTTCTTCGAGCGCTCGGCCGCGCTCGAGAGCGGGTCCCTCGCCGACGACATGCGCGGCGTCCTGAAGGATCCGCCGGACAGCGCGGCCGTCGCGCATCTGTCGGCCGTTCCATTCTACAACTCCAAGCTCCGCACGACTTGCGTCGCCACCATGATGGCGGCGGGCCACGCCGAGAACGCGCTGCCCCAGTCCGCCCGCCTCACGGTCAACTGCCGCATCCTGCCGGGGGAGCCCGCCTCCGATGTCGAAGCGACGCTGCGGCGCCTCGCCGCCGACGACCGCATCACGCTGCGCGCGACCAACACGCCGACCCCGAGCCCGCCGTCCCCGCTCACGGCCTCGATCATGGGCCCGATCGAGCAGCTCGTCGCCGAACAGTTCCCCGGCGTCCCGGTCGTGCCGGTCATGGAAGCGGGCGCGACCGATGGGCTGGCACTCCGCAACGCCGGGATCCCGACCTACGGCGTCTCGGCGGTGTTTGAAGAGCAGAACGACGTGCGGGCGCACGGCCGCGATGAGCGGCTCGGCGTACAGAGCTTCTACGACGCGCTCGAGTTTTGGTATCGGATGATGCAGGTGTACGCATCGGGCCGGTTGACGCGGTGACCGAAGCGGGGTATTTCAACACCGGAGAAATGGTCGTCGGGTAGCCGCATGTGGAAGCGAGTGAAGAGCGGAGTGCAGGGCAGGGTGGCGCGGTTCCGCGTCCCTGGCGGGGCGGAGCCCGTCGAGGCCGCCTCCGACGAACGACCGATGCCGATTGCGGCTTCCATCCTCTGGAAGCCGATCGAGGGCGCGGCAGGGCAGGACGCCGGGCTCTTCCCTGTTTTCATCACGCAGCGCGTGCTGGCCGCCGTGCACGATCACTGCGCGGCGACGCCCGCCGCGTGCTTCGGACTGTTGATCGGAGACGTGGTGGACTCCCCGGAAACCGGGGCGTCGCATGTCGTCGTCGAGTCCACCATACGCCTCCCGGCGAGCCCGGACGACGACGCCAAGACGGTGCTGGTGCAGGGATGGGTAGTGGCGCAGGACGTGTTACGGAAATCCGGCGATCTGCTGGTCGGCTGGTACCGAGGGGGCGGCGGGGAGGCCGCCCTGTCGCCTGCAGAGGCGGACGCGCACAGGGCGTTTTTCGTGCAACCGTGGCAGCTGGCTGTGGTGGTGGGGTCGGGCGACACGACCGTGGGCGCGGTATTGCGTCGCTCCGGCAGTAGCGGCTGGGCGCAAGAGTGCCTGCCGTTCTATGAGCTGGTCGATCCGGCCTCGTTCCGACCCGACGGGAGCAAGCCCACGCGGCTGCGCTGGGACAACTACCGCACCGAAGAGACGGCGCTCGTGCCGCCCGCCCCCCTTCCCGTTCCCGCGGTCTCCGCGGCGCCCGGTTCCCCCCCGGCGCTCCGACGCGCGTCGTCGTCGTTGCAACCGTGGGTCTTTCTGCCCGATCAGTTCCATGGTGCCGATGAGGGCAGTGGGCGCTGGGCGTCCGCCGCGCGGATCGGGCGCCTCGCACGGGGGGCCGCGTACGCTGCGGTGGCCGTCCTGGCCGTCGCCGTGCTGGTCCGACTCTACTCGGCCGTAGACCCGCCCGCGAGTCCCGCGTCCCTCGCGCCACCTGCGGGCCCGCTCACGGCTGCGGCGGCGACCCCGCTCGAGCGGCTGGACCGGGTCGCAGACACGCTCGCCCTGGCGATCGCCGCGTTCGACCTGCGTGCGCAACTGTTCGCCAGCCGCCAGATGCAGTGCCCCGAGCTGGGGCGCGGGCTCGTCCTGGTCGAAGAGCGCTGGACGACCTACAACAGCGTGCGGAAGGAACGCGGGACGCCGCTCGATTCCGCCCGCACGGCCCGGGACCGGGCGCTTTATACCGATGTCGACGGCGTCGAGCGGCGGTTCGAACGCACGGCCTGCACCCGACCGTGACGCGCGCCGTCGCTTTGCTCGCCTTCCTCGTGAGCGCTCTGCCGTGTCGGGCGACGACGCAGGGGTCGCAGCCGCTGCGTAAGACGGATGTGATCCGACTGCTCTCCAACCCGCTGATCTCCCGGCGTGAGGTCGCGGATCTGATCCGGCGCAACTGCGTCGCCTTTCGACCCACGCCACGGGATTGGGCGGATCTGCGCGACTTCGGCGCCGACTCGGACGTGCTCAACAGTATCGGCGGATGCGCGACGTCCGCGGAGCGCCGGGCCCCGGCCACGCTCCCCCTCGCCGCCGCGCCGATGCCCGCCCGGCTGGTCGTCACCGTGGGGAGCGACGCAGTGGCGCGCGTGCGGGTGAGGCGGGGTGATACCCCGCAGGCGGGCGTCCCGCTGATACTGCGTGGCAGCTCCGGCATTCCCGGCGGGCCGCCGCAGGACGCCCAGGCCGTCACCGACGCGAGCGGCACCGCGGTGTTCCGCTTCCCGGTCGGTCGAGTCCCCGCGACGTACACGTTCGAGATCGTCACCGGCTCGGGCGCGTCGATCCCGGGAACACCGCCGCTCGAGGTAGTGGTCGGCCCCGCGGGGCCGGTCGTCGCCGCGGTACAGCCGGGCCACGTGGAGGTGCGGGCCGGCGCGCGCGGGCCCATCTCGCTGCTGGTCACCGTACGGGATTCCTTGGGGAACGCCGTGCCGGGCGAGGCGGTCTCGTTGCGACCCGACGGCCCTGACATGGGAGTGGCGACCGACACCCGCTCCACCGACTCGCTCGGGCGGGCCGCGTTCGGTATCGAGCGGGCCGCGGTGCGGCGCGGAGGGAAGCTCACGATCCGCGTTCGAGGCCAGCCGCTCGGATCGGTGGACGTGGTTCGGACCGACATGGTGGCGCCCGCGACTACGGGCTTCGTCTCCGGCACGGGACAACGGGGCATTGCGCGGACCCGGCTGAGCGAGCCGCTGGTGTTTCAGGTGCGCTCCAACCTCGGCAGGCCCTTGGTCGGGAAAGTGGTGGCGTTCCGGGCGGTCAACGCCGACGTCGAGAGCGACAGCGTCGCCACCGACTCAACCGGGATCGCCCGCGTGGACGTGACCCTCGGCAACCAGGCCGGCCCGGCCCTCGTGACAGCAACCGTGGACTCGCTAGAGCGGCAGGCGGCGCTCTCGGTAGAGCCGGGGCCGCCCACCGGGGTGATCCTCGAGCGGGACGGCACGCGGGTCGACGCCGGCACCATGACCGTGCCGGTCGGGCGTACGTTTGTGGTCCGGGTGTCCGCGCAGGACGCGTACGGTAACACCGTGCCGATGGCGAATCTGGCGCGCTTGATCCAGAACGTGCGCACTCGGTTCAACCTGAAGTCGACACTTTTGAGGGTAGTCAGCGTTGAATCGGACGGCGGCGCAGCGGCGGTGACGTTCAGACCGGAGGGCGTGGGTCAGGCAGACTTGACGATCGCCGGCGCAACGGTATCGGTGACGATCGTCCAGGCCCGCTAGCGGCTACCCCGCCGTGGCGGCGTCGTCGAGCGGGCGTGCCACGGCGTCCAGCCAGCCCGTGATCTCTCGGAAGCTGAACGGCTTGCGAATAACGGTGCAGGGATTCCGTTCCGCCCAGGTGCGCACGTTGGGTGCGTCGGCGTCCGCGGTCATCAGGGCGACGCGACCGCGGAGTCGCGGCCAGCGGTGGGTCATGGCGAGGTAGAGGGAGAGTCCGGACATCGTGGGCAGGCGAACGTCCAAGAGGACCGCGAGGGCCGACTCCGTCCCCAACAGCTGGTAGGCCACATCCGGGCTGCCGGTGCTCAAGACCCGGTATCCGAGGTCGCCGAGCACGCTTTCCAGTGAGCTTCGCAGTACGGCGTCGTCGTCGACGACGAGGACGGTGCCCAGGGCGGCGATCATGGCAGTCGACAATGGGTGTAACGAGCCCGGGAGGCAAGTGATCGAGGTCACGTTGGGGGCGGATCGGGCCTGGTGGTCCGACTGGTCTTCAAAACCAGCTGGGGTCCTTCTGGACCTCGGTAGGTTCGATTCCTACACGCTCCCGCCACGCTTTGTCCTATTTGTGTCGCACCTCCGCGACATGGCTGTGTGGAACCTACCTCAGTCACTCACGCCGTCTGCACGATGTCTACTGCGGACCGTGGCACTCCCCTTGCGTTAGAACCGGTCGGCTCGCGGGGAGTGAGCCGTGCCCCCTGCTTCGCTCAGTTATGAGGAACGAAGATCAGGATTGTGGGCTCGCGGCCACTCCCCGCGGCGCCGCCACCCGCCGTCGCCTCTACCCCAGCACCTCTCGGACCTTCTGCGCCAGCGCCGCGGCGCTGAACGGCTTTTGCTGACCCGACACTCTGGCAATAGCCGGCCGGCCGTCGCCAAAACGCACGCCGGCCGGTATGTTGTCCTCACTTCACCTCCTGGAGCAGCCGGCATGCGGGCCGTCCTCTTCCTCGTCGCGCTGCTCGCCGCGCGCCGCGGCCCCGGTCCCGAAACGCTGCCCGATGCCACAGTCCTGGTGGACTCCGGCGCGCATGAGCTCGTGATCCAGCTGCCCCCGGTGGACGTACCGGCCGCGGGCTCGGGCGGCGAAACCATGGTCGGGTTGCCGCTGTGTCAGGTCCTCGTCCCGGTAGATGCGTCGCTCCATAGCTCCCGCGTGGAGGTGGTGGACGGGTCGGGGCGCCTCCTGCCCCACGGGATGCTGCATCATTTCAACCTCAGCGATCCGGAGCACCGGGAGCTCTTCCTCCCGATCGGTCTGCACCTGCTCGCGATGAGCCGGGAGACCCCGACGATTACGATCCCGCGCCTGCTGTTCGGACTCCCGCTCGCACGCGGTCAACGGCTCATCGCCGGCGCGATGCTCGCCAACCGCTCGGACGTGGCCTATCGCCGCGTACACGTGCGGCTCGTGCTGCGCTACGTTCCCGGCGGCCGCCCCTGGCCGCTGTACCACACCTACCCCTGGGCCATCGACGTCCAGTACCCGCTCGGTCGCCCGCCCACGGGGAGCAAGGCGTTCGATCTCTCTCCCGGACACACGGAGCGATTCTGGGAAGGCAGTCCCGCGATCCCGGGTACCATCCTGGGCCTGGGGGGCCACATGCACGATTACGGCGTCAGCCTCGAGCTGAAGGACATGACGACCGGCACCGTGGTGTGGCGCGGCACCCCGGTCACCGACGCCGCCGGGCGCGTCATCACGTTCCCGCTGGCCCGCTTCTACAACTGGCGCCGGCTCGGGGTGCACGTCGTCCCGGCGCACCGCTACCGGCTGACCGCCGTGTATGAGAACCCGACCGGGCGGCACATCCGCGACGGCGGCATGGGGGCGGTGGCCGGCTTGTTCGTGCCCGACCACGGGGCGGTGTGGCCCGCGGTCGATACGCGGGATTCCCTGTACCAGCAGGACCTGGCGGCCACTATCCGCTCCGGCAGCGCGGAGATGATGGCGGACATGATGATGGGGCACCACGACGATCCCTGAAGCAACTTGCCGAAACCGGTGTAGCCTGGATCACGCTCGCCGGGAGGCCACCCGACGTATGTTCGGCCGTGCCCGGAATGCAATGGGGTCGTCTCCAGGTGGACGTCAACTGCGCGCTGCGGCGCGGGGCTTGGTACCGCGTAGCGCGGCTCGCCTCGCTCGAAGCCGTCCTCGACGTTAACCGCAGGCCCCTCAAGGTCCCCCACTACCTCGTTCAGGTCGTCTCGCGGCCACCCACGCGGTGGTCTGTCGTGCCGCGCCCCGCCGGGGCCGGCCAGCTGCCGGCCGAATGGGGTCCGCAGTACGGCGTGTGCCCCAGCTGTCGGGAGCGCGCGGCGCTGCACGGCCGTCCGCGCCGCCTCGAGTGCACTCGTTGTCGGGGTGAGTTCGACGTCGCCTGGGACGAGGAGTATCTCGCCGCCTACTGACGGGCGGCCTCAGCCGCCCATCGCCCGCTCCACCTCCCCAAGACGCGCCTCGATCTCTATCGGCCGGTTAGCGCGGGCGGGCCGCGGCTCGAGCTCCTGATGATAGCGCGTCACCGTCTCCGGATCCTTCAGCACGTGTCCCGTGAGCACCGCGACCACGCGGTCGCTCGGCCGGATCACGCGCTCGCGGATCAGCCGCTCGGTCCCGGCGAGGGCCGCGGCGCTCGCCGGCTCGCACCCAATTCCCGCGGCGTCCACGACTGCCTTGGCCTCGAGAATCTCATCATCGCTCACGGTAGTGACGACCCCGTTCGTGTCACGGATGGCGCGCACGGCGCGCTCGTACGAGACCGGGTTGCCGATGTTGATGGCCGATGCCACGGTGTGCGGCTCCACCCGGTGTCGCTGGGCGAATCCTTCACGGAAGCTCTGCGCGAACGGTGCGGCGCCCTGGGCCTGGACGGCGGCGAGGCGCGGCGCGTGGTCGATCAGGCCCCACGCCCGCGCTTCCTCCAGCGCCTTCCCGAACGCCGCGGTGTTACCGAGGTTGCCCGCGGGCACCACGATCCAGTCGGGGGACTCCCAGCCGAGCTGTTGCAGCAGCTCCAGCACGATGGTCTTCTGGCCCTCGAGCCGGAACGGATTCACCGAATTGAGGAGATAGACGCCCAGGCGCTCGCTCGCCTGGTCGGCGAGCTCGAGGCAGTCGTCGAAGTTGCCCCGCACCAGCAGCGTCCGGGCCCCGTACGCGAGCGCCTGCGCCAGCTTGCCGAGCGCCACTTGACCTTTCGGCACGAGGACCAGCGCCGGTAGCTCGGCGAGCGCGGCGTAGGCGGCGAGCGCCGCCGCCGTATTGCCGGTGGACGCGCACGCGACCGCGCGGGCTCCGACGCGCCGCGCCTGCGTCACGCCCACGGTCATGCCGCGGTCCTTGAACGAGCCCGTGGGGTTGTGGCCTTCGTGCTTGAGCCACAGGTCCGGCGCGCCCGCCCACCGCCTCACCGCCGCGCTGGCGAGCAGCGGGGTGTTGCCCTCGGGATAGGAGAGGATGTGCTCGCCCGCCGTGGGGAGGACTGCCTCGGAGTAGCGCCACACACCCGAAGCGAGCACGCCGCGCCGCACACCCCAGCGCGCGTCGAATGTGGCCCGAAGCGCGTTCCCGCCCTGGGCCGGGGGCTCATGACGCAGCTCCAACAGCCCACGGCAACGCGGGCATCGTGGGTGAGGATCGGTCTCGGGGATCTCGCTGCCGCAGCTCGCGCACACCTGCCAGGTGAGACGAGGGGCAGGCCTCATGCGCCGGCGAGCTTCAGCACATCGTTCAGGATGCCGCCCGCTGTCACCGCCGGGCCCGCGCCGGGCCCGGTGATCACCAGCGGGTTCTTCTTGTAGCGCATCGTCGTGAAGATAAACTGGTTATCCGTCCCGTTGAGCGAAGCCATCGGGCTCGACGCGTCGACCACGACGAGGCCGACCCGGATACTCTTTCGCGTGACGATCGCGCGGTAGCGCAGCACCCCGCCGCGGGCCCGCGCGGCCGCCACGCGCTTCGCCCATGCCGCGTCGAACTGCTCGAGCGACGCGAGGAACTGATCGAGCTTGAGCCGGCCGGCGCCATCCGGAACCAGCGACTCGACCGCGATGTCTTCGAGCTCGCCGGGAAAGCCGAGCAGCCGTCCGAGAATCAACGCCTTGCGCGCCACGTCCATGCCCGACAGGTCCTCGCGCGGGTCCGGCTCGGGATAGCCCTTGGCGATCGCCCCCTCGAGCGCCGTCGAGAACGCGGCGCCGCGGCCCAGCTCCCCGAACAGGTAGCCGAGCGTCCCCGACGGGCAGCCTTCGATCTTCGACACCCGGTCGCCCGATTCCACGAGCTTCTGGTACGTATCGATGATAGGCAGGCCGGCGCCCACGGTCGCCTCGAGCAGCAGGCGGCGGCCGTGCGCCTGGGCGGCGGCGCGGAGCGCGTCGTACTGCCGCTTGTCGGTGGTGACGGGGCGCTTGTTGGCGAGCACCACGTGCATCCCGGCGCCCAGCGCCGTCGTGAGCGTGTCGGTCGTCTCGTCGGCCGTCAGGTCCACCAGGATGGGATTGCTGAGGGCATGACGAGCCACGAACGCCACCGCTTCGGCGGCGCTCGCCCGCCGCCCACCCGTCGCCTTGGCGAGCGGCGCACCCTTGGCTTTCGCCGCCCCCAACGCCGCCAGACGGCGCGGCGAAAAGCCGTCCGCGTCGAACACGAAACCGCTCGAGTCGATCAGGCCCACGATGCGGAGCGTGAGCGCCTCCCGTTTCACCTTCGCGATCATGGGAGCGAGCGCCCGCCCGATCTGCCCGAACCCGAGCAGCACCACGTCGCTGCGCTCGGGGTGCGCCACCGCGCCGCCGCCGATCTTCGAGAGCTGAAACGCCGCGTGCACCAGGCGCTGGGCGCGCGGCGCTTCCTTGCCGTCCACCACGAGCGAGAGGTTCAGCTCCGATGACCCCTGGGCCGTCGCGATCACGTTGATCCCGGCTTCGGCCAGGGCGGCGAAGACGCGGGCGGCGATGCCGGGCGTCTCCGCCATGCCGAGCCCCACCACCACGAGGGTCGCGAGACCGGTGCGCGCCTCGACGCCGTCGATTTCCTGCCGGGCGATCTCCCGCTGGAACGTCTGCTCCAGGCTGCGGCGCGCGCGCTGCGCGCTTTCCTCCGGGACGCTGAAACAGATCGAGTGCTCGGACGAGGCCTGCGTGATGAGCGACACCGAGATCCCTTCGTGGTGCACCGCCGCGAAGGTCCGGGCCGCGATGCCGGGGACGCCCAGCATGCCGCTGCCCGTGACCGTGAGCAGCGCCTGCTTCGGAATGGCCGAGAGCGCTTTTACGGGATACTGCTCGAGGGTGCGGCGCCGCGAGATCTCGGTGCCGAGGGACGCAGGCTCGGCAAACGGGCGGATATGAATCGCGACGTTCTGCTTCATCACGGGGACGAGCGAGCGCGGGTGCAGCACCTTGGCGCCGTAATAGGCGAGCTCCGCCGCTTCGCGCAGGTGGACCTGCGGCACCACGCGCGCGTCGGGCACGATCCGGGGATCCGCGGTGAGCAGGCCCGGGACGTCTTTCCAGAGCGACACGTCGCGCGCGCCTAATACGCGCGCCAGCAGCGTCGCGGTCAGATCGGAGCCACCGCGCCCCAAGGTGGCGACCTGGCCGTCCGGGGCGGCGCCGAGAAACCCCGGGACCACAGGGACCACGCCGCGCGCCAGCACCGGTCCGAGCACGCGGCGCGCGTGGTGCTGGGTGCCGCCCAAGTCGGGGGAAGCGTTGCCGAAGGTGCCGTCGGTCTGGACCACCTCCGTCGCGTCCACGTAGACGGCGGGGCAGCCGGCCGCTTCGAGCGCGGCGGCGAACATCTGCGCCGAGAGCCGCTCGCCCCGCGCCACCAGGTGGTCGATCGTGCGAGGGGTGATCTCACGCAGGACGCCGAGCCCGCCCGCGAGCTGCTCCAGCTCGGCGAACGCGGCGTCGATGGTCCCGACGAGCTCGTCGAGCCGGGCGCCGCGGGGCACCAGGGCGCGGACGGCCTCGGCGTGCCGGGCGCGGAGCGTCTTGGCGGCGGCGCGAACCTGGGCGGCGTCGCCGCGCGACGCCCGCGCGGCGCAATCGAGCAGGGCGTCGGTCACGCCGCTCATCGCCGATACGACCACGACCTGTGGGGCAGGGCGATGTCCGACCACGATCTTCGCGGCGTGTGCTATCCCGGCAGCGTTCGCGAGCGACGCGCCGCCGAACTTGTGGATGTGCGGGGGTGAGCGGGGAGCGCGGGGGGCGCGGGCCATCAGTCGGTCTCGAAGCCGCCGGCGGGCCGGGCGGCGTGAAACGTCTGGGCGCGGGTGCCGCGGGCCTCCCAGGCGCGTACCATGGCGTCGCCCACGGCTCGCACGCCGTCGGCGCCGACCACCGCCACGATGGTCGGCCCCGACCCGGAGAGCGTGGCACCGTATGCGCCCGCCTGCCGCGCCGCTCCCGTCACCTCGTCATACCCGGGCACGAGCGCGCGTCGGAACGGGACGTGGAGCACGTCGTCGAGCCCGGCGGCGAGCAATCGTGCGTCGCCATGCGCCAGGCCGTGGACCAGGGCGGCGCTCTTCGCGGCCGCGCGTACCGCGTCCGTGTGCGGCAGGGTGGCCGGCAGCGCGGCGCGCGCGCGCTTCGTCTCGACGGTGAAGTCCGGGACCGCGAACACCAGCGCAAGTGACTGGTGAATGGGAAGCGGCGTCACGATCAGGCCGTCCGGTCCCCGCAGCACGAGGTTGGCGCCGCCGAACACGGCCGGTGCGACGTTGTCCGGGTGTCCTTCGAGCTCGCTGCAGAGCTCCGTCAGTCCCGGGGCATCGAGCGCGAAGTCGAGCAGCGCCGCGGCGGCGGCGGCCCCCGCGACCGTCGCGGCCGCTGAAGAGCCGAGCCCTCGGGCGATGGGAATGTCGGAGTCGGCGGCCAGCGCGAGGCCCGCGGGCACCTCTCGCCCGGCCCGCCGGCAGGCGGCGGCGAAACCGCGATACAGCAGGTCCGCCTCGGGTGCGGTGTCGAGGGCACGGAGCGTCCCGCCGCGCTCGATCACGACCGGTTTTCCGCCGCGGGTTGCCTGGGCGGTGACGCGGAGCCAGCGCCCCACGGCCACCCCCACGCAGTCGAACCCGGCGCCCAGATTGGACGTCGAGCCGGCCACCCGCACGGTCACGCTCGCTCGCATCCCCGTCTCTTTCGGGAAACAGAAAAGCCCGCGCAATGCCACGCCGCGGGCGCTCACCACGACCACTTCGGTTGTATGTATGTTCAATACTCGCCGTGGGCGTTGGATGCGTCAAGGAGCAGCGATGGGGAAGATTCGGGTCGGCATTCTCGGGGCGACGGGGACGGTCGGGCAGCGCTTCCTGCAGCTGCTCGAGCGCCATCCCCAGTTCACCGTGACGGCGCTGGCGGCCTCCGATCGCTCGCAGGGCAGACCCTACGCGGAGGCGTGCACCTGGCGGCTGCCGGGCGACGTGCCCCCCACGGCGGCCGCGCTCGTCGTCCAGGCCCCCGAGCCGCCGCTCGATTGCGACGTCGTGTTCTCCAGCCTTCCATCCGACGTCGCCGGGCCGGTCGAGACGCGGTTCGCGCGTGCGGGGTATCGGGTCGTGACCAATTCGTCGCCGCACCGCATGGACGATGCGGTGCCCCTGCTGATCCCGGAGGTGAACCCCGACCAGCTCGCGCTGCTCGACGCCTGCAAGGCGACCGGCGGTGGGTTCATCGTCGCGAACCCCAACTGCTCCACCGTGATGATCGCGCTCGCGCTGGCGCCCCTCGCCGCGCGCTTCGGCATCGAGGCGGTGGTCGTCACGACGCTCCAGGCGCTCTCGGGCGCGGGCTACCCCGGGATCTCCTCCCTCGACATCACCGACAACGTGGTCCCGTTCATCGCGGAAGAAGAGGAAAAGATCGAGCGGGAGACGCGGAAGATTCTCGGCCGGCTGAACGGGGGCCGCGTCGCGCCCGCGGGGTTCGCGGTCAGCGCGCAGTGCCATCGGGTGAACGTGGTGGACGGGCACATGGCGGCGGTGCGCGTGAGGCTCACGCGCGCGGCGGAGCCGGCCGACCTGCGTGAGGCGTTCGGCTCCTTCACCGCGCTGCCCCAGGAGCTTCACCTGCCCAGCGCCCCGGCGCGGCCCATCGTGGTGCGCGACGAGCCCGATCGCCCACAGCCGCGTCTCGATCGCGACGCCGGGGGGGGCATGAGCATCAGCGTGGGCCGCATCGCGCGCGACGGCGTGTTAGGGCACCGCTTCGTCGCGCTCAGCCACAACACGATCCGTGGGGCCGCCGGCGCGGCGATCCTCAACGCGGAGCTGTTGCTGGCGAAGGGGTACCTGGAAGGGCCGTGACCAGGCCCCCCGCTTCGTAGTCTTTACCTTACCGGGAGCGCTGCCCGGGACGCCGTTAACGCCTGCAACGTACCCTCCGTCTAACCGGCGTCATCACCACAGCGCCCTGTACTCGAACCGTCGGAGGATCGTCGCATGCGTCGCACGTCTCGGAAAGTCTGGCGGCTGGCCGCCTGCACCATTACCATCGCGCTGTTCGCCGCGTGTTCCACCCCACCCTTGACGTCTCCCCAGAATGGGGTTCTCACGCAGCCCCAGGCCAACGCCGTCGCCGAAGTCGTCGCGACCGATGCGGCCTCGCTCGTCGGTGGGGCGACGCTCGATGCCGCGACCGGCATGCCGTTCGCCGTGGCCCCCATGCCCGGGGCGCCGGCGATGGCTACGTCGTCCGCGAGCTGCACGCCCACCCGGAGCCCGTCCCCGCCGACCAACTCCGACGGGGATCCGGTGCCCGATTCGGTGCGCATCGACTTCACCGGCTGCACGTTCAGCGGCGACGCGCACACCGTCACGCTGAGCGGCTCGATCGACATCGTCGATCCGACTCCGGCGATCACCGACCGGGCGTTCCGGACGCGCAATAACGCGTTCACCCGGACCGTCACCAACACGACAATGGGGACCACCCGCTCCGTGGTCGAAAACGGCGTCCGGTCGGTGATCGGGACCCCGGACCAGATCCAGCTCACGGACACGATGCAGACCGACTACACCTTCGCCACGGGCGCCACCGCGTCGCACGCCCGCAAATGGCTGGCGACCTTCGTCGCGGACCAGGCCGGCTCCATCCAGATGGGGTCGCCCCTCCCGAGCGGCAACTGGAGCGTCTCCGGGTCGTCCACGTTGACGTCCGGCACCAACAGCTACTCGTTGTCCGTGTCGACGAGCGATCCGTTGCATTACAACGCGAGCTGCACGGTCGAGCCTCGGTTCGATTCGGGGACACTCACGGCCGTTGTCACCAAGGGCACCGCATCCACCACCGTCACGATCCAGTTCACGGCGTGCGGCCAATACACAGTCACCCGGTCATAGTCGACCTTTCTTAGCCCGCGAGGCCCGATCCGCTGCCGGATCGGGCCTCTCTGCTTATAATGGAAGCCTCTGATTCACGCTCACGTCGTGCTCAACCCCGCAGCCGGCCGGGGCGCCGCAGCCCGCGCGCTCGACCCCATCGCGCGCGAGTTTCACCGCCAGGGGTGGTCGGTGGAGGTGGAGCGCACCGCAGGGCCGGGACACGGCGCGGAGCTCGCGGCGCGCGCGGTGCAGGCGGGGGCGCAGCGCATCGTGGCCGTAGGCGGCGACGGCACCGTGCACGATGTGGCGAACGGCATGCTGCGCCACGGGAGTGGCGGAGAGGTCGCGCTCGGTGTCGTGCCGATCGGCACCGGGAATGATTTCGCGAAGCTCGCGGGCGTGTACCGGCACAGCCCGGTGCGCGCTGTGCAGCGCCTCGTCACCGCCCGGACGGCGCGGTTCGACGCCGGGCTGGTCTGCGGCGAGTACTTCGTGAACAGCGTGGGCTTCGGTTTCGGACCGGAGGTCGTGCGGGTCCGGAACGCCATGCCGGGGCTCCCGGGCTTCGCATCGTATTTCGTGCCGGTGGTCCGCGCATTCGCGCGGTTTCGCCCGCCACGCTTCGAGGTTCGCGCGCGCGGATTCGCGGAGACGGGGAACATGATGATGGTGGAGGTGTGCAATGGCACGACGGCGGGCGGCAGTTATCGATTCGCGCCCGACGCGCTGCCGGGAGACGGGCGCCTGGACGTGTGTCTCGTGCGGCGCGTCTCGCTGCTGCGATTTCTCATGGCGGTGCCGCGGGTGATGCGCGGGACCCACGCGACGATGCGGGAGGTCGCCCTGTTCCAGACCCGTCAGGTCACGATCCGCTCGCTCGACGGGCCGCTGCTGCTGCACGTGGATGGCGAGCTGCGCGAGCCGGCTGCGCATGAATGCAGCGTCCGGGTGGAGCCGGGACGCCTCAAGGTGCTGGTGGCACAGTGACGGGACACCGAATCGGGGGCCGGAATCCGGTCGAAGTAGGACTCGTCGCCATCTTCCTCCTGTCTGCCGGTGCGACCGTGCGCCTGTCCGCCCAGGTTCCCGACACGACACCGCCGCCGCTCGTTACCACCGGCGCGCTCGTCGTCGGCACGGACACCACGCACCGTATCCGGCCGATTGGCGCGTTTCTGCGCTCGCTGCTCGTGCCGGGATGGGGACAGGCGGCGACGGGCCGGCACGTCACCGGCGCGCTGTTCGCGACGTGGGAAGGCGTCGCCGCGATGATGACCCTCAAGGCCCAGTCGGAAATGCACTACCTCAAGGACACCCACTCGGCGAACCTCGGGGCGAAGCGACAGGAAGTCCAGGACTGGATCGTGCTGTGGGTGTTCAATCATCTCTTTTCCGGGGCCGAGGCGTTCGTCTCGGCCCACCTCCAGGATTTTCCCAAGGACTTGAAGATTCGGACGTTCCCGGGCGGAATCGGGATCAGCGTGCCGGTGCCGCGGCCGTGAACCCGGCCCCGCTCGGCGTGTTCGATTCCGGGATCGGGGGACTCACCGTCGCCCGCGCGGTGTTCGAGCGCCTGCCGCACGAGTCGGTGATTTATTTCGGCGACACGGCGCGGGTGCCCTACGGCCCCAAGTCGCCCGACACGGTGCGCCGCTACTCGGGCGAGATCCTCACCTATCTGCTGCAACGCGGCGTGAAGGCGCTGGTGGTCGCATGCAATACCATCAGCGCCCAGGCGCTCGAATTCCTGAGGGAGCGCTCACCGGTGCCGCTGGTCGGCGTCATCGAGCCGGGCGCCCGCGCGGCCGTGCAGGGCACGAGGTCGGGCCGCATCGGCGTGATCGGCACGGCGGGGACGATCGCGAGCGGCGCCTACGAGCGCGCCATCAAGCAGCTCCGGCCCGACGCCGCGGTGTGCGTGCAGGCCTGCCCGCTGTTCGTGCCGCTCGTCGAAGAAGGGTGGTTCGACCACTCGGCGACCGAGCTGATCGCGCGGGAGTACCTCGCGCCGCTCGAGCGCGCGGGGGTGGACGTGCTGGTGCTGGGTTGCACTCACTACCCGCTCATGAAGCCCCTGCTCGCCCGGGTGCTGGGCCCCGAGGTCACGCTCGTGGACAGTGCGGAGGAGACGGCGAAGGTGGTGGCCGAGGACCTGACCCGGGGTGGGCTCGCGGCTGCCCCGAACAATCGCCCGACGCACCGCTTCGTCGTCTCGGACGATGAGCCGCATTTCCGTAAGGTGGGAGCGAAATTCTTGGGCGAGAAGCTGAAGCACGTGGAAGTCGTGCCCCTTGGATAAGACGTCTTACTGAAACGTCTTTAACTCGACGTTGTTCTTAGTGACTACCGCATACCGCCCGCCGTCGAGGAACGCTCCCGGATTGAGATAGGCTCGACCATTCGGTAGTTGTGACAGCGCCGGACGATGCGTGTGGGCGAGAATCGCGAGGTTCAGGTCCGGCCGGCGTGCGAGCAGCTGCTCGGCGTACTGCGCCTGGGCCCGCTCGGCGCGGTCGAGCACGGCTCGGTCGCGGGTGTTGTCCGCGAGCCTGCGGGACAGCTGGTGTGCGATCCAGGAGCCCACGTCGGGATGCAGCATCCGGAACGCCCGAATCGTCGCCCGGTGACGCGTGACCCGGTGCATGACACGGGCGCTCCAGTGCTGCTCGGTCAGCCCATCGCCGTGGGCTACGAAGGCGCGGCGTCCCGCCACGTCGAGCTCGGCTTCCCCCGGATGGAAGGCGATGCCCAGGTCGTGGATGAGGAAGTCGCCGCCCCAGCGGTCGTGGTTGCCGCCCACGAACGTGATCGGCACGCCGCGCGCCCGCAGGGCGTGGAGCTTCGCGACGGTGCCGAAGTGACGGCGCGGGATCACCGAGCCGTACTCGAACCAGAAATCGAACAGGTCGCCGTTGATGAGGAGCGCGTCGCCGAGATCGGGCACCGCGTCGAGGAACCGGTGAAACGCGACGGCGACCGCGGGCGGGACCTGGCCGAGATGAGCGTCGGCGACGACGACCACACGGGAGGCGGGGAGGGGCACGGCCCCCAAGCTAGGAATCGCGGAGAAGCGTCGCAAGCGCTAAGTTGCCCCGGCGTGATCAGCTCGATAACTCTGCGCGTCAATTATTCCGAGACCGACCAGATGGGCGTGGTCTACCACGCCAACTACCTCATCTGGTTCGACCGCGCCCGCACCGAGCTGATGCGCGAGACGGGGCTGACCTACAAGGAGCTCGAGCAGCAGGGCGTCTACCTCGCCGTCTCCGAGATCAACGTCCGCTACCGCGCCGCCGCCCGCTACGACGACCTGGTGCGGGTCCGCTGCTGGGTGCGCGAGCTCGCCTCCCGGCGCGTCACCTTCGGCTACGCGGTCGAGCGGGCGGGGACGGACGACCTGCTCGCCACGGGCGAGACCTCGCTCATCTCCCTCACTCACCAGCACACCCTCACGCGTATCCCGCAGCATGTCCTCGATCTGCTCAAGCCGATTCCCGATCCCGTGCGCCTGTAGGGCGATCGCGCTGTCGCTGGTGGCGCTGGCGCTGGGCAGCCCGGCCGCGGCGCAGCGCGACGAGGGCGTCGTGGACCAGCTGGCACGCCTGCTCGCCGCCGCGGACGCGCGCGTGTACGACACGGCACTGTTCCGCGAGGCGCTCCGCCATCCGGACCCGTTCGTGCGCCGCCAGGCGGCGCTCGCCGCCGGACGCATCGGCGATGCGCAGGCGGTGGACCCGCTCGTCGCGGCGCTCGCGGACTCGGGGCCGGCGGTGCAGGCCGCGGCGGCATTCGCGCTCGGCCTCGTGAAGTCCCGCCGGGCCATCGCGCCTCTCTTGGCGCTCGCCCGCGCGGTGCCTGCGGTGCGTCAGGGTCCGCCGCAAACGGAGGCCGTC
>Ga0209474_10000149_pt1 | contig 83473 bp, 73 predicted proteins | sample GraSoiAngelo_145_FD_185902 | JGI IMG/M metagenome (GOLD analysis project Ga0209474, IMG submission 185902) | Grasslands soil microbial communities from the Angelo Coastal Reserve, California, USA - 14_1009_05_20cm (SPAdes) (version 2) | ecosystem: Environmental > Terrestrial > Soil > Grasslands...
GAGCGCCGTCGTCTTCGGACGCATCGACGCGCGGCTGACGCCGCGCAACGAGCTGACGCTCGAGGGCTTCGTCTTCCCGAGCGCGACGGATTCGTCGGCGCTGAGCCCGCGCCGCAAAGACGACGCGGCGGCGAACCTGTCGTCGAGCGATGTGTTCGGCGGCGTCACGAACCGCTTCATCGTCGATCAATCGACGATCCTCACGGTGCAGTTCGGCGCGCTGATGCACAACGCGGACATGACGCCGCGCGGGAGCGGCGCGTCGGTCCTGTCGCCGTCGGGGTGGCGAGGCAACTGGTTCTCGACGCTGACGCGCCGTGCGTCGCGCCTCGCGGCGATCGTCACGTGGGAGCGGGCCGCGCTGCTCAAATCCAGGACGCACGACATCACGCTCGGCGGCCGCGCCACGTCGCGGCGGCTCTCGGGCCGCGTCACCGATACGCCGATCAACGTCGAGGACAGCGCCGGCCGCACCGTGCGGACGGTCACGTTCGGATCGCCGGCCGACTTCGCGGTGCGCGACTACCCGATGGCGCTGCTCGCGCGCGACGTCTGGCACGTCACCGATCGCGTGCAGCTCGACGCGGGCATCCGGCTCGACCACCGCGGACGGCACAGGCGCGCGCCGCAGCCGTCGGCGCGCGTCGGCTTCCGGTACGCGCTCGACGCCGTGGGCCTCACGGTCCTCAAAGCGGGCTACGGCAGCTTCGTCGGCAACCTGCCGCTCGGCGCCGAGGCGTTCGGCAATTATCCGACGCGCATCGAGCGCGAGGTCGACCCGGAGAGCGGCGCCGTGATCAGCGAAATCGCGTACGAGCCGCTCGTCGACCGCCTGCGGCAGCCGCGCGCGCTCGCGGGAACGATTGGCATCGAGCGCCAGATCGCGCCGGGGCTCGACGCGCAGGCCAGCTTCACGGCGCGCGAGTCCACGCGCCTCCCGACGCTCAACGTGCCGCGGACGGGCGGCATGCTCTTCGTGCGCGGCGACGGCGTCGCCAGCTACCGCGAGCTGCAGATCTCCGCGCGCCGCACGTTCGAGAAGGATCAGCAGCTGTTCGTGAGCTACGTGCGCTCGACGTCCACCGGCGAGCTGAACGACTTCGCCGCGCTGACGGAGGGGTTCGACGTGCCGCTCGTGCAGCCGGGCGGGATCGCGCGGCTCGCGGCCGATGCGCCCAATCGCGTGCTCGCGTGGGGGACGTTCAATCTGCCGCGGCGCATCGTCGTGTCGCCGGTGGTGGAGTGGCGCGACGGCTTTCCGTACTCGGCCCTCGACAGCCGCTACTTCTACGCGGGCGCGCCGAACGATCGCCGCTTCCCGGCGTTCATCTCCACCGATCTCATCGTCTACAAGACGTTCACGGCGAAGAAGCGGAACGCGGACATCGGCTTCCAGCTGTTCAACGCGACGAACCACTTCAACCCGCGCGAGGTGTACCCGGTGGTCGGCGATCCGCGCTTCGGGACGTTCACCAACAGCGTGGGGCCGATCCTGCGCGGCTACATGCTGTTGAAGTGGTGAGCTAGACCAGCCCTTTTTCCTGCGCGCAGAGCACGAGCTCGAGGCGCCCGTCCACGCCGAACTTCTCGTAGATGTTGTGCAGGTGCACCTTCACCGTGCCCTCCGAGATCGCGAGGCGCTCGGCGATCACCTTGTTGCGCAGGCCGCGCGACACCATCCGCACGATCTCGACTTCGCGCGGCGTCAGGGTCGCTTCGGCCTCGGTCGCCGCGGCCTCGCGCGTCAGCACGCGCTTGAACGCGCGCGTCACCGTCTCGCGCTCAATCCACTGCTCGCCGCGGTGGACGCGGCGGATGCAGTCGAGCAGGGTCTCGGGCGACGATTCCTTCAACACGAGCCCCACGGCGCCGAGCTTCATCGCCTCGACGACCTCGTCGTCGGCGACGGCGGCCGTGAGCAGCACGGTGCGGCACGTCTGCTGTTCCTTCGCGAGCGCGCGCAGCACGTCGAGCCCGTTCCAGGGCGCCATCCGCAAGTCGAGCACGAGGACGTCGGGATGATGCATCTTCACGGCGTCGACGGCCGTGGCGCCGTCGGCGCAGGTGGCGACGACGGCAAATTCGCCGTGCCGCCCGAAGAGCTGCTGCAGGCCGTGGAGCACGATTGGATGGTCGTCGGCCAGCACGAGGCGGATAGGGACTCTGGTCATCGGACGGCTCGATCATAGCCGGTCGGCATCCGGCAATTGGCAATAGAATTCCGGGGCATGCGCGGCGTCAACGGTCTGCACCACATCACGGCCATCGCCGGTCCGGCGCAGGAGAACCTCGACTTCTACGCCGGCGTCCTCGGCATGCGCCTGGTCAAGCGCAGCGTCAACCAGGACGATCCCGGCACCTACCATTTGTTCTACGCGGACGCGGAGGGGCGCCCGGGCTCGGACCTGACGTTCTTCCCGTGGGCGGAGATGGCGCCGCCGCGCCGCGGCCACGGGCTGGCGACGGAAGTGGATCTCGAAGTCCCGGACGGGAGCCTTGCGTACTGGGCCGAGCGGCTGCAGCGCTACGGCACGCGCGTCGGTGCGCCCGAGACGCGATTCGGCCGCCGCGTCCTCGCGCTCACCGATCCGCACGGCCTCGACGTCGCGCTGGTCGAAGCGCCGGCCGGCCGCGCGTTCGCGGCGTGGGAGGGGGGCCCCGTCGCCGCCGATCGACAGATTCGCGGGCTCTTCGGCGCGCAGATCTGGGAGCGCGATCTCGCCGCGACGACGCGCGTCCTGACGTCGACGCTGGGGTTCCAGGAGATCGGGACCGAACACGGCTGGATCCGGTACGGATTCCCGGACGCGCCCGGCGTGCTCGACGTGCGCGCCGCACCCGAAGGGCGCCGCGGCGCGTGGGGCGTCGGCGCGGTGCACCATCTCGCCTGGCGCGTCGACGACGAGGCGCACCAGCTCGAGATCCGCGGCCGGCTCGAGGCGAGCGGCCGCGAGCCGACGCCCGTGATCGATCGCTTCTGGTTCAGGTCGGTATACTTCCGCGAGCCGGGCGGCGTCTTGTTCGAGCTCGCGACCGACGGCCCGGGCTTCGCGGTCGACGAGGATCCGGCGCATCTGGGCGAGACGCTCGTGCTGCCCCCGTGGCTCGAGGCCGACCGTGCGACGATCGAGCAGGCGCTGCCGCCGCTGTCGTTCAGCGCCGCGGCGCACGCGAGATCGTAGAGGGCCGATCAGCTGAAAGGATCACGCTCATGAAAGGCTTCAAGCAATTCCTGCTGCGCGGCAACGTGCTCGATCTCGCGGTGGCGGTCGTGATGGGCGCGGCGTTCGGCGCCGTCGTCACCGCGCTGGTGAAGGATCTCCTGACGCCGCTCATCGGCGCGATCGCCGGCAAGCCCGATTTCTCGGAATTGACGCTCACCGTCAACGGCAGCAAGCTGCTGGTCGGCGACTTCCTGAACGCGCTGATCGCGTTTCTGATGATGGCTCTGGCGGTGTACTTCTTCGTCGTGCTGCCGGTGAACACGATGGTGGCGCGAATGCGGCGCGGCGAGGCGCCGCCGGACCCGACGACCAAGAAGTGCCCCGAGTGCCTGAGCGAGGTGGCGATCGCCGCGCGGCGCTGCGCCTTCTGCACGTCGCCGCTGGTCTGAGCCGGCTCTGCGCTTCGCGGCTCCGCGTGGCCTCCGCGTCGTCTCCGCGTCGTCTCCGCGTCTCCGCGAGCTTTGCCGCCTCTGCGTTCTCATCCGCAAAGACGTTCTCGAAGCGCCGCTGGGTCACGCGGCCGCGTCCCGGAGTCGATCGCATGGCGTCGGCGTGGTTGATTCGCCGCTTCATCGATCTCGCGGCGACCTTCGCGCTCGTCGAGCGTCCCGCGGCCGACGACGTTCCGTTCGACATGTTCGACATGGACATCGGCGACTTCAGCCATCACGGCAACTCATGCACGTTCGAGGTGCTGGCTCGACAGTTCCGACCCAACGTTGCGGTTCGCCGCATTGCCGAGATCGTTCACGACCTCGATATGAGAGACAATCGATATGGCGCCGCCGAGGCTGCTGCCGTCGGGCGAATGGCCGACGGACTCCGGCAGCTGCACGCCGAGGATGCGGCGCTCCTGGAGCAGGGGATCGCGATGTTCGAGGCGCTCGCTCGGTCCTTCGGAACGCGTCACGTGAAAGGAAAGCCATGAGGAGATCGCATCTGGTGTTCATGATGGCGAGCGTGATGGCGTTCGCCGCGACCGCTGCGCGCGCGCAGGCGCCCGACGTTCCGGCGCCCTACAAGGACGTCCTGACGCTGCTCGGCAAGCAGGGCGACTTCAAGGACGGCGTGCTGAAGGTGAACATCCCGCGCAGCGACGTCGCGGTGACGGTGAAAGGCGTGAAGACGCCGACGCCGTTCGGGTTCGGCGGCTGGGTGGCGCTCTCCAAGGGCACGTCGATGGACGTGATGATGGGCGACCTCGTGCTGCTGCAGGACGAAGTGAATCCCGTGATGTCGGCGCTGCTGCAGAACGGGATCGACGTCACCGCGCTCCACAACCATTTCTTCTGGGACGAGCCTCGCATGTTCTACATGCACGTGCACGCGCACGGCGCGCCGATGGATCTCGCGCGCAAGGTGAAGCCGGCGCTCGATCTGATCGGCAAATCGTCGCCGCGTCCGGCGCCGACCGCGACGTCCGGTTCCACGGCGCCGGCGCTCGACGCCGCGAAGCTCGCGCAGATCGCCGGCCACGAGGGCGAGCAGACCGGCGCGGTCTACAAGATCACCGTCGGCCGCGACGACGTGAAGCTCGCCGAGATGGGCGCGCCGATCAACGCGCGGATGGGGCTGAACACGTGGGCTGCCTTCGTCGGCACGAACGACAACGCGGCGATCGCCGGCGATGTCGCGATGCTCGCGTCGGAGGTGACGCCGGTGCTCAAGACGCTGCGCGACCATGGCCTGGACGTCGTCGCGATCCATCACCACATGACGGGCACGCAGCCGGCGGTGTTCTTCCTGCACTATTGGGGGACCGGCCCCGCCGACAAGCTCGCCGGCGGTTTCCGCGCGGCGCTCGATGAGCTCGGGCACGGCGGCGCGAAGGGCGCGAAATAGTCACCGTGTAGGAACGACCCGGGTGCGCGCGGAAATGCTACAGCGCAGCCGTAATTTGCATCAGTAAACACTCGGCACGCCGTTGGCGCGCCGCTCGCAAACGCGCCTCGCGTTGCCTTCGCGGCTGCCGTGACGAAAGCAGGGCCACGGCAGGCCGCGGGCGGTCGCCGGCGCCGCGCGTCCTCCTACGCCGGCGCCAGCGCCCGTCGTCGAACCTTCCGGCCTTCCTGCGTTCCCCGCCGTCGATCTCAACTAAATCTGCGCAGCGCAGCGCGCGGCGTGCGAATATCTCGACGTTACCGCGGCGGCGATCCCGGCTGGAGGAGGCTTCCCATGCTGACGCTGTCTGAGGTGGTGTTCGATCTCGCGTTCGTGCTGCCCCTGATTTCAGTGGTCCTGGGCGCGATCGCGCTTGCCGTCACGCGCCGCGCGCCGCGTCCGTCGGCCGCTCCCGCGCCGGAGGTCGCCGTCCATTAGCGGGCCATCCCATTCGAGTCGAACGGTGGAGGAGTCATGACACGAAAGGTGTGTATGGCGGGCGCGTACGTGCTCGTCCTCGCAGGGCTCGGGCTCGCCGCGTCCGCGCTCGATCGACACGCGCTCGGCGCGGCGGGTGCGGCCGTCCAGGCGCCGCGCTTCGAGGTGGATCCGCTGTGGCCGAAGCCGCTGCCGAACAAATGGATTCTCGGCCAGACGATCGGCGTCTCCGTCGACGCGCAGGATCACGTGTGGATCATCCATCGCGCCGGCTCGCTCGAGCCGGGCGAGGTCCATGCGACGACGACGCCGCAGACGGCGCAGTGCTGCGCGGCGGCGCCGCCGATTCTCGAGTTCGACGCCGCCGGCAATCTGATCGGCCACTGGGGCGGGCCGGGACAGGGCTACGACTGGCCCGACTCGAACCACGGCATCACGATCGACTACCGCGGCAACGTGTGGATCGGCGGCAACGGCCGCGGCGCGCCGCCGGCCGGGCGCGGGCAGCCCGCCGCGGGACAGAACCGCCAGCAGGAGGAAGGGCAGACCGGCGGCACGCAGTCGTTCAGCGACAACATGGTCCTGAAGTTCACCCAGGACGGCAAGTTCCTCATGCAGATCGGCAAACCGCGATCGAGCAAGGGGAGCAACGACGTCGCGAACCTGCGGCTGCCGGCGAAGACGTTCGTCGACAAGGAGACCAACGAGCTCTACGTCGCCGACGGCTACGGCAACCACCGCGTGATCGTCTTCGACGCCGAGACCGGCGGCTACAAGCGCCACTGGGGCGCGTACGGCCACAAGCCCGACGACGTCAACCTCGGGCCGTACGATCCGAAGGCGCAGCCCGCGCAGCAGTTCCGCAACCCGGTCCACTGCGCCGATCTCTCCGTCGATCGGCTGCTGTATGTCTGCGATCGCGTCAACGATCGCATCCAGGTCTTCAAGCCGGACGGGACGTTCGTGAAGGAAGGGTTCTTCAACAAGGAGACGCTCGGATCGGGATCGGCGTGGGACGTCGCGTTCTCGCGCGACCCGCAGCAGAAGTATCTCTATCTCGCCGACGGCGAGAACGACAAGGTCCACGTGATCCTGCGCGACACGCTGGAGCTGCTCACGAGCTTCGGTGAGGGCGGCCGTCAGCCTGGCGAGTTCTACGGCGTGCACAGCCTCGCGACCGACTCGAAGGGGAATCTCTACACGACTGAGACCTACCGCGGGCAGCGCGTGCAGAAGTTCGTCTTCAAGGGGCTGGCGCCGGTGACGAAGAAAGATCAGGGCGTCGTCTGGCCGAGCAAGCCGCGCACGTAGCCGGCCCCGAGAACCGGGACCTTATCGTTCGCGCGTGCGCTCGTGCGCGAAAACGTCGTTCGCGTCGATGAAGCGCGCCGTCGCCTCGATGTAGAGCGGCGGCGCGCCGCTCGTCGCGATCGCCGTGAGGTGCGTCTTCCCGGCGAGGATCACGTTCTCGAAGACGCGCGCCTCCCGCCAGAGGCGCTGGGTCTTCGCATACGGGTTGTCGAAGGATCCGTTCACGGCAAGGATCGGTACGTTCAGCGTCGTCAAATCCAGCTGAAGCGGCGTCGAGGCGATTGGCGGCGCGTTCGCCGGACGCATCTGCGCGACGCGCGCGCGGAAGCGCTCCATGCCGGCGGCATCTTCGCCCTGCGCCTTCGGCAGCGCCGCGTCCATCGCTTCGGCCTGCGCGCGAAGCTTCGGGTCCGTCTCTTGAACGCCCGAGCCGCCGAAGCCGGCTGTAATGAACCGCTGCGGGATCATCGCGAGCAGCTGCCCCGTGAGGGCGCCGCCCATGGAGTAGCCGTGGATGTGCGCGCGGCCGATCTGCAGATGATCCATCAGCTCGACGACGTCCTGGGCGCGGCCGCTGCCGCCGGGCTGCGGCTTGTCGCTCTTGCCGTGGTTCCGGTTGTCGAGCGCGACGATGCGATGGTTCTTCGCGAGCGCCGGCGCGATGCCCGTGCGAAACCACATGCGCTCGGCGTTGTCCGAGTAGCCGTGGATGAGGACCACCCACGATCCCGACGCACCGGCCGTGAAGTAGTGGATCTTCACGCCGTCGGACGTCGTGAAGTCATCCTCCTTCGGCGGCGCCGGCTGCGCGAGCGCGGATGCGCTCGCCAGCGCGCCGATCAGCATCGTCGCGCCGATCGCCCGTATCAGTCGCATGTCACGCCCCCGTTCCATAGCGCACAATACTACCAGCGCGCCTCGAAGGGCAGGCAGACATATGGTCGATGTGAGGAAGGGACAGGGCGACGTCAAGCTGACGCGCGAGGAGTTCGAGCGCCGGCTTCGAGAACGGTTCTACGATCCCGAGTTCGAGCACGTGGAACGCGAGATCGGCGCCGTCATTGCCGTCGCGTGGAACGCGTACAACGAGTACCGCAAGAGTCCGCGCATGCGAAAGGCGGGGCCGGGCTTCGCCGATCCGGAATTCGAGCTGCCGATCGAGTGGCTCGAGGCTCGCGAGCGGATTCAGCAGGCCGAGCGCGAGCAGAAGGACGCGAGCCGTCCCGGACGGGTGCTGCTCGTCTGCGGCGCGGCGCGCCATGATCAGACATGCCCCGGCGAGATGTCGAAGACGTTTCGTCTGGCGATGCAGGCGCGCGAAGAGATCGATGGCACCGGCCTGCAGTGCGACCTGCTCGACCTGAGCCTCCTGACGGCGGAATACGGACGCCAGATCTTCCCGTGCAAGGCGTGCGTCTCGACGGCGATGCCGCTGTGCCACTGGCCGTGCTCCTGCTATCCCAATCACGCCATCGGACAAGTCGTGGATTGGATGAACGAGCTGTATCCGCGGTGGGTCGCGGCGCACGGTGTGATGATCGTCACGCCGGTCTACTGGTATCAGGCGCCGAGCGTCCTGAAGCTGATGATGGACCGCCTCGTCTGCGCGGACGGCGGCAATCCCGATCCGACGACGACGCGCGGGAAACAGGTCGAGAAGGCGAAGGCGTTGGAGCTCGACGGGTGGGCGTATCCGCGGCATCTCGCGGGACGCGTCTTCTCGATCGTCGTGCACGGCGACACGGTGGGCGCCGAGACGCTGCGGCGATCGCTCGCCGACTGGCTCTCGGACATGCAGCTCGTGCCGGCGGTGCCGCAGGGAGGGATCGATCGCTACATCGGGTACTACCAGCCGTACGCGACGAGCCATGAAGCGCTGGACGAGGACACGGCCGTCCAGCAGGACGTCCGCAGTGCGGCGAAGGCGCTCGTCGAAAGCGTGCGATTAGCGCGCGCGGGAAAGTATCCGAACGTCGATACGGAACCCGAAGCGCGTCCGAAGTGAGTGGACTGGAGCGGAATCTGTGCTTCGGAGCTCATGGGTCGCGCGGTTCGCTGCTGCGAGAACAGATAACACGCCAGAAGAGTCCGCCCAACGGGTGGCTACGTGCGGCAGAGGATCTCGCCGTGGAGGACAGCGTACCAGGCGTCGGGGTGCGTCGCCCAGCGGCGCCATCCTTCGCCGATCTCGCGTAGCTCCTTCTCTGTAGCGAGGCCTTCGGTGACGGCTTGGCGCGCGATCGCGGAGTCGGTCATGCGATCGGCCCACAGCCCACCCCACCATGCGCGGTCGTCTGGCGTCGCGAAGCACCATACTGAGGCGCCCGGTAGTACGTCGTCGAAGCCTGCGGCGTGCGCCCACGCAAGGAGGAATCGGCCCGCGTCGGGCTCGCCCGCGTTGTGCCGCGCGATTTTGCGGTACAGCGCCAGCCAGCGGTCGATTGCGGGCTCGTCGGGGTACCAGCGGAAGGCGCCATAGTCACCGTCGCGCGCCGCGACCAGCCCGCCTGGCTTGCACACTCGCTTCATCTCGCGTAGCGCGCGAACGGGATCGGGGAGATGCTGGAGCAGTTGATGCGCGTGCACGACGTCGAACGTGTGGTCGTCCATCTCGAGGGCGTAGAGGTCGCCGACCGAGAACTCGACGTTCGGACCGCCGCCGGCGTCGCGTCGTGCCTCGTCGATCACGGCGGCCGACGCATCGATGCCGAGGACGCGTCCGGGCGCAACCCGCCGGCCGATGTCAGCCGTGATCGTGCCCGGCCCGCACCCGAGGTCGAGCACGCGGGTGGCGGATGTGAGGTGCGGGGCAAGGTAGGCGGCCGAGTTGTCGACCGTACGCCACTTGTGCGACCGCAATACGCTCTCGTGGTGACCGTGCGTGTAGGTCATTGGTTTCCCCAGTTCGCCGGTTGGCGATGGCCGCCACTCGAAGATCAGGCGGTCGCCGTTGTGCGTCGCGCCATTGTTCTCAGGGTCCGACCAAGCGCCTGGCATGGACGACAAGAAATACTAGCGGTCGGTGAGGGTTTGTGCCGACAGCGGAAATCAAGACACGCGGTATTCCTATGTCCTCGGCGGGCTGCAGATAACGGCCGTCAGTGAGACGTGGGAGTCGGTTTGTTGTGGCCCAGCGGTCACGAGTTCGAGAGTGAAATCACCAGGTGCCGCAAATGATTGAAAACGCGGGCGATTTTGTGTGGCTGGCTGTCTGGGACGATTTCCGCAACTGAATGCTCGCGAACACCCTTTGAGCGGCGCGGTCATGACTTGTGGGTCAGCCATTGCACCTGCAGGTTCTCCTCACCTTCAAGGGGCTTGATTTCCGGATCGCCGGTGAGGAGTATCGCGCTGAACTCGACAGCCGTCGCGACGGCAAATGCGTCGGCGTACGCGATCGCGTGCTTGGACTTCAGCTCGGACGCTCGGCGCACTCGCCGACGCGTCGCGTCCTTGACCGAGACGGGAAGGGTCCCTCGCACTGCCATTCGCCACAGCGACTCCGCCTCGTCGCGTCGCTGGACGCGGACCAGCCGGTAGTACGCTTCGCCCAGATTGATAACGGAGGTTACGCACTCGGCGCGGTCGGCGTCGGCCGCATCAAGCCAGTGCTGAACCGCCGCAGCCCCAGGCTCGTCCTGAAGCCATGCGAGCCACGCGAACGCATCGAGACAGGCCCTACCGTTTCGCTTCACGGCGGTGGTCCGCAAGGTGCTCCTTTAACGCATTTGTCCCCTTTGCCGAGCCCCGCAATGTGCGCCAGCCGGCTTGCCGTCGCGATGACCGCGCCTGCTTGAGCGGCGCCAGCACGAGTCCTTCGTCGGATTCAGCAACGGCCAAGCGCGTTCCCGTGGTCAGTCGATATTTCTCCCGCAGGGCACGCGGAATCACGACTTGTCCCTTGGAGGAAACAGTTGTGGTGGCCATGCCGTATCTTACCATCACTGGTAAGACGAACGACTGGCGCCTTCCTGACCGTCGGTCCGACGATTCTGTTCCCACGGCTCGCACGAAGAAGCGCCCGAAGATGAAGCCAAAGAACACAATCTGCGTCTAGACGCCACCTCGAAATGGCAGCAGAAGGATGGCGGATCATGTAGATCGGGACCCGAGCTGCTCGGCGAGCCCGATAATGATGCCCTCAGGCCCGCGGATATAGGCTAGCCGGTACGTGTCCTCGTACTGCATTTCGCCAATCAGCTCGGCCCCGTGGGCGCGCATGCGCGCAACGACAGCGTCGATGTCTTCGACGGCGAACATGACGCGTCGGATGCCCAGCGTGTTCACCGGCGCGTCCACGGGCCCAAACCTGATCGCGTTGGGCGTGTGGAACTTGTCCAGCTCAATGCCCTGCCCATCGGGAGTCCGCATCATCGCGAGGGTGGCCCGGACATCCTTGAGCCCGATCAGGCTCCCGACCGCAGGCCCTTCGACTGTCGTCTCGCCCTCGAGCGTGAGGCCCAGTTCGATGAAGAACGCCTTGGCGGATTCGAGATCGTCGACAACGATGAGGACGTTGTCCATCCGTTTAAGCGTCACAGCCTTCCTTCCCTGCCTTCACTGCTGGTGCCCGTGCCCGCCGCACGTGGAGAATAACTAATAGTAGAACGGGTCCGATGAGTGCCGGCGAAGCCCGGCATTCGCTGATCACATCCTCCAGCGATCGCCAGGCCGGCTTCTTGCCGTCGATCTCGAGGACCTCGAAGAAGAACCCGTGCAGGTGGAAGGGGTGGTGGGGCGGTACGACATCACCCTATTTGGACTTCCGGCGTGGCGCTCAAGGCGGGCTAAGGGCCGCGCTCTCTGTATCCGGCCCACTGGTGGGCGCACTTGGTGGGCGCACCTCAAGTTCACACCATAAACATGAAGCTGACCATCCTCCCCAAAAAGGTCGAGGATCTGCGACCTGTGCGCACATCCTGCAGCCGTCGCGCGGGCGACGTTCAGATCAGGCGCATGCGCTTGATATCGCGCTGGGGCGGAGCGCCAAACAGTCGGTTGTACTCGCGACTGAACTGCGAGGCGCTTTCATAACCCACACGACCTGCGGCGCTACCGGCGTCGAGGTGCTGATTCAGCATCAGTTGCCGTGCCTCCTGCAGGCGCAACTGCTTTTGATACTGCAAAGGGCTCAAGCCGGTGAGGGCGCGGAAATGCTGCCGGAAAGTGGATGGGCTCATGTGCGCGCGATCCGCCAGGTCGTCTCCATGGAGCGCCTCCACGAAGTTCTGCTTGAGCCAGGCGACGGCCTTCGCGATCTGCTGGCTTGGCGATCCCGCGATGACGAGGCGCCGGAGTTGCGAGCCGTGTGGACCTGTCAGCAGGCGGATGGTGATTTCCTGCTGGATCAGAGGCGCTAGCCTGGGAACGAGTGCGGATTCGTCCAGCAGCGTGACCAGCCGGATCAGCGCATCGAGCAAGGCGGCGTCGAGTGCCTTGAACGAGATGGACCCAGAGACGTCGTCGCGCCGCGACCGGGGCACGTCCATCTCGGACGCGATCTGCACGATAGCGCGGACATCCAGGGTCAGCATCATGCCGAGAAATGGTTCCCGGACGCTGGCACGCGTGACGTGGGAGACGACAGGAAGATCGATCGTCGTCAGCATGGATTGCCCCGGACCGTAGTCGATCGCCTCGCCGCCGAGCAGGACCTGCTTGCCGCCCTGCGCGACGACGCCCAGGCCCAGGTTGTAGATGCGGTGGAGTGGTTCGCTTGGCGCACTGCGTCGGTGCAGCGTCAGCGGCGGAATGGCGTAAGGCGCGAAAGCGAGAGACATCAACCAAGGAAAAGCTCCCGACCAGCGTCTGCATTGATGCATAGGACGTGGTCGTCACGTTCTGTTGCTCGCGCTCAGGCAGCTGCAACACGACAGACAACTTGCCTCCTCGAGTGACCAAAGAGAGCGCGTTGTCGAGCGCACGACCCAACCCTGCGTGCTCGAAGAACAGCGCCGCATGTACGAGAGCCACCGGTGCGACGCGAAGTTCGTCCTCAGCCGACGATTCTCTTGATGGTCGCGTGGATGGCGTATTCTAGACCGTTGCCACCAGCGTTGCCCAGAATGGCGACGCTGTCTGGGAGGCAGACGTCCAGGGCGCGTTTGAAAAGGCCAGACAGGGCGCTCAACTGCTGCACATCGTCGCCTGGCCGATCGGTCGCTCTCTACGATCGGTCAGTGCGCCGAGGCGCGGGTCCTTATAGCGTCAGATCTTCGCCGCGCCACGGTGCGGGCGATGCTCTCATTGACGATCGGGACCCTGGGCACCGCCACGTTGTCTTCATCGCTGAAGAGACGACGGCGTCTGAGCTGGATTTCAGCGGGTCGGGTGTTCCTCCAGGTAGGTATACCCCCCGAGGCCTTCCTCGTAGAAGCGAAGCAGGCGCCCGGATTGCTCGTAGTTGAGGCGACCGCCGCGGACGGCGGATTCGACGTCGGACCGCAGCTTGGCCGTCAAGACGTCGGCGTCGAACTGGACGTAATTCATCACCTCGCGGACCGTGTCGCCTTTGATGACGGTATCCAGGACGACGGCATCGTCGGCATTCAGGCTGACATGCACAGCATGGGTGTCGCCTAGCAGGTTGTGAAGATCGCCGAGAATTTCCTGATACGCGCCCACCAGGAAGGCACCGAGGTAGTACGGCGATCCGTCGAAGGCGTGCAGCGACAGGGTGCGTTTCACGTCGCGCCGATCGATGAACTGGTCGATTTTGCCGTCCGAGTCACAGCTGATGTCACAAAGCACGGCGTGCCGGGTCGGCCGTTCATTCAACCGATGAATCGGCATGATCGGAAAGAGCTGCTTGATGGCCCACCGATCCGGAATGGACTGGAAGAGCGAGAAGTTGCAGAAGAACGTGTCTGACAACGACTCGTCAATGCCCTGAAGATCTTCGGGAACCTCGTCCATCGACTGCACCAGCTTTTGAAGCTTCAAGCAGATCGCCCAGTAGAGATTCTCGGCCAGTGTTCGCTGATCGAGCGGCAGATAGCCGCCCGCGAACAGGTTCATCGCCATGTCGAGCGCCTGCTGAGCATCGTGGTAGCTCTCGAGCGCGTTTCTCAATGTGAGGCCGTCGTAGGTCCCGAACAGATCGATCAGCGGCTGTTCCAGCTCCGGCGTGGACGCTTGCGGCACGGGCTCGTCGCCGAAGCCTGAGACGCCGAGCACGTTGAACACGAGAAGGCTGTGATACGCCACGACGGCGCGGCCGCTTTCCGACAGGATCGTCGGGTGCGGAACGTTCGTCTCGTCACACACCGTTTGCAAGCGATAGACGACATCGTTGGCGTATTCCTGGAGCGTGTAGTTCACGCTCGATTCGAAGTCAGTCTGTGAGCCGTCGTAGTCGACGCCCAGGCCGCCGCCGACATCCAGATACCGCAGCCCGGCGCCCGCCTTCACCAGCTCGACGTAGACGCGCGCCGCTTCGTTCAGCGCCCCCTTCAAGATGCGGATATTCGGGATCTGGCTGCCGATGTGAAAATGGAGCAGCTGAAAGCAGTCCTCCATGCCGCGCGCCTTCAGTTCCTCGAGCCCGCGCAGAATCTCGCCGACGGTGAGGCCGAACTTCGAGCGATAGCCTGCCGACGACTGCCATCGGCCGCTTCCGCGGGCGGCAAGTTTGACCCGCATGCCGATGGTCGGCCGCACGCCGATCTTCTGCGCGTACTTCAGGATCAGGTCCAGCTCCGTGTATTTCTCGACGACCGGAATGATGGTCCGGCCGATCTTCTGCGCCAGCATCACCATTTCGATGAATTCGGCGTCCTTGAAGCCGTTGCAGACGATCGGAGTGTCGTTGTCAGCGAGCGCCACAACCGTCAGCAGCTCCGGCTTGGATCCCGCCTCGAGCCCGAAGTGGTATGGCCGCCCGAACTCGAGCACTTCCTCCACAACCTGGCGCTGCTGATTGACTTTGATGGGATAGACACAAACGTATCTCCCCGAGTATTCGTGCTGGGCGATGGCACTCTGGAAGGCCTCATAGATTTCCTTCAGCCGGTGCTGCAGGATGTCCCGAAACCGGATGAGCGTCGGCAGACCGATGCCGCGAAGCTGCAGAGAGTCGACGAGCTGTTTGAGACTGATCGACCGGCTTGTGTCATTGGTCGGGTGAATCCGGACGTGTCCGTTCTCGCCGATTGAGAAGTATCCCTTGCCCCATCGCGCAATTTCGTACAGCTCGGCCGCATCATCGACGGTCCAGCCTTCCCCTACGGCATGGGCGGCGCGCAGCCGACCGGTTGGTTGATTCATATTGGTAACACCCTGTGCATATGCGCTCGAAGTGTCGCTGATAGTCGCACCGTCCGAAGGGCTTATCAGACTCCGTGGCCACGTAGCTTTTTGCAGAACCAGCGACTCCTCGATCCTGGCGGTACATCCTGGAGCTCCCCCAGGACGTCGTAACCAGACCTCTCGTAGAAACCCGGCGCCTGAAAGTCGAACGTGCTCAGGTAGGCGACGTCGCATGACTCGGCGCGGCCGGCATCCTCGGCCCTCCTGAGCAGCGCCGCGCCGTATCCCCGTCGCCGATGGTCCTCGTCTACCCACAGGATGTCGATGTACAGGGCGTTCCAAAACATCTCGGCGGTGAGTCCGGCGATCAATCGATTCGTTTCGTCCCGAACTGCCAGCACCACGCGCTTCGTCCGAAGCGGGCCAGCTAAGGCCTCGTTAAAGGCTCTCAGGCGCTGCTCCAGTTCAGAAGAGACCTCGCCAGGATTACGATTTTCTATCGTGACGGGATGCAGCGTACTCCCGCTGAACCGGCTCACTGGACACCGTGAGGCATCTTCCATTGCCAATGACGTACGCGCCAGCCGGTTCCTTCAATTGCCAGGGCTCCGGCGTAGCCCGGAGCAGGTCGGAGGGTAAAGAGCGACCATCGCGTCGCTGAAACGCTATGGCCTGAGGGAACACAAAAATCTTCACGACCGTGAGCAGGATCGGTCGTCAGGGGGACCGAAAAATCATTCAACGGTATCGTGAGACCCTTGCCGCGGGCTTTGACGTAGGCCTCCTTCTTCGTCCAACAACTGAAAAAGGCTGCGGCCCACGCATCGCTTTGGAGACGACTCAAGAAGTCAACTTCAGCGGTTGAGAAGAAACTCCGTGCGATCTCGGCGTAATCAGACTGCATACGAATGTATTCCAGATCAACGCCGACGCTGGAGCCCCTGGCGATGGCGATGAGAGCAAGACCGGCGGCGTGAGAGAGATTGAATTTGAGCTGGCCGCCGAATTCAGGACTCAAGTCCGGCTTGCCAAATGCGTTGTAAACAAAGCTGACGTCGCCAGGGTCGGTCTGGAGGTAGCGCCCCAAGAGTTCACGCAGCACTCCGCGCGCGACAATGAAACGCTGCCGATCGCGATCGAATCGAAAACGGGCGCTCCGTTGACCTTCAGCTGACGTGAGCGTCGCGTAGAGGCGGGCCGACGTTTCAGACGGAGTGTCTAGACCGGCACACCAGGTATGGACTTCGTCGGATGGCAGTTGAAAAGTTGTCATAAGTGCACAGGATCGGCCATCGCGACGAGCACTTCGCGCGGTCCCTCGAAGCGCTCCCTGGCGTGCGCGGTGCGGACGTTGTCCACAAGCATCAGGTCCCCACTCTGCCACGGCTCGCGTGCCGTGTTTGCGTCATAGACTTCGTTGATCAACTGCACGATATCCGCGCCGATCGCGTCGCCGTTGCCGAAGCGGGTGTTGAACGGCAGCCCCTCCTCGCCGTAGGCATCTACGAGGTACTCTCGCAACTCCGGGTCTATCGTCCACTCGTTGAGGAACGCGATTTGATTGAACCAGCAGTTCCGCGCGGTGAGCGGATGACGCATGATGGCATTGCGGCGCTGCCAGGTGCGTAGTGCGCCGTCGGCTTTCCATTCGAACTCGATCGCGTTGGCACGGCAGTAACTCTCGACGGCAAGACGGTTGTCAGTACCGAATGCCTCGGAGATCGACGCGCCGATCTCGTTGTTGTAGTTGCGAATCAGGAGCCAGCCCACACGCTCGAAGCGCTCAATCAACCCGGCAGGCAGCGCTTCAAGTACTGACGCAGCGTCGGCGACCGGGGTCGCGCCGCCGTGAATCGGCGCGATGAGGCACGCGAACAGCATGAGGGAGGGGAACTCGAGCAGGTAGCTGAGTTCATGGTGCATGCACATTGGCCGGTTGGGCGGCCATTTTGATGACGAGTACACGCCTGGGGAGTAGTTGCGTCGGGACGCGAACGCCTCCTTCTCTGTCATCAGACTCGCCAGCCGCCGAAACACCGCTTCGGTCTCCACGGCGTTGCGGAGCCTGAGGCCGCGAACGAGAAGCGAACCGTGCTCGGCAACCGCGGCACGCAGCGCGTCGCGGTGCGCGGCCGCCCAGCCCGGCGCGTCGTCGGTTGCGTCGACCCGCAGCATCGGGGGCTTTCCCGGTTGCGCGTCCACGTTGAGCAGTGAGATCGGCGATGAGAACGACATCTCGATTCCTTTCACTCGCTGCTGCTCAAGATGAAGACAACAGTTCTGGAGCCGTTCGAAACCGCTGCACAGCCCTGTCGTCGACCAGCGTGGCCAGATCGGCGAGAACTGGATGATCGGTGAGGTCCTTGAAGGTGACCACACGGTCCAGGGCGATCACCAGCCTTAGCCCCGACAGCGACGTGCCGCCCAGCTCGAAGAACTGATCCCGCCGGCCGATCTCGTCCTTCGCGATGCCGAGTACTTCTGCCCATGCGGCCGCCAAGGAGTGCTCAGTCGCCGTACTCAGCGCGTCGCCGTCCTGTTCGACAACATCGCGTTCTCCGGCGAGCGCCGTTAAACCCTTCCTGTCGATTTTGCCGTTGTCTGTCAGCGGCAGCTTTTCGCGCCAATGAAAAGCGGACGGAACCATGTATTCGGGCAGCGACTCACGGAGTTGGTCGCGCAGCAGGTTGGCATCGAGCGGTCGCTCACCGGAGTAGAAGGCCACCAGGTGCTTGCGCCGGTCGGTCTCCTCGGTAACCACGACTGCGCTCTGGCGAATGCCCGGTAACCGTACCAGTGTGTTCTCGATCTCGCCGATTTCTATCCGGAAGCCGCTGATCTTGACCTGCGTATCCCGGCGGCCGAGAAACTCCACCTTGCGCTCGGGCAGCCAGCGGCCATAGTCACCACTCCGGTACAGCCGCTGACCCTCGCGGTACGGATCGCTCATGAAGGCGAGTCGCGTGCGCTCGGGATCGTTGATGTACCCGCGACCGACACATACCCCGGAGAAGACGATCTCACCGGGCGCGCCGAGCGGCACGAGTGAAAGGTGCTCGTCCACGATGTAGATGAACACATTGTTGATGGGACGACCAAGCGGAACCCGTTCCCGATCGGGCACGCTCTCCATGACTTCGTGGTTGGTGTCGTCGGAGGTCTCGGTGAGCCCATACGCGTTCACGAGCTTGATTGTGGGTTGGGCCGCGAACCAGCGTCGCACGAGGTCTTTTTTCAGCGCCTCGCCAGTCACCGACACACACCGCAGGTCCGGCAGGTGCCGGGGGTGCTGCGCCAGATGGGAGAGAACGACTTCGAGGTAGGACGGCACGACCTGAACGACGCCGACCCTGCCATCAACGATCGTGTCGATGAAACGCCCGGCGTCCAGGATCGTCTCCTGCTCGATCAGTAGAGTCCGCCCACCGACCAGGAGCGCTGATACGAGTTGCCAGAGCGAAATGTCGAAGCATTGCGGTGCGGTCTGGGCCACAACGTGGCCCTCAGCGATGCCCAGGTCGTGGATTTTGGCGCAGAGGTGGTTGCGCATACCCGCGTGCTCGCACATCACGCCTTTGGGCTGACCAGTAGAGCCGGAAGTGAAGTAGATGTACGCGAGTTGGCCGGGTGCGACGTCCAGTCCGAGATCACTGCCGGGATGGTCCTCCTGATATACCGCGTCGATGAACAGCGTCTGGACTCCGGACAGCGAGTGCAGCGCCTGATCGAGTATTGCGGTGCTGCCGCGTTCAGTCAGCACGAGCCGGCAGCCCGCCCGCGAGAGCATCCTCGCGATGCGGTCGGCCGGGAAACGCGGCTCGATAGGTAAGTAGGCGCCACCGGCCTTGAAGATCGCGAGCACGGCGGCCATCCAATCGAGGTTGCGCTCGGTCACCACGGCGACAACGCCTTCGGGATACAGCCCTCGGGCCAACAGAGCTCGTGCCAGCTGATTGGCATGAGCGTTCAGTTCCCGGTATGTCTGCTGACTGTTGCCGTGCACGGCCGCAATGGAGTCCGGGCGTGCTCGAACTTGCTCTTCGAATAACTCGTGGACCCTGCAGTCAGGCAGCGTTCTGCGCGGGCCGGCGAGGCCATTGAGCTGGAAATACAATTCCGCGGCGGAGAGCAGGCTCTGCCGCTTGTGCGCGGCATCCGGATCGTGGGCGATGAAGGTGAGTGCAGTGACGTGATAGCCGGCGATCCGGGCGGCGCACTTCGCGTCGAGCACGTCGGTCCTGTAGCGCAGGCGCAAGACGATCCGGTCACGTTCCACGATGCCGACCCACAGGACGATGTCCTCGGCGAGCGCGCCATGTGCATCGGCCGTCGGATCAAACACGGTCTCGAACAGCGGTTTGGTCAGTCGCAGCTCAGCCTTCAGTTCCGCGACTGGAAAGTCTGCGTGCGACAGCAATTCCAACTCGGCTCGATGTGTTTCGAGGAGCACCGCCCGCCAGGAACGCGGTTCGGTCGTCAACCGGCAGAGCAACGGCGAATGGCCCTTCATGACCACATAGCCGGTCGAGACTTCGCACTCGCCCGAGAGCGCGGCAAGCACCTTGGCGTGCGCGGTCAGCAACACCGTACTCAGCGGCACCGCCAGTTGGTCCGCCACCCGACGCAATGCCGCCACGAGTTCGTCGGGGATCCTCTTGTCGTGTTCGCCGACGTCGCCCGCCGGGTCGTGGCTCCATCGCGGCAGCGCGGTGGACGCACCGGCGAGAAGCGTACTGCGCCAGAATTCGCGGCCGCATTCCGCCGTGGTCACAGTGCCGTCGGCAGGCAACCTGATGCCGGTCATCTCACATCTCCCTCGCCGGGTTCCCTCCCCACTGCGCGCGGGGTGGGACATGCTCTCCCTTCATCAGGAAGGAGTCGGCGGCGAGCGCGGAGCCATCACCCATCGTTACGCCGTAGTGGACGAAGGCGCCGACGCCGATCGTGCAGCCGGCGCCAAGCGTGCTCGGCCCGGACTTGAACGTGCCGTCCTCCTGCGACTCGCACTGGATCTTGCTTCGCTCGTTGAGAACACACTCGTCGCCGATGGCGGTCAGCGTCGGCTCCGAGATGTACACGCCGTCGTCGTACACCCTCTTGCCGATACGAACACCGATCAGCCGCCAGAGCACGTTCTTGAATGGCGTACCGTTGAAGATGTGAAGGAAGTGGAATGCATGCAGCTTCCAAACGCGCTCGACCCACCAGAAGCGGCGGTCGTAGATCGAGCAGATGACCGGCGGCGGCGGCGTAAGCGCTTCGAAGGCGCCCTCGACCGACGCGTAGTAGACCGCGGCAGCGACAGCGCTGAGAGCGAACAGCGCCGCCATGATCGTGTGGGCAAAGACACCGTAGAAGCGCTCGACGGCGGCCACGTCGATAATCGTGACCAGGAAGACGCCCAGCCACCGCGTAAGCAGGAAGATGCCGATGGTTCCAAGGTTGAACCGGTTCTTCGCGGCCAGGCCGCGGCGCAACGCCTCTCCGGTGCGCAGATGGTCGAATTGGCTGTCGCGATCGACAGAGCGCGGAATCTCGAAAGGAGGTGAGCCGAGCAGCCCCACTCCTTCACGGACCTTGCCGTCGATCGGAACCATTACCTTGATCGCGAGCAGGCAGTTCTCGCCCGTCGCGGCGCCGGGGGGGTAGGTGACGTCGTTGCCAACGAAGTTGCGGCGCCCGATCGCCACTCTGGACACGCGGAACGAGGTGCTCGAGACCTCGTCATTGACCACGCTCAGCCCGTCGGCGACCATCGTTCCGCTGCCGACGGACGTGAGCACGGGGTTCGAGCTCAGCACCTCACTGCCGAAATTCGATCCGGTCTGCACGACGGGAGAAAGGTGATATCCAACCCAGCTCAAATAGCGGACGATGTAAGAGCTGTCGCCGAACAGAAGCGGAAAGAACTCCAACCTGCCCAGCCGCGAGATCACGCGGTGCACGCCGTAGCGGACGCCATACAGCGGATAGACCGCGTCGGGCTCGATGAACACGCTCAACACGCGAGGAACAGCTCCGACGGCGAGGAGACCGACGAGGATCGCGCCGAAGAAGAGCACGACGGAGAAGATCAGCGCTTCGACGACGAGGCCGCGAATCGTCAACACACCGGTACTGTATTGCACGCTGGGGTCGAGCAGCTCGACGAGCCTCGACACACCGATTAACAGCAGACCGAGCCCTCCCTCCAACAACGGCGCCCACAGGAAGAGAATGCCGATCAGAGTGAGGACGGCATAGGCGGTTCGACGCGTTCGGCTGCACCGGATCGGCGGGACTCTGAGGTAGTTCGTTTCCGTGCGCTGTGCCGGAGATCCGTGCCAGCGCTCGCCGGCCGGCACCGACTGGCCGCTCAGCAGCGCGGAGGAGTGGCCGACCTGTGCGCCATCGCCCATCGATGTGTCGATGTCGAGCACGGTCGTTTCGCCGACGTATCCGTCGCGCCCGATCGTCACCGGTCCGATCTCGATCCGCCCCGCTCGCGCGCGATAGCAGAGAAAGGTCGCCTCCTTGCGGATCACCGTTCCTGCGCCGATCGTGAGCAGATCGGTGCATGCCGGTATCCGTCGGGACAGAATCACGACGCCCGGCCCTATCTTTGCGCCCAGCGCTCTCAGATAAAGCCCGTACAGCGGCGAACCGACGAGCAGATAAATACCGGGGTTCGATCGAATCAAGGTCTTGACGATCCAGAAGCGGACGTAGGCGAGGCTCCAGATACGGATACTCTGTGGCTTCCACCGGCCGATGATCAGCCACTTCGCCGCGATCGGAACGGCAGTCACGACGAGAACCGCCGCGCCGCTGAACAGGACCAGCCGCAGGTAACTCTCGACGCCCTCCGATTCCCCCGCCACCCACGCGTAGCCCTCGGTGGCGGCCAGCACGCCAAGGTACGCATATGCAAGGTAAAACAGCGCTTGCAACCCTCCGCAGAGGACGTACTCACGCGCGCGTGTCGGCGTCGGCAGCTCCAGCGCGCGTGCAGCCGCCGGCCTGGCAGGCATGGGCGCCAAGTCCGCGATCGCCGCGGCAAGGCTTCTGATCGTCGGATGCGCGTAGACGTCCTTCATCGAGACCGGCGGCAGGTCGCCGCGCTTCCTGACCCGCGCGCAGAAATGGGCCATCACCAGCGAGTCGGCGCCCAGCTCATCGAAGAAATGGCTGTCGACTGATACGCGGTCGATGCGCAGAACATCCGCGAGCACCTCGGCGAAGGTGCTCTCGGCGCCTGGCGTCGCGACGCTAGGCCGATCTTCGATCAGCGTCGGATGCATGACGCAGCACCTCTACCGAACCCGAACGGCGCGCTTTTCGTACTCGACCGTCCGGATCAGAAAAGCGGCGACCGTACCCCGGTCGTCTGGAAGGAACTGGATCACGTTGCCGCTATCGGAAAAGCTCGTGTCGGAAAGCGGCATCAGCTTTCGGGGTCCCGTGTGATCGAGATCCAGCAACAGCGTGTCGCCAGAAAGCGAGACGACGGCGCTTGTGACCTCGTCTTCCTCTTTGATCTCGTATGAGCCGACGTACTTCGACAGCAGCGCTCGCGCCACTTTGACCGCGGCCGCCCCGCTCGAGCCGGTCGTGACGGGAATGTGCGCGAGGGATTTCTCGTTTTCCCTGCACACGGCTTCGAGCAGCTCCGTGTCGGGGAAGAGCTCCATCGGCAGCGAGACGGTCCACGGTCTCGTATACGCGCCAGGATCGTCGAAGGTGACCTTGACATCGAGATGACCGAAATCGCGCCGGCGGTAGCGCTCGGTCATGCGGAGAGCTTCCGTGTGTGGATGGCCGTCGTAATCGAGCCACGAGCGCTCGGTGAAACCGCTGGTTTCGACGATCAGCGTGTCGCCGTCCCAGCGTCCCACGGAGTATCCCATCCAACTCGGATTCGGATCCTTGGGCAGCTGACGGCCGTCCAGGTGAATCTGGCGAAACGTGAGGTCCTCGATGAGGATCACGAGGACCGAGGGCGTCTGGATGAACTTGAAGTCGAAGAACGACGTCGTGATGGCCGCCGGGCCGAGCGGCAGGCACTGGACTTCCATGCTGTCCCTGCCCAAATCGGCCAACCGGCGCTCGTACAGCGCCTGCGCCCACGGCTTGACGTCTGCGGGCTTCAGATCTGCGGCCGCGTTGTTGTAGTAACGGTCGTCGCCCTCTCGCGCCCACATTCCGGATAGATCGGGTTTGCCGTCTCGCGTCTTCGGCGCCGGCGCGGTCAAATCCGGTTTGCCGTCCGGAGTGCGCGGGATTCCCGGCGTCGGAAGCTCGAGCCACTGCGCAGCCGACGATGAGGCGATGAGACTGAAGACCATCCATGCGAGTACCGTTCTCATCGAACTGTCACTCCACATCGTTTGTCTTGCTTGGCGCTCGCAATCAACGTGGTCATCGCACCGTCTCGTAGAAGAAATCGGACAAGCGCAGGTCCTCGCCGGCGGCCACTGCCTGGTCGTACACCCACTTGCCCACGGCCACATCGAGCATCCCCATCCCGAAGGGTGAGAAAATGATCGGGCGGCTGCGGTCGACGGATCTGCGTGCGGTCATGATCTCGGCCAGCGTGCCCGTCACGAAGCCTCTATTGCCCGTCTGCTGCTCGGCGAGATGGGGAGACGTCTTGGCCTTCATGACGTGCTCGACGTCGTCAACCACGTTCTGCGACCGGAGCAGGATCTCGGGGGCGAGATCACGAAGCGAAAGATGCAGCACGAGCGGGTTGTGCTCGAACAGGGCGACATCGGAGATGTGCGGCTCCGAAGCAACCGTCGTGAAAAGGATCAGATCGGAGGTCCTTATAAGCTGTTCCACGTCGGAGACAATCGTCACCCTGCGGTGCCGGTCGAGCCGGCACGCGGTGCTTCTGAACTTCTCGCTCTCGAGAGGCGATCGGTCGTATAACTGCACTGCCTCGATCGCCCATCCCGTGTCGACCAGGAAATCGTAGACGTATCGGGCGATGAACCCGGTACCCACGATTCCGAGCGAATGCGCGCGGCGCGATCGCCCGCTCAACCAGTACGCGGCAAGAGCGGCCGACGCCGCCGTTCGCGCGGCGGAGATGATCGAGCTCTCGAGAATCGCAAAGGGATATCCGGTATCGTAGCTATTGAGCACGAGCACGGCCGACGCACGCGGAAATCCTCGCTGGACGTTGGCAGGATAGCTGGCGATCCACTTCAGGCCGGCCACGTCGAAGCCGTCTCCGATGTAGGCCGGAAGCGCGATGATCCGGCAATCGGGCTTGTCGGGGAACCGTAAGAAGTAGCTGTCGGGGTTGACCGACTTTCCTTGGGCGTGCGCCAGATACGCGTCCCGCACGATGTCGATGCATTCGGCCCGACGGGCACGAACGATCTCGAATACCGTTTTGCCGTTGACGATCGACAGCTCGAAGCGCATGGCTCTTACTCGAGCCTCGTCGCCCACGCGGGATCGAACACCGTGTCGAGGTACGGCGTCCCGCGGTCCGCGCACAGGAACAGCACGGTGGGAAGCCTCGTCCCAGCCATCCTCGCCGCATGCCGCTTGATCGCCGCGAATGCTGTTCCGCTGGACCCGCCAACGAACAGTCCGTGGGTCGTAAGGAGCTCCTGGCACGCTTCGACGGTCTGGCGCTCCGATATGAGGACAACGTCGTCAATCTTGGCGTGCGACAGTAACTGCGGGACGATACTCGACCCGATACCCGGAATGTGGCGTTTACGCGGCGCGCTACCGAAGATGACGGAGCCTTCGGTATCGACGGCGATGACGCGAATGTTGGGATACCGCTCTTTGAGCCGACGAGATACTCCGGCGATCGTTCCCGCCGTGCTGACGCCGATGAAGACAAAATCAAGCGAGTCAAAATCGGCGCAGATCTCCATCGCCGTGAGCTCGTAGTGGGCCTCGACAGCGTCGAGGTTTCCGTACTGATTCGTCCAGTAGGCGTTCGGCGTGGTCGCGCAGAGGTGCTTCACCATCGCCAGGCGCGTCTTCAGGAATCCGCCTGTGTCGTCGCGTTCCTCGACCTTCACCACCGTCGGACACATGCGACGGAGGAACGACTCGTAAGCGCCGGAGATATTGGGATCAATCACCGGGATGAACCGCAGGCCCAGCAGGCGCGTGAACGCGGCGAGCGCGGAGGCAAAGTTCCCGGAGGAGGACTCGATCACCGTTGTCCCGTCGCAGATCTCACCTCGCTCGGCCGCCCGCTTGAGGATCCAGTAGGCGGCGCGGTCCTTGATGCTCCCGACCGGGTTGACATACTCGAGTTTGGCAAAGAGGTTCATGCCCGCCATGCCCAAAGGCACATGCGGTGTTGGTCGCAGGGTATTTCGGAGCCGTTCCAGGCGCGCGGCAAGCCGCGACGCCGACTGCCGCTCCGAGCCAACGACCGAGACAGGGGCCTGGTCCGCGTCGACTACTGTTGCTATCCCGCGCATCTAGAATTCGACTCCTGTCGTAAGGCCGACAAAGAACAAGGTCGGCCGTGCCGATCCCGCGCGCACGGCGCGGTCCACGATGGTGCTGAACTCGAAGTACGGCTTGATATAGGTGTGCCGGTTCACGTAAGCCGTCAGCCAGCCCTCCACGCCCACGAGGTTGAATGCTGATTTGTCGACGTCGGCCCAGAAATCGTTGAACGTGGAGGAGGCCCATCCGGCCTTGACCGAACTTCCGACCTTGACCGTTGGTGATACACCGCGGTCGATCGCAATCCCGGCGTCTCCAAAGTACCCGCCCTTGTATTCCAGTAGATCGACGCTCTGATTCGAGAACAGCCGGAACGGCCCCGCGTGATACGACAGCGACAACCAGCCCTCAATCGAGCGGGAGCTGGAGACGCTGACCACGTCACGGTAGACGTGCATCCTGACCGCTGGCGAGATCGTGAAGTTCCTCCACTCATGCGCTCGCGTCAGCTCCAACTCCACAATCTGCGGGCGCGAGTCTTCCGTGGTCTCAGCCAGCGTGATGTTGCTCCACACTGAGAGCTCGGCGACACTGCCGGACACCCACGCGACGGGTTGGACGACTGGAGAATCGCTGATGAGAAACCCGCGGTCCGCATGGCCTGACTTGAACTCGACCTCCGCACCATAGGAAATCGATCGCTTCTGTTCCGATCGTTTCCTTTCAGGTGGATTCGGAGAGTTTTGAGCGCACGCGGGAGCGCTCGGCAGAAGGACTGACGCGGGCAGAACGAGAGCAGATTGGATCGGTAACGGGATCGCCTCGCACAAATGCTCCGGCACGCTCGCCGGGCCTTCCGCAGGTGGACTATTGTCTGGTTGTGCCTCTCGAACACCACATACAGTTTGCAGCGTCGGATGCAGTGCAGAAGTATCCTGCGCGAAGACCGGTGCGCACCACGCGGCGAGCCAGGCGGCCGCGGTGAGCCCCCAAGTCCGAGTCGTCATGCGCGTTCGGTCGCGCCCCGCTCGACGGCGCAGCGTGCCGCGGCGCGTCCGAGCAAGACGGATACCGGTGACTAGCCGCGAACCTCGTCGATGTGATCTTCATGATCGCGCAACGTTCACCGATGGCTTCGTGCGATGAGCTCCGGCCAACTGCCCGCAACGAGCATCGGGCAGTTTCGTACGTGGTCGACGATCGGATGTATTGAACGTGAACGCCGCCATTTGGAGCAGGCGAGTGCGATCTCGGAGACGGACCGTCTAAACCCTGACCGCTCAAGCACATATGCCTGTTGGTCACGCATCTCATTTGTCGCATCGACCGTCGTTGTCCTCGCAGGGCCAGGTGTATTTTTTTCAGTGAACGGTTTCGAGCGAGTGCTCGCGCTGCACGAATCTCTGTTCCAAAGGAGCCTCTGCTGGAGAATTCGGGTTGAGTCGCAACGGAAAAACTGTCAGCGATCGTTGGTGACACGACCAAGCTGTTGCTGAGAACGATGACGCGGCGGATGACTGACCGGTGTCGGGCGAGCCGGCCGGCGCGGCGGCACGAGATCTCTACAGCGGACTGCCAAACGCTCGCGTGCAGACGACCGGCGATCGGGACAACGTACAGATCCTGGCCGCGTGGATCCGCGGCCAGGACTCACCGTGAACCGTTGAAGCACGGGTGCAGCTGGTATAGGCTCCCCGCGTGAGAGGGCCGCATGCGAAGCCTTTCAGCCTGCCTGGGCGTCATCAGCGCGGCAGCTCTGTCAATCGGCGCGCCGGTGCGCGCGCCGGTCACGGTGCCGATGTCGCAGTACGACTACGGGCGTACGGGTGCCAACCTTCAGGAGTCGATCCTCAACCCGTCCAACGTGGATGCCACTCACTTCGGCAAGCTCTTTTCGAGGCGCGTGGACGACAGCATCTACGCGCTTCCGTTGATCGTTCCCGACCTCGACATCGCCGGCCAGCGCCACAACGTCCTGTTCGTCGCCACCATGGGAAATACGGTGTACGCATTTGACGCCGACGATCCGGCGCAATCGGAGCCTCTGTGGTCGTGCAACCTCGGCACTCCCGCTCCAGGCGACAGCTGGATCGGGCCTATCCATCATGGCATTCTCGGAACGCCCTTCATCGATGTGCCAACGGGCACTCTGTATGTGGTCGCCCTGGTGTCGAAAGAGAACGAATACAACCTGTGGCTGAATGCGCTGGACATATCCAACGGAAGCCCGAAATACAATTCGCCACAACTGCTGTCGTTCCCGTTCGCCGGATCGGAGGGGACGCTCACGAACGTGAAAGGCGCACTCCAACGGGCGGGGCTGCTGATGGTCGACGATGTGCTCTATATCGCCTTCGCGAACATCGTGCCCGATCCGAACGACCAGCACTGGTCGCAGGAGGGCTTCGTTCAGACATTCAACGCGCGCGACCTGAAGCAACGGTTCGCAGTCTTCCAGACGACACCGAGCGGCCGGAAGGGTGGAATCTGGCAGGCAGGGCGTGGGATCGCGGCCGACGGTGACGGCAATATCTACCTGTCCACCGCCGGCGGCAGCTACGACGGTGTCACCAATTTCGGGAGCAGCACGCTGAAGTTCACCGGCCGGAGTCTCAAGCTTGCGGACTGGTTTACGCCGAAGAATCACGAGTATCTGTTCCTTCAAAACATCGATATCAGCGCGGGTGGGGTCACTTTGATCCCGAATTCGCCGCTCGCGTTTGCGGGCGGCAAGGAAGGCGTCATCTTTCTCCTCAATCGCAATGACATGGGGAAGCTGGAAGGCGCAGCAGGCGGGCCGCTCCAGAGGTTTCAAGCGACCGAGGGTTGCGGCCAGAAAGACTGCGCGCAAACGCTCGGGACGGCATTCTGGAGCCGCCAGAATGACGGCATGCTTTACGTCTGGGATCGACAGGATGTGCTTAGAGCCTATCACTTCGTCAACGGTCGCTTCGTCACGACTCCAGCTGCCGTGAGTGCGGTCAAACCAGGGATGACCGGCGGCCCGACCGTTTCGGCGAACGGCTCCGACGTCGCCAGCGGCATCGTGTGGGCCGTGACGACCCAATCGACGCGGAGCGGCGGACTGGCGCCCGCTACACTGCGCGCCTTCCGCGCCGCCGATGTGCGCCAGGAAATCTACAATTCCGATATGAACCACGCACGGGATGCCCTCGGCGATTTTACGAAGTTCGCGCCGCCGGTGGTCGCCAATGGAAAGCTGTACGTGCCGACGCAGTCGAAGGCGGTCGCCGTCTATGGCCTTCTCGGTGGCCGGTAACCGCCGTCTTCGAACACCGGGCACACCGACGGCGAGAACGTTCATCGTGCGGTGGTTCCCGCGGTGGCTCCTCGCGTCCTGGAGCCGGTGCTCGCGGCGGGATCGCCGAGTTGCACCACGACCTCGTGACTTTGCCCGTCATCGACGAAGGGGATCGCGTCGGGATTGACGCCGACGCCGTCAAGTTCGGCCGAATGGACGCCGCGGCATCGATGATCGGGATTGACGACCGAGATGTGATAGCGCGTGTGCCCGACGGTCCACCGGATCGAAAATGCGGGCCACATCGCAGGAATACTCGGAGCAACGCTGAATGTCGCGCCCGCGCGACGCAGTCCGAGCAGCTCCTCGAGCGCCGCGCGGTACATCCACCCGGCCGATCCCGTGTACCACGTCCACCCGCCGCGGCCGAGATGCATCGGATGCGCATAGACGTCCGCGGCGACGACGTACGCCTCCGCACGGTACTGCTCGAGGCCCTCGGGCGTGCGCATGTGATTGATCGGGTTCACCATGTGGAACAGTTCCATCGCCTCGTCGCCGAGCCCGAGTTGTGCGAGGGCGATCACCGTCCACAGCGCCGCGTGCGTGTACTGTCCGCCGTTCTCCCGCACGCCGGGCAGATAGCCCTTGATATATCCGGGATCGTTTGGCGTGCGATCGAACGGCGGCGTCAGCAGCAAGACGACCTGCGCATCGCGGCGGACGAGATGGGCGCGGACCGCGTCCATCGCGCGCGCAGCCCGCTTGCGGTCGGCGTCCTGCGCGAAGACCGCCCACGACTGCGTCAGCGAGTCGATCCGGCATTCCTCGTTCTGCGCCGATCCGAGCGGTGTGCCGTCGTCGAAGTAGGCGCGCCGATACCAGTTGCCGTCCCAGGCGAGCTCCAGCATCCCGGTCAGCCAGCCGGCCTCGCTCCGGTAGTGTTGCGCCCGCGCGATGTCGCCTCGCTCCTCGCAGATCGCGGCGTACTGTTTCAGCACGATGACGAGGAACCATCCGAGCCAGACGCTCTCGCCGCGTCCCAGATGGCCGACGCGGTTCATGCCGTCGTTCCAGTCGCCGGTGCCGATGAGCGGCAGGCCGTGCGCGCCGTATTTCAGCGACCGATCGATCGCGCGGATCGAATGCTCGAAGAGCGAGGCCGTCTCCTGCGACACCGACGGCAACCCGTAGGTTTCATGCTGATCCGCCGCCAGCGGCGGCGCTTCGAGAAACGGCGCCACCTCGTCGAGCAGCGATCGATCGCCGGTTCGCTCGATGTAAATCGCGGACGCGTACGGCAACCACAGCAGATCGTCGGAGCATCGCGTGCGCGTGCCGCGCCCGGCCGGCGGATGCCACCAGTGCTGCACGTCGCCTTCGACGAACTGGCGCGAGGCGGCGAGCACGATATGGGCGCGGCAGAGATCCGGCCGCGTATACAGCAGCGACAGCGCGTCCTGCAGCTGATCGCGGAATCCGAACGCGCCGCCTGGCTGGTACGGCCCACTGCGCGCCCAGATCCGGCAACTGAGCGCCTGATACAACAGCCAGCGGTTCACCAGCAGATCGAACGAATCGTCGGGCGTATGCACCTCGATCGCGCCGAGCGTGTCGTCCCAGAACCTTTCCGCGCGCGCGATCGCATCGTCGACGGCGGCGAGGCTCGCGTAGCGTGCGGCGAGCTCAGCGGCCTGCGCGGCGGTGGCGCCCTGACCGAGCACGAAGGCGACGCGCCGTGATTCGCCCGGCGGGATCTCGATCGTGATCTGCAGCGCGGCGCAGGGATCGAGGCCGGCGCCGGCGCGCCCGCCGAGCTCGTCGCGGAACAACCCCGCCGGTGCATTCAGCGTGCGGTTGCGGCCGATGAAATCGGCGCGATCGCAGGTCAGCGATCGCGACGGTTCGGTCGCGCGCCAGAAGGCGACGCGATCCTTGAACTCGGTGTTGAAGGCGTTTCTCGCCAGAATCGCCCCGGTGGCCTCGTGCAGCTCCGAGACCACGAACCGGCGTTCGTCCGAGCGCGGTGGACCGAGCACCCACTCGACGTAGCCGAACACGCTCAGCCGCCGGGCGGCGCTCGAGGTGTTGGTCAGCGTCAGCAGCGAGACCTTGACCGGATCCTCGGGCGCGACCGCGATCGTCAGATCCTGTTCGAGGCCATCGATATTGGTCTGAAATCGGCTGAAGCCCGCCGCGTGCCGCACCACCCAGCGCCCCGAATCGGCCGCTCGCGACAGCGGCCCCGGCGTCGAGCCCCAGACGCTGCCGTCGTTCTCGTCGCGGATGAAGATCGCTTCGCCCGTGGGGTCGGTGAGCGGATCGTTGGCGAACGGTGTCAACCGATTCTCCCGGCTGTTGCCGGCCCACGTAAAAGCCGCTCCCGACGCGCTGAGGACGGTGCCGAACTCCGGGTTCGCCAGCACGTTCGACCACGGCAGCGGCGTCTCGCGGTCGCCGTCGAGCACGATCACATACTCGCGCCCGTCGGGCGTGAAGCCGCCGATCCCGTTTTCCATGACCCATGGCCCCGGCGTCGCGGGTACGGACGCCGCCTTCGGCGGCCGCAGTCGGCTCGAGCCGGGAACGATCTGCGCCGGCGACAGCCACGGCGCCTTCCGATTCAGCTGCGGCGCCAGCTCGCCGAGGTCGCCGCGCACGACGAGGCGGGCGACGGCCGACAGGAGGTGGCAGTCCACGTCCGGCATGCCGTCGGAACGCAGCACAAACATCCCGCCGGGTTTGTTCACCCAGCCGCTCCATCGCGGCTCGCGGACGAGACTCGTGAGCTGCGCCTGCACCTCGTCGAGATAGTCCGCCGGATGATCGTTGAGGATCACGAGGTCGGCCCGCAGATCCTTGACCCGCCAGTACTCCTGCGCGTGCAGCAGTTGCCGCACGAGGCCGATCGCGCTGGCGTCGCCGACGTGGACGAGCACGATCGGCAGATCGCCGGAGATGCCCCGCCCCCACAGGTTGGACTGTCCGAACACGTTGCGCGCGAGGTCGTCGGCGCTCGTGCCGGTCGCGTCCGAACCGAAGACGCGCGACGCCAACCGATCGCACAGCATCGCCTGATCGTCGCTCAGGCCGAGATGCTGCAGCGTGATGTGCACGTGCGTCGACGCCATCGAGAAGGCGCGCGCGGCGGCGCTGGCATCGCGGTATTTCCGCACCAGCGCGAGCGCCGTCGTGCGATCGGTGGCGATGCCGGTCGCGAACGTGACGCGCACGAACGCGCCGGGCGCCAGCCGCACGCGCTCGCGCAGCGCTGCCACCGGATCGAGGACGGCGCCGGTCGTTCCAGACAGCGCGCGGCCCTCGATGGCGATCGGGTTGGCCGTCGATCGCCCGCGACCCAGGAATCGCGCACGATCGGTTTCCCACTCGACCGCACCGCCAAGCCGCCCGTCCACGGCAAGGACATGGAACGCCCAGGCGTTGGCCTCCTCGGCGGATCGCGGACGCCTGCTGAACAGCAGACCCGCGCTCTGCGCGTCGTACTCCGTCTCGATGAAAAGTTTGCCGAAAGCGGGATGGGCGACATCGTCTTCGGGACGTGCGAGCACGATTTCGGCGTAGCTGGTGACTTCGATTTCGCGCGGCCGGTCGCCGCGGTTGGTGATCGACAGCCGCCGGACTTCCACATCGTCTTCCGGCGACACGACGACCTGGAGCAGGGTTTCGAAGTCGCCGTCGCGGCGCCGGAAGGTGCCCTTCTCGAGATCGAACGTGGTTTCGAACACGTCCGGTTCACGGCAGATCGGCTGATAGGTGGGCGACCAGATGTCGCCTGACCACGGATCCCTGAGGTAGATGAAGTGCGCGCCGGCGTCGGAGGTGCGGTCCTCGCGCCGCCGCGTCACCGACAGGCCGCGCCACGTGCTCGCGCCGCCGCCCGCGTGCGTGAGCGCGGCGGTGTAGCGGCCGTTCGACAGGAAATGGGTGTGAGGACTGGTCGTGTGCGGCGTGCGGAACCGTCGTCCGACGGCTGCGCCAATCGACGGCACCGCGCTGGTGCCTTCCGCGGGACGCGCCTCGGCGAGAATCGCCTCCCGAGGCACGCGCTCCTGCAGGAGCAATTCAGTCGCCTTGACCCGCGGATCGGCGTGGAACCGCGTCACGAAGATGTCGTCGTGCAGCACGTTGGTGAGCGCGACGAGCGACATCCCCTGGTGGTGGGCGAAAAAGGCGCGCACGATTTCCGCCTCGCCGGCGCCGGCCATCGTCGCCGCGTCGACTGCAGACTTGCGCGGCTGGTAGTCGAGTGATTCGTAGAACCCGAATCGGCCGTCGAGCCCCTCGCGCGTCAGTCGTGTCAGGTTCGCCGCCGCCGCCGCCGGATCGATGATGCCAGCGAGCGCGGTGGCGTACGGCGACACGACCAGTTCGTCGGCGAGTCCGCGCTTCAGCCCGAGGCCGGGCACGCCGAACGCCTTGTACTGATAGGTCCCGGCGAGATCGGTGAAGGAGTAGGCCGACTCGGAGATTCCCCACGGCACCCGTCGCTCTTTGCCGTACTCGATCTGCCGGCGCACGCCGGCGCGGCAGCTCTGGTCGAGCAGCGTGCCGGGGTAGGCGCGCAGCAGCAGCTGCGGCATCAGGTACTCGAACATCGTGCCGCCCCACGACATCAGCGTCGCGCGGCCGTCGATGTTGGTCACCAGGCGTCCGAGATGGAACCAGTGATGTTGCGGCACGTCGCCCTTCGCGATGGCGACGAAGCTGGCGAGGCGCGCTTCCGACGCCAGCAGGTCGTAGAAGGAGCCGTCCAGACGGCCAGGGCCTTCTGCGTCCGCGAGCCGGTAGCCGATCGAGAAGATGCGGCGCCGGCGATCGTAGAGGAAGTCGAACCGCATGCTGGCCGCGAGCGCAGAGGCGCGCTGCGCCAGGCGCTCGAGCGCGGCGTCCTGCGCGTTCGCCGGCTCGACGTTCACGGCCGCAACGGCGTCCACGGCCGCCTCGGCCCAGAAGGCGATCTCGCTCGCGTGCGGCTCAGACGATGTGCGGGACGCGGCGAACGGCGCGGCCGCCTGCGCAAGCTCGCTGGCCAGCACCGTGAGCGCCACCGTATCCCCGCCGCCGAGCGCCCGGCGCACGTCGGACACGATGTCGCGCGCCACACGATGGACCTGAGCGGTGGCGTCGCGACTCGAGCCCGGGGGCGCGCTCGACGAAGACGCCAGCGCGAGCAGGTCGGCGGCGTCGATGATGCCCTCGAGCCGCTGCTTCCGGGTCTGCGGGCTCGCGGGAAGCGCCTTCAGACCCTGCGCGAGCGCGATCAGCGCCGCGGCGAGATTGCCGCTGTCGACCGTCGAGACGTAGCGAGGGTGGAGCGGCGCCAGCGTCTCGGTGCTGTACCAGTTGAGAAAATGGCCCTCGTGGCGTTCGAGACCCTCGAGCGTGGTCAGCGTGCGATCGAGACGATCGATCAGCGTCGTGGTCGTCACGTACCCGAGATCGTGCGCCGCGAGCGTCGACAACAGCGTCATGCCGATGTTGGTCGGCGACGTGCGCCTCGCCAGCCGCGGCTCGTCACCTTCCTGGTAGTTGTCCGGCGGCAGCCACCCGTCCGCGTCCGTGACGAACGTCTCGTAATAGCGCCAGGTCTTGCGCGCCGTCCGGCGCAGCAGCAGCCGCTCGCGTTCGCCGAGCGGACGCTCTCGGGGGCCAACCGGCTTGCTCAGCCAGTAGGCGATCACCGGCGCGCCGATCCACAGCGCGACGAACGGCAGCGCCGACGACAGCGCCTGGCGGTGCGTCGTCGCGACCAGAAGCGTGGTGGCGAGCGCGATGATCGGGCTCGCCACCATGTCGGCCACGAACCGGAAGAGCGCGCGTCCGCCGACGATGCCGGCGGCGCGCGCCGCGGCCGCCGCGGCCGTTTCCCATTCGAGCAGCCGACGCTTCGTGATCGTCAGCCGGACGAGCGTCAGCACAATCGCGTGCGCGGTATCCCACGCGTGATAGGCGAGGAACGTCACGCTGAGCGCGACCTGCGCGAGGGCGATCGCGGTGTCGGCCCGCAGGTTGCGCCAGAACACGGGGAAGGACTGCGCTCTGCGCGGCCCGACGATCATCTGTGCGGCCAGCGGCAGCAGCCGCGACGCCATCACCACGAGCACGGTCGCGGTCCAGAACCAGTGCGCGCCCGGGAGCGCGATCCATCCGGCGACGAGCAGCGCGAGCAGCATCGGGGCGACGAGGCTACGGCGCAGGTTGTCCAGGATCTTCCAGCGTGAGATGAGCGGAAACGAGTTGCGCTTGATCCCGCGCCGCGTCGGCACGAACGGGAACAGCCACATCAGGATCTGCCAGTCGCCGCGGATCCACCGGTGCTGCCGCCGCGCGTGCGCGAGCACGCTCGACGGATATTCGTCGACCAGCTCGATGTCCGAGACGAGCGCGACGCGCGCGTGCAGGCCCTCGAACAGGTCGTGCGACAGCAGGGCGTTTTCCGGCACCGAGTCTTCGAGGGCGGCGGTAAACGCGTCGACGTCGTAGAGGCCCTTGCCGGTGAAGATGCCCTCGCCGAACAGGTCCTGATACGTGTCCGACACCGCGGTCGTGTACGGGTCCACGCCGGTGTGCCCCGCATAGAGCCGCGCGAACAACGAGCCGGCGGCGCTCGTGAAGGTGACGCTGACGCGCGGCTGCAGGATGCCGTACCCCTGCGTGACGCGGCCGACGGCCGGGTCGTACGACGGCCGATTCAGCGGATGGCTGATGATGCCAATGAGGTTCCGCGCCGCGTCACGCGGCAGGCGCGTGTCGCTGTCGAGCGTGATGCAGTAGCGCACCTGCGCCAGGATTGCGGGGTCGCCGACGGTCAGGACGAAGCTGGTGTCGGTGGCGCCGCGCAGCAGCCGGTTGAACTCCTCGATCTTGCCGCGCTTGCGCTCCCATCCCATCCACAGGCCCTCGCGCTCGTTCCATCGGCGCAGGCGATGGAACAGGAAGAAGCGGTCCGGGCCGCCGTTGCCATGTTTGGCGTTCAGCGCGGCGATGCCGTCGGCCGCCGCGGCGAGGATCTCCGCGTCGCGCGGCAGCATTTCCCGTTCCGCGTCCTTGACGTCGCTGAGGATGGCGAAGTGAATGTGGGGATCGAGGTTGCCGAGCGCCTGGACTTCGACGTGCGCCACCAGGTCACGCGCGCGCTCGACGCTGTCCAGAATCGTCGGGATGATCACCATCGTGCGCGCCGTTTCGGGAATGCGCCCGAGATCGAGGCGGGCAAGCCGCCGCGGCGGGATGAAGCGGGCGATGAGGCGCTGCAGAATCTGGATCGTCAGCTCGCTCATCGGCACGACCGTCAGCAGGGCGACGGCGACCATCGTCGGCCACGTGACGCCGTACGCGCGCGCATAGCCGACGGCGGCTGCAACGAACACGGCGGTCCCGATCGCGATCGTGCCGAGATACCCGGGAGTCGCGTGCCGGAAGAACGCGCGGCGCAGACGAACAGCGCGGCTCGGCTCCCAGCCGATGCCCTGTTCGAACTGCTGGCGGCCCTCGCCGATCAAGTAATAGCCGATGTGCGCGTTTCGGGCGTCCGGCGTGCGCTCGGCGACCTGCCGCGCGCGCTCGACGCTCTTCAGCGCCACGCGCACCTGGCCCTCGCCGGTCGGCTCGGCCAGTTCCTCGACCGCATGGCGGTAGCGATCGCGGCTGGCGAAGTCCATCCGCCCGTAGACCGCCACCGGGTCGCGTTGGAGAACCTGCTCGACGACGCTCACGCTCTCGAAGAACTCGCTCCAGTCGAACGACGACACCAGCCGCAGGCTGCCAATCAGGTTGGCCATGAACGCCTGCTCGCTCGCCTGATGCCGCGCTTCGGACCGGATCGCGTCCTCGATCGTGTGGCCGCGCGACGACAACGCCGCGTCGAGCTCGTGACGCAGCGGCGCCGCGTTCTCGTGTTCGCGCGACCGTTGCAGCAGGCGGATGACGAAGGCCGGATGGACCTCGGACGGCCAGCGATCGCGCGCATGCGCCGGCGTATCGAGCGCGTCGACCAGACGATCCGCCTCGAGACGATGCGCGCGGCTCGTCGCGAGGATGTCCGCTCGCGCGCGCAGGTGCTCGACGAGCGCAAGCTTCAGCGCCGACGGGAAGGCCCACAGCTCGCCCATGGTCACCGGCGTGATCGACTGGAAGGCGGTGACGAAGCGTTGCAGCCGCTGCGGATCGAGTCGGCCCGCGCTGGTGCGGATCAGCTCGAGCGCCATCGCATAGATCCGCGGCATGCCGGCGAACTCGTCGGCGGCGATCTGCGGCAGGCGGCGGAAGAACGCCGGCGGCAGATCGTGATGGATGTCGCGCAGCGCGGCGACGATCACGTGGAAGTTGTCGAGGAGCCACTCGGCCGCGGGCGACGAGGGTTCGCCGCGTTTGGCGTCGTCGGCCAGCGCTCTGTACACCTGGCGAAGGACAGCCGTGTGCTGACGGAGGCGCTTCAGGTGCACGCGGCTGCCGCCGCGCGGGCGCCAGGAGACGGTGAACAGCGCCGCCAGTCGCCTCGCATGCTCCTCGAGCCGCTCGAGACCGAGGAGTTCGATCGCTCCTGGCGAACGCGAAGCGGGGCCAGCACTCGCTTCTCGCTGATCCTTGTTCGCGCCGAGATCGGGGCGTCGCTCGGCGTTCATGGCGCCATCGTACCTCGGTCGTGCGGGCCGCTGTAGTAGTGCGCCGCCGCCCGCGCCGCCTGCGGCTCAGCTTCCCCGGTTCCGGATCGCCGCGGCCGGTCACCGTGAACGGGTCGCCTCTCGACAGCGCGAGATCGCTGAACACCTGCGGCTGCGCCTGCACGGCAACGCACCGCGAACAGGTGTAAACGCGTGACGCCGATGCGCCGGGCTTCGCGATCGATCGCGCGCAGCAGGTCGACGGGGAAGTCGACGTTGATGCGCTGGACCTCTCGGCCCGGACGAAGACAACCATCACGCGTGGGAAGACCAAGCGCGACGTCGCGGCTGTGAAGGTCGGCGACCTGGTCGCGCGCCGTAACGGACTTTGTGCGCTTGGGAAGTCTCTCGCCTCTTTTATGACTGATGTCGACTGCGTTGCGCCATGCGCTATCCTCGGGACGTGCTGATCCAGCCAGTCGACTACTTCGTCGTCGCGTGGTTCGCGCTCGCCGCGGCGTCGACGATCTACGTCGCGTGGGATCAGTATCAGAACAACCCCGAGCCTGTCGTGATGAAATGGGGGTTCATTCTCGTCACGCTGTACATGGGACCGTTCGGCCTCCTGCTCTACGTGATGGCGGACAAAGAGCCGCGCCCAGGAGAGCACGAGACGTTCATCGCACCGCTTTGGAAACAGGGCGTGGGCTCAACGATCCATTGCGTTGCCGGCGACGCAACCGGCATCATTCTGGCGGCGGCCATCACGGCCACGCTCGGCTTGCCGATGTGGCTGGATCTCATTGTCGAGTACGCGTCAGGATTCGCGTTCGGTCTCTTCGTCTTTCAGTCGCTCTTCATGAAATCGATGATGGGTGGCACTTACTGGAAGAACGTTCGCAAATCGTTCCTGCCCGAATTCATCAGCATGAACTTCATGATGGCGGGGATGGCGCCGGTCATGAGCTTCCTGATGATGGGGCGCGACATGCGGGCGATGGTGCCGACAGAGTTCCTGTTCTGGGGCGTCATGTCGCTCGGCGTGATCGCCGGTTTCACCGTTGCCTATCCGGCGAATGTGTGGCTGGTCGCGCGGAAACTGAAACACGGCCTGATGACCGAACGTCGCCCGGGCGGCCGCTTCGCACTGAAAAAGAAACTCGGCGAGCACGCCGGCCACGAACAGCACACACGCGGTTCGCAGCCGCTGAGCGGTCACCACGACATGGAATCCGACGCGACGTCGGCCCAGCGGACCGCCCTGGCCGGAGTCTCGTTGCTGATGCTGGTTGCCGGCATGGTCGCGCCGGCGAATTGGGTGAACTTGCGTCTCTCCGCTCATGACGTCGGGGGAGCGATCATGCCGCCCGGCATGATCATGGACCGCAACACGCCGGCGGCAGCCATGATCGACATGGCGGCCGTCGATCCTCGAGACATCGCCGCAACGTACGGCATCGACGTCCGCGGCGATCGCGAGTTGGCGCCGCACCTCGAAAGCGGGGTCAAGGTCTTTGACCTCGAAACCGGGGTCGTCCGTTGGTCCATCCTGCCGGGAGTCACGGTCGACGGGTACGCGTTCAACGGTCAAATTCCCGGCCCGCGCATCCGATTTCGCCAGGGCGATCGCGTTCGTATAAACGTGACGAATCATCTGCCCGAAACGACGACGGTGCATTGGCACGGTCTGATCCTGCCGAACATCATGGACGGCCCTGCGCACATCACGCAGGAGCCGATCGACAAAGGCAGCGCCTATCGCTACGAATTCACGGCCGCGCAGTCAGGAACCTATCTGTATCACTCACATGATCACGTGGACAGGCAGCAGGCGCTGGGTCTGTATGGCGCGCTGATCATCGATCCAGCCGAGGCCGATCCGAGTCTCGAGGCCGACCACGAATACATTGTGCTTCTGCAGGAGTGGCTGCTGCGCGAGCGGCTGACGTATCCGGCGATGCCGATGGACGGCGGTCAGCCGAACTATTTCACGATCAACGGGCGCGCCTATCCGGCGACGGACACCATCAAGATGCGGGTCCGCGAAACACTAAAGGTACGGTTCGTCGGCTCCAACAATGGCTTCATCCATCCGATGCACATTCACGGCGGCCCCTTCGACGTCGTGGCGGTCGACGGTCAAACGCTGCAGCCGTCGGCACGCTATGCTGCCGACACGATCAACGTTGGCCCTGGCCAGCGCTACGACGTCATCTGGAAGGCCAGACGGCCCGGGAAATGGCTGATCCACTGCCATATCGGGCACCACACGACGAACAACAACGTGGAGACCAACGGCGGCGGCGGTTTGATGATGGTGATCGAAGTTGCGTGAGTATCGGTTCGGCCTCTGGATCAGTGCCATGTCCTCCAAGGTCGTGACCGGTCAGGTGCATAACCACGAACCCCACGACGAATACACCGATTGCGGCGAGGACGATCGTGAGTCCGGAGGAAAGACCGCCGACCGCCACTGCGGCGCCCGCCTCCGTTGAGGACCCAACCAGAGCCGCCAGTTCTGCATCTTCGCCGCAAGTAGACATGTTGTAGATTGGCGAACGCGGAGGATTCATGCGTGACGTGAAATGGACGCGGTGCGGCGTGCTGGCGTTGTGCCTGCTCACGGCGCGAGGTGCGCTCGCAGAGGGACAATCGCTCCGTATCCAACAACCGACTCTCGTTGCGCGCGCGACGCCGGAACACCCGTTCGACGAACCTCACCTGACCGTCGATCCTCGTGACGGCAACCACTGGCTGGCGGCGACCATCGTTCGCGGATCGGCTCCGACGTTTCCAGAGGTCCTCAGAGATCAAACCTGCGCATCGTTCGTCTCGGCGGACGGTGGTAAGACTTGGGACCGCCACGACTTTCCAGTGACCGCTTGCGCGGATCCTTCGGTTGTCCTCACGGATGACGGCCAGGCGATCGCCTACGGTTCGGATGGAGCGCTGACATCTGGCCGCGCGGTACAGGCCGAAAGAGGGGCTGTTACCGCACCGACCGTGGCAGTCCCCTGAACACAAGCCACACGCCCATTGTCAGCTCGAACAGAAAGATAGGACCGCCGTAAATCTCTACGGGAACAACCATCGCAAGCTCGGGGACGATGATGAACGAGTATGCGCACACGCCCATCAAGATGGACGCGACCACTCCGAAGCCGGCCAATGCTCTCGGAATGAAGCCGGACTTGAACCACAGATAGCAGAAGGTGGTGCTGCGGAGTCCGGCGAAGACCAGGCCAACGTTATATGCATCCCCGTGCGCGCTCGCCGAGAGCCTTGCCAGCGCCTGCAATCGATCGAGTTCAAATACGTTCAGGTACTCAGCGCCGCCGAGGATTCGCAGAACGTTGAAGTCGGTCAATGCGGTGGCGACCAGGCTTGCGGTCTCTATGAGTCCCCAACCCAGGGCCACCAGGGCGAGGCTCCTGTTGATCGGGTTGAGGACCACGTAGAGAGCAGTGATCAGGGCTATATCGATCGTGAAGACCGCGAGATTGCTGGCGATGGCAAGACGAAAGAGCCGCTCGTGCGCGACGACGTTCAGCGCCGTTTGCGCGGCATCGCCGGAGACGAGGAGCTGGCCGCGGACATAGAACTCCGCAAAGACTGCCGGAATGAGCGCAACGACATACGCGGCGCCGACAACGCGCGCGGCTGTGCGTTGGGTGTCGTCGATGATGCCGATTGTCATTTCACGCCTTTGATGATCAGCCACAGCGCGAACACGGGTGCAAATACGACCGCCGGCACCCACTGATAGACAGTCAGCGGGCCTGTCAGGAAGCCAGCGATCTGGAAGGTTACTCCGACGACGAGCAGGGCTGAAGCGAACGCGCCCCACAGCGCGAGCCAGACGGGAACCATCCGTCCGCGCAGCAGAAGATACGAAAAGATCGTGCTCCCCACCGCGAAGAAGATCGCGCCGACGGGAGCGCCCGGTGCCAGCAGAAATGCGCCCAGCGCATTCGTGATCGCGGCGTCCGGGGCATCCACCGCGGCGCGTACGTTTGCGAGCCACAGCAGTGCCTGGCGGTTCGGGATGAGGCTCGCAATCAGCGCATTCGTCGAGCGAGTCATGCCGTCACTCTACGCCAACTATTCTCCACAAGAAGATCGAGGATCTGTGGGTTCTCCGCGCGTTTAACGACGACGCAGTGGTGCAGGCTCTCTTCAAGTTAGGCTGCGCTCGGTCTGCTGTCGATTTCCGGAATCCCGTTCGTATAGAGATTGAGCCGCCGGCACGACGCAGGCGCCTCCCCATGCGGAGGGAATCGTGAGAAAGCTGGTAGCAGTTGAAAACGTGTCGCTCGATGGCGTCATGCAGGCACCGGGTCGCCCGGACGAAGACTTGCGCGGCGGTTTCGAGCACGGCGGCTGGGCAGAGCCGTATCCGGATGCCGTCATGAGACAGGCCATGGGCCAAGGCATGGCGAACGCCGCAGCGATGCTGTTCGGGCGCCGGACTTACATCGACTTCTTCAACGTGTGGCCGAAGCGCACCAACAACCCATACACCGAAGCCCTCAACAACGGTCAGAAATACGTGGCGTCGACGACCCTCTCGAATCCGCTGCCGTGGCAGAACTCGACGCTCATCACCGGCGACATGCCCGCACGGGTGGCGCGACTGAAAGCCGAAGGAGATAAAGACCTGGTCGTGCTCGGCAGCGGCGAGTTGCTGCGCTCGTTGATGCAGCACCGCCTCGTCGATGAATACGTGCTATTGATCTATCCGCTCGTGCTCGGCTCCGGGCGCCGACTGTTCCCCGATGCTGGCGGGTTCGAAAAACTGAAACTCGTCGGCGCGATCCCGACGACAACCGGCGTCGTGATTGCCACATACCAGGTCACTGCGTAGGGAGCACTCACTTGAAACAGTACTTACTGAGTATTTATCAACCCGACGGGCCGCTGCCTCCTCGGGATACGCTAGACAAAGTCATGGAGGACATGAACGCGTTCATCGAGGAGACGAAGACGGCAGGTGCCTGGGTGTTCAATGGCGGACTCCATCCACCGAGCGCGGCGACAGTGATTCGCGTTCGCGGCGGCGAGGCGCTCATTACCGACGGCCCGTTTGCTGAGGGCAAGGAATACATCGGCGGCTTTGTGGTCGTGAAAGCACGCGAGCTCGACTCGGCCCTCGAATGGGCGCGGAAGCTCGCACGAATACTGACGCTCCCCGGCCATGACACCGGCTTAGCCGTCGAGGTGCGGCCCTTCCAGGGAGAGGCCTGACCACTCCGTGCCGAAGCCCGATACTGCCGCGATCGAACGGGTGTTCCGCGAGGAGTACGGCCGCGCCGTCGCCATCCTCGTGCGGCATTTCAAGGACCTCGATCTTGCCGAAGACGCCGTGCAGGACGCGTTTACAAAGGCGGTTGCGCGATGGCCGACGTCGGGTATTCCGCCGAGCCCTGCGGGTTGGATCGTGACGACCGCGCGCAACCGGCTTGTCGATCGACTCCGACGCGAGGCCTCGCGCGAGGATCGTCACGCGCAGGCGTCAGTGCTTTTCAGCGTGCCGTCGTACCCGTCGCCAGATTTCGACACGCCGGATCTATCCGAGGACTCCGGAGTGGCCGACGACCGCTTACGACTGATCTTCACCTGCTGCCATCCGTCGTTGGGGACAGCGGCGCAGGTGGCGCTCACGCTGCGGCTGCTCGGCGGCTTGACGACCGCGGAGATTGCGCACGCGTTTCTGGTGCCCGAAGCGACGATGGCGCAGCGGCTTGTACGGGCGAAAGGCAAGATTCGTGACGCTCGCGTCCCGTATCGCATCCCGCGCGAGGCGGAACTGCCAGATCGATTGCGTGCCGTGCTCGCCGTCGTCTATCTGATTTTCAACGAGGGTTATGCGGCAACATCTGGCGATCGTTTAGTACGTGACGAGCTTTGCGGCGAGTCGATTCGCTTGGGACGCCTGCTGCGCGAACTGCTGCCGAGCGACCATGAAGTCCTGGGGCTGCTCGCGCTCATGCTGCTTGTCGAATCGCGTCGAACTGTGAGGACCACGCCTGAAGGCGATCTCGTACGGCTTGCCGATCAGGATCGGTCACGCTGGAACCGCGAGCTGATCGCTGAAGGTCTCATGTGTCTTCGTGAAGCGCTCGAGCGCCAACCGATCGGACCCTATCAACTGCAGGCCGCAATCCAGGCAGTCCACAGTGAGGCTGCTACAGCGGCGGCTACCGACTGGCGACGCATCTTACGGCTGTACGATCGGCTGCTCGACGTGTCGCCGAGTCCCGTCATCGAACTGCATCGCGCCGTTGCGCTCGCGGAAGTCGAGGGTCCGAAGGCGGCTTTGATCGCCGTCGACCGGTTGTCGCTCGAGCGCTCGCACGTGTTTCATGCGATCCGCGCCGACCTGCTCCGGCGACTTGGCCGCGACCGAGATGCCGCGAACGCGTACGACGACGCGATCGCGCGTGCCGAAAATGCACGCGAGCGCGAATTCCTCCTGCGGAGCCGTGCTGCGCTGACGGCGTCTTGAAGTCCGAGGCGGCCTCGAGCCAGCGGCTGACCTCGAGAGTCGCCGGCCAATTTCTTTCGCAGACAACTTCTGCGTTGCTTGCAGGTTCGCTCAACAACGGCGAGCGGCCACAGTTGCGTTCTGCCCGTTGCCAAGGTGCCGATGTTCAGCGAGCACGCTTAGGTATTAACCAGCGTATCGGATAGCCGCAGCTTGATGAAGGCCTGACGCGTGACGCCGATGCGCCGGGCTTCGCGATCGATCGCGCGCAGCAGGTCGACGGGGAAGTCGACGTTGACGCGCTGGACCTCTCGGCCCGGACGACGAGCCTTCGACAGATCCAGATAAGGCGTCATGTCGCCAGCGGGATCATTCACCGGCAGGTCGGCCAACCGATCGAACGCCGCAGCGGTGATCATGGGCGGCTCAGGGGCGATGCGCCTGCGTGTCAAGGGACTCCGCTTTTTCGTTGTCGCGCGCGCGGCGGACCGAGATGAGGCGGATCGTTTCTTCATGGCGATCTTCGCTTTATTCGCGGCTGACTTCGCGGCATCGAACTCAAACCGCATCTAGTATAGAAAATATACCAGAACGGGCGCCAACCACCGGCTCGGTGCCGGGCGTTCGCATTCCCAGCAATCGAAGCAGACAGTCTATCGGACTGGCAAAAGACGCAGGCTCCATGCCGAACATCTACCGCGTCGAGGCGAGAATTTGCTCGGGATTGTGTGCCGCAGGGGCGCAGCGAAAACCGCCACCAAACAGACACCAGCTCTTTTAGAAGTCTTCCACGTGGTGGCGATCAGCGCGACTACGCTCGAATAATCAGATGGTTACGTGTGGTGGGCGCTATAGGACTCGAACCTATGACCTCGTGCGTGTGAAGCACGCGCTCTAACCAACTGAGCTAAGCGCCCGCGCGACCGTCTGACCGGGCTCAGGCGTCAGACCTGCGCCGGTTAGCGATTCTACCAGACGATGAGTATCGTCGAACGATCCTTCGTGCGGCGCCCCGGTTGGGCGTCGTCGGCCGCGATCAACCGAGCGTCACTTCGTCCGGCCGGGCACCTGATCGTACGGCATGAAGCCCTCCCACGCGATCGGCGTGAATGTATTTCGCAGCAGCGTCTCAAGCAGCTCCTTGTAGATGCCCTCGCCGTTCGAGCTGTTCGTCATGACAACCGCGTCGGGGGAGCGCCGCCGCTCGGGTCCGAGCGAGCGCCCGCGCTCATCGTAGCCGTTCGCGTAGTCGCCGTCGAAACGCTCCGGCCAGATCATGCTGGTGCGCGTCATGCCGAACGGCAGGAACACTTTCTCGCGCATCAGATCCTCGAGCGGCCGCCCGGTCGCGGTCTCGACGACGAGCTGCAGGAGCTGGAGGCCTGGCCGGAGTACGCGTAGCGCGTGCCGGGATCGAAATGGATCTGCGTCTTTCGTTCCGGCTCGAGCACCCGAAGATTGGCGAAGCCGCTCGTGTGATCGAGCAGCATGCGAGCCGTCAGCCTTTTGTACCGATCGTCGTCGGCGAGGCGATCGTAGCCGGCGTACTCGGGCAGCGGCCTGGGCAGGTACCATTCGACTGGCGTGTCGAGCCGAATGACGCCTTCGTCCACGAGCTGCAGCACCATGTAGGCGAACGCGACCTTGGTGAACGACGCCGCTGCCATCACGGGGTCGATCGTCAGCGGCGCGTGAAGATCGGCGTCGCGGACGCCGTACGCCTTGACGTGGACCGGGCGCCGATCGTTGAAGATCGCGACGGCCGCGCCGGTCACGTTCGCGGCGCGCATCAACCGCTCGACGGTTGCGTCAACCTCGCTCGTCGCGATACGGCTGACGTCGAGCCGCACGACGCCTGCCCCGGACGCGGCGAGGCCAAGCGCGGTGGTGACGACGATTGCGAGGAGTGCTGTCCGGCGTTCGGCCATGGAAGGGTGCAACGCTTGGACGGCCAACGCGCGCGCGTGGTTTACGGCCGCGCCGCTACCACTGGAACCACCAGACCGGGAACATCGCCGCGAGCGCGGCGGCGATCTGGACGGCGAGGACGACGAGAGCCTGCCTCGGCGCGGCGGGCAGCCACCTGACCGCGAAGAAGAGCACAACCGGCAGCTGCGCGGCCATCAGCAGTTGCCAGAGACGCGCGGCGGCGCCCTCATCCGTCTGGCGTGCGACGCCGAACATCGCGGCGTAGCCGAGCACGATCGCGAAGGCGGCCGTGGACATCGCAACCGGGAGGAACGCGCTCGGCCGTTTCAGCATTGTGGCTTGCTCGAGAGAAGCGCTTTGCAGTGTAAAGAAAGCCCAGGCTGCGTCAAAGCGCCGCGGCAGCGTATTTGCTCCGAACGCGGATATCGTCGGTAATGGATGCTCAGCCGCGTCACGTTTTGCTACAGCGGTCAAGCAGAGTGTACGGAGGGACGTCGCGTGTACGGATCGACGTCGCTCCCTTCGCGCGGCCGTCGCGCAACTCCACGCGTCATGCGAAATTAGGCAGGCTATAAAAAAACTGGCTGTTGACATCCTCGTATCGAAGGATATATTTGCAGGCACAAAGTCACCACGCTTGTCGCTGAACGCGAGTCAACCGGCCACCCTGTCAACCCGACGTGTGTCGATTGCTCGAAGACGTGCGCGCGCGATCGCGCGCGCACCGATGCGAATGAGTACGGGTGTGCCGCGCGCCGACCGATCGACTCCACGCACGGTTCGGTTGGCCGCCGCGCGGCGTTGTGGGAGTGATAGCGCAAGGAGCACAGCATGCATGCACACTGTGCGCGTCGTTCGATTGTCGCGCGGGTCCCCCTCGTCGCACTTCTCGTAGCCGCCTCTGCCGTCGCGTCCGGGCAAACGACCTCGTTCAGCGGACCGGCGTGCACGGCGCCGCCGTCGCCAGGCACCGACGCCTGGCCCGTCGCCGCCACCACGACGATCGGATCGACGATGTCGGTAAGGCCGCTCAACTTCACCGCGGCGTCGCTGCTCGCCGCCGACAAAGGTACCGCTCTCACGCTGAAGGCGATCGCCGCGACCACGGCCAACGGCGGCACCGTCAGCGGAACCGATCCGTTCACCTACGTCGCGCGGCCGACCTTCTCGGGCACCGACGTCTTCACGTACCAGATCGTCGATGTGTACGGCCAGGCAACCACGGGGCTTGCGAAGGTGACGGTCGCGCGCGATCGCACGGCGCCGACGATCAGCATCACCGCGCCTGCGGCCGGAACCGTGTCGGGCGCCATCACGATCGCCGCCGCCGCGGCCGACAACGTCGGCGTCGTCTCGGTGGCGTTCTTCGATGGCGCCGCGGCAATCGGCAGCGTCGTCACGGCGCCGCCGTTTCAGACAACCTGGGATACAACCGCGGCAGCCGTCGGCCTGCATACGTTGACGGCCGTCGCGCGCGACGCCGCAGGCAACGCGACGACGTCTGCAGTATTGTCGGTGACGGTCGTCAACGCGACGCCTCACTGAGGGAACCCCCGAGCGGGATATTTGCTCGAAGCGGCGCTGCGCCGCGTCGGGAATCGTGTGTGTCGTTTGATGGAGTAGACGCGAATGAGCGGACTGTATTTGTCGGAGAAGGCCTCGAAGGCCCGGCTGCGCGAAGCGGAGCAGGCGCGGCGCAATCGCGCCGAGATCGTGCGCGAGCTGTCGTGGGGCCGGGTCTCCCGGCGCGATCTGATCAGGATGGGACTCTTCACGGCGGCCGGCGCGCTCGCGCCGATCCGCGGCCTGAGCCCGTTCGCGACGAGCGTGTACGGCGACTCGACGAAGATGCCGCCGAGCCCGCTCTACAGCTGCAAGGAGTTCACGCAGCCGATGCCGCGCTTCGACGTGCTCGAACGCTATCCGATCCACTACGACGGCGACGATACGCCGATCTCGTGCCTGAATCCGGCGCCCACGCCCGACGCGAACCAGACGATGCAGCCGGTGCATCCGGCGCTTGGCGGCGGCTACGGTCCGATCGAAGGCCGGCCGCCGGGTGACGTCTGGGCGCACCAGCACTTCAAGGACTTCCTGCCGCGGTACGCGCTCGAAGCGTGGCAGGCGCCCTGCACGACCAACTACCGCTACAGCCCGCAAGTGCCGACGTCGCTCAACTGCGGCATCGATCCGGGCCACGGCATGCCGCTCTGCTTCCATCGGGATCTGCCGATTCAGAACCCGAACAACGTGTGGACGTTCAACGGCACGATTCCGCCGAAGCTCGTGATCGGCAAGTACGGCGAGCCGCTCCTGTTCCGCCATCACAACAATCTGTCGCCCGACGTGAAGCAGAACGCGGGGTTCGGCCGGCACACGATCTCGACGCACGAGCACAACGGCCACCACGGCGCCGAGAACGACGGCTTCACCGGCGCGTACTTCTTCCCGGGTCAGTTCTACGACTACCACTGGCCGATCGTGCTCGCGGGCCACTTCTCGATGAACACGGCGGCGGGCGATCGCATGGCGAGCACGCCGGACGAGAGCGGCGGCCTCATCCAGATCCCCGGCGACTGGCACGAGACGATGAGCACACACTGGTTCCACGACCACATGTTCAGCTTCACGTCGCAGAACGTGTACAAGGGCAACGCCGCGATGTTCAACATCTACAGCGGCCTCGATCGCGGCAACGAAACGATCGACGACGGCGTCAACTTGCGGCTGCCGAGCGGATCGCTCAAGAGCTGGGGCAATCTCGATTACGACGTGAACCTGATGCTCGCCGACAAGGCGTTCGATCGCGACGGGCAGCTGTTCATGGACATCTTCAACTTCGACGGCTTCGTCGCGGACGTGATGACCGTGAACCTCGCCTACAAGCCGTACTTCGAGGTGGAGCGGCGCAAGTACCGCTTCCGGATTCTGAACGCGAGCGTGTCGCGCTTCTTCAAGCTGGCGCTGAGCGACGCCTCGCCGATCATTCAGATCGGCAACGACGGCAACCTCCTGCCGCACCCGGTGACGCTCACCGAGCTCGACGAGCAGGGCATCGCCGAGCGGTACGACATTGTGATCGACTTCTCACGGTATCTCGTCGGCGACAAGGTGCATCTCGTCAACCTCTGCGATCACATGGACGGCGGGAAGCTGGTCGGCACCAAGCCGGTTCGGGATCTGACGATCGCCGAGGCGCTCGGCGGCGCGTCGGCCGATCCGTGCGTCGGCAAGATCCTCGAGTTCCGCGTCGTCCGCAATCCGGATCTGCCGGACGTCAGTCAGGTCCCGCCGACGTTGATTCCCAACCCGGATCTCTCGAATATCCCCGTGGCGCGCGAGCGCGTATTCGAGTTCGGCCGCGACGCGATCCAGACGACCTCCGATCCGATCAGCTCGTTCATCGGTCCGTGGGGCATCGCGGCCGATCAGGGCGCGACGCTCGCCGCCGACTTCGGGCGAGTGTCGGCCGCGCCCAGGTTCGGCACGCGCGAGATCTGGACGCTCAAAAACGGCGGGGGCGGCTGGGATCATCCGATTCACATCCACTTCGAGGAAGGCCAGGTGCTGGCGCGCAACGGGAGCGCGGCCAACGTGCCGGAATGGGAGCGCGGCCGCAAAGACGTCTACCGCCTGCGGCCGGGCGGCAGCATCACGATCACGATGCAGTTCCGCGACTGGGGCGGGATGTTCATGGAGCACTGCCACAACACGGTGCACGAGGACAACGCGATGCTGCTGCGCTGGGAGATCGACGACGGAGGCACGCCGTTCCTGCGGCCGCTGCCGACGCCGATTCCGACGCCGCAGGGCGTCACCTTCGAGGCGCCGACCGACATCCTCAAGACGGCGCTGTAGCGGACCGGGTGCAGAAGGCGAGGCGATGACGATCACGAGACAAGTCGCGGCGGTGTTCGCGATGGCCGCCGTCTGCTCGGCCGCGGCCGCGCAGGACGGACGCTGGGGGGCCGACTATTTTCCGAACGTCGCGCTGACGACGCACGAGGGAAAGGTCGTCCGCTTCTACGACGATCTGATCAAAGGGAAGACCGTCGCGATCGATCTGATCTACACGACGTGCCAGTATGCGTGCCCGCTCGAGACCGCGCGGCTCGCGCAGGTGCAGCGGGTGCTTGGCGATCGCGTCGGCCGCGACATCTTCTTTTACTCGATCACGATCGATCCGGCGCACGACACGCCGGACGTCTTGAAGGCGTACGCGGAGAAATATCACGTCGGGCCCGGCTGGCTGTTTCTCACCGGCAGCGCGTCGGACATCGAGTCGATCAGCCGGAAGCTCGGGCTCTACACGGCGCCGGGCGAGGCAGGCCCAGACGGGCATACGCCAAGCCTCCTCGTGGGCAACCAGGCCACGGGGCAATGGATGCGCAACTCGGCGCTCGACGATCCGCGATTCCTCGCGCGCACGATCGGCGACTGGCTCAACAGCTGGCAGACGGCTGCGTCGAGGCCGCTGCAGTCGTTCGCCGAGGTGCCGGCGCTCGCCTTCGATCGCGGCGAGTACACGTTCCGCAATCACTGCGCGGCGTGCCACACGATCGGCGGCGGTGACCTACTCGGTCCCGATTTGAAGGGCGTGGCGGCCAGCCGCGAGCGGCAGTGGCTCGAACGGTTCATCGCGACGCCCGACGCGCTCGTCTCGGCGAACGACCCGATCGCGCGTGCGCTGCTGGAGAGGTACAACGGCGTTCGGATGCCGAACCTCGGGCTGGCGGAGGACGACGCGGACGTCCTGATCGCGTATATCGCGCGGCGAAGCGACGAGCCTGCGCCGGGAAGCACGCCCGCCGCGTCGAGCGCGGCGATCGTCAGCAGCGCGCCGGCGAGCCGTCCGGCGGCGCGTCCTGCCGACGTCGCGGCGCTCGTCGAGTCCTACCTGCGCATCCAGACGGCGCTCGCCGAGGATCGCTTCGAGGGCGTGCTCGACGGCGCGCTCGCGATCGCGAACCTGACGGCGAAAATCGGATCGCCGGCCGCGGCGGTGAAGGTTGGCGTCAACCCGTTCGCGCAGGCCGCCGATCTGCGCGCCGCGCGGGAGGCGTTCGGGCCCTTGAGCGACGCGGTGATCGCGTTCGTGCGCGGCGAGGGCGGCGCGATGCCCGACGGGATCAACGCCGCCTACTGCCCGATGGCGCGAAAGTCGTGGCTGCAGCGCGGGAAGACGATTCGAAACCCGTACTACGGGAAGGTGATGGCGGAGTGCGGCGCAATGAAGAATTAGCGGGTCACTTACGACCCTCCGGCAACCTCCGCTGCCGCGCCCCGTCGTAGTCGTGGTCTTTCGGATCGATCTGGCGCATCGGCGCCTGGCGCGAGCGCTCTTCGTGCGCGTGCGCGATCAGGCCGGGCAGGCGCGAGATCAGGAAGATCGCGTTCCCGAGCTCGTAGGCGAAGCCAAGATCGGCGGAGATCGCGGCGATCGCGCCGTCCACGTTCACCGGCAGCGGCCGATCGAGCTGCTGCGTGTCCCGCTCGAGCGCGCGCTCGCACGCGCGAATCAGCCGCACGTGCTCGCCCTCGAGCTCCAGCTCCAGCGACATCTGGAAGAGCCGCGCTGCGCGCGGATCGCGCGTGTGGAACCGGTGGCCGAAGCCGGGCGGTACCTCGTGTTGCGCGACGCACTCCTGCACAATCGTCTCGGCCGCTTCCTGCAGCGTCTTGCCGCCGCGGACCAGGCTGAGCCCTTTGTCGAGGAACCGCATGCACGACTCGATGTCGCCGCCGTGGTGCGGGCCGAACGCCAGGATGCCGGCCGCCACGCAGTCCTTGAGCGGCGCGCCGGAGGTCGCGACGTTGCGCGCCGCGAGCGTCGAGGGCGGCATGACGCCGTGGTCGAGCGACGACACGAGCACCGCGTTCAGCATGCGGCCGATCGCCGGCGTGGGCAGCTCGCCCATGAGCAGGAGATAGACCGCTTCGGCGAAGCCGAGCCGCCCCATCATCTCGTCCACGGGATACCCGCGGATGAGGATCTTGTTCGGCGCGATCTCGGTGAGCGACGACTGCCACCGGTCAGATTGCTCGCGGCTGCGCACGCGCCGATCGGTCAACATCGTCTTCGCCATGATCGCCTCTAATCACGCCGTCGGGGACGGCCATGAGGTCGTCCCGCGCGGCCGCTATACCGTTCCGTACAGCCGGTCGCCGAAGTCTCCGAGTCCCGGCACGATGAACTTCTGCGCGTTGAGCTCCCGATCGACCACCGGCGTGAAAATCGCGACGCCCGGGTGCCGCCGCTCGACGAGCGCCACGCCCTCGGGCGCGGCGACGATGCAGATCATGCGGATCACGGTCGCGCCGGCGCGCGCGAGCAGGTCGAGCGCGGCGACGGCGCTGCCGCCGGTCGCGAGCATCGGATCGATCATCAGCACGTAGCTCGAGTCGAGCCGCGCGGGCAGCTTCGAGTAATACTGCGACGCGACCGCCGTCATCTCGTCGCGCTGCAGGCCGATGTGTCCGACGCGCGCGCTCGGCACGAGCTCGAGCACCGCGTCGAGCATGCCAAGCCCCGCGCGCAGCACCGGCACCACGACGACGTCGCGGCCGATGCGGCGGCCGGGCGCCGGACCGAGCGGCGTGTGCACGACGAGATCGTCGGTCGGCATGTCGCGCAGCGCCTCGGCCGCGAGCAGCACGCTGATGCGCGTCGCCGCCGTCCGGAAATGCTGCGGCGTCGTCGTCTTATCGCGCAGCGTGACGAGCGCATCGTGCACCAGCGGGTGGTCGACGATGTGGACCGGCACGGCGCTCACTATACAACGACACGGTAGCTTACAATCTTTCGCGCATGAGGACGATCTGCGCGGCAATCGTCGCTGCGATCGCCGCGTCCGTGGGGATCGGCCAGCCGCCGCGCCGCGCGGTCGCGATCGTCGTCGCCGGCGGCACCGTGATTACCGAGAACGCCGCGCGGCAGATCGTCGCGCCCGGATCGGTCGCGATCGACGGCGCCGACATCGTCGAGGTCGGCGCGCCCGACGCGATCGCCGCCAGATATCTGCCGCGCGAAACCATCGACGCGCGCGGGCAGATCGTCCTCCCCGGCCTCGTCAACACGCACACGCACGCGCCGATGGTGATGTATCGCGGCCTCGCCGACGATCTCGCGCTCATGGAGTGGCTGCAGAAGTACATCTTTCCGGCCGAAGCGAAGACCGTGTCGCCGGAGATGGTGCGCGTCGGCACGCGCCTCGCCGCGCTCGAGATGATCGAATCGGGCACGACGACCTTCGCCGACATGTACTACTTCGAGGAGGAGATCGCGCGTGCCGCCTTCGAAGCGGGCCTGCGCGGCATCCTCGGCCAGACGATCATCCAGTTCCCGGTCGCGGATGCGAAAACGCCGGCCGACGCGCTCGCGCGCGCCGAGCGCTTCATCCGCGAATTCAAGGACAACGGCCTCGTGGTGCCGGCCGTCGCGCCGCACGCGCTCTACACGAACGACAAGACGACGCTCCTTGCGTCGGCGGAGCTCGGCCGCAAGTACGACGTGCCCGTCCTCATTCACTTCGCCGAAACCGAAGACGAGGTGCGCGGCGCGCGCGAGCAGTACAAGCAGACGCCGGCGGCGTACCTCGAGTCGATCGGGTTTTGGGGTCCGCGGACGCTGGCGGCGCACGGCGTCTGGGTGACCGACGAGGACATCCAGGTCCTGAAGCGGCGCGGAGTCGGCATCGCGCACAACCCCGGGAGCAACATGAAGCTCGCGAGCGGCGCGGCGCCGGTCGTGAAATACCTCGCGGCGGGCGTGGCCGTGGGCCTGGGCACCGACGGCGCGGCCAGCAACAACGACCTGGACATGTTCGGGGCGATGCGCCAGGCCGCGTTTCTCGCGAAGCTGACGACGAAGGATCCGACGGCGGTCTCCGCGCGGACGGCGCTCGACCTGGCGACGATCGGCGGCGCGCGCGCGCTTCACATGGAGGCCCGGATCGGATCGCTCGAGGCCGGCAAGCGCGCCGATCTCATCGTCGTCTCGATGCGGGCGGCGCGGCAGACGCCGATGTACGATCCGATCTCGCACCTCGTCTACGCGACGCACGGCGACGACGTGGCGACGACGATTGTGAACGGGAAGATCCTGATGAAGGATCGGCAGGTGCGAACGCTGGATCGCGCGTCGGTGATCGCCGATGCGAACCGCCTCGCCGCGCGCGTCAGAGCCGCCGTCCCGTGAAAAAGGGGTCGTACCCCTTTTTACGAATTGCGTAAAAAGGGGTACGACCCCTTTTTAGCCGACGACGGCGATGTGCGGCAGGTTGCGGTACTGCTCGGCGTAGTCCAGACCGTACCCGACGACGAAGCGATCTTCGATCGTGAAGCCGATGTACTCGACCTTCACGTCCACCTGCCGGCGCGAGGGCTTGCTCAACAGGCAGGCGGTCCGCAGCGATTTCGGGTTGCGGTTGCGCATGATGTCCTGCAGGTAGAGGAGCGTGAGGCCGGTGTCGACGATGTCCTCGACGACGACCACGTTTCGGCCCTCGAGCGCGCTGTCGAGATCCTTGAGCAGCCGCACCTCGCCCGACGTCGTCGTGCCTTTCGCGTAGCTCGAGACCGCGATGAAATCGAGCGACACGGCGCCGGGAATGTGGCGAATGAGATCCGACAGGAAGACGAACGCCCCCTTGAGCACCGCGATCACGTGCAGGTCGTCCGGGAAATCCCGCCGCAGCTCCGCGGCGAGCTCCGCGACGCGCTTTTGAATCTGCTCGGCCGAGAGTAGGATCTCCGTCGGACGCAGCTCGGACATAGGGGCGAAATCATACCGCAATGAAACGCTTCGACATCATCACCGAGGCCGACGCGCGCGTGCTGCCGCGCGGCGAGCCGGTGATGCTGGCGCGCGGCGGCCACGTCACGCCGCTCGCGCAGGACACGTTGAACGAGCGGCGCATCGCGATCGTCCGCGAAGGACGCGCGTCGAGCGACGAAATGTCGCTCGCGCCGCGCGCCGACGTCCGCTCGGTGGCCATCGCGAGCGATCACACCGGCGTCGCGCTCCGAAAAACGCTCGTCGCGTTTCTGCGCGGCCGGGGCCTTGCGGTGAACGATCTCGGCGCGGACGGCAGCGAGCCGGTCGATTATCCGGACGTCGCGGCGTCGGTCGCGCGCCTGGTCGCTCGCGGCGAGGCCGACGCGGGCGTCGTAATCGACGGCGCCGGCATCGGATCGGCCATCGCGGCGAACAAGATTGCCGGCATCCGCGCGGTGATGGCGACGACGGAGACCATCGCCCGATACTCGCGCGAGCACAACGGCGCCAACGTGCTCACGCTGGGCGCGACGCTCGTCTCCGCCGACCTGGCGCAGGCGATCGTCGCGACGTGGTTGACGACCGCGATGAAGGAGCCGCGGTACATCCGGCGGCTGGCGAAGATACGGGATCTCGAAACGTGACGCGAGACGAGCTCCAGCGCCTGATCGATCTCATCGTCGCCGAGATGGCGCTCGCGCCGGCGCGGCCGCAGAGCCGCTGCGCGTGCCACTCGGTCGTGGACGACTGCTGCCCGGACCGCCTGCGCGGCGTCCTCGACGCCGGCGCCACGCGCGTCGGGCTGCTCGCGACCGGCGGCGCGCCGGCGAGCCTCGCCTCGATGATCGACCACACGCTGCTCAGGCCGGACGCGACCCGCGCGCAGATCGAAGAGCTGTGCCGCGAGGCGGCGCAGTTCAAGTTCGCCACCGTCTGCGTCAACCCGACGTGGGTCGCGGCGGCCGCGCGGCTCCTCGCCGGATCCGGCGTCGGCGTCTGCTCGGTCGTCGGCTTTCCGCTCGGCGCGACGACGGCCGACGTGAAGGGCTACGAGACGCAGCGGGCGATTTTCGACGGCGCGCGCGAGATCGACATGGTGATCAACGTCGGCGCGCTGAAATCGGGGGATCTGCGAACCGTCGAACGCGACATCGAGGCGGTCACGCGCCCCTGCCGGGCGTGCGGCGCCCTCAGCAAGGTGATCATCGAGGCCGTGCTGCTGACCGACGACGAGAAGGTGACGGCGTGCACGCTGGCGAAGGCGGCCGGCGCCGACTACGTCAAGACGTCCACAGGCTTCGCGTCGGGCGGCGCCACGGCGGCCGACGTCGCGCTGATGCGGCGCGTCGTCGGATCGGACATGGGCGTCAAGGCCGCCGGCGGCGTGCGCGATCTCGAGGGCATGAAGGCGATGATCGCGGCCGGCGCCAGCCGCGTCGGCGCGAGTGCCGGCGTCAGAATCGTGCAGCAGGCCCGAGGCGAACAACCCGACGCGAGGCCCGCTGCCAGATACTGACTTTACTGGCTGCGACGGAAGAGTCTAGGATTGCAGGCCAACGAGTTGGCCCTGTGGCCAACTCATTGTCCAGATGGAGGGTGTGTGGCCGACTTGAGTCGAGACGAGTTACGGCGCCTGGCGCGGCTGGGCGCGAAATCGCGGCTGGAGGAGCTCCGGCGCGAAGAAGCGGCGATCCGGCGGGCATTCCCGGAGCTATTCCGCGGCGGCGGCCGCGGCGCCGCTGCTGACGACGCGCCCGCCCGGGCCGGCGGCGGGCGGCGGCGCCGTCGCCGCAGCCGGATGTCGGCCGCGGCCCGCAAGGCCGTATCCGAGCGCATGAAGAAATACTGGGCATCCCGGCGCAAGTCGAAGGCGAAATAAATCGCGACACGACCGGTAGCGAAGCCGACGCGCCTCGACGGGCGCGTCGCTTCAACCGCAGAGTTTCCGCCATATTGCCGGGGCACCCTCTTGGCACCGCGTGTGAATCAGCAGACGCGTTCGCACCGACCAACGGGGGACCGATGAGGGAATCGAGCGGAGGAATTCAGGACGTCGTTCGACGGATTCGCGGGGAATTTCTCGAGATGCCGGGGTTGCGGCTCACGCCCGAACAGGCGCGCCGGTTGTGGCGCCTGGACGAGACCGCGTGCAACGCCGTCCTCGGCGCGCTCGTCGACGCCCGGTTCCTGGCCAAGACGCGCGACGGCGCGTTCGTCCGTCAGGACCACAACTCGTACTGACGCCCGATCGTTTTTCGCACCTCACGCATATCCTCGCCGCGGAGCTCGCGCAGCGCGTAGCCGACGAACTGCCTCGTCACACGCTTGCGCCACACCAGTGTGAAGTCTGTGTTATCCATGGGCCGCGCGGGCTGAGCGGCGCGCTCGGCCGCGCTCGCGATGGCGTCGTCTTCGAGCGGACGGCCGACGAGCGCCGCCGCGGCATCGGCGGCCTCGAGCGGACGGGAGGCGACCGCGCCGAGCACGACGCGCGCGCTCTCGACCGTTCCGTCGGGCGTGATCTTCACGGCCGCAGCAACCGAGAGCACCGGGAAATCGAATGCGCCGCGCCGGCGCAGCTTCCAATAGACGCTGCGCCAGCCGTCGAGCGGCGGCAGCTGGACGGCCGTAAGGATCTCGTCATGGCGCCGCGTCAGGTAGTGGATGCCGTCGTTGCGAAACAGATCCGCGACGGCTATGCGCCGCTCGCCGGCCGCCGCTGAGACGAGCGTCACCTCGGCGCCGAGCGCCATCAGCGCGGGCGCCGTGTCGGTGGACGAGACCGCGAGGCAGCGCGGGCTCGACGTCGCCACCCAGCAGATCGCGCCGTCTTTCTTCATGCAGAAGTCGATCGCCTTGCGCCACTCGTAGTTCTGGTCGTAGTAGTTGCAGCGCGTGTCGAGACAGAGGTTGCCGCCGATCGTGCCCATGTTCCGGAGCTGCGGCGTCGCGACATGCGCAGCGGCCTGCCGCAGCGCGCCGTACGGATCGGCGAGCGGCCGTCCGCCGTCGCGCGGACGGCAGCGCGCGTCGCGCACGAGCTCGGCGAGCGTGACGCCGGCGCCGATGCGAAGCCCATCGCCGTTCGCGATCTGCCGCAGCTCGTCGACGCGGCGAAGCCCGATCAGCGTGCGCGGCGTCTGCTGCCGCCGCTTCATGTTCGGCAGCAGATCGGTCCCGCCCGCGACGAGCATCGCCTCGCCGGCCGGCGCGGCCGCGAGGCGCTCCGCGGCCTCCGCGACGCTGCGCGGCGACTCGAACAGGAAATGCGGCAGGCGCATCATGACGGCACCGCTTCGCGCTTCCGCGTTGCGTCGTCGATCGCCCGTCCGTCGCCGCCGTCCCATGGCGGCGGGACGAGCAGCGGTTCAGGCCATGGGATCTCCGGGAACGTCGACGGCCCGTAGCGCGCCGGCTTGCCGGCCGCCTTCGCCTCGAGCGCCTTCACGATCTTCTCCGGCGTGATCGGGACTTCGTCGATGCGCACGCCGATCGCGTCGAACACGGCGTTGGCGACGGCGGGCATCACCGGCAGCAGCGGTCCCTGCCCGACTTCTTTCGCGCCGAACGGCCCGCGCGGATCGGGATGCTCGACGAGCTCGGTGAACACCTCCGGCATGTCCAGCGTCGTCGGGCTCTTGTACTCGAGCATCGACGGGAACTTGTGCACGAGCGCGTGCGACAGCTTCGGCGGCAGGCGGCGGAAGATTTGTTCCTCCATCAACGCCTCGCCGAGCGCCATGTAGACGCTGCCTTCGACCTGGCCGCGCACGAGCGTGGGGTTGAGCGCGCGGCCGATGTCGTGCGCGATCCACACGCGCGGCACGTGAATCCAGCCGGTCGTGGCATCGACGTCGACCTCGACGATCGCCGCCGAATACGAGTAGGTCGGCGACGGGCCGACGCCGCCGCCCTTGAACTTCGCCGCCGAGCGCGGCGGCGTGTACGAGCCGATCGTGCCGATCGTCCCGACGCGCGCCTCCGCGAGGCACACCGCCTCCGCGAACGAAACGCCCGCAGACGGATTCTCGGCGTCGAACACGCGGCGGTCGGCGAAGACGAGGCGTTCCTTCGGCACCTGCAGCTTGCTCGCGACGGCGTCGGCGAGCAGGTCGCGCGCGCGCTCGGCGGCCTGAATCGCGGCGTTCCCCATCATCAGCGTGACGCGGCTCGAGTACGATCCGAGATCGACCGGCGTGAGATCGGTGTCGCCCGTCACCGCGCGGATGTCGATCGGCTCGATGCCGAGGACTTCCGCCACGCACGCCACGAGCACATCGTCGGAGCCCTGGCCGATTTCGGTGGCGCCGCAGAAGGCCGTCACGCCGCCGCTGCGATCGAGCTTGAGCTGCACGCCGGAATGCGGCATGTCGTTCCAGTAGATCGGCAAGCCGGCGCCGGAGAGGTACGACGAGCACGCGAGCCCGACGCCGCGGCCGTACGGCAGCTTGCCGAACCGGTTCGTCCAATCGGCGGCCTGCGTCACGCGGCGGATGCACTCGGTGAGGCCGATCGTGCCGACGCGCAGGTAATTCGCGGTCAGCGTCTCCGGCTGCTCGACGATCCGCAGGCGCAGCGCGGCGGGATCGATCGCGAGGCGCTCGGCGATCTTGTCGAGCTGAATCTCCTGGCCGAAGCGGCTCTGCGGCGTGCCGTGGCCGCGCTTGGGGCCGCACGGCGGCTTGTTCGTGAAGACGCGGCAGCCCTGAAACTGATACGCGGGGATGTGATACGTCACCGTCTGCAGCGCGCCGGTGTAGAAGGTGCTCGCGACGCCGTACGAGCCGTACGCGCCGCCGTCGAGCAGCGTTTGCATGTGCATCGCCGCGATCGTGCCGTCACGTTTCACGCCGGTCTTGACGCGCATCAGCACCGGATGGCGCCCGCGGTGGCAGTAGAACACCTCTTCGCGCGTCAGGCAGATCTTCACCGGGCGATCGAGCATCAGCGCGGCTTTCGCGACGACGATTTCGTGGTTGAACGGATCGCTCTTGCCGCCGAAGCCGCCGCCGTTCGGCGTCGCGACGACGCGGATGTGCGCCGCCGGCATCGCGAGCGCCTTCGCGAGCGCGCGGTGGACGTAGTGCGGCGTCTGCGTGCTCGACCACAGCGTCAGCTTGCCATCGGGATCGAGCGCGGCCACGGCCGCGTGCTGCTCGATCGGCAGATGCGTGCTGCCCTGGTAGAAGAACGTGTCGTCGAACACGTGATCGGACGCGGCGAAGGCCGCGTCGACGTCGCCGAACTGGAGCGACACGAGCTTGTGGATGTTCCCCGCGTCGCCGTACTCGTGGATGCGCGGCTCGGCGTGCGCGAGGCTGTCGTCCGGGCTCGCGAACGTGCGCAGCGGCTCGTACTCGACGTCGATCAGGTCGAGCGCCTCGAACGCCGTCAGCTCGTCGCGCGCGATCACGGCGGCGACCGGATCGCCGACGAAGCGGACGCGATCGACGGCGAGCGCATGCTCGTCCTGGCTCACCGGGAGGATGCCGTACGCGATTGGGAAATCGCGTCCGGTCAGCGCGAGGAGGACGCCGGGATGGGCGAGCGCGCGCGACACGTCGAGCCCGACGATGCGCGCGTGCGGGAGCGTCGAGCGCAGCAGCTTGCAGTGGACCGTCCGCGGAAGCATCAGGTCGTCGGCGAACTTCGTCTGGCCCGTCACCTTCGCGCGGCCGTCCACGCGCCGCCGCGCCTTGCCGATGATGTTCATCGCGCGTCCCGCCGCGTGCCGGCGATCGCCGCCTCGACGGCCTCGAAGATTTGCTGATAGCCGGTGCAGCGGCAGAGATTGCCCGACAGCGCCTCGCGGATGCGGTCGCGCGGCGGGTGCGGATCCTCGTCGAGCAGCGCCTTCGCCGTGACGAGGAAGCCCGGCGTGCAGTAGCCGCACTGCGCGGCGCCGAGATCGGCGAAGGCGTCCTGCAGCGGGTGCAGACGCCCGTCTGCGGCGAGCCCTTCGACCGTCGTCACGGCGCGTCCGCCGCAGTCGACGCCGAGGACGAGGCACGAGAGCACCGGCTCGCCGTCGAGGAGCACCGCGCACGCGCCGCACTCGCCGAGCTCGCAGCCGTGCTTCGTGCCGCACAGGTTCAGATCTTCACGGAGCACCTCGAGCAGCGTCTTGTACGGCGCGAACGCGACCTCGGTGGCGTCGCCGTTCACGGTGAGCGCGATGTGGGCGTTCGGCATGCTGAGTCCTCTGCGTCGATCGCGGGTGGCCCGCCAGGCCGGCGATCGCGTAGTCGGCGACGAGATCCGCGATCTGCTGCGGGCTTTGAGGTCCTTCGGGGCGATACCAGTGGGCGGTCCAGTTGAGCGCGCCGAGAAAAGCGCGCGTCGCGATCGTCGCGTCCGTCGCGCGCAGGAGGCGACGCCGGATGCCGCCCGAGACGAGCGCGCGCACGCCGCGCTCGTAGCGATCGCGCTTGGCGACGATCCGCGCGCGCAGGCGCGGCGGCAGCGCGTCCACCTCGAGGTGCGCCGCCGATCCCTCCACGTCGTCCAGCAGGCAGAGGACGTGCGAGACGGCGACGTCGCGGAGGCGGCCGGCGAGCGGAGCGGCGTCGCGCCGCGCGCGCGCGAGCGCTTCGAGCAGCCGATCGAGCGAGCGATCCTGGCAGAAGTACAGCAGCTCCTCTTTGCCGCGGAAGTAGTGATAGAGGTTGCCCGGCGAGAGGTCCGCCGCGACCGCGATGTCGCGCATGCCCGCCGCGGCGAACCCGCGCGCGCGGAAGACGCACGCCGCCGCGCGCATGATCGCGACCCGCCGGGCGTCGGCGCGCTTCGAACGGCGGTTCGAAAAGTGAACCACCGTTCAATTCTAGCCGTTTTCGCTCGAGGTGGAAAGGAGCGCGAGCGCCACCGTGCGCGACTGCGCCACGAACCCGGCGCGACTGCCGCAAATGTGACGGCAACCGGCTCACAAACCCTTCAGGCCGCTGATTTGTGCAGGCGGCATGGCGTAAAGAAACCATTGGTGGCGGCTGGATCAACTCGTCCTTATAATCGATTCGTGCGTTGGTTGAAGTACGTTGCTGCCGCCGCGACGGTCGTCCCGATCGTCGCCGTGCTGCGGCTCGCCTCGGTGAGCGACGCGGGCGTGGCCGCGCCGCTGCTGCTGCTGGACGTTCTTGTCGTGGCGCGGTTCTGGGGGACCGGGCCGGCGCTCGCCGCCGCGGCGTCGGGCGCGGGCGCACTCTCCTATTTCTTCCTGCCTCCTGCCGGCTTCGGCATCGAGGACCCCGAGGACTGGATTGCCTTCGTCACGTTCATCGTGACGGCCGTCATCGCGGGCGAGCTCGCCTCGCGCGCCTCGCGCCGCGCGGCGGAGGCACAGGCGGGGCGCCGCGAGATCGAGCGGCTCTACTCGGAGCTGCAGGCGGCTTTCGAGCGCGCGAGCGAGGCGGAGGCCGCGCGGCGCAGCGAGCAGCTGAAGGCGGCGCTGCTCGACGCGCTCACGCACAACCTGCGGACGCCGCTCACGTCGATCAAGGCGGCGGTCACGGCGCTCATCGGCGCCGGCCCCTGGCGGCCCAACGCCGAGCTGTCGCACGAAGGACGCCGCGAGCTGCTGCTGGTCATCGACGAGGAATCGGATCGCCTCAATCGATTCATCGGAGGGCTCTCGGCGCCGGAGAGTGCCGGCGCGGAGCCGCCGATTCGTCTGCGCTCGGTCGACGCGGCGGAGGTCGTGCGAGCCGGCCTGCACCGCGCCGAAACCGTCACGCGCGATCATCGCGTGGTCGTGAAGCTCGACGATCGGCTGCCGCCGCTCTCGGTGGACGCGGCGTCGATCGGCGAGGTGATCTACATCCTGCTCGACAACGCGAGCAAGTACGCGCCGCCCGGCACGACGATCACGGTGGAGGCGGCCGCCGAGACCGACGAGACCGTGCGGATCGCCGTGCGGGACGAAGGACCGGGAATCCCGGTCGATCTGCGCGAGCGCGTGTTCGAGAAGTTCTTCCGCGTGCCGTCGCGCGAGTCGCACGATCCGAACCGCGGCGGCGTCGGCCTCGGGCTGCCGATCGCGCGGCGGCTCGTCGAGACGCAGGGCGGACGCATCGCAATCGAAGCGCCGCCGTCCGGACGCGGAACGATGATGGTGATGGTGCTGCCGGTTGCGGCGGAATCGGAGTCGGCGGACGTGGATCGGACGCCGCCGGTGGCGGCGGCAAGATGAAGAGGTGTTGATCGTGACAGCAACGATGGAGAAATCGCGCGTGCTCGTCGTGGACGACGAGCCGCAGATCACGCGGGTGCTGCGGACCGTGCTCACGAGCCAGGGATACCAGGTGCGGACGGCGTCGGAAGGCGAAGCGGCGCTGTCGAACTTCACCGAGTGGCGGCCGGAGCTGGTGATCACCGACCTCTACATGCCGCACATGGACGGCATCGAGCTGTGCCGCCGCATCCGGTCGATGTCGGGCGTGCCGATCATCGTCCTGTCGGTGAAGGGCGAGGAGCGGACGAAAGTGGAGGCGCTCGACTGCGGCGCCGACGACTACATCACCAAGCCGTTCGGCATCGACGAGCTGCTGGCGCGCGTCCGCGCGGCGCTGCGGCGCAGCGGCGCCGAGGCGGAGGTCGCGTCGTTCGACGCGGGCGACTTCCGCGTCGACCTCGAGGGGCGGCGCGTGCACGCGCGCGGGCAGGAAGTCCGGCTCACGCCGAAGGAGTTCGACCTGTTCGTCTACATGGCGCGCCACCCGAACCGCGTCATCACGCATCGCACGCTGCTCGAGGCGGTGTGGGGCGAAGCGTCGCAGGAGCAGCCGGAGTACCTGCGCGTGTTCATGGGGCAGCTGCGCAAGAAGCTCGAGCCGGATCCGTCGAACCCGCGGTATCTCGTCACCGAGCCGTGGGTCGGGTACCGGTTCAACCCGAACGGCTAGACGCGCGTCACCGCGTCGCGCGCGCGTCGGGCAATTCCCGCAGGTGATCCGCGGCGCGCGGATCGACCGCGAGGCGCTCCATCACCGGCCGCGCGAAGCGCAGCAGATCGGCGGCGTCGAACAGGTGGCACCACGCATCGCCGACGCGCCCGCCGCGGTTGCCGGCCTGCGAGAGATAGCTGCCCACGATCCGCGCGAAGAAGCGGTCCGGCCAATTCGGGTGTACGCCGGCGCCCGACGTGTCGAACTCCTGCATGTCGCGCCACACGCGCGCGCCGTTGTCCATGATCGGCACTTTGAAGCGCGCGATCCTCCGGCCGGGGATGTCGGCGACGTGCTCCACGTGATGGAGGAACGTCACCGAGTCGTGGTCGCACCCGAGGAGCAGGATCTTCCCGCGGAGATTCACGAAGCGATCGAGCGGCGATTCCCTGCCGTACGCAAAATCCCACGGCTGATGCGCGAGCAGGTCGTCGGCCTGGCCGCCCCACGCAACGAATCGCGCCGGGTGCCGATTGATGCGCGATCCCGGATACGTCCGGAGGAATTCGACGAGCACGCCGTGATCGCGCGCTGAGCGCGCGGTGTCGGGATCGAACGGCGGCAGCTTGTCGAGAACCTCGCGCTCCTGCGCCGCCGACAGGTTGCTGCGGCCGACTTCGTCCACGTACTGCGGGCAGCCGGCGTACATCATCAGCGTGCCGCGGCTGGTGAGCGCGTCCTTGAGCGCGAGGTGGATCTCGTCGGGGCCGCCGGCGACCTCGCCGACGGCGCGAACCGACGCGTGCACCATCACGAGATCGCCCGCGGCGACGCCGAGCGCCTGGAGATCCGCACTCAGTTGCGTTCTCGAATGCATCGACGAATGGTAACTGTGTGCGCGTCGCGCGTCTGCGCGGCTCGACGCGGGAAGGCGCGGGTACGTGGGTATGTGCTCGAGCGGAAGCCGTTCTTGACGGATTCATTATCGCGGCGCGAGCAGCGCACGTCTCTTGCACACGTCAACCGACCGGATGCGCCTGCTGCTGGTGGAAGACGAGCCCGCGACGGCGCGAATGCTCGCTAAAGGCTTGCGCGAGCAGGCCTACGCCGTCGACGTAGTCCACGACGGGTCGTCCGCGTGCCAGCGCCTCACTGAATCCGAATACGACATCGTCGTTCTCGACGTGATGCTGCCCGGCGCGAGCGGGTTCGACGTCTGCCGGCAGCTGCGGCGTGCGGGCCAGGAGTCGCTCGTGCTGATGCTCACGGCGCGCGACGGCACCGAGGCGCGTATTGATGGGCTCGACTGCGGCGCGGACGACTACATGACCAAGCCGTTCGACTTTCGCGAGCTGCTCGCGCGCCTGCGCGCGCTGGTCCGGCGGCGCGCGCGGCCGATCACGCCGGAGCGGCTCGAGCTCGGGGCGCTCGCGATCGACGCGCGCACGCGCGAGCTGTTCGTCGACGGGGCGCTGGTGCCGCTGACGGCGCGCGAGTTCGCACTACTCGAGCATCTCGCGCGGCATCACGGCGAGGTGGTCAGCCGCGCCGACATTGCCCGGCATGTGTGGGACGACTCCTACGATCAGACGTCCAACGTGATCGACGTCTACGTGCAGCGGCTGCGCCGCAAGATCGACGGGCCCGGGCGCCCCTCGTGCATCCGCGCGCGCCGCGGCGAGGGCTATCAATTCGTCTGCGACCAGGAGGCCGCGACATGACGATGCCGATTCGCCTCCGCCTGACACTCTGGTACGTCGGCGCACTGGCGCTCGTGCTGCTGGCATTCAGCGCCGGCGTGCTGCTGCTGCAGGATCGGTTCAGCCGTTCGCAGGTCGACGACGAGCTCGCGACGCTCGCAACCACCGTGTCGAGCGCGCTTCGCGCGGAGCTCGCCGAAAGCCACGATCTCGCTCACGCGGCGGCCGAAACGCGTGAAGACTTCAACATTCCCAACCGCACGGTCGCGATCCTGGACGGCGACGGCCGGCCCGTGGCGGCGCACTGGCGCGGCTACCGGCGCGCCAACATGCCCGCCGCCGCTTCCGGCTCGCTGACGACGGAAACATTCGTCCAGGACGGGACGCCGTGGCGCATCCGGATGCAGCGCGAGCGCTCTGCAGACGGCCCGTTCGCCGTGTTCGTCGCCGCCGCGGAGACGCCGCTGCTGCGCGAGCGGCGGCTGCTGGTGCGCGCGCTGCTGCTCGGCGCGCCGATGGCGCTCATCGCGTCCGCCGTCGTGTGCTGGTGCGCCGCCTCGCGGGCGCTGCGGCCGCTTTCGACGATGAGCGAGCAGGCCGAGCGCATCACCGTGCGGTCGCTCGACACGCGGCTGTCGGGCGGAGACGCGAACGACGAGGTCGGCCAGCTGCGGCGCGCGTTCAACCGGCTGCTCGATCGCGTCGCGAGCGCTGTCGCCGCGCAGCGGCAGTTCATGGCGGACGCCTCGCACGAGCTGCGAACGCCCGTGTGCGCCGCGCGCACGGCCGCGGAGGTCACCCTCTCGCGGCCGCACCGCGGCGAGGACGAATATCGCGACGCGCTCGACATCGTCGCCGCGCAGACAAGGCGCCTCGCGCGGATGGTCGAGGACATGCTCGTGCTCGCGCGAGCCGACGCGGGCGGCTATCGGCTGCATGTGACGAGCGCTCCGCTCGACGATCTGCTCGAGGAGTGCGCGGCCGCGGCACGCGTGCTCGCGTCGGCCGCCGGCATCACATTCGAAGCGACGCTCGAGGACGGCGTCGTCGCCGAGGTCGATGCGGCGCTCGTCCGGCAGCTTGCGCTCAACCTGCTGGAGAACGCGATCAAACACACGCCCCGAGGCGGGCGCGTCGGGATGTCACTTCGCGCGGTGAGCGGCCACGCCGAAATCGCAGTCGCCGACACGGGATGCGGCATCGCCGCCGCCGAGCGCGAGCACATCTTCGAGCGATTCGTACGGCTCGACTCGGCGCGCCACGCCGTCGGCGGCGCGGGCCTCGGGCTCCCGATCGCACGCTGGATTGCCGATGCGCATCACGGCACGCTGACGCTCGAGGAGAGCGGCCCGTCCGGATCGACCTTCGTCGCGCGCCTGCCGCTCGCGCGCGCGACGGCGGACAGCACCGCCGATCCGGCGCGGCGCGCCTGGGACGCGTACGCGCGGCGCGTCTCGAACTCGAAGCCCACCGTCGCGAGCGACGCGACGTAGACGAGACCCACCACAGCGCCCTCGACGACGACGGCGACCGCCGACGCCGGCGGCCGCGCGGTCCGCAGAATCGCGCACGCGCACGCGGCGACGGCCGCGGCGATTGCGGCGGGGCGCGCCGTTTCGTAGAGGCACCGCGCGATGGAGATGCCGACGGCGCGGCACGCAACCGTTAGCATCACGGCGAGGTGGCCGACGACGAGCGGCGCGAGCGTGCCGATCGCGACGCCGGGGAGCCCGACCACGCGCACCAGCACGACGCTCAGCGCCAGATTCGCCGCCGCTTCCGCAATCCAGATCCACGCGACGATGCGGTGCCGGCCGGTCGCGATCAACACGTTCGACGAGGCAGCCTGGCTGACCACGATGACGCCTGCGAGCGCGAGCACGTTGAACGGCGCCACGCTGCCGGCGAACGCGGGTCCCATCCAGCCGCGAATGAGCGGCCCGCTGAAGCCGACCAGGCAGACCGACGCGCCCGCGACGAGCGCGAGCGCGATCCGGTTGCCGTCGACGAGCGTCCGCCGCAGCGCCGCCCGGTCGCCGTCCGCGCCGAACGCCATGACGACGGGAAAGAGCATGCCGCTGAACTGATCGCATAGCCGCCGCTGATACTCGGCGACGCGCAGCGACACGGTGTAGACGGCGACCGCCGCGGGGCCGAGGAACGCGCCGACCACGACGTTGTCGACGTTGAAGCTGATTTGGGCGGCGATGTTGATGACGAACAGATAGAGGCTGAAGCTGGTGACGTCGCGCCACCGCGCGGCGCTGAAGGCGCTCAGCCGGATCTTCAGCTCGGGCATCACGCGATACGCCGTCCACGCGTAGCCGGCATAGCCCACGATGTTGATCGCCGTTGTCGCGGCGACGAGCGTCACGAGGCCGCCGCCGCTCTCGAGCACGGCGTAAGTGCAGACCGCGCTCGCCACCACGATCGCGCTGGCGACGAGGTTGTTCAGCGCGAAGCCCTGGCGCGCGTTGGTGACGGCGCCGAAGACCGTCAGCGGAAATCCGATCGCGACGCGCGCGCCGAGGATCGCGAGCAGCAGCTGCGCGACGCGGATCTGCGCCGGCGTCAGGTGCGGAAACCGCGGCACGACGAGCGCCACCATCACGACGATCGCGGCGCACGCGAGCGCGGCGATGCCCGCGTACACGCAGACGAACGTGCTCGCGACGCGGTTGATCTCGGCGGCGTCGCCGCGGCGATCGGCCTCCACGAGATGGCGGACGATGCCATTGCCGTAGCCGAGATCCAGCAGCTGGAAGTACGTCGTCATCGACGCGACCAGCATCCACAAGCCGTACTGCGTCTGACCGAGATGCTTGACCGTGAACGGCATCAGCACGATGCCGAGGCCGACGTTCAACGCGAGAACGATGTACTTCGTCAGCGTGCCGACCAGCAGATTGGTGGCGGGGTCGGACACGCGCCTGTTGAGCACGCCTGCCGTCGAAGCAAGAGCCGTGCTGGCGATCTTTGCGAATCACTACGGTATTTGCCTTGCGGAACCAGTGGCAGGAGCGGCCGCGCCGATGAACGCTCGATGAATACCGCCAAATGTGAGTAACGCACCGGCCGTTCGTAGGTGAGCCATGACCCATTTCGAAGACGTAAGCGTTCTCGTCTGTACCTGGAATCGGGCGGCGCTGCTGCAGGCCACGCTCGCGTCGCTCGGCGCGATGACGGTTCCGGCGTCGCTCCGGTGGGAAGTCGTCGTCGTCGACAACAACTCGGCGGACGACACGCGCGCGGTCGTCGAGCGCGCCGCGCGCGCGTTCCCGGCGCCGCTGCATTATCTGTTCGAGCCGCACCAGGGCAAGTCGTTCGCGATGAACGCCGGACTGCGCGCCACCGCCGCGCCGATCGCCGCCTTCACCGACGACGACGTGCGCGTCGATCCGGCGTGGCTGACGCGCTGTGTGGAGGCGTTTCGCGACAACCCGTCGATCGCGTACGTCGGCGGGCCGGTGCATCCGATTTGGGAAGCGCCGTGCCCCACGTGGTTCGAGCGCACCGGCACGATTCTGTGGGGCACGCTCGCGATCCTCGACTACGGAGACGAGCCGTTCGTCTTCGAGGAGCACCGTAAGACCCCGCTCGGCGCGAACTTCGCGCTGCGCCGCGATCTGACGCGCGCCGTCGGCGGCTTCGACACGGCGCTCGGGCGCAACGGCGACGCCGTCCTGCTCGGGCAGGAGATCCCCGAGTTCTTCGCGCGCGCGCGCCGCGTGCAAGCGCGCGGCCTGTACGTGCCGGGCATGCGCGTCGAGCACCACGTCCCGGCGCGGCGGCTGCGCCCTGAATACTTCCGGCGCTGGTGGTACGGCAAGGGGATCTCTCGGGCGCGCATGGAAGCGCGCCATCCGATTACCGAGCTGGGCCTCGATCTGCGGAAGGTCGCGACCATCGCCGGAGTGCCACGGTTTCTGTTCGGCGCGGCGGCGCGCGACGCCACGCGATGGGTGAAGTCGTTCGTCCGCGGCGATCGCGGCGAGCGATTCGCCGCGGAGACGCAGTTGTGGTACTTCGGCGGCCAGCTGCGCGAGCGGCTGCGGCACCGGTAAGCGCATGGAGATCTCGGTGATCGTGCCGACGCTGAATCGCGCGGCGTCGGTCGATGCGCTCCTGCGCGATCTCGCTCGTCAACGCGGCGACGTGCTGTTCGAGGTCCTCGTCGTCGACAACGGATCGCAGGACGACACGGCGCGAGTCGTCCGCCGCCACGCCGCCCGCGACGCCAGGATTCGATACGTCCTCGAGACGCGGCCGGGCGCGTCCTGCGCGCGCAACGCGGGCATCGCGCGCGCCGCCGCGCCCATTGTCGCGTTCATCGACGACGACGTGCGGCCGCGGCACGACTGGGTGGCGTCGATTGCGGCGGCGTTCGCCGCGCACCCGGACATCGACTGCATCGGCGGGCGCGTCGAGCCGCGGTGGCCGTGCGCGCCGCCCCGATGGCTGACGCGCGCGCTGTGGGCGCCGCTCGCGCTGCAGGTCGAACGCGCTGGCTCCCGCGTCATCGATCGCGATCACGCGTCGGCGTGCCTCATCACGGCCAACTTCGCCTGCCGCGCGGGTGTGTTTCAGGACGTCGGCGGTTTCGCGCCCGAATACCGCCGCGACGAGGACCGCGAGCTCAACTTGCGGATGTGGCGCGCCGGCAAGCGCGGCCTGTACATCGACTCGGTCGTCGCGTTCGCGGAGATTCAGCGCGAGCGCCTCACGAAACCGTACCACCGCGCGTGGTACCGCGTGACCGGCGCATCCCACGCGCGCCTTCACTACCGCGACAGCATCGATCGCGATGGACGGATCGACGACGGCCTGGCTGCGCGGGGGCGCATCTTTATGGGCGTGCCGGGGTTCCTGTATCGGGATATTGCGGTGCACGCCGCGCTATGGATCGCGCGGGTGGTGCGCGACGGCTGGAACAGCGCGTTCTACGAGGAGTGCCGGCTGCAGTACCTGGCGAGCTATGTCGCCACGCGGTGGCGGGAGCGGCTGGCGGCCGCTCCCGCTCGCGCGCGCGTCAGCGGAATGCGATCCAGTTGAAGTTGGCGACCGAGCCGCTCGCGCCGATGCTGTCCATCACGAGCTTCACGACGTGCGGCCCGGCGGTCACCGAGACGCCCGTCTTCGTGAGCGTCGTGTAGGTCTGCCACCCGCCCGTGTTGGTCGCCGTCATCGCGCCCGTCACGTTGACGCCGTCGATCTCGATGTGGAACGTGCCGCCGGCGCCGTTCGACGCGACACGAACGTCGATCGCGTAGGTGCGCGCCGAAGCCGCCTGCACCGAGTACTGCAGCCACTCGCCCTTCGTCGTCCAGCCGATGATGTAGCCGCCGCCCGTATCGGTGGACGCTTTGATGTCCACGCCGTCCTTGCGGTACACGTTGCCCGCGTTGCCGGCCGTCGTGTCGTGGTAGGCGACGCCTTCGCCGCCCTTGTCGTAGTTCTCCGCCTCGAGCCGGCCGGGCAGCGCGATCGGCGTGCCGGAGTACGGCGTCGATGCGCCGGGCTGCGGCGTCGGCGGCGGATCGACCGGCGGATTGACCACCGGCGGCGTGGCGAACGCGGCGTTGAGCTCAACGTAGTCGACGCCGATGTCCTTGCCGTCAGTGGCGGCGCCGCACGAGAGGCTCGTGGACACCAGCGTGTAGTTGCCGGCGGAGCGGCTCGTGAAATCGGCGAGCCACTGCGCGACGGTCGGGAAGTCGTTGCCGACGGGATAGAGCTTCGGCGACGCGCCCGCGAACGTGTTGCGCAGCACCGTTGCGCCGGGCGCGTAGTGGGCCAGCGCCGGCTGCCCCGGGCCGATCGCGTCGCCGTAGATCGCCCACGAGTTCTGCTTCAGCAGGTTGTTCGTCAGCGTGAAGCCGACGATCTGCACGCCGGTCGGCGTTGCGCCGCCGTAGATGAAGATCGTGCTCGCGCCGTTGTTGTCGACCGTGTTGTGGTCGAAGGTGATGTTCTTCGGGCCGGCGCCGATGATCGCGAGGCGCGCGGGTCCGGCCGTGGAGCTCGACGTGTACTGCGAGTCGACGTCGTACAGCAGATTGTTGCGAACCGTGATGTTCTCGGTCTGGCGGCTCGGCGCGAGGTTGTCGTAGCCGAGGATGTTGAAGCCCGACGAGATGTGGCGGATCACGTTGTTCTGCACCGTCACGTTGCGGACCACCGACCACGGCGCGGTGTTGCTCTGGTTGCGCGGCGTGAGCACGATCGCATAGCCCTGCTGACCGCCGACCCAGTGGTTCTCGATGATGTTTCCCTCGACGATCACGTCCTGCGCGTTCTTGAACTCGACCAGGTTCTTCACCGTCCATCCCTGGTTGATCCACGCCATCGGCCGCGAGATGGAGTTGCGGCGGATCGTGATGCCTGTGGGCACGAGGTTCGGGACGCTCGGATCGCTGCCGCCGAACATGACGTTCTCGCCGGCCGCCTCGAGGTAGTTGTTCTCGATCAGATACGGGCCCGGGCCGTTCCAGCCGCAGATCGCCTGCGTGTCGACGTTCTTGCCCTTGAAGTCGGCGAAGTACGAGTTGATCACCTGTGTGTCGCCGCTGTTCAGCGCGATGCCGCGCCGCTGCCCGGCGGTCGCGTCGCCGTGGAAGTAGCTGCGATCGACGATGAAATGCTGCGGCACCTGCCACGTCGTGTTCTGATGCGTGCCGGTCGCGCCAAGCTCCAGGAGATCGGCGGTCGTCGTGCCGGCCTGCGGATAGAACTCGAGGAAGAGCAGCCGCCAGTGCGACGTGCCGGGCGCGGTCGCGAGCGCGGCGCCGTTGCTGTTGGATCGAATCTTCGGCAGCAGCGCCGCGTACGCCGGCGTCATCCGCACGCCGGCCGGCGGCAGCGACGAATCGGCAGCTGACGATCGAATCGTGATATCCGTAGTCGATCCGCTCTTCACGGGAAGGACGAAGTTGCCGGTGAAGGTCGCGCCCGCCTGCAGCAGGATCGTGTCGCCGGGCCGTGCCGCGTTGAGCGCCGCCTGAAGATCGCCGCCGGCGTTGACCGTCAAGGTTGAAGCATGTGCGTAACCCGCGGCGAGCGTCGTCGCGAGGCACACCATGAGCGTCATAAGCTTTCGCAAGACCAGGCTCCTTTGATTTGGAAGAACGACTGCAGCCTGGTAGGGCAAGACTCGTGACGGTCCGCCGCGTTGCGGCCGCGCGCGTCGCGCGGCCATTCACGCAGGGAACTGAGCCGTTTGGCAGGAATTACACGGACATACGCCGCTGAGGCGAAAAGGCGAGGCCTTGCCGCCTTACTGCCGCGTTCGCGTCAGATGCACGCGGTGCGGGCGCGGCGCGGGATGGGAAGTCGTTCGGCGCGCGCCGCGGGCGACTCGCGCGCCTTTCAGGTTACGGTTTCGTCGCGAGAATGACGATTGCGTTCACTTCGACCGCTGATTCGATGCGCGCGCGTTTATAGTTGGCACCCCCGTGCGCCGAGGCCGGAGCACATAAGGAGGTCGTATGACGCAGCGGTTGCTGTCGGCTCTTTCGCTTCTGTCGGTTTTCGCGTGTGCGGCGACGGCCGCGGCGCAGGCGCCGGCGTTCAAGGTCGAGAAATTCGACATCAAAGGCGACGGCGGAACCGATTACGTCACCGCCGACGCCGCAACCGGGCGCGTGTTCGTGTCGCGCGCGACGCACATGATGGTCGTGGACGGCGCGACGGGCAAAGTGCTCGGCGACATTCCCGATACGCCGGGCGTGCACGGCGCCGGCCTCGCGCCGAAAGCCGGGCACGGCTTCACGACCAACGGCGGCGATCAGACGGTCACGATGTTCGATCTCAAAACTCTTGCGGTCATCAAGAAGATCACGGTCGGCCCCGGCCTCGACGGCATCATGTACGACGAGCCGGACGACAAAATCATCCTCACCAATCACAGCCGTCCGATCGGCACGCTCACCGCGATCGATCCCCGTTCGGGCGACATCGTCGCCACCGTCGAGCTCGAGGACACGGCGCCCGAAGGCGCCGCCGCCGACGGCAAGGGGCACGTCTTCGTCAACAACGAGAGCAAGCACACGATCCAGGTGATCGACGTCAAGACATGGAAGGCGACCGCGTCGTGGCCGCTCGCGCCGTGCGAAGGGCCGACGGGCATCGCGTACGACAAAGCGACGAACCGGATCTTCTCCGGGTGCAACAAGACGTCGGTCGTGCTCGACGCGAACACGGGCAAGGTCGTCGCCACGATCGCCAACGGCACGCGCGTCGATGCGTTGGGGTGGGATCCGTCGAAGAAGCTGATTTACATCCCGAACGGGGGCGAAGGCAACGTGACAGTTGTCCATCAGGACTCCGCCGACAAGTACACGGTCGTCGCAACGGTGCCGACCTTCGCCGGCGCGAAGACGATCACCGTCGATCCGAAGACGCACAACATCTACTTGTTTCAGCCCGAGCGCGGTCCGGCGCCACCGCCGGCACCGGGTACGCCGCCGCCTGCGCCGGGAGCGGGCGGACGCGGCCGCGGCCCGCAAGGTCCCATCCTCGCGGCGTGGTTCATCGTCGTCAAGCCGCAGTAAGCGGAGCTCGTCGTTGCACGTGGTAGACTTCGCGCTCCACGTCAAGCGAACACGACAGGCAGGTGTGACATGCGCATGGGCAGTCTCCGAGTGCGGCTCACACTCGCGGGCGCACTGATCGTCGGATCGACGATTCATCTCGCGGCGCAGGCCGCGGCGCCGGCGGCCGAACAGCGCAATCCGCTGGCGGGCGACGCATCGGCGATCAGGAGCGGCGCCGTGCTGTTCCGGCAGGAATGCGTGTTCTGCCACGGCGTCGGCGCGCGCGGCGGCATGCGCGGTCCCGATCTCACGACTGGTTCGTGGAACCACGGCGGCGCCGACCCGGATCTCGCGCGCACCATCGCCGACGGCGTGCCCGGCACGGCGATGCCGCCGCACAAGCTCAACACCGACGAAATCTGGCAGCTCGTCTCGTACCTGCGGACACTGCAGCAGGCACCCGCGCCTGCAGCCGGCGATGCGCAACGCGGCGAGGCGCTCTTCTTCGGCGCGGGCGGCTGCGCGTCGTGCCACATGGTGAACGGGCGCGGCGGACGCCTCGGCCCGGAGCTTTCGACGGTCGGCTCGGCGCGGCCGCGCGCGTATCTGATCGAGTCGATCCGGCAGCCCGCGCGGCACCTGACGGAGAACCACGGCTTCGGCGACTCGGTCTCGCTCCGCTACGACACGGTGACGGCCGTCACCGCGGACGGACGCGCGATCGTCGGCGTGCCGATGAACGAGGACACGTTCACGCTGCAGCTGATGGACGCGAGCGAGCGGATTCACAGCCTGGACAAGAAGGCGCTGAAGAGCGTCCGCCACGAAAACCGGTCCCTGATGCCGGCCTACGATGCGGCGAAGCTGCCCGGCGCCGATCTCGACAACCTCGTCGCGTATCTGCAGTCGCTGCGCTCGACGCCGACGCGCACGAAGGGTGGTTCGCATGAAGACTGAATCGATCGCCCTCGCACTCTGTCTCGCGGCGGCGTCCGCGTCGGCGCAGGTGACGCCGGAGCGGCTCGCCAACGCGTCCGCCGAGCCGCAGCAGTGGTTGACGTACTCGGGATCGTACGACGGCAGCCGCTTCAGCCCGCTCGATCAGATCAACAAGACCAACGTCTCGCGCCTCGCGCTGCAGTGGGTCTTTCAGACCGGCGTGCGCGGCCGCCACGAGACGACGCCGCTGGTGATCGACGGCGTGATGTATCTGACGACGCCGCAGAACCACGCGTACGCCGTGGACGTGCGCACGGGGCGGCCGCTGTGGCACTACGAGCGCACGCTGCCGAAGGAGATGTCGCTCTGCTGCGGGCCGCAGAACCGCGGGTTCGCGGCGCTCGGCGATCGTCTGTTCATGGGCACGCTCGACGCGCACGTCGTCAGCCTCGACGCCCGCACGGGCCGCGTTCGGTGGGACATCGCCGCCGCCGACGCGGACAAGGGCTACAGCTTCACCGGCGCGCCGCTCGTCGTGAAGGACAAGATCGTCATCGGCGTCGCCGGCGGCGAGTACGGCGTCCGCGGCTTCATCGACGCGTACGACGCGGACTCGGGGAAGCGCGCGTGGCGTTTCTACACGATTCCCGGCGAGGGCGAGCCCGGCAACGACACGTGGAAGGGCGACTCGTGGAAGCGCGGCGGCGCGCCGACGTGGGTGACCGGCTCGTACGATCCGGCGCTCAACCTGCTGTATTGGGGAACCGGAAACCCGGGGCCGCAGATGTACGGCGCGAATCGTCTGGGCGACAACCTCTACTCGGACTCGCTCGTCGCGCTCGATCCCGATACGGGCACGCTGAAATGGCATTTTCAGTTCACGCCGCACGACGTTCACGACTGGGACTCGACGCACACGCCGATCCTCTTCGACGACACGATTGCCGGCACGCCGCGCAAGCTGGTCGCGGTGGCGAACCGCAACGGGTTCTTCTACGTGCTCGATCGCGTCACCGGCGCGTTCCTGCTCGGCAGGCCCTACACGCAGGTGACGTGGGCGAAGGAGCTGGACGCGAACGGCCGGCCGGTGCTGCAGCCGAACATGGATCCGTCGGCTGAAGGCACGCGCGTCTGCCCGAGCGGCACCGGCGGCACCAACTGGCACTCGCCGTCGTTCAGCCCGCGCACGCACCTCGTGTACTTCTTCAGCTACGAGCAGTGCGACACGTTCATGTCGGACGAGAAGCTCGAGCCGCCGTATCGGCCGGGACGGCTCTTCATCGGCAGCGCCTTCTTCGGCGTCCCCGAGGAGCGATCGGAGAGCGCGGTGCGCGCCGTCGATCCGAAAACGGGAACGGTGAAGTGGGAATTCAGGGAGTACGCCGACGCGTGGGCCGGCGTCTTCTCGACGGCGGGCGGACTCGTCTTCTCAGGCGACGGTCAGGGCAACTTGATCGCGCTCGACGCCGATTCGGGCAAGGACCTCTGGCACGTTCAGCTCGGCGCGCCGATTCACACCGCGGCCGTCAGCTTCGCGGTGGACGGCCGCCAGCACGTCGCGATCGTGGCCGGCGACGCCGTATTCGCGTTCGCGCTGCCGCGGGCGCAGTGACGCCACGCCGTTCACCGTGATGCTCGCCGCGACCTCGACGCGGCGATCGAGACGGCGACGGCCAGAAGCGCCACCGACGCCGGCGGCACGACGAGGAAGAAGGACGCGGGCTTCGGCCTCGGCGGACCGAGCGCCACGACGCCATAGACCGTCAACGTTGCCGCCGTGACGAGCAGCATCGTTCCATGAAGCGTCGTTCGTGCTGGAGACGACCAGCGCGTCGCGCGGGCGTCCGCCATCAGGAAGCCGACAAACGGCGACAGCACCCAGATCGCAAACGCGAGCATCAGCAGCCGCGAGTTGTTGTGCCTACCCGTGTAGAGCGTCAAGCCGACGGCGCCGACGGCGCCGGCCGCGGCCACGGCGCGGGCCACCGCGCGGAGACGATTCTGGAACGCGCCTTCCGGAGTCACGGCTGACGGCATCGGACGCGATTCTAGACCGGCCATCGTTTCGTGACGCATTCTAGCCGCAGATGTCGGTCACGGTCTGAGGAGCGAGACGACGTCGATCACCAGGTGCGTGCGCGGCGAGTAGACGATGATCGAAATCGTCGCTGAACTGACAACTTCGGTTCGGGAGGGAGGCGACGCTTCAGCGCGCGTTCACCCACTGCAACGCTTCGCTCACGACGGCCGCCGGCATCTCGTGGCGGCCTTCGAATTCGCGGAACGTCACGTCGTATCCCATCGATCGCAGCCGCGGCACGATGATGCGGCTGCAGCGATCGATTGGAAGAATCTGATCGGACAGCCCGTGCGACACGAAGACGCGCGGGCGGCCGTGCGGCGCCGTGGGGATGACGAATCCCGGCGAGCACGCGATGACGCGCGGGAACAGGTCGCCGTTGGCCAGACCGAGCGAGATGGCGTACGACGCGCCGTCGGAGAACCCGCCGACGGCGACGCGCGCCGGATCGACGGACAGCCGCGAGAACACGTGGTCGAGCGCGCGGTTGAGGAACGCGACGTCCTCGCCGAAGCGGCCGCGGATCGCGTCCCACGTCGTGCCGCGCGAATCCGGCGCGAGGACGGCGACGCCGGCTTCGTCGGCGGCCGCGCCGATGCGCCGCAGCATGCCGGCGCCGCTTTGCGTCGCGCCGTGCAGGAAGACCAGGAGCGGCACCGGAACGCGCTGAGACGACGCGGGCAGCTGAATCACGCCGTCGCGCTCGCCCTCCGCCAGGCCGAGGTGCCCGCTCGTGATGGACGTCGTCACGCCGTCGCGCGGCCGCGCGGTCAGCCGCGCCGTATCGTCGTCCGTTTCGGTAGAGACGACGCACGCATTGCCGAGCCCGATCGCGCCGAACGAGACGGCGCCGAGGGCGCGCGCGGCCGTTGCGGTGAACCGGCGGCGCGTGACGCGAGGATCGAAGATTGCCACGGCGGAACGATAAGCCAACGTCCGCAATCTGAGAATGCTTTTCGCGGCGTCCGAATCCGGTCAGTGCGAGGAGAGGACGGGCCTGAAGTCGGGTGGCTTCGCTGCGAGATCCGCTTGTTGAAGACCGCTGTTGACGGCGGTCCGTTCGACCGTCGCTTCGGCGACCCGCACGCCGTTCCGAAAGACCGTCCAGCGGCGCGCGAAGCGGAGGCCCTGCACCGTCTCCCACTCCGTCGTATCTTCGTCGCTAGGGATGGGATGCGCTGGATCCGCGAGCGAGATCGACGTGATCTTCGTCGGCAGGAACGAAGCCGGATCCAGTGTGATGTCGAGCTGATGCGTGATGTCGCCGTCCGAAATCCGGACGACGTTGGCTGACAGCGACGTGATCCGATAGCTCGAATCGCGGTCGGCGAGCCAGGTGTTCAGCTTGAAGTCCCGGATGTACTTCTGCGCAAACGCGAGCTCACCTCCGGAAAGGTCGATGACCGCTCGCGTGCCGGGCAATATCTCCCAGCCTGACTTCCCATCGAAGTAGAGCAGGTAGGTCGAACCGGGTCCGACCTGATCGACGCGAAGGTCGGCCGGCCGCACCCAGCGCGTGCGCTTGACGACGTCGCCGATGGACGCGCCCGTGTTGCCGTTCCACGACTGCGCGCGCACCTGCTGCTCGAAGTCCCGCACGGCCGCGATTCTGTCGGCGCCGCCAAGCGCCGCCTGCATTTTGTGAAACAGCTGGAGGCCGCCCTGCGACGACGGCTGGGAGTCGTGGGAGAAACCTGCGGAAAGGAGCAACAGCGAAGCGAGAACGGGCGGGAGCGGAATCAGCGAAGCGGCGCGGCGTTGCAGCATGCCGGATTAGACACCAGGCGGCGGTCGGTCGTTCATCAGCTCGCGGCCCGGTCGATGATCTGACGCCTGTCAGCGTTCGGTCGTCGCGGGCCGCGCCGCGCCGCGGCCACCGCTACGCACGCCCGTCGCGACGATCCGTTCGTCGTCGAACGGCTCGACGACCGCGGCCGCCGAGCCGCGGCCGGCGGGGCCGGATCGCTTCGGCGCGGTGACACGGCTGAAGGGATCATGGGGCTGTCCCGGAAACTCGGGATCGCGCGGCCGAGCGCGGAGCGCATTCATCAAGCGGCCAAGCGAATCGAGCAGATGCATCCTTGGAACCAGCCTCGGGCGGATTGTAGCTCCATCGATTACCGAACTCTTTCACTCGATTTGTGACACTGGCCAATGACCCTCGACTGGTGTGACTTCACTGCGGATCGTTCCGCCTGGTTCGCGCGCCATATTCGAATCGGGCTCCGGGCCTCCCGCCGGAGGTCCACGACGTCGATCAACTCTTGATTCGAGAATTCTCCGGAAACCACGAACGGATGGTCGATTGAATCCCCCGCCACCGCGTCGTGAATCTGGCAGACGCTACGGCGGCTTGATCGAAAGCGTTCTCGAATCAGATCGAACGTGCGCTTGAATTACAATATCGCACGTCCGTGGGGCTCGCGGGCGTGGCGTCGGCCGGACCAAATGTGCCGCGATCGCTGTGGGACTCGCCCTGATCAGGGTCTCGCTCCACGGGGAACTCTCACGATCCGTCTCGCGGATTCCAGGCAGGTCACAGAAACGTCGGGAGAACCAAGATGACAAGAGCATTGAAAGTTGGATTACTGGTCGTCGGAGCCCTCGTCGTCGTGCCACTCTTGACGCTGCGCGTGACCGGTCTGGAGCCCCGATACGTCGATCCCAGCAGCGAAGAGTTCGTCAAAAGCGGCCGGACCACGTGGCCGGGATTGTGGCTCACAGGGGAGGTCGTCCGTGAGCCCGTGACGAATTGGGACTGGGTCAACAAGGTCAATGACCCAATCCGCAAGAACACAATCATGCTCGAGACTCGTACCTGGTACGGCATCCCCCATTCAGTCACGATCGGGCTTACCGTGCGCGGCGACAAACTCTACATACGCGGATCTGAGCAAGGATTCAGACTTCAAAAGCAGTTCCCGTATTCCAAGGCGTGGTGGACCAACGTCGTGCGCGATCCACGCGTGCGCATGAAGATCGGCGGAAAAATCTACGAAATGACGGTGGTATTGATCACCGATCGCGCCGAAGTTGCCCAACTAATGGGGAGAAACCCCGTCTCGAAAGAGATTGGTGCCGACGGGAAGGAACAGGTCAAGGAGGTGGCGCACTATTGGCGCGTTTACCAGCGAAACGTTCCGGAATATGGGAACGGGTCGGCGGTTGCGAGATCCAATGAGTGAGGCGACTGAATCGTCATGCCAAGCGGGCATAGACGTCGCCTGATCGTCGATGTGCGGCCGGCGTGCGCAGCGTGGTGAGCAGTTCTGACGCGTCGAGCCACCGGTCTGACGCGAGCTCGTTGGACTCACCGACCGACCAGTTGAACTGATACGGCCCGAGTGCGATGAGGCGAGTCAGGCACGCTTGAACATCCTGGAGTGCGCGCGGCAGGTATTCGAACGAGAGAGCCGGTACCGGACGCCCAAGGCCAGCGAGGACAGCAGGCTCGCTTCCTTCGACGTCGATTTTGACGAACGCCGGGACTCCGAAATGCTCGATCAAACGGTCGAGTGTCGTGGTCTCGACCTCGAGCTGTTGATTCCACCGCACGCGATCGAAATCAGGATCTCCCGCGCGGGCATCGCGCCAGTCGGTCGCGAGTGTCGTCACGGTTGGCGTGCGCTCGCTGACCGACAGCGACCGTCGCCCGGAGACATCAGCGACCGCTGCCTCGACAACCATGACCCGCGGCGATCGGCGGCAGAGCGCGCGCAGCAGCCATGCGAAATCCGGCTGGGGCTCGAGGGCCACAACCTGACAGCCCAGCGCTGCAAACGCGCGCACCCGATTCCCCGCGTGTGCGCCAATGTCGAACACGAGATCGCCGGCTCCGACGAAGTGGCCATACAGACGTCGAAGGCGTCGTTGGCGGAGGGGAATTGCATGATAAATGGCCAGCGATCGCACGAGGCCCACGCCACGGTCAAGACGGCTCATCTCACCCGCACTCTGCTTGCATAAGGAGCGATGACGATCGTCTCACACGGCGCGACGCACTGAGAGGATTTTCGACCCTGGCCTGTAAATCGCCTCGCGTAGAATGCTCCGGTCCGTTGGCCGACTCTTCAGAGAGGGCTAGGGTTCGACATGGCTGAGGCACAGGTCACTCGAAAGACGACTCCCGCCAGAAAGATTCTCCTCGGCCTTGTCGCGCTCCTCATCGTGACGGCGGGAGGCGTCGCAGTCTGGACGACAACTTGTCCCTGCAATCGGACGCCCGGATTCATGCTGTTGGGCGATGTGCAGAAAGCGCCCGTGACCGACTGGAGCTTCGTCAACGACATTCCGCTCTGCCAGATTCAGATCTACGCCGGGCCCATGCCCCACTCGGTGAATCTCAACTGCATGGCAACCCCGGAAGGCGAGCTTTTCGTCAGTTGCAGCAACTGCGAGCACAAGTTCTGGGGCCGCCACGTGGGCGAGAACGAACACGGGCGCCTGCGCCTCAACGGAAAGGTGTACCCGGTCGTCTTCACCAGGGTGAAGGACGCGGCGGTGCTGGACCGGGCCTGGGCGGCGAGGGTCAAGAAGCTGCAGGTGTACGGCGAAGCTCCCTACAACCCCACCCCTCCGCCCGACGCGAAACGGCCCAAGGATTGGGGCACGTTTCAGCTGCGCTCGGCTGCAGATCGGTAGGCACGTGAACATTGCGATCACTGGAGCCAACAGTGGTGTTGGCAAGATCCTGTTGCGCCACCTGGCTGCACGTGCCGACATCCATGTCGTCGCGTGCGTGCGATCGGCGCAGGCCGCCGGCGACCTTCCCCCTTCTTCCGGAGCCTCGGCGCGCGCGGTCGACTACGACAACCCCGCAGAACTGGCAGCTACGCTGAGAGGCGCCGATTGCGTCGTGCATCTCGCCGGCATTCTCCTCGAGCGCCCCACGTCCAGCTATCAAACGGCCAACGTCGATGCGACCAAGGCCGTCGTGGATGCCTGCAAGAACGCCGGAGTCCCTCGCGCCGTGCTGGTCAGCGTGCTCGGCGCGGATGCGAAATCGGCCAATCGATATTGGAGCTCGAAAGGCCGCGCGGAGCGCATCGTCTCCGAGTCGGGCCTCTCGGCGGCCATCATCCGCACGCCAATCCTGCTGGGACCCGGCATGGCAGGAGCCCGCGCGATCGTCCACCAGGCGTCGCAGCGGAAGGTCACGCTGCTCGGCGGCGGGCGCCATTCGATCCGCCCCCTGGACGTCGACGATCTGAACCGCGCCGTCCTGCGCTGCTGTGAACCCTCGGGCGCGGGCGTGGCGATCTACGAGCTGGTCGGCCCGGAACCCACAACGTATCGCGACGTGATTGCCAGAGCGGCGGCGCTGATGGGCCACGCCGTGTCGGTCCGATCGATGCCGGTGTGGCTGGCCAAGCTGGGAACCGCTCTCAGCGCATGGAAACGACACGGTGGCATGACACCCACCGTGATCGACGTGATCACGTCGAACGAAGCCGTGCACGAGAACGCGGATGTCGCGCTCGGCGTGACCCTCACGCCGCTCTCGGCGACCCTCGAAAAGCTCCTGCCTCCGCAGGCCAAGGTGCCCCGCCCGTGACCGAATCCGTTGCGTCCTCGACGACAACCCCGACGAACCGCGGCTCGAGGGCGCTGGGCCGCCTGGTCTTTCTCGCCGTCGCGGCCGTGTGCTTCCTGTTCCTGTACTTCCGCCTGAACGGCGCCGCGGCCCGCGAGGGGCTTCCCCTCACCACCTACATGGCGCGGGTGTTCTCCGGCGTCCGGTGGCTGCCCTGGCTGCTCCTGATGATCGTGTACTCGTGCTTCTACTTCATCATCGACACGCTCGTCTTGACGCGGACGTTGAGCTGGTTCATCAAGCCGATCCGCTACCGCGACATCGTTCCCATCCGCGCCAGTGCCTACATCATCTCGCTCTTCAGCGAGCAGATTGGCAAGGGCGCGATGGCGTACTACCTCAATCGGCGGCACGACGTGCCCGGCTGGGAAGTCGGGTCCGTGATGCTCTTCATGATGTTCGGTGAAGTGTTCTACCTGATCGTCTGGGCCACCATCGGGTTCGTCGTCAGCCGCGACTCGCTGCCGCCCGTGTTCGCGCTGATGCCCGTCATCTCGCTCGGTGCCGCGGTGGTGTTCACCCTGTGGATCCTCTACTTTCGCGGGACGATTCTTCCCGGCAACCAGCTTCGCGACAAGAAGATCTTCCACGCGTTCAGGGTGGCGACGCTGAAGCACTACGTCCTGTTCTTCCTGCTGCGCTCACCCGCCCTGCTGGCGGCAGTGCTCGTGTACACCATCGCGCTGAATCTGTTCGGGGTCGAGGCCTCACCGCTGCCGCTGCTGGGGTATCTGCCGATCATCTTCTTCGCGGCCACGGTGCCCACGCCCATGCGCGCGGCCGCCATCACGCTCTGGGTCGTCCTCTTTCCGCAGAACGAAGGGCAGATGGCCGCCTTCGGGTTCGTGCAGCACAACTTCTTCATCCTGTTCAACGCCCTGATCGGCGTCGTCTTCCTGCGCAGAGCCCAACGCGAGCTGTTCGAACGATGATGGCGAACGCGCTGACCGCCATCCGCCTGCTGCTGGTCCTGCCCATGGCCTTCGCGCTGGCCCGTCCTGATCTGCTGGCGCCGTGGCTCGTCGCGCTCCTGCTCTCGGTCGCGATTGCGAGCGACTATCTCGATGGGTCAGTCGCTCGACGCGCCGGCACGGCGTCGTCCAGGGGCATGTTGTTCGACCACACCACGGACTGCCTCTTCGTCACCGGCGGCCTGGCGGGCGCT
>Ga0209474_10000150_pt1 | contig 83428 bp, 70 predicted proteins | sample GraSoiAngelo_145_FD_185902 | JGI IMG/M metagenome (GOLD analysis project Ga0209474, IMG submission 185902) | Grasslands soil microbial communities from the Angelo Coastal Reserve, California, USA - 14_1009_05_20cm (SPAdes) (version 2) | ecosystem: Environmental > Terrestrial > Soil > Grasslands...
CGACAGAGCCAGAGCCGCCGCTTTGTCGCCAAGGCCCATATTGGTCAACGCGAGATCTCCAATGAGATTATAATTTTCCGGCTGCTCCTTGAGGAAAGATTCCAGTTCGCTGCGCGCTTGGCGCCAACTTTCCTGGGCGGCGCCATGATCGCCAGCGACATCTTGAGCCCAACCTAACCAAAACCGCAGTGCGCCATTGTGATAACCCAACGCTGGATCAGGCTTGGCTAGTATTTCCTTCAGCCGAGAAATGATTTGTGCAGGGCGACGCTCCAGGATCGCCTGGTAAGCTTGTGTCTCCAACGCACTGGTATGGTCGGCATTCGGACGCAGCGGAGCGAGTAGCGCAGCAGCACGCGGCAGATCACCCTCGGCTTGTAAGATAGCCGCCTTATGTGCGAGCGTATCCACATCGTCCGGTATGATGTTGAGAACCTGATCAAACTTTCGCAACGCTTCTGGGAAACGACGAAGTACGGAATACGAATATGCTTGGTTGGTAAGCAGCCGAACGTTGCGTGGGTCAAGCCGCTCGGCTTCGTTAAAATAGGACTCGCTCCGGCCCCATTCACCTTGCCTCCGCGTAACATAGGCTAGCACTTCAGGAATCCGACTGCTATTCGGCAGGAACTGACGTGCCTGCTCAAAGTAACGCAGTGCGGCGTCGTAATCCTTTAGACAAGCATAATTGTAATAGCCCTTGGCCAAGATGGCTTCGCCGAGATTGGGCTGAAGAGTAAAGGCGGTCTCGGCCGCCTGTCGCGCCTCTTCGCGGAGGGCGACCGTTGGTTGAAGACTCCCTACGAGGTAGCCGCGCGCATCTACGTTTGACAGCAGCGCCCAAGCAAGCGCGAACTTCGGATCGAACCGCACCGCTTCTCTAAGATATTTCTGTGCGGCAAGAGCGTTCGCTGGGTTGTTGCCGGTTTTGAGCGTATAAGCCAGACCACGCAGATAAGCATCATAAGCTTCAGGATTATCTGTTGGTTTGGCAGCGATGACTTGCTCTTCCTGCCCCGTAAGTTTTGCCTGCAATTGGTCGGCAACAGCTTTGGCGATGTCGCTCTCGACTGAAAAAATGTCAGTCAGTTTTCGGTCAAATGTGTCTGCCCAAATATGGGAATCAGTGGTTGCGTTGATCAGCTGCACGTTCACCCGCACAGCATCGCCGCTCTTCTGCACGCTGCCTTCCAGAATGTGGGCGACGCCAAGTTGCCTGGCGACCTCGCTCAGGTTTTCAGGGGCGCTTTTGTAATGCTGCGTGGACGTCCGCGAGATCACCTTTAGATCGGCGATCTTCGCTAAGCGTGTCAGAATCTCGTCCTGGATGCCGTCGGCAAAGTAGGCGTTGGCTTTTTCTTCGCTCCGGTTTTCGAAGGGTAAGATGGCGATCGATTTTTCCGGGATTGCCGGTGTCTCTGGTTTTGGTTTCGCCTGCCGCTTAAACGCTCCGAGGTACAAGCCAGCAAGTGCGAGAACGGAGAGTACAGTGATGCCACCGATGATTAGCGTTTTTCTGTTTAATCTTTTGCTAGGGGTCACTCTTGTTCTTGCCGGGGCTGGGGCAAGCTGCAGGCGCTGCGCAACCTCTGCAGCTGATTGCGGACGGTGCGGCGGATCTTTTGCCAGACATGCTGCGACCGTCTCTTCCCAAACTTGTGGCACGGACGCGGGCTCGATGTCCAATTCCTTGCGCCGCTCCGCGAGCGAAGGAGCAACTCGCTCGCAAATCTGCCAGTCGATGTTCCCCGAATAGAAGGGCGGTTTGCTCGTAAGCAATTCATAGATGCTCGCGCCTAACGAATAGATGTCATCCAAATGCGTACAGTGTTCGCCATTTAGCTGTTGCGGGCTCATATAAGTGAGCGTGCCGCCCCGGCCTTGCTCCATCGTTAAACGGCTTACCGAATCAGTCAGACTGCGCGCTATACCAAAGTCCGTTACCTTTAGGTCGTCGCGTTGATTGACCATCAGGTTTGCGGGCTTCAAGTCACAATGGATAACGTTCGCGCGAGTGTGCGCATAAGCGAGTGCATCGCACAGCTGACTTATCCAGGTAGCAATCTCATCCGGCTCGAAGACCCTCTGCTCTTTCTCGGCTCGCAAGTTCGATAGCGTTTCTCCATCGATGTACTCCATCGAAATGCAGGCGGAGCGTTCGTCATGCACAAAATCATGAATCCGGACGACGTGCGGATGCGTCAGTTCGAGGCAGCGCTTCGTCTCTCGTTTGAGTTGATCGAACACTGCATGATCTCGAATCATCAAATCGGGAAGAAATTTCAGCGCGACGTCGCGCTCCAGCTCTTCATCGTGCGCCAGCCAGACAATTCCCATTCCGCCTCGCCCGAGGACCTTGACCAGCGTGTAACGGCCAAAGACTTTTTGTCCGCCGACAGACTCACGCGATGTTGCAGCTATGACATCGCCTGCGCGTTCGTTACTCATTTTGAGTAAGTATACATCATTAAGGTAGGAAGGAAGTTAAAAGCCAACAGACGGCTACTCCTACAACGCCTGTTCAGGTTCATCCCAAGACGCACGGGTGCCTTGTGATTTGAGAGACTTTGCGTCTATGATCAGTTCCCATTAATATTTCCGATGAACGCGCCCCCAGAGGAAAGTGCCTGGTTGGAGGCGACCGATGGCACACGCCATCCGATCCGTGGCAGTTGTTCGCTCGGACGGACCGCCGCTAATACGATCGTGGTCGAATCGCCGAAAGTGTCGCGCCGGCACGCGCTTATTCATCTGCAAAATATCGGCGAGCTTTGGCTGATCGATTTCGGCAGCAGCAACGGAACTTTTTTGAACAAGCAGCGGATTCATCACCCGATTCGATTGAGCGACGGCGATCAAATCACAATCGGAGATCAGGATTTCAAGCTCCGGGAGCCGCTCGCTATTTCAGAGGAGTACAAAACGGACGTGCAACGAACACTGCGGGAAATCGAGAATACTCCGTGCTGGCTTCTCGTCGCGGACATTCGCGGTTTTAGGCCACTCAGCCGCCAGATGCAGACCGAGGACTTGGATGTTCTTCTCGGAGCGTGGATTTTCAAATGCAAGGAGATCATCGAGAACCAGCACGGGATAATTAACAAATATCTCGGCGATGGTTTTCTTGCCTATTGGCCGGATGCCGCTACGAGCCCGGAGGAAATCGTAGTGGTAATCTCCGCGCTCAAAGAATTACAAAGAAAAAAATGGCCGGAGTTTCGGTTCGTTGTTCATTTCGGGGCGGTCGCGATTGGTGGGGTCGCGTCGATGGGTGAAGAAAGCTTGATGGGAGGCGAAGTAAATTTGATCTTCCGCCTGGAAAAACTCGCTAGTTCGCTGGGCGAGCAGTGCGCGCTGAGCGAAGCAGCGCATAGAAAGCTCCGAGAACTAGTTCCCGCGCATTCACTTGGCGAATTCGAACTGAAAGGATTTGAGGCAAAGTGTGCCTTTTTTGCTCTTTAGCTTTGGCTGGACCAGAGGGCGCACTATCAACCGATTTGAACCTTTTATAACCAGAGCGCCGCCAAGCCATCCTTGCCCATCAGCGGCCAAATCTCTCTAAAGGTACTCTCTCGCGGTCGAGTTCTGCGGCCTGAGCAGAACCTTTGAACCCTCGTAGTACACAAGGAAGTCTGCATCCGCCGGCGGTTCAGCCATTCCCGGTATGTTGTTCATGCCGCCCGGCCAGGCTTTACATTCTCATAGGTGCCCGATCGTGCTCGGATTTTGTCCCAGTCTTGGAGTATAAATTCGCGTCTCAATTATCGGGCGACCTGGATCACTAATTCTGATCTCACTAAAGCGGTTCGGCCTTGGTGTAGTCGCCGATTGCTTGATAAAGGAGCCCCAGATAGTTGAGGCTTGTTCCGGTATCTGGGTGTTCGGGCCGCAGCACCTTCTCGTCGATTTTGAGCGTTCGGTGGAAAAACGGCTCGGCCTTGGCGTCGTCGCCCATTGCTTGATAGAGCACGCCCAGCCACTTCAGACTACCCGCGGTGTTTAGGTGTTCCCGGGCCGAGCACTTTCTCGCGGAGCTCCAAAAGCTTCAACGCTTTAGAAACGGCCTCGGAAAACTTGCCTACCCTAGAGGGGTTGGCCGATTTGCTGATTGAGCCGAAACCTCTGCGACGGGTGGGGATAGAAACTTTCGTCCATTAAACACCCGATCCATCGGCCGTGACGAATCATGCTCGATGGTCATTGGAATTTAACATTGTGTTCCACGCACCAATCCTTCGCAGGTGTTACTGAGGCAGCGGCAGCTTGTTTGTAATAGGTCTCTGCTTTGTCTCGGCGTTTAAATATTTTTGTGATTTCTGCACCGTGCTTCTCGATTGCGCGAGCATAGTAATACATGCAGATGGGATCCTTATTGTCGACGCCTTGTAGATAGAGTTTTACTGCTTGTTTCCAATCCTCGGGAACGCCTCGTCCAACTTCATATAGAACACCAAGGTGGCCGTAAGCCACCCAGTCTCCCGCGGCGATGGCTTGTTCAAAGTACGTTTTCGCCTTTTGATCTCTCTCCTCCTGGCGCAAATTAGCAAAGGAACCCAAACCGTCATAATAGCACTGACCGACTAAGGTTAGTGCATGAGCGACCCCGGCGTTTGCCAACGGTAGCAGAATGCGAATGCCTGTGTCTTCATCTTTAGCCGTTCCGGCACCCCGCAAGTAACAATCGCCAACAATCGTTCCGGCCGCAGTGTTTCCGGCCTCATAAGCTAGTTTAAACCATTTGAAGCCCCTTTCTTTGTCCGGATGCTGACCGCATTCGCCCCGAAAGTAAATCCAAGCAAGCTTGATCATCGCATCAGGGTTGTGCTTTATTTCCGCCGCGTAATAATACCAATTGAACGCTTCGGGTGAGTTCTTAATTCTCAGCTGGCCAGCCAAAATCAAAATTGCCGGCATGATATCGAGGTGTGCCGCAAACTTGATATTTTCTTTATATGCGCGGAACTCCTCGTTACTTAGCGCCGGTCCTTTAGTTCGGAGTCCTTCCATGACAACTTGAAGTGCCTCTTTATGTTCTGTGGAAGCCGGTTCTCCTGAAGTCGTCAAACGCTGAAATAGCGAAAGAGAAGCGCGATGATATTTGAGCCAATCTTGAGCTGTCTCATACCCTTTGACCTCGTTTATTAGTGCTTTAACTGAATCAGGCGTCGGTGTCGGTCTAGGTTTAGTCTGATCAAGCTGCAAAAATATGTCCGTAGCCGTGCTTCGATCGACTATCAGGTCCTGTTCTTTCGGGTTATATCCATCCAGCGAAGCGGTAATCTTATGCTTTCCAAACTTAACGTTGATAAATGTGTTTGGCGGTTCCTGGGGCAGCGCTCCATCCAGGCGAATGAGCGCACCGGGTGGATTGCTGCGAACGGATAACTTCCCGATTTCCTCAGGCGGACGCGGCTTGGGTTGCAAGACTATCTTCGGAGGGTTTGCACCATCAAAGCGCAGATCTTGTTCCATCGCTAAATATCCATCCATACTAACGGTAAGCCGATGGGTTCCAAATGTGACGTTCCTGAAAGTGTGCGGTGCACTAGTTGGCAGGCCTTTGTCAAGAGTAACTGCGGCTCCAGGGGGCTCAGTTTCAATTGTGAGATCTCCAAGCCTTGGACCTTTCACAACCGAAGAGGATGGCTTCTTCAAAATGAAAGGTATCGAACAAAGCAGCAAGGTGGCGGCGCAAACCAACCAGACCCACAAGGGAATCCTTTTCCGTCGACTAATGGAATTATCCCCACCGATCGGTGCTTCTGCTTCCCAACTTGGAGCAACGCTGCCATCACTGATCTCAGCAATCTTTTCCGGAGGACTTGGAGGCCCAGCGATCGTTGCGCCCGGCTCCTGTTCTATTAGTTTTTCACTTCCTTCCGCTTTCGGTTTTGCAAGTGGTGGGGGAGTTTCCCCAGCGCTTTTCCCCATCTCTTTCTCTGAAGTCTCGATAAGTGTTTTGAGTGCAATCGTGAGTTGGCCGAGATGCTTTTCCAGTGGCCCCGTGGTCGCGTCAAACCAGTGCGGAGCGCTGAGGTAATACCGGAGATCGTCGTTAAGAGTCACCTCCTCGATTCGGAAATTGACGATGGGCAAACGCACATGGGCAGCCAGCTCCAGTTCGCGCAGGATCTGTTCGGAACGATTCGAATCCGATGAGAAAATCAGCACCATGGCTTTGCTCATGCGGATCGCGCGTGTGATCTGACCCGCAAACGAGAGACCGGGCTGCACGTCGCGCGGAGCGACCCAACACTGGATCGCCGCATTTTCCAGAGCGGCGCAGACGGCATCGGCGACTGATTTGTTTTTCGTCGAATAGGAGATGAAAACGTCGTGCGCCATGCTATCCCCAATGGGTCATTTTTATCTTTTTCTCGTCTGACTGGCAAGTATATGCCGGAAAAGGAAGGCGCCGGCGCAGTCAGATGGACGCTTGTGTCGGGAGATGCCGCAGCCGCGCCAGATAAGGTCTGCGCGGTTTGCCGATCGATGATTAACCGGGCTTGCTGCTCGCCGATCGTTTGCGGCCGATTTTTCGGATCCTTCCAGGCATGCCGCAATTGTTTCCTTCCACCGCGATGGGACTGCGTTCTCGCTAGCTAAATGCTGCGCAAAAGAATCTAGGTATATCTTCGTGACTGCGAGGTTGCCTCTACCACTCTTGAATTTCAGGACTGGCAGATATCTAATCCAATTGGATGGTTCGAGTGGTTTTCTTGGCAGTCTGCAATTGATCGGTTTTCCCACGATCACAATCCCGATAGCGATGGAAATGGTTGAGATCGTGATCGGCACTGCGTTCGCGGTGTCCTCCGTGACTGCTCCGTGTTCAATCAGTGTGCATCCGTGCCCAAACTCGATTGCATTGGCCAAGCCACATCACTGGCAACGGAGTTTGAGGGGCATCCGCTACAGATAGCATTTGGATGCCGCGCAGCCCTAGGTTCAGTTTGGTGCGGATAGTTTTATTCGTCGGCGCCACGAACCAGCGCCCTAAGAAAATCGAATTAATGCTGAGTTACACTAGCGGGGACCGAGGGTTGGCCGTTATAACGAGAAGGCAGCCCCCACTGATAAAGTCTGATCTGTGCGCGAATGGCATCAGCTAATACCGTATTGCCCTGATCGGTAGGCAGCTGCAAAGCGCGCTTGGCGGTTTCTACCGCGTTGGGGAATCGTCCGATTTCGGCATAGACGGGCAGCCAAGGTAGCGTTAATGCTCGCGTTCTCGTTCCCCGTGAGATGGTCCGCGCGTTCTGCCAACTCGATTGCCTTGGTGCCGTTACGCAGCCGTGTCTCCGGAAATGTCGCCAGCACCAAGGCCATGTTATTCTGGGCTTCCACATTCAAAGGATTGATTTCCATTGGCTTTTCGAAATGAGCAAGGGCCTCGTTCAGCCGTCCAAGTTGGAGAAAAGCTGTGCCTAGGTTTGCTCGTGGCGAATAGGATTCAGCGGGCAAGAGGCTGGCATCGAGTGCGCTAGTCGCGAGGCTAAAAATTATTATTGACGACCCCGGCTCCGCGGTGTTTGGATGGTTGGAAATGGCTGGCGTTGAATCTAGTTTGCGCTCCTCAGCCCGACCCAGACCGCGCGGCGAATGTAGACACTCCGCCGTCCCGCGCTTTGCCTGCTCTCCCAAAGCTACTTCCTTTCGTCCAGCCGATAACCCTCCGTTACTTCCCTATCCTTTCCGCGACCTCAACCATCCATGACCGTTTCAGCCTATGACAACGAAGCATATTAAAATGACCAACCGAACCGCCATGCACCTTCCGTACATTCTTGCCTGCGCCATCGCCGCCTTTCTGGGACTCAGTGGGCTGGCGGTGGGACAGGGCCCGTTCGAAGACTTTGGCATAACTTTTTGCGATAATCCGAATGCTGCTGCAGTCGGGGCTGCTCTTGATAGTGCGAGGGGCGATCCGCGCATGGACGTGCCACGCGATGCCAAGGGACGGACTCTGTTTGAGCTCCTCGATTTCAAATTAGTGGGGAACCAGCCTGAGCTCTGCGACCTCTTGGATGAGCGGATTCCGGCCGAAGAGTTCACCGCGGTTTTCACTCTCGGTTTCTCCCAGGCAAATATTCAAACTGACAATCTGTCTCGGCGTATGCTGGCTATTCGGACTGGCAGCGGCTCCAGCGCGACGGGTTTTACGATCAACTCCGGCGTTAGTGAATTCAGTATGGGCCTTGCTGGACCGACGGGGCCAGAAGGCAAGAGCGGCCCGTCTGTGATTCAACCCACACCCCAGAATCGCTGGGGCTTCTTCGTGACGGGGATTGGTGAGTTTACCAAAGTCGATGACACCAGCGTAGCGCATGGGTATTATCTCCCCACCGGGGGTGTAATTTTCGGCGCCGATTATCGCGTGTCACCGAACTTTGCGATCGGCCTGACTGGTGGGTATGCGCATACGAGTGGAGATCTCTTATATACCACGCTCGACGTTGATGGCGGAACAGTCGGCGCCTACGCGACCGCGTTCGCTGGCGGGTTCTACATCAACGCGGCCGCGACCGGGGTTTTTAACGATTATGAGTCTCACCGGGATGCTCTTCTCGGTGATGCCCAGGGTGACACCAACGGCCGCGATTTCAACGGTCTCGTTGCGGCAGGTTATGAGTGGAAAAGTGGTGGTCTTACCATAGGGCCCACCGTGAGCTACCAATACACCTACGTTGAATTTGATGGTTTCACTGAGCATGGATCTCTCTTGCCTCTAACCTTCAATGACCAGAATGCCGAATCCAGTCGGACAGCCCTGGGTGCAAAGATTTCGTATGATTGGCACGTGGGCCATATTCTGGTGAGGCCGGAGTTTCGGGCCGCGTGGCAGCATGAATTCGACGATACCGCGAACTCGATTGTCGCCAGTTTTGCAAACGGCGCCGGCAACAGCTTCACAGTTGATGGTCCAGAGATCGGCCGTGACAGTTTGCTAATCGGAGCAGGTGCTGCTGTCATATTTAACGATCGCGTTTCCGTGTACGCTTACTATGATGGCGAGCTCGCTCGCACCAACTATTCCTCCAACAACGTCTCCGCCGGTGTGCGAGTGACCTTTTAAGATCGAGACTGCCTGACGATTTTTGCGGATCGACTCGCTCATTTCCATCGCGCGTGGGCGAAGGATCGATAGTTTAAGGCTTCCATGGTCGTGGACAGCGCTTATGAACTCCAAGGCCGTGACTAGACTCGCGGCTGGTTTGCTTTGCCTATCCCAGATCGGGATGGTGCATGCAGCAGACAAGAGCAGGGCTTCGGAACTCCGATCGATTAGTATCAGGGTGCAAGCCGGAGGCTTTGGAGTAGCAAGCGCTGCCGACATCACAGCCGTATTGCAATCTGCAGCCGGAGAACTTTCCAGGTATTGGCCAAGAACTCAGCTCCCGAGTATCGATGTGTATCACCGAGCGGATCATCCACAAACCGATTCAATACGCGCGGCTGGAAACCGGATCGCGATCGGACTGACGGCCCGGGACAATCACTGGGCGCAATATAGTTTTCAATTTGCGCACGAGTTCTGCCATGCACTGGCTAACTACAGCAATAGCTCTCGACCGTTAGTGCGCTATCCCCGCCATGCCAACCTTTGGCTGGAAGAGAGTCTATGTGAAACAGCTTCGTTGTTTGCTTTGCGAGCAATGGGTCGCTCGTGGCAGACTGACCCTCCGCATTCGGCCTGGCGGGAGTACGCTGTGTGGCTCAACTCTTATGCGAAGGAGCGCCTTGCAATGGCCAAGAATCGCCTTCCGCCGGGAACGCAGTTTTCAATTTGGTTCCGCGAGAACCAGTCCCTCTTGCGTCACAGCCCTACCGAGCGTTCCCGAAATACGATCATTGCGACTCAACTTCTGCCGATTTTTGAAGCAGAACCACGCGGCTGGGAAGCGTTGGCATTTCTCAACAGCGCGTCCAGTGATCCGCAGAGCTCGTTGGCGCAGCATCTTGCCCGATGGCGTTCGCGATGCCCGCAGGAGCTGCGATCATTCGTGACCAAAATTGCGGAAGTGTTTCTGTGAAGTCGTAGTGGCTAAAACTTGAGGAAAGCGTTTGTCACCCGCCGCATCAATAATCAGCAAAGCCCAGGTCTTCTGTGAAAAAGCGGATTTAATTTAGGTATGTTTTTGGAGTTTGAAATGACGACTCTGGTAAATTAGCTTGCTAAACAGATTGAGCATTAAGGTTCGTTACTCAGTTCCGGCAGGCGTAGGCAAGATTGCCGTAATCCTGGCCTCGATCGCGTGCAGCGCGTCGGAAGCGGCTGCGCCCGACAATGTTTTTCATAGACGCCCAGACCGCGTGCTCACTCTTTGGGAGCATTCCTCGAAGGCCACGCTCACTTTTGCATGGGGCGAACTCACGACGAGCCGAATAATAGAGACCCAAACCATGTTCATCCGGCACACAGCCACTGAGCTTCAGCGGCGAATCGCTGAGAAAAATGCGAAGGCCTACTTTGCCCATCTTGGCTCGGAGAAAAAATCGGCGCTTAAGAAAAAGAACATTCACTATCTTGCTGTTCCAACTGTGCGGAGCAAGGAAACCTCGCCCAAAGCTAAGGAAGTGATCATGATATGGGATATACCGAGAGAGTCCCTGGCCGGCCAAAATGTTTACGAACTCGACAGCGCGCCACCCGTCGGTAAGCTCGCGACCTACGACAATCTCGTGGCGGAATATGTCGGCAAGCCCCCCGCAGGTCTATAGCGACGATTCATGCCAACCTTTCACCAGGCTTGATTGCCGATAGCTAGGGTGTTGCTGGGAGCCAGTGGCTACGCTTTTCGTGGCCGATAATTGGCGGGTTCGGGACGCGACTCACCCGCCCGCTCGCGTCTTCTCAGTCACGTTGCCAGCCATCGATGCGCAAACCGCTCGCTATTGAGCTTTGTTTGGTTCCTTCCCATTATTGGATTCACTCAGGTCTTTCACCACTTGCGGAGTCCGCGGTCAGGCGTTCGATCGGCACGCCCAGCCATTGCGCAGCTTCTTTCCGTTCTTGAAACACGCGAACTTTAATTGAAGAACCCTCAGTCACTGAGGCGAGCAATCGGGCGTAATGAACAAGAGTAGAATCGGTAGCGAGAATCGCTGACTTCACCGGCGCGCGACCCGCGTGGGAGAGGCGCCGATGCAAAGAAACATCACTGACGTATCTGAAGTTGAGCTCAACTTCATGGACTTCCAACGTATCGGAGAATCGATTGAAAGGCTCCTGCGTTGCGGCTTCGAGATCTTCGATAACACTGGTGATCTTGTTAATCGCCGCCTGATCGATCAAACCGCGCGGTCGATAAATGAGCAGACGAATATCGTGGTGAAACTGAATATCAGGAGGAAGCTTCATTGGGTTTCTTTCATTCGCGGGTGGCTCTTTCAAGTTCCAAAAACGCAGTCACCTTTTCGTCCGCGTGCACAACGAAGATCGTTCGCCCTTTGGAATCCACGGCCGAGACCCAGCCCAAACTCCAACCGGCTTTGCTGAGCTTATCTGCAATGGTCTCCCAGTCCCTAATTGGCACGAGGCCGAGAATGCCAGAGAGCGCGAATACTTGCTAGTCGAAAAGTCTTTCTCGCGAACCGATAGACTGTTAAGACGTGGCCCGGTGAAGCGCGCGTTTTTCGCTTTAGTCGCGTCCTTTGTCATTGCCGGGGCACTCGCTGAATCGCCCGAACCGACCAAGCTTCGCATCACAACCTGGAATCTGGAATGGTTTCCAAACGGTTCCGCCCATGATGTGACGCCGGAAGTACAAGCGCAACGGATCGCGGCAGCGGCAGATGTTCTCAGGCCGATTAATCCTGACATCATTTTGTTGCAGGAGGTGCGGGATTACGAAGCATGTGCTCGCCTTGGTGAGGCCATCGCGCCAGGGACTTATCACGTCGCAATTTGCTCGGCGTTCAAGGAACCGTTCCAGAGAGGACTCGGTAAACAGCAGGTGGCGATTCTATCCAAATATCAAGCGCAAGCCGCGTGGGCAGAACCGTGGAAATCAATGAATGGCGTTGATCCGCCGAGAGGCTTCGCGTTTGCCTGGTTTAAGATTGGCAATGATGACCTTGGCGTCTATTCGGTACATTTAAAGCAATCTGATTACTCACGGCCATAGACAGGCTGAGGCAGCTAAGAACACTCAAAAACGCGAAGTCGCTATTGCACAGCTCCTGACGCACGTCCACGACGTGGTCAGCACGACGATGCCAACCATAAAACGCATTATGATCGGGGGCGACTTCAACACAAATCACGATCAGATGATGTTCGCGGCGAAAAGAACACTCGATTCTCTCGCTGAAGCTGGATACCACAACGGTTTTGAAGAATTACCTTTATCGGAACGAGTAACGCACCCTGGGACTCACGGTTTTCCAGACGCCACGTTTGATTTCTTATTCGCGAAGGGTGTGATGGCGTCGCAGCCCACCATCATTCCGACAGCGGCATCGGATCATTGGCCCGTGACGCGCAATTTCCGTTTGCATTAAAGCGTGCGTCATCAGCGATGTTTGTCGCGAAGAAACAGTGCAACAAGCTGCGGGGGCCAGGATTCCCGGGGACCTAACCTGGCGCGGTGTACATGAATCAACACGGCGCTCCAATAACCGCCTCTCCGCACCCGTGAGTGCCCGCAGTTTGCTGCCAAAGACATTTCAACCTGGACTCCTCTATTTTGTCACGCAAAAAATGCACGCTCACGGAGTCCGCCCCCGCAAAGACAGACGCGGTGTCGAATCTGATTTCCGATGCGCTATTGTGCGCTGGTTCCGTACTCCATCGCATCGCTCCTCGTAGGTAATGATGTAGATTTTCAGTTGTCCTCTAAATTTGTTCGCTCAATAGATGGATACAAATCGCCCTTTCCAATTCCACAAAGGCCGTCAGCACTTTATCGGCGTGCACAACGAACCGCTGTCCATCGTCGCGATGCGCGTCGAGTATGCTGCTTCAATCGGGCGAGTTAGTTTAGTTATTCCATGCATTTTCTAATGGTTGATCCATGTCGGAAATCTTTGCGAGCTTCGTGAAAGGTCGATCCAGTAGTTTCGCCTTGCCCGGTATTGACTAGGGGGATAGCGTTCCTACTCGCTTGTGAAGGCCGCACGCGTTATCACCAATACGGTTTGCTACCTGGCGTTGATGCTCACATCGGCGAAGGCCGGGGAAGGGTGGCAATCGATGGATTTGTCGAAGGATCCAACTTCGCTCTCGACGATCCTTGCTCTTCTCAGAAATCACGAACGTTTTGCTCAGTGGATAAACGGCAAGCCGCTAAGCAAGTTTACCTACGTGAGCTTGCGGAAAGATCGAAACGACCCCTCAAAGACGGTCTATATTCTGCTCGAGTGCGACGAGAGCAAGAAACCAATTAGGTTTCTGCGTGTCGATGAGATCGCTAGGCTAAGCATCACGGACCCCGGAGTGCCTGAGACAGCTAAACTTATTTTCGAGTACCCGGCTGCCGCTGTCAAAGCGACGAGTCTTGACCATCCAAGCGTTCAGCGAGCCGTTGAGCAAACGTTTCAACTGTTTGGGTCTTCGCAAAGTACCCTTTATCTTGTAAATGATCATTATGTCGAACGGCCCAAGGAAGGCGAGACAGCCAGCTCGACGCTAACTAGGTTGTCTGATCTAGGACTTCTAGTGCTTCGTTTGGTCTCGAAGGCTGCGGACAAGGTAAATAATGCATTCAATGCCGTTAGTAAGGGCAAAAGCTTTGCCTGGGATTCAACTTCCATAAAGCGCATCAGGTTTGAGCTGTCTCCTGATGGGAGCGCCATTCGCAAGCTCGAGATAGCCGGCTTGTTTAAGACCGACGACATTAAGTTACAAAGTCCGGACGCCGCAAATCTCTCCAAGCTAGAGATAAAGGATGATCGCACAACAGAAGTTACACTGGCGGAAATGCCAGCTCAGGGAGCTCGCGAAATTGGCAAGAAAAAGGAACAATCTTCGACCGCTCTCAACTGGGACACAAAAGACTAACGGACTGCGATTCATGAAGAGGCTGTTCATATTCACCTTTAGCCTGCTGCTCTTCGAGATTGGTTATGCCCTAGATGTTCCTGATTTCATGATGGTTCCTAAATCGACCTGGGTCGCAGCGTTTCCAGAATTGAACAAGGCGGACATCCAAACCGAAATAGCCACGGCTCCGCAGGATGCCAACCTCGGTCTTCGTCTCGTTCACCTGAAGAAGTCGTATCAAGCGACAAGGCGCGCGTCCGAGGCCCTTGGAGAAAATCGTGTCATTGAATCAGGCGACATTCTTTTAAGTTTGAGACCAGCTTGGGCCAATACGCTCGCGTACGCCCATGTGCAGTTGGGAATATCACATGCCGCCTTGGGTTTTGTCGTAGAGATGGACGGCAAGAAATACGTGCACTCTCTTGAGTCGCCGATGAGTTATAGCAGCTTTCTGGATTCACCACACCAATACGGCGATTTAGAGGCTTTTCATATCCTCCGACCGACGCTTCCAGAATCGGAGAAATCGAATTTGAAAAGCTGGGCCAAGCTAGCAATGTCCCATCCCGATCGTTTTGCTTTCTTCTCGGACTATAGCAAACCGATGTATAAACGTGGCCTTCCAGGGGTAGATCGTCCAATCGATCAAATTCGCCTTTTGGCAAAAGTTATAAAGAATGGCGGCCCAACTTTTAATTGTTACTGCTCAGAATTTGTCTGGTCGTTTCTGGGATTGCGCAAGTGTTCTCCGGATGAGTTTCCAAATGGTAACTTGGAAATGTTTTTCGATCCTTTGAAAGGGTTCTATCAAGACGACCCTAAGGCAGGCCTTACGCAAGGGCCAGATGCTGCACTAAGAAAGAGCGGCGACTCAAACAGGACTCAGATCCTCACTTCGCAGGTGTTTGTTGATTTTCTGGACAGCCCTTCGGACCTTCAAGGCCGAATGTCTTCGGGACACCAGGCAGTTGCGCGGGCTAATAAACCAAAGATGGAGTTGCTGAAACGTTATTACGCATCGGGCGAGCCTGCAGATATGGTCCCGGAGATTAATCAAGGTATCATCGAGAACTTTTCTCCAACGGCGTTCATGATTCGATCGGATGCCGGTTTAAATGGGCTCCGGTATGTGGGAACAGTAGTCTTCGACAAATAAGCAAATTTCTGCAAATTCGTGCCGGGGGATCAAAGTAACCTTTAGGGAAGACCCAAGCGTCTAGTCGAAGATTGTTTCGGAGGCTGCGCATTGTCGCAGCGTCGGTCGGGCAACCTTCATCGTAGCACCGGCTCGATTTCGTCGAGCGTTAACGAAGGAACAAAAGCCGGGTTTTCGTACGACTCCCTTAATGTGGAAGGCTCGATCGCCGCGATTTTGTTTGTACCAATGTTAGATCCGTGCCGGCAATCAAGGCACTTTCCCACGGCATCCCGAGAATCCGAGCGCCATCCGCCATTAGGCGCGATGCTAAGTTGAGGAAATTCCCTCGAAACATTATTTCCGTTAATTACGCCTTCGCGTCCTTTTCTTCGGCGTACGTCGAACCGGTGTTTTTTTGGCGGACCGTTTCTTTCTTACTGGCCTGGCTACTGTCTCCTGATCGCCGGCGACTGCATTAGTAGACCAGGTTCCCGCAGGCTCCTCGAAGAACATGAGCCGTCTATTAAACTTAAGAGTTCCGGGTTGGAAATACTTCTGGGACCACCCATCGGTCTCGTCGAGGAATATTGAGATAACCTCATCGCTGCTCTCAGAACCGGCTAGTTCATTAGCAATGTTCCGGAAATAAAAATGTCGGAAAATACGATCGAACTCGGTCATGTAAATGTCGGCGACGCGGGTGTTGCCTCGGACAAGCAACATGTTCTCGTCGTTTTGAAGCAACGAATTGGAAGAGAAGTTAGCGGAGCCCGAACACACCAGCGGATCATCCGACAACGGATCGATTAACAGGAACTTCGTATGCACAAAGAACACGAACCCATCGTTCTTCGGCCGAAAGTGCTCTTCTTGGAAGAACCACCTATCAAGCTCGAAATCCTCGATGCGTTTACGACTCGTGACTCTTCCGTTTCTGATTTGATAGATCTCTCCTAGCGGGACGCCATAGGACAGGATCACGCGATTGAAGTCGGCGGTGAGGTTTTTTTTCTGTGCTTGTGGTACCGGCTTTTCCATCAGGATGAAGCGCATTTGATTACGCCTCGCAGCAATCGGTTCGACCAAATCCTTGCCGATGCCAAAGGCAGCCGTGAACCAAACGGAGTTCGCGGCGTTAAGCATTCGCCGACCATACCAGCCAAGCATCTCGGACGTAGCGCGCGGTGAAAACACCCTCGCAGCCGAGTTTACGTTTATCGCTTCGGCTGGATTCGGTGTGAGCTCTGCGAGCTCGTTTCGAGCGGTCTCGAGATCGGGATCAGTTTTCAACAATTCCCAGAGAGCGAAATACTGTTGGGCGGTTTCGGCGTCGGCTATGCGGTGTCCGACATTGGTCTGCCCGAGAAAACCCGAAGCCGTGAAGTTGGTCGAACCCGTCCAGACTTCTACTGGATCTGTGGCTCCCTTCAGCCGTACGATAAACTTGTTGTGTGGGATCTTCGTGTTCGAACGCTGGAAAGTAATCGTTTGGTCGTTGACCGGAATCCCAGCATCGTTCATGGCATTCTCGTTAGGTCCGTTTTGACCGTTCGATCCCTTGGTGTCGTGGTAAACAATCTGCACATCGATCCCCCTATCGATTAGCGCCTGCAGTGCAGTCAGGATTGGCGGGTAGGTAAACTCATAGGCAGCGACGCGGAGCCCGTCGCCTGGTTGCGTCTCATTGATGTAGGCGAGACAAGCTTCGAGCAAGCCGCGAGACAACCAGGCGACTGTCGGATCTGTCGGGTTATTTATGTTCTGCGGTGGTTTGTTGCCGAACTCCTCTGAAAACTTTTGACTCGCGATCGCGCCGCGGTTGAACCAGACCCCGTGGGTCTGGCCAGGTTCCCATTCTTGTTCGGTGGTCACTTCAAGCCGGATCTCATCAGTCGGATTCGTTGTCAGCGCCGCCGGATCGCCGAACCTAGGCAAAATGCGGAATCGGTAAGTCGTCCCTGGCGATGCTGAATAGTCACCCCAAAGAAAGCTTTGCACCGGAAACCTGTCCGTATAAAACGCCTGCGGTTTGCTCGGGTCATTTGGGTCCCGGGCGTTCTTGGGGTCCGGCATGATTGACCTGAATACTTTCTGCGAGCGGAGGAATTTCGGCCCCATGCTCCCAGGACCGACGATTTCGCGCTCAAAAGAGAAACCCTTAAGACCCTCGCGGAGCGCATTCGGGCAGTTGAGTGCGATCAGTATCACATGAGTTCCACCTATAGCTTTAGCCTGAAAACCCCGTTGGGTGGTCACTAATTCACTGCGCATGGATTGCTCCCTTCGTTTTGGGAAAAGATTTTAACTCGTTTGACGCGCGGCATCCGGGATCACGATCTAACCAGATAAGATAAGCCACGGCGGGGTGTCGTGGCAAACACGCTGAAGTTGCATCCCAAGGGGCCGTTGACTTCATCGACTACTCAGACCCCTCCGGGCTGCGATGGACACAAGCGAGGATCACCGCACCTGCGGAGACCTGACCAGTGTTTGAGACACAAACATACAGCTGCCCTTCAGAGGTGCCCGCGAGCAACGACCAGGTCAGCTCCCAGTAGGGCTCGGCGTGCTCTTCATGGAGATTCTTATATTCAATGCACGACAAGAAGCGATGAGAGAGGTCAACGTGCTGCGAGGCCAGGTACTGACGAGCGATGCGAATTACCTGGGTGATATCAGAGGACGGAACATTCACTGTCTTCGCGGAAGCAAGTGAGCACAGAACCGTTATAGAAAGAGCGATACAGAACGAGATGGACTTCATAGGTATAACCAGAATTAGACCGTATCTTGCAATCTATTTCTGGCTTCATAAAGGCAGTATGTCGGAAAACACTACAAGTTGGCAAGCCACGTTTCAGCCGACGCCGATACGATCAAAGCTTCGAGAACTTCGACAGCAAAAACCCGTATCAAAACTTAATGAGCGAACAGAATTTGCCGCTGCCCGGCGCGCGCAACTGCAACCGTGGATCAAAAGCATGATTGGCGGCGACATTGTCAAGATCGTCAGCATGGACGTATATCCTAGCGGTGACAGTTGCTCAAAGCTGGTCGGAACCAACATTGTAAAAATCTCAGAAGCGAACTACATCGGCAAGCCGGACTTGTGCATGAAAATTGTTGTTGAGGCGCTGCTCTCGCTCCCTGCAGGATTTTATACGATTGTTTACCATACAGAACCGCGGCCCTGCGTGATGGATTTCTGCGTTGGTGGTGAGGGGTTCGGATTACGAGTGAGACCGCTCGACAGAGAAGCGATCGATAGCATAAAGCAGCCTGCCTGGCTGCGCATCGAGATTGAATGAACGAACCACGAGTTTCCTAATGGAAATCAGCTCAGTGGGCGTTTCCCAAGAGCTTGGTTACCTGTTCGCGCAGTCCTTTCGCTTAAATGTTTTAGGGATGTCTGCTTCAGGGCCAAATTTTCTTCAGGATCGCCGCGAGGCGGTAGCCGGCGCGAGCAATTTCGGTTCGGACTTGGGCGGCAGCCCATTTGTCGTAGGCGGCAAGATTACTAGCCTGTGCGCTCCAGCCGGGCGGATTAACACGAAAGGTAAGCTTGTTGAACGCCTCCGTGGCGATAGGCAGGACTTCGTTGGCCCATTTGACAGCCCAGCCACTGATGAAGGAACTCGTTTCCCATCCCGGCGGAGGATTCCTGATAATTGTCCGCGCGAAAGCGCGAGGCGTTTGCACGTTGGCAGCAGCCATGGCGTTTTGCACTGCCGTCGTATCCCAGTAAACATGCAGATTGGTACCGTGGAATTCGATTAGGTTTCCGCCGCCGTCGGCTTGCGCGCCTGTGGTCGAACTCGGATTTACCAACTGTGCGTTCGTTCCAAAGTACGCTGTCCCCACGTGTAACGGCTGGTGAATGTCCCCGACATAATGGACGAGCAAACGAAGCGCTGTTTTTTGCGTGATACCAGTGGGGTTGTTAGTCGCGTTGTTGTGGCCTTCGATGATGGCGATGCAATTGCGGAGCATGTGGACGACATCGATCGGCTTTGCGCCGACTGAGCCGGCACGATAGTGGGTTTCCTGAATCGGAATGTCGGTATAGTGATAAGCGTGGTGGTCGTGAGGCCCGTTGCTTCCTTGCACGTGGGAGTTAGCGGATACAAAAGCTACCATATCGTGGTCGTGCGGATTGAAATTGTATTTGCAATCGTCGGCCCACGTCGAAGCATGTTCGAGCGTTTCATTCCCGATAAGCGCTCGGACGTGTGCCACAGTGTTGGGCGAGTTGGCAATGAGCTTGTCGGCAATGGCGCCGACGGTTTGGTGCCCTTCGGGACCGTAACCAAAGGCCGTGGAAACCAGCACAGTGGCGACGAAGGTAAGGAGAACAGCGCGGACGACCCAGCCACGGTTGTTTGGGTTAGTTTTCATAGTGGAGGTGTGCAGTCTGACTGAACATAACGAGATAGACAAGATTGCGTCTTGGGCCGAGCGACGAAAACTCAAAAGCGACTCAGATTTTCACGTCGTTTTCTACGGCCTGGAAAATTTGACCGAAACAATGCTATATTCTGCGTTACGCCATACGAATGCGAAGTGGACGAATCTCCTAGCGCTCGCGATAATACGCAACGCCGTGAAAACATCGATCAGGTGTCGCCTTGCGCTCATTTGAGGCGTAGCGAAAGATGTAACATTCCGCGGCTTCTGCTGGAAAATCAAAATAGAATCATCTGATCTTAAATCGCTTTCGCGAGCGGTAACATCTGACACGAAATCAGCTCTTTGGGATCAGGTGATTCGAAGTCACTCGCTTTTAACCGGGTTCTCTAGCAGTTACAAATCATGTTACCGAATAGGCTGCTCCCTGGAAAAAGCCATCAGCATGCCGAAAATCGGCGGACGCAGCGGGCACAGAGATGTTGATCAACCAATTAGTGCGAGGAAATCTTATGGAGGGCTGCCTTCGCTTTTTCCAGATTCGCACGCGCAAGACTATTTTGATAAGGAGCCGCTTCAGGCGTGAATATGCTTAAAGCGTTTTCGAGGGAATCCACTGACCGTTGTAAATACTGCACACCTTGTTCTCCACTCGTCCGTTCGCCCAGAACGCTGAGCACGCTGCCTAGATTACCTTGCATCGCGGCCCAGTCCTGCGGCGATTGCTCACGTGTGTAAACTTCCAAGGCCGCGCGATAAGCGGCGACCGACTGCTCTAGATATTGCGCACCTTGTTCTCCGGTGACCCGTCGGCCAAGAACGCTAAACAGGTTGCCTAGATTACCTTGCGTCGCGGCCCAGCCCTGCGGCAATTGCTCGCGCGTTCGCACTTCCAAAGCCGCGCGATAAGCGGCCAGCGACTGCTCTAAATAGTGCGCGCCTTGTTCTCCGCTCCCCCGTTCGCCAAGAACCGCGAGCACCATGCCGAGATTGTTCTCGGTCGTAGCCCACTGCTGCGGCAATTGCTCGCGCGTTCGCACTTCCAAAGCCGCGCGATAAGCGGCCAGCGACTGCTCTAAATAGTGCGCGCCTTGTTCTCCACTCGCCCGTTCGCCAAGATCTCTGAGTACCATGCCCAGATTGCTCTGCATCGCGGCCCACCGCTGCGGCAATTGCTCGCGCGTTCGCACTTCCAAAGCCGCGCGATAAGCGGCCAGTGACTGCTGTATGCACTCCGCACTTTGTTCTCCGCTCGCACGTTCGCCAAGAACTGTGAGCACAATGCCAAGATTATTCTGAGTCGCGGCCCAGTCCCGGGGCAACTGCTCGCGCGTTCGCACTTCCAAGGCTGCGCGATAAGCGACCACCGACTGCTGTAAATACTGCGCGCATTGTTCTCCGCTCCTCCGTTCGCCAAGATCTCTGAGCACCCAGCCCAGATTATTTTGTGTCGCGGCCCAGTCCTGCGGGGCGGTTTGTCGCGATGCAAAAGAAAGGGTCCCGCGACAAAGCTCTAATGCCTCCTGTAACTTCGCATTTCCCGCAGCAGGATCGATGACTTCTCCGCGGGTAATCAAAAACCAGGTAAAGTCATTGCGGGCCTTGGGCCAGGAGCCGCTTTTTTCCAGCACTTGGCGGTACTTGGCTTCGGCATCATCGAAGCGAAACTTGGTTTCCAGCAGCGAGGCGGCAAGCAGCTCCTCCTGCAGCAAGTTTCTGAGACCGGCCTCTTCCTGATCCCGCCGGTTAGCCTGCATTTCGATTTGCGATTTGCGCTGATTGCCGCGCGCCTGCAGATATGCCAGTGCTTCATCAGCCCCCTTTGCTGCGAGCAGATCTGTTGCTTTACGATAACTCTCGGTCGCCTCACCTGCGTCAAATGTTTGCTGGATGCGATCCAGGAAGCGGTCCAAGTCCGAAAGCTGTTGGTCGCGCCACTCTTCGATTTCGATTGTCTTGCGCCAGTCGTCACCGGCTTCCACGATCTTCTTTTGCGCCTCTGCCTTGATATCGGCGACCAACTGTTCCCTGGCGCGGCCACGATCATAGCCGACTTCTTTCTTAACCACATCAGGCAAGCGCCAGATGCCGGCACCGATTCCGCCGAGCAAAAGCAACAGGACAACCAAGGACACTACCACGCGTCGCTGGTTCCGGCCGATTTCGCTTTTGAGCTTCTCCAGCTCGAATTGAAGTTCCCGGACTTTGCGGCCTAGTTCCTCTCGATCTTTCACCTCCGTTCGGAGGATCTCGCCCTTGGCAATCTCAGCACGGTAGGCCCGCTGCAGGGCTTGAAGCTCTTCGCTCTCTGCCGTGGCCTGGTCGTAAGGGAAGTCCTCAGGGCAGACAAAGAGATACAGCTTTTTCTCAAGCTTGCGCGCGATGTCGGCTTCCATTTGCGTATAGGAGCGACGCGCTGCCCCTTCGGACAACGTCGAAGGATCTGGCTCGGCGCCATAACGGATGCCGACGACATGGATGACCGCTTCGCAGCCGGCGACTTTCTCCTCGATCATCTCGCGAACGCTGCGGTAATCCGGAGGAAAATTCGTCTGCTCGATCGGCATGCAGTCCATCGTCAAGAGCGCTTCTTCTACGAGTTCTCGCACCGTGCCCAGGTCCTTGGACGTGGCGGAAATGAACACACGGTCGTGCCTTCCGACGGAACCGCTCTAGGTCGGCGCATGGTGTAGAACGAGAGACTGCGAAGATTCTATTCCTTTGGTATCAAATCGGGAAGCTTTTTCGACCTTTCAGTGTGCTTCGCGTTGCGGTGACTCTTCAGTCGTGCTAGCTCATGCTCGCACAACTCGGGACCGAGATCGTCAAACGTTGGCGGCAAGAACATGATCGAATTTTCTTCGCCTGGCTCCTCGGAAAACGCTTGTATAATTCCCGCGTCCACGGTCGCGGCGCGGACGATCCTAATTCGTGAGGCTCCTGAGTGGTGTCATCTGAGTCCAGCGTGCGGGGGCTCTCGGGAAGCCGAGATAGAACCATCTGATCTTAAATCAGTTAATTCCGAAGATTTGATTTCGTGCCAGATGTTGTGATTGATCGTCCGTTGTGACCCGACTGCCCTTCGCCGTACCAATATTTCTTCACAAATCGGTGGGACTGATTCCGACTGAAAGATGGATACGTGCTGTCGCGGGCGTGGAATTGTCCCATCCAGGTGTGCGCGCTTACCACATCGTCGGCTGCTTGAAAAGTAACAGAAATGTCCCTTTTGTCGGGCTTCAAAATATTATATTGTTCCGATTACTTACTCTGGTCGACCCTGTTGCACAGTGTCATCTTTGAGCGCTGTGACTCAGCGGAGTTCAGGGTGATCCCACAAGAGGCACCATGGCAACGATCGTGCAACGGGACGATGTATACGTCCTCAACTACTGCACAAAGTCATTGGCTCGCTACAACACCGACGCACGACATAATTACGGTCAATACTCACCGGACGATAGACGCGCCGGCATCGCCGAAGCGTGGCGCTTCCCCGTCATCGATTCGTACTACGACGGGCGGAGCTATGAAGACAGCTATGCTTTCAACACAGCGACGTTCGTGCTCGTGAATGCCGACGCCACACACGACGTCGCAGTGATCGGCACGTTTTCCGATCTGGTCACCCCAATTCCGATGCCGCGCGTGGGGGACAGCGTATATTGCGCCGTCAGCGTTGCGGTACCAAAAGGTCAGGTGCACAGGTATCGTTTCGTCGTTGATGGCAAGACGACCATGGACCCCGTGAACCCGCAGCGCGTCACGACTCCGGAAGGTACAGAGTGGTCGCGGTTCTTCACACAGTACTGCACCGACATCATCAGCTTCGAGCGCTGGGAACTGACGCTCCTGCTGCGGCTGACTGATCATATCCTCCCGTTCCGCACTATTGAGAGTCAGCGCTTTCTGAACATCTACTTGAAAAACATCGAGCGGCAGAGCAAGGACTCGCAGTACGCGCGCGCGTACCGGCTCGATCAGCCGATTGGAGTGGTGAATTTCATCGACAAGATCCTCGCGCGAGAGGAGTCGCACCGCCTGACCGACTACAAGATCTGCCTCGAGCTGATCGATCGCGTGCTGCGGCAGCGCGATCCATACGAGGAACCGGCGCAGATGCCGGTCTCTATGTACGAAGACCTCTACAACCAAATGGCGCAGGATAGCGGCGTGCAAGGCTGGGATTATTCACGCTACGGTAGCCCACGCTACTTTCTGCAGCTACTGCGCAGGCACACATACACCGGGGCATTCTCGCATCCCAAGTATGGTGGCAACGCCGGTGCTGCCGGTTGGGCCTATCTCGCGCACAACCTCACTGATCCGCTGACCGGTGCGCTGCCGGCCGACGACGCCCAGACGACCGCGTTTGACTGGAGTCGTGCGTTCGAAAGGCCGCTCGGCCGCAGTCCCGAATACCACGGGTAATTTGACGTCACCATGCCGAATCAACCTGACCGCTTCGACGTGATTATTATCGGCAGCGGGGCGGGCGGCGCGCCGATCGCGCACACGCTCGTCAACGCTGGCAAGTCGGTGCTCGTTATCGAGAAGGGGCCGTTGTATCGCCCGCAGGCCGATGATCCATTCGGGCTGAGTGATTACAAACGTGACGAGCTTATTTCAGACGGACCCGAAAAGCGATTGACCATTCCAGGCCTCGCCAATACTGGCGCCTCGTTCTATACGAGCCACGTCGAGCCCGATCTAAACGACGAGCCGCACATCTACCGCAAGGAAGGCAGTGGCGACTTTGCGACAATCGAGGGCTATACGTGTCAGTGCGTCGGCGGCGGGACACAGCACTACGGCGGCGTATCGTTGCGTTTCAGCGCGCTCGATTTTCGTCTTAGGTCCTTTAACGAAGGACGCACCGACCTGCGGAACGACCCCAATGGCGACGTCAAGCGCGAAGTGCGCGACTGGCCGATTACCTATGACGATCTCGAGCCCTACTACTCGAAAGCGGAGAGGCTCATCGGAATCAACGGCACCCGCGAGAACCAAGTCAAGCGCGCGAGCGAAGAGAACTATCAGAAGCCGCTCGATCCCAATCCGATCAGCGATTACGCGCGCGTCGGAATGCTCGCGCTTGGCATGAAGCCATACCGGACGCCGCAGGCTGTAATCACGCAGAACCACGAGCCGAGTGGACGCAAAGTTGGACCGCTAGGAGATCCGGCGTGGGAAGGCGGCCCTAAAACGGCGTACGTGAACCGCTACGGGGACGCGCTTGATTTCAAATCAAACACTTGGGTCGCGCTACTGCGCCCAATCTCGAAGAAGCCGAACCTTGCGCTTTGGCCCAACTGTCATGTGACGCATCTCGAATGTCAGGGGTCGAAGATCACCAAAGTGAACCTGCTCGACCCGAGTGGCCGCGAGCGAAGCTTCAGCAGCAAGGTGGTGGTAGTTGCGTGTTCGGCGATTGAATCGGTGCGGTTGTTGATGCTATCGGCTGAGACGAGCCCCGAATTTAACAGCCGGATCAACCACAACGACCTGCTCGGGAAATATTTCCTGACGCACTGCTTCGGTGGCGCTTCGGCGGTGATGCCCGGCCGCTTCGACAAATCGCTTACCGTGGACAGTGACTGGGCCACCGACTTCTGCGGAAGCGAGGACTTCATTCGCAGCAACGGGCTCTGGGCCGGTGCAACGATTTATAATAACACCTCGGATCAGGCACTTCCTATCGCGCTCGGCCGAACGCACGGCGCTGCCGACCTCGACACCCTGTGGCACGGGTTCGACAACGACACGTCGATCGTCGGCGAGCGCTTCCGCACGTTCCTCGACTTGGAGTTTAATCGGAGACTGTCGGTGAGCTTTATGGCAAACCAAGTCCCCCAAAAGGCAAACCGTATCGAACTGCACCCGAGCGTGCGGGACAAGTGGGGCAGGCGGGTCGCGTACATCATCAAGACATGGCACTCGCACGACCAGTATCTGATGGACACACTTGCGAGAAGATGCCGCGACGTCCTCGCGTACGGGGGCGACAACGGCGGCGGACATTATCCCGTTGAAGGTTTTGGCGGCGTGTATCTCAGCGAGAACGCGCTCGCACGCATTGCGAATCACATTCTCGGCGGGGCGCGATTCGGCACGATCGAAGCCGATTCGGTGCTCGACAAAAACTGCCGCGCGTGGCGCTTCGACAATCTGTATATCGGGGACGGCGCTTTCATGCCGACGTCAGGCAGCGGCAACCCGACGCTTACCATCCAGGCAAACGCGTTCCGCGTCGGCGATGCACTGCTGCAGAGCGGACTGCTATGATCGCAAGCTGAGAGGCCGTATATGGATCCCCGTTTCGATCAGATGTTCGACCGCGACCCGTCCAACTCGGTGTTCAAGGTTGTCTTTTATCCAGACCGCGTGTACCACGCGGCGTACTTCAACGCGACCCGCAGTAGCCGCTACCGTTACAACGTACTCGAGGTGCGCAACGCGTTCGATATCACTGTGCTTAAGGCGGAGGTGTATATGGATGGCGTGTTCCTTGGAAATGTCCTCCGCGTCGAATATCGCGCGAGCCGGCTGACCGAGGTCGCTCGCGAAAGGAACCGGTTCCTACGTAGTCGCGTGATCATGCAGATCCGCCTGCTCACATCGGATCCGATCGCGCCGCCTGCGGGTCCGTCAGCGACGCTGTCCCTTCATTACGACAAGTGGATCAACTCGTATCAGACGGAAATCTGGGAAACTGTGACGCTGCCACCCCGCAAGCACCACGATTTCAAGGTGCTCGATCAGATCGGCCGTATGGGGCCGATCACGAGCGTCGCCGATTTCAAGGACCTGCTCCACGATATCAAAGGTATTCGTCGGCTTGAGTTGTCATTCCGCGAGAACAACATCGATCTGCCGTTCGGGTATACAATAGGTAACCCGGAGTGGGACAATAACTTCATCCGTAACCACCAGGTGCCAAACACGCAGGAGCCGAGCTCGAATCAGAACACGGTCGACGATTTCAACTACCTGATCGACTTTCAGCGCGGCCACTTTTTCGACAACATCGACAACACCGCGCCCGTGCGGTATCGCAACGGCATGATGGAGCCGAGTAACAAGGAGTCCCGGAACGACAACGTCATCGAGATGCGCTGGGTGTTGCAGCGGGAGTTCGCCAGCTCTGTCGTGTTTTTCCACAAGGTGACGATCCCGCCTGGCGCGATCGAAGGCACGCACCGTCACATTGGCACGGAGGAACTCTACTGCATCGTTGAGGGCGAAGGCATCGCCTATATGGGGGACGACGACGATCCGGCGCTGTCGCGGTATCCCTTAGTGACACGCGAGATTTACGGCCTTGGCCCCCACAGCTGTCGCGAGGTGCCGGTGAAGCCGGGCAGCGTGATTTACACCAAGAGCGGCGGCATTCATGGTATCCGCAACCCGAGCGCCGACAAGCCACTGCGCTTCGTCGCGTTCCTTTATCACACGGCCTGACGGATCCCGCCGATGGATATCGTTCATACCGACAGTGTGTTTCGCGTCGAGCCAGGTACGACACCCAACTACAACAAGGGCAGTTCGCTCGTTGCTCTCGTGAACATCTTAGAGTCCACCGAGCTTGCGTGCGATCGAGAGTGGTATCTGCGCGATCATCTGCAGTACCTCTTTCCGTACGAATATCTCGAGCTGTATGGACCGCAGGCGGGTGACGCGAACATCCTCGATCCAGCGCAGCAGGACAACAAGACGGACTTCCAAAAGCAAAACATCAAGTCGTTTCGAACCTCGTCCACTTATGTGATTCGCGGATGGATCACGACGGGTGAGTGGACGGGACCGTTCGTACGGCTGTCCTATCAGGCTGGTCCCGAATCCCCACTGGCGATCGCGAAAGGCGGTCTTCTGGGACAGTCAATCAAGGCATGGGTAAAGATCGGCAACCGGCCGGGCCGCATCTTTACCGCGCCGTACAACGGCACCTCTGCGCGGTACGATCTTGAGCTGTGGGGATATGACGGTCGCGATCTGCGGGGTGTTCTCGGTGGACGATCGCTCGACGCGCTGACACGTGGAGAGTTGCAAGCTGCACCGGATTTGCTTCGCGGCACGCCAAGCGCATTCAATCGGGAAGGCCTCAACGATCGTGACATGCGTCAGGTGGCGCCCGAGTCCACGATGCATCCGATCCTCCCGCTGCGTATCGAGGTGTCGTGGAGCGACGTCGACGAGCGTGTCTGGGACTCGAAAGGTGGTAGCAACTATCACTACGAGTTCAACATGATGCTGCGCGGGTGGGACAACTTCCTCGGTACTGGCATCAGTCCTAATCCGCATGGCGGCGTCGGGTTCCTGGAATATAGAAATCTCGTGTCGAACTACGGCCGTTATGCCGGGAGCGGTGAGCTTCAGCGTCAGCTCCAGCCGTGGAACTTCAATGCGTTCGGATCGAAGAACCACAACAATGCGACCGAACCGTTCATGGCTGTGGACTACATGGACCTGCACATCCTTAAGCCCGAATGCGGCATAGGGCTGCATCGGCATCGCGACAACCAGGAAGTCTTCCTGATGCTTGAGGGACGTGCATACATGGTGATCGGTGACTGGTGCAAGATGCCACAGCGCGAGCGGTCGTTCGAAGTCAGGTCGCTGCGCGCGGGCCACTTCGCGATGCTGAAGGGCGGCAATCTCCACGGACTGATGAATGCGACCGACGAGGACATCCAGCTATTCATGTTCGGCGGTTACGATTGAGTGCCCAGCGCCAAGGTGTCACGCGCGCAGAGGCGCAGCCGACGAACTCAGGTTGACCATGCCGACCAAACCCACCATCAATCCAAGCACAGTTCCCATGGGTGCCAACATCGTGCCGGACCGGTCCGGCGCCACCTTTCGTTGCTGGGCGCCGCGGGCAAACCAAGTAGCCATCCACGGCGACTTCAACGGATGGAGCGCAACGGATGATGGGAGGTTGCATCAGGATGGGGCATACTGGTCTGGTTTCGTCGCCGGAGCGAAAGAAGGGCAGGAATACAAGTTTCATGTCACAGGCGACGGGACCACAGGCTACAAGCGCGATCCCTATGCGCGCGAGCTCACGCGAAATCCGAGCTATCCGTTCTGTAATTGTGTGGTACGAGATCCGCGGTCTTGGACGTGGCATGACGGCGGATTCCGGCCTCCCGACTTCAACGACCTTATCATCTACCAGCTCCATGTGGGCGTGTTCAATGGCCCGAATCGTCCCAGCCGAGTGGCCAAATTCTTGGATGTGCTGGGCAAGATTGATTACCTCGCTGCCCTGGGTATCAATGCGGTGCTGCTGCTCCCGATTGTGGAGGTCGCGAGCGGACGAAGTCTGGGCTACGAGGGATTCGACATTTTTGCGCCAGAAATGGACTATGGCGTGGCGCCGGGGCCGGAGCTGCAAGGGTACTTGGGGTTTGTGAATGGGTTGCGCGCTCGGTTCGGCATGGCGGCAGTCGCCGAAGACGAGCTCGCTCCCCTTGGAAACCAGCTCAAAGCCGTCATAGAACTTTTCCACCTCCACGGCATGGCGGTGTTGCTCGACGTGGTGTACAACCACGCTGGCGGGCAGATGAAGGGACAGGACGAAAGCATCTGGTTCTTCGATCGCGTGGCCGGCACCTCCGATAACGACAGCCTGTATTTCACCGACCAGGATCACGCTGGACCAGTTTGGGCTATTTGGAAGAGCGAGGTGCGGCAATTCCTCATCAACAACGCCGTGTTCTTCTTGGAGGAATATCACGTTGATGGATTTCGTTACGATCAGGCGAGCGTGATCGTACAAAGCAGTGCAAACGATGGCTGGCGCTTCTGTCAAGATCTTACAAATACTACGCGGTATGTTAAGCCCAACGCCATCAACATCGCCGAGTACTGGAGCGTCGACCCGTATGTGGTCCGGTTTCCTGAGCACGGCGGTGCTGGATTCGATGCTTGCTGGCACGACGGCCTTCGGCGAAGCCTGAGGGATGCGGTCTCCGTCGCCTCGGCCGGCGGGGCCGCACATGTGAATTTGCAAGAGGTGGCACGCAACCTTTGGGCGCCGAATTTTCTCAACGCTTGGCGCGCCGTACAGTACGTGGAGAGTCACGACGAGGTGTATCGCGACCGCGGCCAGCGCATTCCACGGCTGTCGGACGGCCGCAACTCACGTTCGTGGTACGCGCGGAGTCGTTCACGTGTTGTGGCCGCCGTTCTCATGCTGGCGCCCGGTATTCCCATGATCTTCATGGGCCAGTCATTCCTCGAGGACAAACAGTGGGCGGATGACGCTGGGAGTCATCCGGACTTGCTGCTTTGGTGGGACGGACTTGACCTCGGGAAAGATGCAAATATGGGGCGCTTTCACCGGTTTATGGAAGAGCTGATTCGGCTGCGTCGTGCGGAGCCCGCATTGCGAAGCGAGACGCTCGGCGTGCTGCATGTGCATAATGATAACCGTATCCTCGCCTTCGAGCGCTGGCTTCCAGGAGAAGGGCGGGATGTGGTGGTCGTAGCCAGTTTGAACGACAATACTTTTGCAAATTACGAGCTGCCGTGGCCCGGTATTGGTAGATGGCGCGAAATTTTCAACAGCGACTCGTACGATGATTATCCGGCGAACGGCAACGGCGGAGGCATCGAATCTTACGGGGTGCCGCGCGATGGCCAGCCAGCGACAACCCGCGTTTTTATCCCGTCCAACTCCGTCCTCGTGTTCGCTCGCTAGTCAGGGCACAAGTTCATCCCGTGTATGAGATCCGATTCTCCTATCATTAGTATTTGTTCCGATGGTCGCGGCGCGCGAGCCGCCGATTATTAACGCGAGCATGTGTCATTGCGGGCCCTGCACCTTTGTGGCTAGACTGAAATCAATCGGGCCTTGTAGCCGCACCATGTAAATCTAGCGTGCGCTCATCTAACAAAATACGCATTATTCCCTGGGAACCGGACTGCCGCGCCTGTCGGATCAGAAAGTGAGACAGAAATTTTGATCCATAGCAAACGCGTACTAGTCAAGTTTCGACCTACGTGCGATTGCCGCTCCGTAGTCAAATTTCCCACGCTCGAAAAATTGGTAGCGAATTCAGTGCCACCGTGCCGCTTACCCCTGCGCTGCTCCGGCTCGATCCGATGTTCGATCCGCTCCGGAATGATCCGCGTTTCCAAAAACTCGCTGCGACTGCACCAAAAACGCCGGACAAATAAGGCGATATAAACAACACTAATCTCGTTGGCACCGCGGCGCCGCGAAAACGGTAACTCAACCAGGCTGGTCATCAAAAATCCGCTTAGACGACGCAAGTAGAAGTCGTTTTGCTGCTCCCAAAATAAGTTAGAGGCAGCTAGCGGATGGAATGGCATTTGGATGTGTTGTCAGGTCTCTCCGTTGCAGTCCGCCAATCCGTAGCGAAAGGTGTAACATTCCGCAGATTACTCTGGGAAAACGAACATAGAACCACCTGATCTTAAATCAGTTCCCAGAGATACACTGGAAGGTTTCTGAAGAAAACCTGCAAGCAATTTCTGGGTAGCGGAGTTACGGCGTGAATTGCCGTCGCATCTGTCGGCGGAAACGAAGGATCATTCTTTACCGCACATTGGCCTTTGCCGTGGGCGTCGTGGCATTCGCACGGCGAAACGATCGTGACAGGCCCCGGCGTCGTCGCGCTATACGGGCAAAAGCAACGGCGATCCTGAACGTCGCGTGAGTCATTTGCGACGGCTCAGTATCACTTTGTTATTGCCCTCTGGAGATCAAAAAGGGCAGAATTTTGCTCGCGTGGAGTATTGGGAAATAATCGCTGACAATCTCAGTAAAGCCGGCTTGAGTTGGGGCTGTGTCTCAACTGTGGATTCCAACGGACGAACGATCTTCCTCCCTGACACATATCGCGACGACGGGAAGCGTTTCGTTGTGCGAGCGGATGAACACCTCACGGCGTTTGTCGAACTCGAATCGACGATCCGGCTTGCCATGGATGTCTGTGCGGGAGCGCGAGTGAGATCAGCCGCAGTTTTTTAACATCAGTCACGAGATGGCATTAATTCCACCGATTTTTCTCGACGCGGTTGTCGCCGTGGGATTTGCGGGGCAGGATGGTAAAGCCCATTATCAAGCGACTGGTTTAATTTATGCTCAAAAACAGATCGATAAAAATGGAAAAGGGTATCGCGTTTTTATTGCTACGAATCGCCACGTATTTGAGGGAAAGACAAAGGGATTCGTGCGTTTCAATCAGGAGAGCGGTGAGTCTGCCCGGGAGTACGAACTGCCTCTTGTAGATGCGTCGGGCAAACCGCTTTGGCTCGCCCATCAAGATACCTGAAATCGACGTAGCAGTCATCAGCATCAACGGACAACAGTTGCGCAAAGACGGGATACGCTTCGCATGTTTCCTTAACGACGAAACTGTTATGCCCCGATCAAAGGCGATTGAGAAGGGAGTTAGTGAGGGCGATGGGATTTTCGTCCTTGGTTTCCCTTTTGGTCTTGTCGGCAAGGGCAAGAACTTTGTTATTGTTCGTCAAGGCGTCATCGCCACAATTCGAGACTGCTTAGAAGGGGATCAAAAAGATTTTCTGATTGATTGTTCAATATTCCCAGGGAACAGCGGTGGCCCTGTAGTTAGTCGCCCGGAAGTCGTGGCAATCGAGGGCACAAAGAACATCACGCGCGCCTATCTCATAGGAATCGTTGCCGCGTATGTGCCGTATCGTGACGTGGCAATCAACCCACAAACGGGGAATGCGCGCATCATCTTTGAAGAAAATTCGAGCCTCGCATCCGTATTTCCCGTGGATTATATCGAAGAACTTGTTGCGAAAGCATCTGCGCGTAAGGCCGAGCCCGCACCGGCCTAAGTTTGTTCCGATACATCCGGCTGAGATTCGCGTTTACGACGAAGTAGGGAACGTGATCGAAACGCACGAGCGTCGGTGATTACAGCGTCATGGCTTAATGGAGAGATCTTCGTGCGCCACAGAAATGTAACAGCAATTGTGTATGACCCGCAGCCTCTCTAGAATCATACTCTTTTCGAAACGTGCTTATGGCATCCGCCAGCGACGATTCAGCCGTAACGAGCGTTGCCATCGTTGGCACCTTTGCCAATCTGTATGCCCCGATCCCGCTGCGCCAAGTAGACGGGACTAAATATTGGGGCGTGACCGCAGTCGTGCCGAAGGGGGAAGGGCACACTTACAAATTTTTGATTGCGGGCGAATCACGACTTGACCCGGTAAATTCACAACAGGTTACAAAGCCTGACGGTACTCAGTGATCTCGCTTAATGCAGTTTTGCACGGAAATCATTTCATTCGAGAAGTCGGAGGTCGTGGTGCTCCAGCGCCTGACGGAACACATCTTGCCATTCCGAACAACAGAAGGCCGGGGTTTCTCGATTTATATTATAACTATCTCGACCGAAATGCGAAGGAGAGTACGCATCCGCATGCTTATCGGCTGGATCAACCGATCGGCGCCGTTAGTTTGAAAGCCACAGATCGCAAAACTATAAGATTTGTCTCGAGATAATGGACCGCCTGTTGCGTAGGCGAAACCCGTACACCAAGCCGAGCCAAATCGCGACGGAATTTTATATCGAGCTTTACGATCTTGGAACCAGGCGAGGAGCCAATCGTGGATGCTAATTATTTGGTTGGTCCGCGTTCAATCCTCGCTTTTTTGCCCGACGTCGGAACATTAAGAAGGTGCAGGCGCGAACCCATCGGTGACGCAAGCCAGCAAGTAGAAGATTTCAGTGCCGCGATTTAATCACGTCATAAACACCAGCAAAAACGACTTGCGGTACGGTTAATGATCGCCGGTTCAGTTTGCGCAATGATGGACCGATCAGTAAACCGCTGCCGAAGTTTACTCACATATTGAAAGGAGACGCCAAGGCGCTCGGCAACGTGTTGTAGTGGAAAAGGAAACACCTCTAGTTTTTGAGAGCATGCATACTGTGCGAAGTTCCTCAGGATTCTAAAGAGGTCGCGTTCGATCTCTGTTTCAAGAAGCGCAAAAGTTTCCCGCTCGACCTCTGAAAGCTCGGCTTGCCATTGATCGGTCATCCACTTCCAAAGGTCTTCAAATTCTTCCAAGTGCTCCGCAAGCGTAGCCTTCGGCTGGACGCGTGCGGCTTGGTACTGCATATCGGCATTCCTGCGGGCGACTCCATGGCTAACTTGCCGAAAAATCCGGTATACGAGTCCCCGGAGCTGTTCATGTCTAGTGCCCGGCTTCGTGATTGCAAAGTGCTTGAGCCAGTTCTGATATCCACCGCAGTAGAACGGTTGGGATCCGCTATCATTCAACTGAGCACCGTTTACCCGCTCCATTGAATGATACAGAAAAGAACTTTCTTCTTTCTTTCTTTCTTTCTGAAGAAGGGGCGCGATTGCTGTATAAAAAATTGCGCCGAGCTGATTTGTTTTCGGATTCCAAGTGCCGGGTCCTCTAATCGCATGCGGTCGTGAACCGGTTCGAGTTTCGTTCGGAAATATCTCGCATACTCCGGACCTGATTTCGGCTCCAAGACTGTCTGCCGTGCGCTTTAATAAAAGCACCCACTCTGCAATCGGATGAAATTGCGCGCTGAAAACGAACAAATGCCAACCTTCACTGCCAGATGTGGTGAGGATTAAATAAAGCTGCGGATATTTTTGCAACGCTTGAAGCGCCGTGATTGCCAGTGCTTTTGCCCGTTTAACATTGCCGTCGTGAGCGTCGAAATCCATCGCTCCCCAGCGACTCTCGCCTCTATGATTCCAAGGATAAAATCCGACCGCCACTTTGTATTTGGCGCGCCCAGTGATGGTGTCCCAAGCCCAGGTAATCCTTCCGTCCGCTTTCGCAGATCTCGCCTTTACAAATCGCGCGACGCCCTTTGAATCACGGTACACATGTAGGAATTCATCGGGAGGGTTGTCGTTGCGCATGAGGTTGCAGAGGCGCAGGAATTGCTCTCGCGTCCAGACGTGGTCAGCCGGCTGCCCTTCCCCGACCAGAATAGCACTCGGCGCGAAGCCACTTAGCTCATCGAAGATTGGAAGTGAGTTCACGTGAAAGTCCGGGTGCAGACGGCTCGAAATTGGTCAGCGGTTCGAAGCGCGTTTTTTTTGAGCGCAACAGGAATAGGGCAGGGAACTAATAGCAATAAAATTCCGTGCGAGCTTTTCGGTCGAGGTCTCTTGGCGAATACGACCAGCTGATCCCCCGCCCCCCCTCTCGGCTTACTCGGGTTACATTTTGCAGCGGGGAGAGTTGGATTCGGTAGCCAGAACGGTAACGAGGAGGCGGCTTTCCTTCGTTCGTTAGGCCAAAACAGGTGATTTGTCGTCAGTAACTGATCTATTTCTCCGTTATTTCGCCGCTGCGGAGGAGTAGGAAACCTTTGTTCTATCCACTTAAACCTCGTCTTAATCCTTCTTCGTTGCCAATTAAGTGCCAGATATGTTCGGAAACAAGACTGACGTTCATCTCGCGCAGGGTTTTCCAGGGCTCGAATCATCGCCCAATGTCGTTCTTGAGCCAGATTAGTTGGCGAATCTACGGCCGTGACTTTCAACGGCATTCGGATCGGTCCGAGCTCGGGCGTCGGCGACGGATCCGCGGCTCCGTATAGGAGATTTTTTTTGGCCGCCACAACCGATTTCACCGATGTAAATCGATCGGCATTTGCACGCCGAAAATCTCGTCTATTAGTTTTACGCGGAAATTCCCGGAGGCGTGCATTCGTATACTCGCGACATTTCTTTGCCTTTGTTAACTCTGCGATCATTTCCTTCAAAAAAAACGACTGGTCCTCCGATTTTCCATCTGCCAACCCACCGACTACTTCGTTTTGCGACATTTGCTTTCCGATCAAAAAAAATGGCGGCTTTTATTGCCTGTCGCTTTCATTGCCGAATAACCTCATCAATCGTGAATTTCCGCACTGCTTCGTCACATCGAGCTACGTCAAATCTCAAGCAGCGTGGCGAAAGCCGAATTACTGGAATAATGCGCTTCGCGATCCAGCGATCAACGGTACGAATACCGACACGATAACGCAGAGCGATGTCTCGCTTTCGGTAGAGGGCGGCTGACATAATTCCGTGTTATGCCTAAACTTGCGGCTCATGGCGTGCAACTGTAAGCCGCTGAAAGAAAGCATGTTAGCAAGTAATCGACGACGATTACTTGCTACGGCTCGCTAACACTACTCCGGGAGAATCACATTCCCGCCGGCATGTACAGCCTGCCACGCGTACCGTAACGTGTCTGCGATGACGCCATCCAATTTCTTGCGGCGCTGCGGGAACAGCATCTCAAACTCCTTGATGAAGTCGGTTTGTGTTAGCAGTCGATGTCGAACGAACTTTCTCCAAGCTTCGAGATCACGAATGCCGGATCCGCCAAAGGCTGGCAAAGAATCCAACCGATTTAGAGCTGCTTCGCCTTGAAGCACGGCGGGTCGAAGCCAACTCGGTAATGCAGCTTTCTCATTCTCCGGCCGGAGCAGGCTCCGGTCTCTCACGACATTTATGCCTGCATACAGACGCAATCGGGACCGTGCCGCTTTCAGGGTCCGGAATTCTTCGATCTTCCGTGCAACCCAAACGGCCATTACCCCGGTAGGCCGGTAATCGGTTCGGCGTTCGTATTCACGTTTAAACCACTGATTGGCTGGAGAATCGAATCCCGTTATTTTGAAACCGAGGCGTAGATCGCGCAATCGGTTGACAGAATGCTTGGAGCGTGACCCGAGTTCCGCTTTGATCTGCTTATAGTGTCGAGCTAGTGCGACACCAGACCAAGCCGCGATGTGTTCGCCGCGGTTGTACCTCTCCCAGGCGTCGCTTTCCGATAAATGACGTGACAGTGAGCCCAGCGACGCGTCCGGCAAAAGTGCATTCGTGTTTAACCAGGCAAGCACTCGGCGGAATACGACGACCAAAGCGTCGAACGCAAATCGACTTACCTTCAGATCGGGCTCGCGAGCGAACTTCTCCAGCTTATTAACGAGGCGGAATAGATCACTCCGCGCTTCAGCGGTGTCTTGCGCGGAGGATTTTCCTTCTGTTCGACTGCGTATCATCCTCTTCGAATTTTCTCGCGTAACTCGCCGTTTGTGCCTGAGTGACTTAGTTCGTTTTTTCACGTCGGTACACTGCCTGCTTCACGCATCCCCGCCAAAGGCACAATGTTCTTTGCTGTAATCTGCGGGAGGATCATCCAGTAGCGTGCAGCGACAGTCGGCTTCATCGGGTCACGGTAATGAGTCAGCAACATGTCCTGATCGCGGTGGCCGAGTAGCAACGCGGTTTGAGCTGGATTCCTGTGAAAAGCGTAATGCGCGCTGGCAAACGAATGACGCAACACGTCCTGCGGCCACTGTTCGATGCCGGCGGCCTTCATTGTAGCTCGTCGCATCTTCTGGAGGTTGGGTGGGGCAACAGAACCGGATCGGCTCGCGTAAGGTTGAAGCCATGCCAGAAGATTATCCGAAATCTCAGCGAACCTTTTCTTCCGCGTTTTCGCTGCGCTCGCATTGACGCGGATCGTGCGCTCATGAAAGTCAAGATCTTCCCACCGAAGTTTGTTAATCTCCTCCGGCCGCAAACCCGCGAAGGCGCCGATCGCCAAGACTGGAAGGTATTCTGGCGGTGCCACGGCGAGAAGTCTGCCGAGCTGTTCAACAGAGAAAGTCGGCACATGGTCGCGGACCACCGACGCTTTATCAACAAACTGAATCACGTTTGCGGCCGCGTAGCCCCGGCGGAAGGCAAACGTCCACATCGCGCTCAAAACGGCACGAAAATTATTTTGCGTTTGTGGTCCAACTTTAAGCGATTGAATCCAGTGATCGACATCGGAACTCGTAATCTCTGCAATAATGCGATCTCCCATTACGCTCCTAAATCGCGCCAGCCGCGTCTCAAGATCGCGGATGTAAATCTTGCTTTTGCCCTTCGCGCGACGGTTCGCGATGAATTGATCTGCCACTTCGTTGACACTCGCGCTGCGTCGTCTTAGCTCGATTCCGGCTACATGCTCGTTGATGGCGTCGTCGATACGAACCGAATAGGGTTCCAGCTTTTTGTGAGCGTGCGCGACCAAGCGCGCGGCGTCGAATAGCGTGTAAGGCGTCGATCTGAGCGCTTCCGAGGCGCGGAGCGCGTCCTCGGCGAGACCTCCATCGATATGCGCCGCTCTGTTTCCGAGATTTTCGCGTCGAATCTTCTCCGCCTCGATGAAAGTCTCTGCGGCTTCACGTGTTTCGAAATATTTCCGGAGCCGCTTCCCATCAACGTAGTATCCCGCAAGTTTGAATCTGTACTTTCCGTTCAAGCGTTCACGAACTATCTTTAGCGCGTGCGATCGCCGACGTTTTCTTCGTATGACACCAACTGGCAGTTCCATGCGCGCAGGGTCGCATATCTGGCACTTAAATGGCAACAAGAAAATTGCTGAATTTATAGATATTATCTAAATAGCTATCAATTAAGTATTTGTTCCCGTAGTTCAACGGATAGAACAAGGGTTTCCTAAACCTTAGATGTGGGTTCGATTCCCGCCGGGGACGCCAGATCTGGGTCATGCAAGCCTGTTCCCGCCTGGATTTTTTGGCTACACCTTTTGGGGCAATGCCAAAAGGGTGTTCGTTTTGTTGCTTGAGGAAGAACTGCGCACAGTGAAAGGCCTTTGAGATATCAGAGAGCTGGCTTTTCCATTTTAGTAGTCGGGGCGTTAGTGTTGCCTGGTTGCTCGGCTTTGATTTGCTGCGCGGCGTCCTCCATTATTTGTTCAGCGAAGTCCTTCTTGAACACAGCCTTGAACGTCCGTTGAAATTGGTCGGTTTTGCGAAATTCCCGGAGTAAAGGCCAGGTCTTGAAATTGAACTCACCTACTGTCTCGTAAACAGCAGGCGTGCGCATGAGTTTTTCAGCTTCGGTAAATCGGTCCTCGAGGACTGCAACTGCGAAGTGATACTTAGGATGGAAAGAAGTCCAATCAACTGAGTTAAGGCGTGATGTAAATTCTTTCCCGGCGAACTTAAGCGCAATACAGAGATTGATAAGGAAGTAGTACTCCCATCTCGCCTCTACTTCGCAAATCCTTCGGAATTTGAAGGGCATAGGAGAAGATTCTTTGCGCTAGATCCCATCGTTTTAATGTCAACAGTTCCACCGCCTTGTTATTTAGAAGTTTGTCCAATTCATCAAAGCTTCTCGGGAAGAGGCGTCGAATTGCAGCTTGGACCAAACGTACACTAATCTCGTACGAACAATCGATCGCCTGCGAGATGTAAGCATCATCAGCGTCTAAATAGACGCCTTCCTTTAAGTTCTCCGGGCTCTTAATTTTCCATCTGTTGCAGTTTTCGATGAACTGCTTTGATATTGCTCCTCCGGTGTGGACGAAAAGATTGCGCCGTTCAGTAATTTCCAGAAAGGTGAGCCACCCATGAAAATGATCCTGAATTCCCAGTTTTAGCTTGGTATCAATGAAGTTAATCTGCTCGTAATGAGAGTCACGCAGCAGAGCGTCGACTTCTTTGCTTATGATTTCCGTCTTTAGCTTTTCGAGAGAGTTGAGCTCCAGAAGCTCTTTGTAAGACATCTTTTTGTCGGGATTCTGCAGCCAGCCGGAGTTTTCCGCATATGCAGTTTTGAAAAGCACAATCTGAAATTCATCAAATTTTGAGATGATAGACGTTATGATCCCTTGACGGAACATTCGGTCGGCGTGGCGGACTTTGCCGATATGTTCGGCGAATTCTTGAATGTCGGTATGAAGTCACGCGGGACAGTCTTTCCGCGGGCGGTTTTTATTTTATCCATCAACTCGTTGATTCGGGCATCTCGGACCTTGTCTCGTTCCTTTAGAACGGGGAGGACTAATTCGTACATTTCCGCGACGCATTCGAGCTCGCGCAGAAATAAATCATGAGAGTGAACAAGAACGTCCCAAGGGTCAGCGGGGCGTCGCTTCGATGGCTTTTTCTTTCGCTTCTTAGATTTAGATACGGCCATTGACGTTCGTAGGGCTAGATGGCTCTGCGGTTTCAGTCAAGCTAGTACGACAGAAAAAACGCGAGGCTGCTCTGTTGCTGGATTGAGTCGAAGATTTGTGTCACCCGTTGTGTCACCCGGGTGGCTAAAAATGGGCAGATTCTTGATTACCCAGGATGATCGTAACAATTATTTAACACATTTGAACGCAGTAATTTGTTTACTGCTGATGACTCCCGCGAATTGCTGCCAAAACGCCGTTTTGGCCTTCGGAAACCTCCGTTCTATCCGTTGAACCACGGGAACAATTTCAGAGTCGGATGTTAGAGATCAAGTGTCAGATACCGATCTTAACGCACGAGGCCCGTCGAGTAAATCACAGCTGCACGATTCACAGCATCAGCGCGACCAGCTGGCTGCGGCTGTTGACTTCGAGCTTGCGGAAGATCGCGTGGAGGTGCTTTTTCACCATCGCCAAACTTAAGCAGGCGGCATCAGCGATCTCCTGATTACTTCGTCCTTCGCAGACAAGTCGCGCAATTTCTTGTTCGCGCCTGGTGAGTCGGACAAGATGCGGCAAATGGGGGGAGCTCGACGGGCCGATATGCGGAGCAGTTCGACGGCGCAAATCTCCGCATTCGATAAGAAAATGCGGCCGTGCCACGCCGGCTGAACCGAGCTGTTTCAGATGGAGCGTTGCTCGCAAATGAGGCAATCGCGGATGACGCACCTGTTCTTCTTTGAAGCCTGTTTGCGGCGCAATAGGGCGTTTCGCATCCGCCCATTGTTGTTTGAGCAGGCGGCACCGATCCAAAATCTCGGAAGGAATCGGCGAGGTCGCTTTCGTTCGTCTCGCGTCCTCGGGTCCTTTTTCCCACACTGTGCAGAACTCGCGCGCGGCTCGGTTTTGATAAATCGGCTTTAAGTTCCATCGCAAGAGGATCGTCGGCAATGGGAGCCGTCTCAGGAATGCTTCAAGGTCCTTCCGCACCGAGTGTTCGCGCTCGAGCGATCCGAGCCGGCAAAGGGCGGTTTGAAACTGCGGGTAAAGCTGCCGGAGCAATCTCATCTCCGCCCCTGACAGGTCGCCCTGCGTCGCGGTGCGCATGATTGCAACCGCACAAATGCGTCTCCGGTTTTTCCAAAAAAAGATGCACAGAACGTGCGGGCATCTTTGAGGCGCCATGTAACGGCGATAAAAGGCTGATTTGATCAAGCTGCTTTGATTCGGAAAGAGATCGCTAATCCGGACGAATCTGTGACGGGGTCGACAGGCAATATAATTCTCGAGTGGTGCTGCAGTGAAAAAACCGTCAGGCATGGGCAATGTCCATCTTGCGACCATGGGCAAAATTGGCTTGTGCTGAAGGGCGAGGCCAATCACGCGATTTGGCATTGCGGCACAGAGCAAACGCTGCGTGGCTTTCCAGAGCGCCTCGACGTTCATCGCGGCGTGCAGGCCAAGCAAAGGCTTTTCGAGTGCCGGCTCGATCATCGGTTCGCGTTTCATGCCGACCCTTGGCGTTCGCTTCATTACGGCTCCTCCTCACGCGATCCCTCGTTCGTTTGCGCGGAGGACCCACGGCTGCCCATTCCTGAAACGTCCAACAATCGGCGGAATAAAATGGCAACCTAAGTTACCTCGCGATTATCGAGCGGTGCGTGAAAGTGGAAGTTAAAACAGAAAAACAACAAGGCAAAACTAAAACAGAAAGGGAATAAGATATGAAACTCGAAATCAATGTGCCGGTGAGCGGACTAGACTTGGCAAACCTGCTCGAGGGTGAACAAGGTTTGTTCCTCTGCCAAAACAGAGGCCAAAACTACATCACCGTCGCGAAGGCCGGTCACTCGATCGCCTTCGGGCCAACGCCAATCGGCAAGGCCATCCAGGAGCAGCCCGTAACCACTGTCGGTCCGGAGCCCTGGTTCATCACGAAGATAAGCAATTCGACCGAACTGGCGGAATTCCGTGGCGCCCTGACCGGCAGAGAATACCGCTAAAGCGGGAAACCAAAATCAATGAACAAATGAAACTGGAGATTAATGTACCGGTGAGCGGATTGGACCTGGCAAACTTGCTTGAGGGCGAACAAGGGCTGTTTCTCTCTCAAAGCAGAGGCCAAAACTACATTACCGTCGCGAAGCCTGGCCAACCGATCGTCTTCGGGCCGATGCCAATCGGCCAACCGATCCTGGAACAGGTGCCAACTCCCGGACCGGAACCGTGGGTGGTTACGAAAATAAGCAACTCGACCGACTTGCGCGAATTCCGGGGAGCGAGCGGAGTGCCGCGCTAGGACAAACGAACGAAAGCGCGAAGAACAATCAAAAAGCCTCGGCGGGAAAGTCGCCGGGGCTTTTTGTTTTTTGTCAACTCCACGCACGCTTGGCGAAGACTTGTCCTGAAACGCTGAAGAATCAGGCGATGAAAAAGGCAACCTAAGTTACCTGGCGATCACCAAAGCTGTGCGCGAGACTGGGAAAGAGGAGGGAATTGAAGCAAATGAAACTCGAAATCAATATACCGATAAGCGGGTTGGACCTGGCAAACCTACTCGAAGGTGAACAAGGATTGTTCCTCTGCCAAAACAGGGGACAAAACTACATCACCGTCGCAAAGTCGGGTCACTCCATCGCTTTTGGCCCGACGCCGGTCGGGCGGGTCGTCCAGGAGCAGCCCACAACCACTCTCGGGCCGGAACCCTGGTTCGTCACGAAAATCAGCAACGCAACCGAGTTTGCTGAATTCCGTGGGACAACCGGAGTGGCGGGCGCGAGCAGAGAAATGCGCTAAAATCGGGAAACGCAAAAAGGTCGGAGAAGAACCAAAAGCCTCGGTGGGGAAACCCGCCGAGGCTTTGTTTTTTCTCCTCAGCGCGCTAGCACGTCCACAAAGTGTTAGGTCACGCCTGTTTCCAACCGTTGCCGTCCCCTTCTGACGCAAGCGCAGGTGCCATTTCCGGCGTAAGATCCACCTCTTCGGGCGCGCCTTCCCAGCCTACGTCCATGAGAGATTTTTCGCGATGCTCCTTGGCGATGAGCATGTAAAGCGACGGCACAATGAACAGCGTGAAGATCGTTCCGACAGTCATTCCGCCAACAAGCACAAGACCGATCGAATTTCGCGCCGCAGCGCCGGCGCCGGTTACCAGTGTGAGCGGAAAGTGACCCGCAACAGTTGCAACGCTCGTCATCATGATCGGACGCAAACGAATGCGCGCAGCTCGTGCGACCGCCGCTAGTTTTGTCAGGCCTTGCCGTTGCAATTCGTTCGCGAACTGGACAATCAGGATTCCGTTTTTCGACACGAGACCGACCAGCGTCACGAGACCGACTTGGGAGTAGATGTTGAACGATGTAGTCCAACGATCGGTAAAGAACTGCCCAAACGGCATTTTCAAAAACATGAAGAGACCCGCACCGAACATGGCGAGCGGGACTGATCCCAACAGAATAATGAACGGATCGCGGAAGCTGTTGAACTGCGCCGCCAGGACGAGAAAGATCAGCACCAGCGAAAGCAAAAAGACGCCTAAAAACTTGCTGCCTTCGGTCTGCAGCTGGCGCGACTCGCCCGTGTAATCGAGCACGTAACCTTTTGGCAGAATCTTGTTTGCCTCATCCTGTAGAAACTTCAGAGCAGCATCGAGCGAAACGGCCGGAACACCACTGATGGTGACCGCGTTTAGCTGTTGCATCCGATTGAGAGACCGCGCGACCGTTTTGTGGTTGATGGAAGCGACGGTGCTCAGCGGGATGAGCTGGTTATTCGGTCCGCTGACGTAAATATTTTTCAACTGCTCAGGATTTAATCGATCGACGCGTTTGATTTGCGGAATCACTTTGTAACTGCGCCCTTCGATGTTGAACCGGTTAACATAATTGCCGCCGATACTGGCCGAGATATCGGCGCCTACTTGCTGCATGTCGAGACCGAGCGCCGCGACTTTGTCGTGATCGAAAACAATCGCCGATTGGGGCTGGTCGATTTTCGTATCGATGTCGCCGAATTGGAAAATGTGCGCCTGCATCGCTTTTCCGAAAATTTGCTTCGCGAATTCGAGAATGCGTTCCTGGTCGGCGGTCGAGGTGATCACGAAGCTGACCGGAAAATTGTCCCCGCCGGGAAGCGCCGAAGGCATGATCGGAAACATTTGAATGCCAGGAATCGCGCCGAGTTTTGCCTGGACTTGCGGCAGGTAGGCCTTGGTTGGCGTTTTGCGAACACCCCACGGCTTCAAAACCATTCCTCCGAATCCGTTGTCCGGGAAGGTAAGTTGAAAGGTGAATCGTGTGTCCGGGATGTTCTGAAAGACTTTCCCGGCCGCATCGGCGTAACGGATCGTGTCGTCGATGGTCGCGTTTGCCGGAGCGGTGATGATTCCAAAGATCACTCCCTGATCCTCTTTCGGCGCCAATTCTTTTGTCCCGAATTTCGGAATGGCGACGAACATCAAGAGCGCGAGGAGTGAAACGCCCGCCCAAAAAATGTAGACGGCCGGCCGCGCATTCAGCGTGCGATCGAGATGACTTCCGTACCAATCCCGGAAGCGGTCGAACGTTCGATTAACGACCCCACTGAATCCCTTATCGGTGTGGCCGGCGCGCAAAAGATGTGCCGACATCATCGGCGAAAGAGTCAGTGCGACGACGCCGGAAATGAAAACCGCGCCAGCTAGGGTCAGCGCGAATTCGCGAAAAAGCGCCCCGGTCAAACCGCCTTGAAGAGCGATCGGCGCGTAAACGGCCGCCAGCGTGATAGTCATCGCAATGATTGGCGCAATCAACTCTCGCGCGCCGACGAGAGCGGCGTTCATGCGCGACATGCCATCGCGCAAATGTCGCTCGACGTTTTCGACAACGACGATCGCGTCATCGACCACCAACCCGACGGAAAGCACAATCGCCAGAAGCGTGAGCAAGTTCAGGCTGAACCCGAACACCTGCATGAGAAATAGCGCGCCGATCAGCGAAATTGGAATTGCAACGACCGGCACCACCACCGAGCGGATCGAGCCGAGGAACAAAAAGATTACGACCATCACGATGAGCAATGTGTCAATCAACGTCTTTACGACTTCGTGGATGGCGTCGTTGATGTAAGCCGTGGCGTCATAAGCGATTTCGGCTTTCATTCCGGCGGGCAGTTCCTTTTGGATTTGCTCCATCTCTAGGCGGACACGCTTGATCACGTCCACCGAGTTCGCGTTTGGCAGGACCCAAATACCCATGAAGACCGCCTTCTGTCCGGAGAACCGCACCTCGGTGTTGTAATCTTCAGCGCCCAGTTCGACGTCCGCGATGTCGCTCAATCTGACGAGATTCCCTTTCTCCTGGCGAATGACCAGTTTTTTGAAATCATCCACCGTGTGCAGGTCGGTGTTCGCGGTCAGATTGACCTGAAGCAGCGAGCCTTTCGTGTTGCCGACGGCCGAGAGAAAATTATTTCGCGCGAGCATGTTGCGCACTTGGGCCGGGCTGATGTTTAGCGCCGCCATTCGGTCCGGTTTCATCCAGATGCGCATCGCGAACGTGCGGCCACCCAAAATGTCCGCTTTCTGCACACCGCCGACTGCAGTGAGACGCGGCTGCACCAGTCGCACGAGATAATCGGTTATTTCGTTAGGCTGAAGAATGTCGGAAGTGAAACTGAGATAGGCCGAAGCGAATTGGGAATCGGCCGCCTCAATGCTAATGACTGGAATCTCCGCTTCCGGCGGCAGATCGCGACGGATCGCATCCACTTTCGAGCTGATGTCCGACAACGCTTTGTTCGCGTCGTAATTCAGTTTCAGCCGCGCCGTGATCAGTGATTCGCCCTGTTTGCTTTGGGACTGGATGTAATCAATGCCGTCCGCTGCGGCGATTGCGCGCTCGAGCGGCGTCGTGATAAATCCCCTGACGAGCTCCGCATCGGCGCCAACATAAACCGTGCTGACCGTGATCGACGCGATATCGCTGCGCGGGTACTGGCGTACGTTGATCGTCTTCATCGCCTGCAAACCGGCGATGAGGATCACAAAGCTAACCACCAGCGCCAGCACTGGGCGCTTAATAAAAAGGTCAGTGAACGATTTCATGTCGCTCTTCGATCGTTACGAATCGACTGGCTTCGGATTTACCTGCGGTTTCGGCGCCAGATCGTTGTTGATCGTCACCGTCATTCCATTTCGCAGTTTGAAAACTCCCGTGCTCACAATAGTTTCGCCGGCCTTCAATCCTTGCGTAATCGCGACAAGATCGCCGCGCGCTTCACCGACACGCACAAATTGCTGTCGAATTGCTTGCGATTCTTTCCCGGTCTTTTCGTCTTTCTTTTTCTCAATCACAAAAACCGAATCACCGAACGGCGCGTAGGAAATTGCGGATCCCGGAACAACAAGCGCCTTGTGTGTTTCGGGCAAGGTGACTTCCGCCTTCGCGAACATTCCCGGTCGCAGCGCGTGATCGGGATTCTCCAGCGTCGCCTGCAGCGTGATGTTGCGCGTGCTCGAATCGACCATCGAATTAATTGCCGTCAATTTTCCGTTGAACACCCGTCCGGGAAGAGCGTCCGTGGTCACCTGCACCTCCAAGCCCGGCGTTAATTGACCAAGATATTGTTGGGGCAAGGCGAAATCGGCGAAGAGTGAGTCGAGTGATGTGAGCGGTACCACTTGTTGGCCCGAGTTGATCATTTGCCCGACGTTCACCTGACGAATCCCGAGCTGGCCATCAAATGGCGCGATAATCGTTTTCTTCCGAATATTAGAGCGCATTTGATCGGCAACAGCATTGAGCCTGTTGAATTTCGATTCCGCAGCGTCGAGTTCAGCCTTTGAAAGCACCTTTTGCGACGCGAGGCCGCGAGTTCGTTCCAAGTCCTGCCGGGCCAGCTCGGCTTCAGCTTCTGCCGAGCGCAAAAGTGCCTCTTCGGCCGAGGCGTCGAGTTGGACCAACAAATCGCCTTTCTTCGCAGTACCGCCGTTTTCGAACGCGATTTGGCTGACGACGCCTCCAAGCTCGCTAGAAACGACTGCGCCCTGCACCGCTGAGATCGAACCGACCGCTGACAACGTCGGCGCCCAATCTTCTTCTTTCACCGTTACGCTCGACACTGTCGTCGGCGGCATCACCATCGGCGTTGACATCATCTTGCCGATTTGCAGTGCCTTGATGCCAAAAGCGAAAACCAAAATGACAATCAGCAGACCTATGGCAATGCCAACCGACCGCCCGCGACGTCGCGGTCTTGCATTCGATTGCACTGGAACGCTTGAAATACCTTTCGCCACGTCATGCATAAGTGAGTTCTCCCTCCGGTTTGAATAGCAAACGCCAAAGTCTGCGTGTTACTTCCAGTTGTCGCATGCGCCGCTCTGCCGCGGTCATTTCATGCGGCCGCAAAACATCCAGCATCAACATCCCGCGTGCGACGGCAAAAATTAGCTCCGCCACGTCATCCGGCGTTAGATTACTCCCTGTATTTTGCCCTTCCGGAGCGCGCGCAATTAGATCTCTCACTCCAGCCATCGCGGTTTCCAAAACATCGCGCGTTAAATCGGCCACGTGCGGATTTCGCGAAGCTTCAGCGTAAAGATCCACGACAAACGCCGAGATCAGTCGCGGCTCATTTTCGCAGCAATGTGCGGTGAACAAGATTTCCAATGATTCGAGAAGGCTCGGCGCCTGGCGCGCGCGTTCAAGCATCTGCTGAATTTCCTCCTTATGCCGGTCGGCCATTGCCGAAATGACAGCTTCCTTGTTTTCGAAGTACCGATAGATCAGCCCTACGCTGATCCCTGCCTCGCCGCTGATATCATGCATGCTGGTTTGGTGAAACCCGCGCTTGGCGAAGCAGACCAACGCAGCTTCAAGGATCTGGGAACGCCGATCGGCATTGGAAGAGTCTATCTGGGGTTGGGACATAGGCCGGGAAGATGAATGAACGTTCATTCATTGTCAAATCCTACTTCGCAATCCCTTACATTTTCTCATGCTTCGCAAGAGTTCCGGTCCCCCGATTGGTAAAGCCCAATCCACCTAGCGATTACGCGTGTCGTAGTGGCAAGCGATCGCGGCGGCACCCGTGCGCAGCATGTCCCCGCGGCTTATTTCAAGATTTCGTATCCAACACTGTCTCCACATGATGCGACACAACCGGCGTGGGTTGCGCTGGTGAATTGAAGCCGGCGAACGGATCCGGCGTCGGTTGTCCGGCGAATTGAAAGATGGCGACGACCACGCTCAGAATGCACGTGATATAAACCGCCGTTTCCATGATGGGTCGACCCTTCTCCTGTGACTGAACCAGCAGTGCGTAGGTGGTGTGATTATTCATATCGTTGAATCCTTTCTTTTAAAGACGCCAGCCGTTTCCGCTTTTGTCTAAACTTTGTTGATCGTTCATGGTTGCTTTGAACGTTGGATGCGGCGTCGCTATGAATTGGATTCAAAGAATTGTCATGTTGGGCAGAAAATCTCTGGGGCGCTCTGCTGAAACAGATAGTCAGGGATTCTTCTCCCGCGACTGCGGGATCAGAATGAGAGGAAGGCGCTCATGAAGCCATTCGGCATCAGCCCTCGACAAAGCCGCGATTTTCCTCCGGAAGCGCGTTATCTCGTTGGCGTCTCCGGTGGGCGCGATTCCGTCGTGCTACTGCACTGGATGGTCAATCTCGGTTACGAGAAACTGATCGTCTGTCATTTAAACCATCAATTGCGAGGACGAATGAGCGATGCCGATGCGCGCTTTGTCCAGAGGCTAGTCGAGCGCTTCAACCGGGAATTTGTAGGGCAGGCGCTCCGCCTGCCAGGTGGGAGAGCGGGCAAGCGCAGCGCTCGCCCTACAAAGGTCGATGCGCGCATTGATTTCGAGCTTGGCACCGCGAATGTCCGCGCTCTGGCTGCGAAAAAGAAGATCTCGATCGAAACCGCAGCGCGCGAAGCCCGCTACAAATTTTTCACTGAAACTGCCCGACGCCGAAAATGCAAAACGATCTTTCTTGGGCATCACGCCGACGACCTCATCGAAACTTTTTTGATCAATCTCTTTCGCGGCGCGGGAACTGCAGGCTTGAGCGGGATGCGGGAGATTTCAACGCGCCGGGTCGACAATGTCGATCTTGCCATTGTGCGGCCGTTTCTCGGTGTCTGGCGCAAAGAGATCGACATTTATGTGCGCGAACATCGGATCAAATTTCGCGAGGACGCATCGAACAAGAATCTTAATCCGCTCCGCAACCGCATTCGGCATCGCATCATCCCTTATTTGGAGAAAATCCTTGGCCGAAACATTCGTCCTGCCATTTGGCGGGCTGCTGCAATCGCCGGCGAAGAAGAACATTGGATCGAAAAACAACTCCCGGATTCGACCGATGCCCAGTTCTCGGTCGCGCGGCTCCGAGCGCTGCCAGTAGCGCTTCAACGGCGTGCAATTCTGAAATGGCTACGAGCGCAAAAAATTTCCGAGATTGGCTTCGATGTGATCGAGAGCGTGCGCTCTCTTGCCGATCACGACGCCGCTACCGCCAAAGTGAATCTCCCGCGAGACCGCCATGTCCGTCGCCGCGCAGGAAAGATTTTTATAGAATAGTGGAGAATGACATAATCTGACTATTGGTAGGGCGCGACCGCTGGACACGCCGAACCGAATGGACGGCTCGGCGGTCCGTCCCTACCATTACTGGATCACTCCAATGTCTGACATCCGCGTTCGTTTTGCCCCTTCGCCTACCGGTTATCTGCACATCGGTGGGGCGCGCACGGCGCTTTTTAACTGGCTGTTTGCGCGACATCACAGCGGGAAATTCGTTTTGCGAATCGAAGACACTGATATCAAGCGAAACACCGAGGAAGCCATGGCCGCGATCTACAGCGGACTACAGTGGTTGGGCCTGAACTGGGACGAGGGCCCCCATGCGGGCGGCGATTACGGACCTTATTTGCAAAGTGAGCGGACGGAACTTTACGAGCGCTACCTGAAGAAGCTTCAGGATGCCGGTCACATTTTCGAGGATCAGGGCGCCTTGCGATTCCGTTCGCCACGCGAGCACGTCATAGTCGATGACGTCGTGTGCGGTAAAATCGATTTCGATCTCACGAATCCGGCGACGCACCCCGACATGACAATTCGACGTCCGGATGGCTCGTGGATTTTTCATTTCGTGAATGTGATTGACGACCTGGAGATGAAAGTCTCCCACGTGATCCGTGGCGAAGATCACCTCTCGAACACGCCCAAGCACATCGAGATCTTTCGCGCGCTCGGCGCAACGCCGCCGCATTACGCGCACATTCCCCTTATTCTAAACCGCGACGGATCGAAGATGAGCAAACGCGATGAAGGCGCGCGCGTGGAGTACTACACTAGGCGCGGTTTTCTCCCTGCCGCGGTCCGAAACTATCTTTGTCTGCTCGGCTGGTCGCCAAAAGATAATCGCGAGAAAATCGATATCAACGAGATCATCCGGATTTTTGATCTGAAAAACATCGGGCGCAGCTCCGCCACGTTCGATCCCGACAAACTCCATTGGTTGAATGGGGAATACGCACGCGAATTGAGCGACTCCGAATTTTATGATCTGGCTCTCGCGAAGCTCAAGTCGAGCGGGATGAAGCTTGAGAATTTTCCAGAGAAATACGTGTATGCTGCACTGGAAACGTGCAAAGGCAAAATCAATACCTTTGATGAATTACCGGCCTATTGCGGATTCTATTTCACAGACGATTTCGATTACAACCCGGAGGGCGTTGCCAGGCATTTCACCGCTGAGAACAAACCAAGACTGAAAGCGGTTCGCGAGGCGCTAAGCGTGCTCGAGAAATTCGATGCTGCTACAATTGAAGCGACATTGAAAAGCACAGCCGCAAAGCTAGGCGTAAAAGTCGGCGGTATTGTTCATCCCACTCGACTCGCTGTGACTGGCAGCAACGTGGGACCCAGTCTTTATCACCTCCTTGAAGTTCTCGGGAAAGACAAAGTGGTGGCGCGAATCGATCGCGCGCTGCACATCGTAACATAGGCTTTCAGCCTGTCACGGCAGCCGGGCGTCTCGCCTGGATTTTTGCGAAACTCGGCAGGCAGGAAGCCAGCCGGACCAATCCGGCAGGATGCCTGAGTTACTTCACCTTTGCCCACGTATCCCTTAGCGTGATCGTGCGATTCCACACCTGTTTTTCACGGGTCGAATCCGGATCAAGAGCAAAATAGCCGAGCCGCTCAAATTGATAGCGTTCTTCAGGATGCGCGGTCGCAAGAGCTGGCTCACATTTCGCAGTCACGACTTCCAGCGAATTTGGATTAATAAGTGATTTGAAATCGCCGCTCGCGTCGGGTTCCGGAACGCTGAACAGGCGGTCATACAATCGAACCTCTGCATCGATCGCCTGCGCCGCGCTTACCCAATGTATCGTCCCTTTTATCTTGCGAGCAGCAGTCGGTCCGCCTGATTTGCTGTCCAGATCAACAGTACATCGGAGCTCGATCACCTTACCGGCATCATCTTTCACGACCTCATCGCACTTGATAATGTAAGCGTACTTAAGCCGCACTTCTCCACCCGGTCGGAGCCGAAAATATTTTGGCGGAGGCGTTTCCATGAAATCGTCGCTCTCGATGTAAAGCTCGCGACTGAACGGAACCTTGCGCATTCCGGCCTTGGGATCCTCGGGATTGTTGATTGCATCGAGTTCTTCAATTTTTCCCTCAGGATAATTCGTCAGCACAATCTTGATCGGTCGCAGCACGGCGAGCCGGCGAGCGGCGTTACGATTAAATTCGTCACGCATCGTATGTTCGAGCACAGCCATGTCCGTCGTGCTCGGATATTTCGTGATGCCAACATTATAGGCGAACGCGCGCAAGGCACTCGCCGTCACGCCGCGCCGACGCAGTCCGGAAATGGTCAGCATCCGCGGATCGTCCCAACCATTGACAAGTTTTTCGTTCACGAGCTGGATCAATTTCCGTTTGCTCATGACCGAGTAAGTGAGATTGAGCCGCGCAAATTCATATTGATGCGGGCGCGGCTCAGGCAGTTCGAGGGCGCTGAGAATCCAATCGTAGAGTGGCCGGTGCACTTCGAATTCCAGTGTGCACACCGAATGCGTGATCCCTTCGATATAATCGCTGAGCGTGTGCGCCCAATCGTACATCGGGTAAATGCACCATTTGTCCCCGGTACGGTGATGTGAGGCGTGCCGGATGCGGTAGAGCACCGGGTCGCGCAGCCAGACGTTCGCGGCGTTTACGTCAATCTTCGCACGCAACGTGCGCGCCCCGTCAGCAAATTTCCCCGCTTTCATTCGCGCAAACAGATCAAGGTTTTCCTCGATCGAACGATCGCGAAAGTGACTCGCCTTCCCCAGCCGGCGATAAGCGTCTGTTTCCTCGGAAGTCATATCGCAAACGTAAGCTTTGCCTTTGCGGATAAGGTCGACAGCGTGTTCGTAGAAACGGTCGAAATAATCCGATGCGTAAAACGGGGCGCCACCGACATGCTTGTCCGCCCAACCATCGATCAGCCAGCGCACGTCAGTCATGATTGACTCGACATATTCCGCTTCCTCCTTGATCGGGTTGGTATCGTCCATCCGGATGTTGCAAATGCCGCCAAACTCGCGCGTGATTCCGAAGTTGAGGCAAATCGACTTTGCGTGGCCGATATGAACGTAGCCGTTGGGTTCGGGCGGAAAACGGGCGCAGATTTGTTTGTATTTGCCCGCGCGAAGGTCGTCCGCGACGATATCGCGAATAAAATCCGAAGGGTGATCGGTCGTAGTCGTCATCTTAATCGGGCGTCAATGTAGCACAGGCATCTTGTCCGCCAGTCGGACGGACTCGTCCCGTGGCGAGCCTGTGACGCAAGCGGGCGTTTCGCCTGCAGTGCTGATCCGACAGGCAGGATGCCCGTCGGCCCCACACCCAAGATGGCTGTGCTACGTTGTTTTTGCGTCGTCGCAAAAAAACACGCGCGGTTGTACTGTCTCGACGCGAATGACAAAGCAAACCACCCAACGCTTCACACTCGCTGATCTTGAAAAGTGGCATGATGTCGCGCGCGAGATTGATCCCCCTATTCGCCTGGGCATTTTTGGTGATCCTGTTGCCCATTCGCTCTCTCCGGACGTGCAAAATGCCGCCCTCCGAGCCTGCAAGATGAACGCGCAATACGCGCGTTTTCATATACGACCGAATGAATTGAGATCGGCTCTGCGGTTTTTGCGAAACCTGGATTTCGAGGGAGTGAACCTGACCGTGCCGCACAAGATTGCGGGGTTCGGGCAGATCGATAAGGCAAATGAATTTGCCAGCCGCGTGGGATCGGTGAACACGATTCGGCTTCGCGACAAGAAACTGGTTGGCGCGAATACTGACGGCGAAGGGTTCCTGCGCGCCATTCGCGCGGAATTCTCCGTCGATGTGCGCGATCTGCGAGTGATGATAATTGGCGCCGGTGGCGGAACGGGACGCGCTATTGCGTGGCAATGCGCGCTTGAGAACTGCGAACGTCTCGTTCTCATCAATCGCACACCGGAAAAAGCGAATGCGATCAGAGAGCGGTTGCGCCCATTTTTTATGGAACCTCGAGTGCTCGGGCCCGCAGCGCGCCTTGAAGCTATAGCGTGGGAGGAATCGTCAATACGCATGCAACTAGCGGACACGGATCTTATCGTCAACGCGACTCCCCTGGGGATGAATTCGAGCGATCCAGCCCCAATCCCAGCTCGATTACTTGCACCGCATCACATGGTTTTCGATTGCGTATATGGACCATCCAAAACTGCTCTGCTTCACGCGGCTGAACAAGCTGGCGCGCGCAGCGCGAATGGAATATCGATGTTGCTGCATCAAGGTGCGCTCTCGTTTTCCATCTGGTTCGATCGCGAGCCACCGATCGACGCAATGAGGACGGCGCTGCTGTAAGGCGTCTGTGTCAGCTCCGAATGCTTTCGGAGTTCACAGAATCGAGCCGCGCGGGGGCGCGAGCGACATGGACGGGCGGCCCACGTGGGCGAGAGAGCGGGAGTGAACGAGTCAAACGCCCTACGATAGGGTCATTTGTAATTCGCCCCAAAAACCGCCATATTAACCGATGGTAAGCGCGGGCATAAACTTTGGAAGTCCACGGCGAACTCGTGTTGATCTTGCAGAAGAGCTGCAGGAGCTCAAGCGCGAACGAAACGCTGTTATTCTCGCCCACAACTACCAGGTGCCCGAGTTACAGGACGTTGCTGACTTCGTCGGTGACTCGTTAGGTTTGAGTTATCAGGCAGCGAAAACGGACGCCGATGTGATCTTGTTTTGCGGTGTCCATTTCATGGCCGAAACGGCGAAGATTATTAATCCAACCAAGCGCGTGATTTTGCCAGATCTCGATGCCGGTTGCTCACTTTCTGAAGCGTGTCCGCCGGAAAAACTGGCGCAGTTCCTGAAAAAGAACGCGGACAAAAATTACTACGTCATCGCCTACATCAATTGCAGTGCGGGAGTAAAGGCGTTAGCCAATGTGATCTGCACCAGCGGGAACGCCGACAAGATCGTACGGGCCGCTCCACCTGAGCGAAACATTCTCTTTGTTCCGGACCAAAATCTCGGCGCGTGGGTGATGGAACGCACGGGACGCAAAATGGATTTGTGGCAGGGCAACTGTTACGTGCACGTCGAGTTCACTGCCCGGAGCATTAACCGCATTCGCCAGCAATATCCGGATGCACCGGTAGTGGCGCATCCGGAATGCACGTACGCCGTCCGTATGCTGGCCGATGAAGTTTGTTCCACCGAGAAAATGGTGACTTTTTGTAAAGAATCGCCAGCGCGCGAGATCATTGTTGTCACTGAAGCGGGTCTTTTGCATCGCCTGGGAAAAGAAATTCCTGACAAGACCTTCATCCCCGGGCCGACAGATAACTGCTTCTGCGGTGAATGCCGGTTCATGAAAATGAACACGCTCGAAAAAGCGTACGACGCTCTCTTGAACATGGAACCGGAAATCACTTTGGCAGAGCCATTGCGCAAGCGCGCAGAGCTACCTATTCGGCGCATGCTTGAGCTAAGCAGGTAGCTGTCAGCTCCTCCCATCTGCCATTTCAAGCGAAGTCGAGGAATCTCTTACTGGTTTCCAGTAGGGCTCGGAGCCAAGGCGCCGTGTGACCGTGCTCCTGCTGGAAGCAACACCGCTGAGGCGCCTCGACGCAGCGAGGCGGCTACAACGGCTTGGCCTCTTGCCGAAAATGGATTGCATGAAACGTTGGGATAATTCATTTGGAAGGTTGCGACACCTATGACTACTCAAGAACCCATTGAACAACGAATCGACCGACTACAAACCGGCGGCATTATTGATCTGCATTTCGATTTGCTGATGGATTTGTACGAAAAGCGCCAGCGTAAGAGCGTGCTTGAGACGGAATTTTTACCGGAACTCGAGGTCGGGAATGTCGGCGTGGTCGGCGTCGCGATTTACATTGAGAACCGTTATCTGCCGGACTCAGGCCTGCGTGTGGCGCTCGATCAAATTGCTCGGCTATACGCTGAGACGCAGGCATGCTCGCGGTTCGCGATCTCTAAAAGCTATCACGACATCCAGAAGGCACGCGAAGACCGAAAGATCGCGCTCGTTATCACAATGGAGGGAGTAGAGGCACTAGGCACAGACTTGAATCTTCTGCGTGCCTTCTACGAGCTCGGTGTCCGCTCAATCGGACTTACCCATGCGCGAAGTAATGCGGCGGGACATGGTGGAATCTTTGCTTCGAGCGGGTCATCGCAGAAGGGTCTCACCGAGTTTGGTCGTGACCTGGTCCGAGAATGTGAAGCGCTCGGCGTGATTGTCGATCTTGCACACATCAACGCGGCAGGCTTCAACGAGGTCTTATCTATGACGACAAAGCCGCCGATTGTTTCGCACACCAATGTCCGGCGCTACTACGATATCGAGCGCAACATCAGCGACGAGCAGATCAAAATGATCGGGGAACGGCGCGGTGTGATTGGAATCAATTCAGTGCTCGTGGGTCCAAAGAAAGAGGAGAGCACCTTGGATCGCTACGTCGATCACATCGAATACGTAACCAATTTGATTGGCATTAATGGAGTCGGTGTTGGGTTTGATTTCTTTGAGTTTATCTACAGCCAGTGGCCGGAGTCGGCGAAGAGAGAGCTCGCCGAAAAGCTTACAACGCCCCAATTCATTCCCGATCTAAGGAACCATGCGCACGCCCGCAATCTCACTCGCAAACTGATCGAGCGCGGTTTCAATGACCAGCAGATCGAAAAGATCCTCCGCGGAAATTGGTTAAGGATCTTCGAAGAGTGGTTGTAGTCGCGGTTTATCCCACTCATCGCGCGCATCATTCGCGTCTAACGAATTTAGCTTGTCGTCGCTGTAGTTATCCTTGAAACTTTGCGAGAGCAGTTTTCAACCCACTGCAAATCAATACCATCGTTAACGAACGTGGGATTTTGTTAGCTCAAAAACAAACAAAAGAGGACTGAGGCTATGACACGACTAACGAAGGCAGGCTTAGCTCTATTCATTGCAGGTTTGGTATGCGTGCTAAGAGGAAGCTCACCTTTAGTGACAACAGCGATCGCGCAAGGTCAAAACAAAGCACAACAACAGGCACGAGAGTCAACCCGAGACGCACCGCCGGACACCACACCTTACAGGCGGCCGGCGCTTCGTGAAGATTACGCCCCAAAGGGTATAAGGCCGGTTCCTCTCACCCCTGCGGTTTTTATTGCGGATGTCGTCGTGAACAATACTGATCCCAACCTGACGAACACCGATACATTTAATGATGGCGAAACGTCCATAACAGTGAATCCAGCAAATCCTAACGAAATTGTCGTCACGGCTTTTTCAGGAGGCTCGGGAGCAAATGCACCCCTATGGCAGTCCATCGACGGGGGAAATCTCTGGACCAAGCAATTTACAATCCGTGCGCCGCTTGGGATAGCGACAACCGGTTGTCCGTGTGATCAGAACGTCGATTACGGAATGGCTAATCAGATGTCGGGCACCTTTCTTATCAGCGACATCTTTAGCGGCACAACCACGAACCCGGCGAGTGCCGCGGCGTGGAACTGGTTGGTTATTGGTGGCGTCACGCAGGCTACGAATTTCAATAATTCCCCGCCGCCCGGAGGGGTAGATCAACCATGGCCGATCATCGTGGCCAATGCCGATAGTACGCAGCCAACTCCCAAGTTCGGTACTGTGAATGCCCTTCTTGGCCGGAGTGGACCATGCTGCGGTGGATCCAAATAACGGGGATATCTATTACGCTTACGGGAACCGTGATGCCGGCACTGGCAACAACCGCCTGGCTATCCGCAGAATCCAGGATGATGGAGGCGGTGGTGTGACTGTCGGACCAGAAAACTTCGTGACAGGTCAAGTAGAAGCCGCTATTCCGTCGGTTGCAGTAACGAGTGACGGGACAGTCGGAGTTTTTTACTACACCTTCGATGGATTCTCGCCAGACTTCCCAATCTTTTCGGCCCACCTGGCACAGAGCACCGACCAAGGTGTTACTTTCAGCGATCAGATGCTATTGACTTTCCTGTCTTCTGCTGCTGACAACGGTAACTCGCGACAGCGGGTGCTAGGAGATTACATGCAGATGAAAGCGGTCGGTAATTGCTTCTATGGAGCGTTCACGGGAAATGGCGTTCCTTTTGGTCGGCCTTTCGCCAACCATGATCCAATCTTCTTTAAAGCCTGCGTTGTACCTACGCCAAGGCCCACTCCAACACCAAGGTCCCGCCCGACGCCAGCGCCACGTCCAACACCACCGCGGTAAGCGACGTTGGTTTATCGTAGTCAGAGGCAGCTCTAAAGACGTGCTCTAGGTGGCGAACTACCGGACGGCATTGAAAGCGTATATGTGATCAACGCGCAAACCACGACCATACCGATCATGGCGACGATAAAGATCCCATCCGCAATTCTTTCAAGGCGATGCATTCTGCGCAGACCCCGCGAGCGAAGCGCCCAGTAAGAAAGCAAAGAAGAGATCAGAAACAGCAGTGCGTCGGCAGCCAGCAAATCATCTGCCAGCGTGTCTGCGGTGCCAAGCGTAATCACAACGCGGATCAATCCAATAACCGTCAGGCAAACCCCGACCATCGCCGAAGAGACGGTGAAGATGTGGATACAAATGTCCTGCTCAAGATGGCTGTCAGGACTGCGTTGCGACTGCTTTTCTCCTTTCATGCAACCGTTATTTAGACTGATCGCGAAAGCGACTGTTCAGAGAATTGCGCGGCTGATAGAAGACTTGAAAGGTGTAATAACAAGAACTGCATTTGAAATTCATTAATTTAACACGCCGCACGGAGATTGGTGCGAATTCGTATTACCTCGAGATGGGCCGCCATCGACTGGTGCTCGATTGCGGTATGCATCCCAAGGACACCGGTGAAGATGCGCTGCCGAATTTCAAAGCGATCGCAGGTCAGGAGATCGAGGCGATTCTGGTCTCGCATGCCCACCAGGATCACGTAGGCACATTGCCGGTACTCATGCGACGTCTTCCAACCGCGCGCGTTTTCATGACGGAAGCCACAGCTGAGATCGGCAGCGTGCTTTTGCACAACTCGGTTAATGTGATGACCCGTCAACGCGAGGAGATTGGTCGCGCGGTCGCGGGGTTATATCCGCTTTTCACGCATCGGGAAACCGATCGCGCATCGGAACGCTGGCGTTGGTGTCCGATGCGTCAACGAATCTCCATCACGGGCGAGCGCGCACCTCAGCGCGAAAAAGACACGCTAACATTCGAGTTTTTCGACGCAGGACACGTGCTGGGCTCCAGCGGAATTCTGCTGCGCGCGGAGGGGCAAACGGTCTTTTACACTGGGGACGTTAATTTCGACGACCAAACGATCATGGAAGCGGCAGTTTTTCCGGAGGAAAAGATTGACGTCCTGATCATGGAATGCACGCGGGGCGACCACGCAAAGCCCGCTGGCTGGACACGCCCTGTTGAAGAGCGACGCCTGGCAGAAGCGATCGCCACGGCTTTTGAGCGCCGCTCGTGCGTGCTCATACCGGTCTTCGCGCTCGGAAAAACGCAAGAGCTCCTGGCAATGCTTTACAAATTCCGTCGTGAATCCCGAACGCTGTCGGGAGAGTTTCCAATTTATATCGGCGGCCTCAGCTCCAAGATGACCGATATCTACGATCGGCGCGCACACATGACTCGCCGGCAATTGCCGCGTCTGCAATTAATGCGAGAAGCCGCTCCGTTCATTTTAAACGACGAAACAGTGCGTGACGCGCCGCTGCGCCCAGGCCGGGTCTACGTGCTCTCCAGTGGAATGATGATACCGAAAACACTCTCCAATATTCTTGCGCGTCGATTAATCGAGAATCCGCAGCATTCGATCTTTTTTGTCGGCTACGCCAGCCCCGAAACGCCCGCCGGTCTTCTGCGCGACGCGAGAACGAATGGCGAGGTTGCTCTTGATCCCGACCAACCGGCCCAGCGTGTCCGCTGCAATATCGAACAGTTTCAGTTCAGCGCGCACGCTACGCGCGAGGGGCTCATCGATTACGCCAAAAAACTTTCGCCCGGCAAGATTGTTCTTGTACACGGCGATCCACCAGCCGTGGATTGGATGCGCGCAACCTTGTCGGCAGCGCTTCCCCGATCAGAGATTATTGTGCCGGCGCCGGGCGTGGAGCTGGAACTGTGAGAGGTGATCAGTGAGAGGTGAGAGGTGAGAGGTTACCGATGAGGCGTAAATTGCGTGCTTCAACTTCTCACTTTTCACTTCTCACGTCTCACGAATGAAGATCGTTTCCTGGAACATTAATTCGCTGCGCAAGCGCCAGGACCGCTTATTCGCCTGGCTGGAGGCGAGAAGGCCGGACATTGTTTGTTTGCAGGAGACAAAATGCACCGACGATCAATTTCCGGCGCTCGCTTTACAGGCCAACGGTTATTATGCGGCTTATCATGGGGAAAAATCGTACAACGGTGTCGCGATTCTATCGAAGATAAAATTGTGCGATGTGCGCCCATCGCTCTGCGATGAAGTAGTCGACCAGCAAGCGCGCGTAATTGCGGGAACTGTTGATCGCGTGAGGGTGTTTTCGATTTACGCGCCCAACGGACAGGCGGTCGGATCCCCCGCCTACGAATACAAACTGCACTGGTATCGTCGCCTGCGAGATTGCATCGCAAAAGAAAAATCCAGCGATGTTGTGGTGTGCGGCGATTTCAATGTCGCACCCGAAGATATCGACGTTTACGATGCCGACCTGTGGCGTGGCGCCATCATGTGTTCCGATCAAGAGCGCGCTGCGTTTGAGGGATTGTGTCAGACCGGCTTATGGGACACGCTGCGGATGCATCATAAGGAAGGTGAACTTTTCAGTTGGTGGGATTATCAGATGCGCGCGTTTGAAAGAAATCGTGGCCTGCGCATCGACGCGATTTTGGCCACCGAAAAGCTAGCGAAACGCTGCAGTGCATCAGGGATTGACTTTGAAATGCGCAAGGGCAAGGAACCATCCGATCATGCGCCGGTGTGGGCGGAGTTTACGGATTAAGAAACGCCGAATGCCCGACGCCGACGCTGAATTCAGATTCTGAATTGGACGTTGAGCGTTGGGCGTTGGACGTTGGGCGCTAATGGCTAAGGAATCGCGCATTCGCGTCTCGAATCCTCCGCCAAAGCCTCTCATGATTTGGGATGGTGACTGTTATTTTTGCAAGCGGTGGGTCGAACGTTGGCGCGAAATCACCGCCGGCAAAGTAGATTATGCTCCTTATCAGGAGGCAGCCGCGCGGTTCCCTGAGATTCCAGTCGAGCAATTCAAGCGTGCCGTTGCATTCATGGAACCGGATGGCGAAGCTTTCTCTGCCGCGGAAGCCGTGTATCGCTCGTTGCGATATCGATCTTCGAGGCAATGGCTGGCGTGGAGCTACGATCACGTGCCTGGCTTCGCAGCAATTTCCGAGACTGCTTACAAATTCATCGCCCACAATCGAAGTCTCGGATCAACAGTGACTCGATTGCTCTGGGGCAACGATGTGCGGCCGCCGACTTATTTTTGGGCGCGGCGCTGGTTTCTCCGCATGCTTGGCCTCATTTATCTCATCGCGTTCGTTTCGCTTTGGGTCCAAGTCGATGGGCTTGTTGGCAGCAATGGAATGTCGCCGGTAAGTCAGTTTCTGCCGGCAGTTCGGCAGCAAGTCGGGTCAGACGCCTATTTTCTTTTGCCGACACTTTGCTGGTTCGACTCGAGCAACACGTTTCTACATTTCCTTTGCGGTGGCGGCGTTGTTCTTTCGTTGCTTTTGATTTTTGGCGTCGCTCCCGCGGTTCCCCTTGCCTTGCTGTTTATCTTTTACCTGTCACTCACCATTGGTGGACAAGTGTTTTTCAACTTTCAATGGGATGTTCTCCTGCTGGAGGCCGGCTTTTTGTCGATCTTTCTTGCGCCATGGCGACTGTGGCCGCGGGACCTTTTGTGGCGGCCGGGACCGTCCGCCTTGGCGCGGCTACGGCGCGACAAGGCGATCCCGACTACAGCAACGACGCCAGTTACGGCGTCTCCCGTCTCACGTGCGGGTTTGTTTCTGCTCAAGTTCCTTCTCTTCAAATTGATGCTTATGTCCGGCGTCGTGAAGCTAACAAGCGGCGATGATTCGTGGGGTTGGGTGAATCATTCGTTTCATTGGAGCGCGCTCACAGCGCTTGACTATCATTACTGGTCGCAACCGTTGCCGACAATCTTCAGCTGGTGGGCAGACAAAACTCCTGAATGGTTCAAACATTTCTCAGTCGCATTTTGTCTCGTGGTCGAGATCATCGCGCCATTTTTTATCTGGGCGCCGCGACGCCCGCGGCTGGTCGCTGCGGGACTAATGATCTTCCTTCAAATGGTAATCGCGCTCACCGGCAACTATTGCTTCTTCAATCTGCTGACGATCGCGTTGTGCTTCCTGCTGATCGATGACTCTGTGGTAGGGACGGACCGCCGGGCCGTCCGCCCGCGCGTCGCCGGCGCGCCCGGCGGTCGCGCCCTACCAGACCGACTATGCCAATACGCGGCGATTGCAGTAATTGTTGTCACGTTTCCAATCAACGCCTGGCTCATTTTCAGCGCGTTCAAGCCGCAAAGCCGACCGCCAGGGCGGCTGGCGAACTTCTACGAACAATTGGAAGCATTTCGAATCGTAAATGGCTACGGACTCTTTCGCGTCATGACCAAGGACCGTAGCGAGATAGTGATCGAAGGCAGCGCCGATGGCATTAATTGGGCCCCTTATGAATTCAAATGGAAACCGGGTGACGTGAAACGCGCCCCGGGCTGGTGCGCACCACATCAACCAAGACTCGACTGGCAGATGTGGTTTGCCGCTCTGGAAACTCCCGAGCAAAATCCATGGTTGATTGGACTGATCGTCAGGCTGCTGGAGGGATCGCGGGATGTAACCGGATTGCTTGCGCATAACCCGTTCCCGGATAAGCCGCCCAGCTACATCCGCGCGATGTTTTATCGCTATCGTTTTACAAACAGTAAGGAGCGCCCGCAAACCGGCGCGTGGTGGAAACGTCAGGAACTTCGGGAATATTTGCCGACGATCTCGCGGGATCAGCTGCGCCAGTAGCGAGAGAGTGAACGCGTTCTGTGCAATGCGTAAGTAAGTGGTCGGCGAATTATGTTTACCGAAATATCGACCGACCACAGCGGGTCGATCCACCTTGAGCCGCACGTGCACTTGAATATATTCGGCGCGTGTCGAAGGAAGGTCAGATCGTAACGGAAGGCACGGTAACCCAGGTGCTGCCGGGAACGATGTTTCGAGTCGATCTACCAGGACAACGCAATGTGCTTGCACATATCTCGGGTAAGATGCGGAAGCATTTCATCCGGATCGTCCCGGGAGATAAAGTTTCTGTCGAGCTTTCACCGTACGATCTGACAAAAGCGCGCATCATTTTTCGCGAACAGTAATTTCCTTCTTTGGCAGCAACATTTAAAACCCTCAGAGCATTCAAGTGCGATTGGTTTTAGGTGTTCAAGTTCGTCAGGAGATTAGTTTGCCGAATTTGTTAAGCACGCGGATAGTTGCAGCGAAAATCAACCGGAGACTACCAATGGCAGAAGAGAATAAGGCAGAACAAAAAATGCCCGCCGCGGCGGGCGGACAAGACAAATTGCAAAGCAGCAAGGAACATGCGCGTAAAGCGGCGGAGGATTTGAAATCAGCAGCGGGCGCTTTCGCTGAAGAATATCGCGGCAAGGCAGAGCAGAAGTGGGGCGAAGCACGCGGCAAAGCAGAACAAGCATGGGGGGATGCGAGAGATCGCGCCCGTACGTTCCAGGAAGACGCGGAGCAATACGTGCGCGAAAATCCAACGAAGGCGATCTTTACCGCGCTCGGAATCGGGTTTGTTCTGGGTCTGATCTTCCGGCGTTAACTCCGAAAGCTTTCGGAGATGATCAGTGAGAGCCCTCGGTCCAGCAATCCTGCGGGGCATGTCGGCTTGCTCGGGAACCTCCTCGCGCTCATAAACGCGCTTGCAGCGTTTTTTGAAAGCCGTTTTGCCCTTGTCGCCGAGGAATCAAAATCGGCCGCAGTGCAATTACTGATACTCGCCGGTTGCTTGATTTTCGCGCTGCTCCTGTGTGCGCTGGGCTATGTTTTCCTCATAACTGGCGCTGTTGTCGGGATAGCTCATCTGGCTGGAATTTCATGGCCATGGATAGCGCTCGCCGCCGCTGCGTTGCATTTTATAATCGCGCTGGTGCTGCTTCTGATTGCGCGGAACCGAATCACCAAGCCGTTTTTCCGCGCCACTATGGCTGAATTAAAGAAGGATCGTGAATGGCTGAAAAATCTGCAGGCAAGAAATCAATCGACGAACTGAGAGCGGAAATCGCAGGGTCACGCGAACGCGTCGGGCGCGATTTAGGCGGCTTGCGCCATGAACTGGATTTCCCCGCGAAATTCCGCAGATCTTTTCGAGAACAAACGGTTTCGTGGATCACAGCCGCAGCCGCGGTCGGTGCGCTGATCGCTTTGGCACCAATGCGGAGGAAGAAAATTTACGTGGATGCAAAGAGCAGCCGCAAAACACAAAAGAAGCTGGTCGAAACTGGCTTTGCGTTGGCCGCGTTAAAAGTCGTCGCCGGGCTGGCCCGGCCCGTGATAGTCGAGTTTGTCAAAAATCGACTGACCGGTTTCCCAGGAAAATCACGCCGCAAAACATGAGGCCGTAATCTAATGTGTCCCGTGGGGCGCGCTCGTTTTAGGATTTACGCGCTCGGCGGGGTTGCGTAATAATTGGCCTGGGCGCCCATGATTGCTAAGTCTCCGGACCTTCCCGTGAAATCGCAGACAATGCGGCACGTGGATGATTATCTCGAGGTCGGCCAAAAAGCCGGCGCCTCTGATGTCCATTTAGCCGTGAACGCGCAGCCGCGATGGCGGCTGCATGGACGGTTGGAACCGATCTGGCCCGATGCACCGCTGCTGACTGCTGAGCAAACCGCCGCTCTGGCTGAGGCATTTGTTCCCGACGTCTATAAAAACGAACTCAATACGCGCGGCGACTCGGATTTTGCGTATGAAAACGAGTTCGCCCGCTATCGCACCAGCGTGGTTCGTCAGCGGCTCGGGATCGAGATTGTCTTCCGCGTGATCAACAGTCGCATCCGAACCATGGACGAACTGGGGTTACCTGAGCGCCTCAAGCTACTCACCCGTTACCAGAATGGGCTGATCCTGGCGACCGGTTCAGTAGGAACGGGCAAATCGACGACCCTGGCGGCAATGGTCGAGCAGATAAACATGGAGCGCCGCGATCACATCATCACATTGGAGGATCCGATCGAATACATTTTGACGTCGAAAAACTGTCACGTTACCCAACGGGAGATCTTCACTCACAGCGACTCTTTCGCCACAGCATTGCGCGCTTCACTCCGCGAAGATCCGGACGTAATCATGGTGGGAGAAATGCGTGATTTGGAAACGATCTCTCTCGCAATCACTGCCGCTGAGACCGGCCACCTTGTTTTGGCAACACTGCATACCAGTAGCGCGGCCCGCACGCTTGATCGATTGCTCGACGTGTTTCCGCCTCATCAACAGGAACAAATTCGGGTGATGGTAAGCGAATCCCTGCGGGGCGTCATCAGTCACCAGCTAATACCCCGGGCGGACGGCACCGGACGGGTGCTGGCTTTGGAGATTCTTACGAACACACCCGCGGTCGCCAACGTTATTCGCGAAGCGAAGACGTACATGTTACCCGGTATTATTCAGACTGGCAAAAAGCAAGGCATGCGCTTGATGGATGATACTCTGATCGAACTGTATCAGCGCGGCTTGATCAGCCCCCAGGAGGCTTACGCGCGCGCCGAACAGAAACAAATGGTGCGCCAACAGGTGGGAAAATGACGAAGCACGAATGACGAATGACGTAACAATATCGAAGTTCGAAATTCGAAACTCGAAACAGATTGGTCTGCGCAAGTTTCGTCATTCGGATTTCGTCATTTAAGTCATGGCTTATCTTGATCAATTTCTCAGCGTAATCGTCAAACACGGCGGCTCCGATCTGCATTTCGCGGAGGGACAGCCACCGAAAATGCGCGTGCATGGAGACATCATGCCCATTCGCGCCGAGGGGATTTCGCGTGATGAAGCCATTCAGATGATGAGCGAAATTTGCGGAGCACGTAACTGGGAAACCTTTGAACAACGCGGAGACCTGGATTTTGCCTATGAAATGGATGAAGCCTCTCGGTTCCGCAGTAACTACTTCAAGCAGTCAAACGGTTACGGCGCGACGTTCCGGCTGATTCCCACCCGGATTGCTACGCTCGAAGACCTGGGCATTCCCGTGGTGGTAAAAGACTTTGCGAATATACGCGGAGGTCTGGTGCTTGTGACCGGTCCTACCGGCTCCGGTAAGACCACCACGCAAGCTGCGTTGATCGACTACATCAATCGGAACTATGCGAAACATGTCGTGACAATCGAGGAGCCGATCGAATTTGTGCATGACAACAAGCGAAGCACCATCACACAGCGCGAAGTGCCAACGGATTCGAGTTCGTTCGCGGCTGGACTAAAAGCCGCGCTGCGCGAAGACACCGACATTGTGCTTGTAGGAGAAATGCGCGACCTGGAAACAGTTTCACTCGCTCTAACCGCAGCTGAGACCGGTCTTCTCGTGTTCGGTACACTGCACACTAACAATGCGCGCAAGACGGTGGACCGTATGGTGGACGTTTTTCCCGCGGACCGTCAACCGCAGGCCCGTGCCATGCTCGCGAACTCATTGCGCGGCGTGGTGGCTCAATTGCTTTTAAAAAGAGCGGATCGACCTGGCCGAATAGCAGTAAACGAAATCCTAATCGCGAACGCCGCGGTCGCGGCAATTATTCGCGAAGGCTCAACGCAGAAACTCCAGGATGTCATCGTGTCAGGCAGAGCGGAGGGGATGCAGTTCATGGACGACGCCATTTGGGCGCTGCTTGAAAAAGGCATTGTCTCCCCGCACGAAGCTTTCATGAAAGCGATCGACAAAAGCCGGTTCAGGCCATTTCTGCCTCCAGAGGAAGAAGCGCTAGGCAACGCCGCTGGCTCAGTTCGGAACGATGAAAGGCGGCTTTCTGGCAATTCCGTGAAACCGATCGGCACTCGCGCGCGCATAGGAATGCGCTGAACGAGAGGATGCCGAAGGACTTCACCGCGGATCATGCTAATCACGCGGATTGAAGCGGCTTTGCAAGGATCATCGGTGCCATCCAGGTAGCTTGTGGTTGAAAGCCTGCTCGCTCTTTGATCCTCATAATCCTCACATTCTTCTCTCTGGTGGCTGCTGGACCAAATGCGCAAGCGGTCGGTCCGGAAGCGCCGGACACGGCCTTAGCCGGAGGCAACACGGCGGATGGGCAACTCGCCCTTGGGGGCTTAACTACCGGTTTATATAACTCGGCGTTCGGTATCTACTCCCTCCTAAGCAACGGCGCGGCCAACTTCAACACAGGTGTCGGCGCCGGGACGCTCCTTGCCAACACCGCAGACGAAAATACGGCCACTGGCGCCGGCGCGCTATTTAGCAATACGACAGGCGCCAGCAACACAGCCACTGGAGCGTTCGCGCTTTTCAGCCACATCAGCGGCAACGGCAACACCGCCTATGGTTGGCACGCGCTCCTTAGCGATGCCACCGGCCAACTTAATACTGCTGTCGGTTCCGCCGCGCTCGCGACGGAGAACAACGGCTTCAATGGCAGCTTCAACACTGCTGTCGGCGCTGGTGCGCTTTTTAGCAACACCGGCGGTGACAACACCGCCATTGGCGCCGGAGCGCTCCAAGACAACGTAGACGGTAGTGACAACACGGGGGTCGGCCTTAATGCACTTCTGAACAACTCCAGTGGCAGCAACAATGTCGCCTTAGGCCGTAATGCCGGCATCAGCCAAACAACTGGCAGTAACGATATTTATATCGGCACGCTTGTGGACGGCGTGGCTGGCGAAAACGACAGCTGTTATATCGGCAGCATTTTTAATCAGCTCTCTTCTAGAGGAACTGCGGTTTTCATTAACGCAAACAATAAGCTCGGTACGATGACTTCCTCAAAACGCTTCAAGAAAGAGATCAAACCAATGGACAAGGCTAGCAACGCGCTTTTTTCACTTAACCCGGTTACCTTCCGTTACAAGAAGGAGATTGACCCGGCAGGCATATCGCAGTTCGGGCTCGTGGCTGAAGAGGTGGAAAAGATCGATCCCGACCTCGTGTTACGCGACAAAGAAGGAAAAGCCTATAGCGTGCGCTACGACCAGGTGAACGCAATGTTGCTCAATGAATTTCTCAAGGAGCATCGCGCCTTTGTCGAGGAACAGCAGAAAGTCCAGCAACAACAGAAAGAGATTAACGCCCTTAAGGCAGAACTAAAGGAGCAGCGATCTCTCATCCAAAAAGTGAGCGACCGAATTGAGTTGAGGAGTTCGGCGTCGCAAGTAGTCGCGGAAAATCCGTAAAGACAGGACTGACCACGGATAACTCGCCTTCGGTCGCCGCGGCGACCTTCGGCGTGGCAAGCACGGATTGCACGGAATAGGAAGGAGAATGCCCACGAAATACACCAAATACACGAAAGGGGAAAATGCCGCTCTCAAATTTTCGCGTGTTTAGTGGGTAACAAATTTGTTTTCTGTATATCCGTGTTATCCGCGTAATCCGTGGTTGTCTTTTCTCCCGGTGATCAGCACCGCGGTCCCACTTAGTTTGCCCGCGCGAAATCGGTCGAGTGCAGTGTTCGCTTGTTCCAAGGGGAACGTTTCGGTTTTTGTTTTAATAGGGACACGTGGCGCGATGGCGAAAAATTCTTCGCCATCGCGGCGGGTAAGGTTTGCTACAGACGTAATGGTCCGTTCCTCCCAAAGATCGGCATAGGGAAAGGAAGGGATATCGCTCATGTGAATTCCGCCGCAAACGACAATGCCACCTTTGGCGAGTGCTCGCAGCGCCGCAGGCACGAGCGGGCCGACCGAAGCGAAGATAATCGCTGCATCGAGTTTCTCCGGCGGCATCTCGTCGGAACCACCGGCCCACCTTGCGCCTAGCGTTTTCACGCTTTGCTGTGTTTCCATGTCGCCCGGTCGCGTGAACACGAAAAGGTCGCGTCCTTCATAAAGGGCAATCTGCGCGATTAAGTGAGCGGCATTACCAAAGCCATACAGGCCGAGCCTCCGTGCATCTCCCGTTTTCCGATAGGAACGATAACCGATCAGCCCCGCACAAAGTAGCGGCGCAACCTCAACATCATCGTAACGGTCAGGCAAATGAAAACAGAATCGTGCATCGGCGACACCGAATTCCGCATAACCGCCATCGATGGTATAGCCGGTGAAACGCGCTCGATCGCACAGGTTTTCCCGGTTCGATCGACAGTAAACACATTCGCCATCGGTCCAAGCAAGCCACGGAATTCCGACGCGATCTCCAATCGCGAATGACGAAGGAATGTCCGGGCCTATCTCTTCGACGTATCCGACAATTTGATGACCTGGGATGAGCGGGAGTTTTGGATCCGGCAGTTCGCCATCGACCACGTGAAGATCAGTCCTGCACACCGCGCACGTTGCGATTCGCACAAGCAATTGGCTCTTGGCCGGTCTTGGTTTCTCTATGTCGCGGAGTTGCAGTGGCTGCCGCGGCTTATCCAGAACCATCGCGCGCATGGGCTTCGCTACTTTAAAGCGTTAAAGCGTTGAAAGGTTAAAAAGTTAAACCGTGGGTCAATGGACGCCCGCTGGTTCAGGTCGCATCTCTCCTCTCGCGGGCTCGCCTTCGTGATGAGTGTGCGCGCTGCGCAGAAATGGTACCTTGTCGAGCACGTGCTCCTGGAACCATTCGAGCCAGAGATAGATCACTGGTGTGACGAACAGTGTGATCAATTGGGAGAAAATCAGACCGCCTACGATTACCAGCCCTAATGGACGGCGCGATGCAGCGTCCTGCCCGAACCCGAGCGCAATCGGCACTGCACCCATAAGCGCAGCGAGCGTTGTCATCATAATAGGACGAAACCGTTCCATACTGGCTTCGTGAATGGCCGACCGGAGGTCCCAGCCTTCGTCGATTCGTTGCAACGCAAAATCGACGACCATGATCCCGTTCTTCTTGACGATGCCTAACAACAGGAAAAGTCCGATCACGCTGTAAAGTGAAAGCACTGAGTGAAAGAGATACAATGTGGCCAGACCTCCGACTACTGCGGGGACGATCGCAGGAAATAAAACTGTGAACGGATGCACATAGCTTTCATAAAGAATTCCCAGAATCACATACATAACAAAGACCGCTGCGAGCAGCAGCATTGGCAGAGACCGGAATAGTTGCTGGAACACTAGCGTTTCGCCCTGGAAGGTGCCCTGAACGGTTGGGTAATTCGGATGGATTTGGGCGAATGCGTCCTCGATGGCCTTGGTAGCATCGCCGATCGCGACGTTTGGCAACAGGTTGAAGTTAAACGTAACGCTGGTGAACTGATTCAAATGATTCACCGCTTGCGGGCCAATAACTTCCTTTGTCGATGTTAGAACACGCATCGGCACCAAATTCGCCATGTTACCTGTGGTCGTGGCTATGGTACCGCCTCCCGCGCCGGACGCGCTGAAATTGCCGCTCGTGTTACTGCGAACGTATAGGTCGTCCAAGTCGTTAGGGTGCGCCCGTTCCTTGTCTTTCACTTCGAGAATGACCTGGTATTGATCGTCCGGTTCCTTGATGAGGTAGACGTAGTTTTGCGAGTAAGCATTGCGCAACAGGCTTTGGATTGCAGAAGTAGAAACACCGTAGGTTGCGGCACGATCCCGGTTGATGTCGATCTTAAGATTTGGCGTGTCGTGGTAGTAATCAGAGCGGACGCTGGCGAAACCTTTAAACTGTCGCAGTTTTTCCAGCAGTTGGTCGGCCACGGCATAAACATCCTGGGGCACGATGCCGCTAATCGTGTAAGCGTACTGTCCCTGCGTCTGGCTCGTGGCGCCCACACTGATCTGCAGCACGGGACTCGGCGTTAACACCGCGGTGATGCCGGGAATGGAGCCGAGCGATTTTTGCAGTCGTAAAATGATTTGATCAATGGGCGGGCGCTCACCGCGTGGCTTCAGAAAAAGAAACAACAACCCCTGCGATAATGCGGTGCGCGAGGAAAAACCAGCGAGCGTGAAAAACTGCCCGACAGCTGGATCCGCTTGGAGTCTCTTATTGACCTCCGCTTGATACGCTCGCATCTGGGCGGGAGATGAGCCTTCCTGCGCGATAAACACGCCGCGAATGAAACCGCTATCACCCGGTGGCAATAATGTAAACGGCAAATGCGTGAAGAAGAACCACAGACCAAGAATGCAGACGAGCAAGATCGGCACCGTGAGCCATGCACGATCGAGGAACCAATCCAGGGCGCGACCGTATGCAGCGATCACGCGTTTGATGAAGTTGTTGGTGTGACGTTCCATCCAGGCGCGTTTGTGTCCGGCCCTGCGCTCGCCCAAGATGCGCGCACACATCAAGGGCGTGAGCGTCAGCGACACAAGACCCGAGGCAAGAATAGCCACGATGATCGTGACAGAGAACTCGCGAAAGATGCGGCCGAGAAGTCCCGGGATGAAAACCAGCGGAATGAAAACAGCAGCCAGCGAAAGGGTCATCGACAAGATGGTGAAAGAAATTTCGCCTGCGCTATTAAACGTCGCTTTGAGGATCGACTCACCGTGTTCGGCACGGCGCACCACGTTTTCCAAAAACACAATGGCGTCGTCGACAAGGAAACCGATGGCCAACGTTAGCGCCATCAACGTGAGATTGTTGATGGAGAAATTAAGCATGTACATTACGGCCACGGTGAGCAGCAATGACATTGGCAATGCCACAGCTGGAATCAGTGTGTCTGTGGCACGACCGAGGAAAACGTAGATGACCAGCACCACCAGCACGAACGCGATGATGAGGGTCCATTTCACCTCGTCAGCCGAATTGACGATGGTTTGTGACCGGTCGAACACCGGCGTGAACTTGATCGAGCCCGGTAAGCTCGCCCGCAGCTCCGGGAAGAGCGCTTTCACAGACTTGGCAACTTCCACTGCGTTTGCGCCCGCCTGCCGCGAAACCGCGAGCACGACTACCGACCCGGGCGGATTAAAGCCGCGCATCCAGAAAAAGCGCGAGATGCGTTCGTCCTGCACGCTCTGGCGCACATCAGCGACGTCGCGCAGGTAAACCGGCAAGCCGTTTGGGTTGCGCGCCACGATCAAGTCGCGATAGCCGGCGGCCTGGTCAATCTGCCCATTGGGCTGCAGCACAAAGGTACGATGCGTGCCGTCGAATTGCCCTGCACCGGAATAGACGGTGCCCGATTTAATCCCGCTGGCTAGATCATCCATGGTCAAGCCGCGCACAGCCAGCGCAGAGGGGTCGGCCTTGACTCGGATCGCGCCTTGCACGCCATAAATGTTCACCTGTGAGACGCCGGGCAGGATGTTAATGCGCTGCGCGACAGCGGTAGACGCGTACTTATACAGATCCCAATCCGTCAGCGTGTCTGACATCAGGCCTAACAAGTAAACGGCCTGGTCGTTTGGGTTCGTTTTCGTGAACGTGGGCGGACTCGGCAAATCGAGTGGCAATTTTCCCGTGGCGCGCTGGATCGCCGCCTGTACGTCTGTGGCCGCGTCCACGATACTTTTGCTCAAAATAAACTGGAGCGTGAATGATGTGTTTGCCTGCGTACTTGTGCTGGTGATGATGTCCAGCCCGGGAATTTGAAGAAATTGTTTCTCCAGCGGTGTGGCAATGTTGTTGGCCATCGTCGTCGGATCAGCGCCGGGATACGAGCAGCTGACTTGAATGACGGGATAATCGACTGCGGGCAAATCGTTGACAGCGAGCTTTCCAAAAGTCGCCAGGCCGGCAACGATCACGGACAACGTCAGCAACACAGTCATCACCGGGCGGCGAATAAACGGCCCGGAGAGTCCCGAGCCTTCCACTGGAACTAACTTTGCAGTCGGATCGGGCAATTCCTCGCCGAACGAGGTCGATCTGAACCGATGCTTATCCTTTACTTCGCGCTCGCCGTCATGTGGTTCGGCATCGTTCATGTCACATCGAGCTTTTCGAAGCAGCCGACTCCTGAGAATTGCCGGGGGTTTGCGCGACACGAGGTTGGGGCGCGACCTTGGCTCCAGGTGCAAGCGCAAGCTGGCCAGTGACCACCACGGTCTCGCCGGGTTTCACGCCGCTCTCAACCACTGTGAGATCGCCTTCCTGACTCTGGCCGGGTTTCACCGGGCGAAGATCGACTGTGTTGTCAGGTTTCACCACGAAAACGAACGGCCCACTCTGGCTAACCTGGACGGCCTGCGCCGGGACAAGCGCGGCGTTCTTGAGCATGTCCAAGATAAAACGGACACGCACAAATTCTGAGGGCCACAGAGCGCGGTCAGGATTCGGCGTAACTCCGCGGGCCTTCACGGTTCCGGAGCCGGGCTGCACTGCGTTGTCAATGAAGTAAAGATCCCCGGTGCGCGGCGTAATTGAACCATCCGCCAGGTAAGTTTGCACCTTTACGTTTGGCCCGCCGAGATATTTTCGCACGAGCGGAAGATCGTTCTCGGCCACCGTGAAATCGGTATAAATCGGGTCGAGGCCCTGGATCGTGACTAGCGATGGAATCGAAGGCCCAACCAGGTTGCCAACATCGACATTGCGCAGACCCACTCGTCCGTTAATCGGGGATTTTATGTAGCACCAGTCGAGGTTCACCTGGGCAGCTTCCGTCGACGCCTGGGATTTCTGGGCGTTCGCCACAGCCGTGTCGTAGTCCTGCTGCGATATGACTTTTCTCGCGCGCAGGTCCTCCTGTCGCTTCAGCGTCACTTGATCCAACTCAGCTTGCGCTTTCGCCTGGTCGAGAGCGGCTTGAAACGGGCGCGGGTCAATTGTGAAAAGCAGATCGCCTTTCTTCACGTCGGAGCCATCCTGGAAATGGCGCCCAATGATTACGCCATTAATCTGCGCCTGCACTTGCACGGTTTCGTAAGCCGCGCATGTCCCGATTTCATCGAGGTACAGCGGCACATCTTTTGCGACGACTTTGGCCACGGTCACAGGACGCACCGGGGCCTGGGCCGTTCCTGACGTGCCGATACCTTGCTGAAAGCTGCGAAGCAGGACTAAAACAGCTAATACGGCAAAAACCACGTAGGCCCAGCGCGGAATGGAGTGCGCTCCTTTCCGCCGAGGTTTCGCTACCTTCGGTGCTCTACCCGCGACGCGACGCTCTTCCTCTTGCACGATGTTCATTTTTTACCCTGGTCGCCATGGTGGACCGCAATTTCGCCATCGCACCATTTCCATTTTTCTTCTCCGCTTTTTCGTGAATCCGCGTGAGCACGCGCACGCAAGCACGCAAGTCTGCCGGCGAAATATTTTCCAGTAATTCGTGACGAAGTTCTTCCGCGGCCGCGTTGATCTGGGAGATCACATTCTGCGCCCGGCGGCCGAGCAACACCATCTTGCAGCGGCGATCGTGCGGCGAGGTTCTCCGGATAATCCAGTCCTCGTTCTCCAGCCGGTGCAACAGCGTCACCAATGACGGCTCTTCTATGCCCAATCGCTCTGCGATCTCGGCCTGTGTAAGCGAGTCTCCCGCCAGTGAGAGATGCAGCAGGGTGCGCCATTTAGCCTGGCTCAAACCCATTGGCTTGAGTCGTTCGTCCAACTTCAGTCGCCAAGCACGAGCAGTCCCGTGAAGCAGCGGCCCAAATGTTTCGCCCTCGGACATGTAACGCAGTTAAATTGGTTAGCATGCTAACCAATTCCAATCTGCCAGCCTGTCAACGTTCATTTAGGGCCAATTTCGTAGAGAAGTAGCTCACGTTTGCGATAATCCCGTACACGAACACGCAGATGCGCACGTCGCGACGCCCATCGTGGGGTGTTCGTCACTTCCGCTTCCTTGTCGCTTTGAACAAGAAAATAATGAGCATCAGCGGGTAGTTCCTGAAGGTCACTCACGTATCCAAGCGGTGCTTTCACATAGAAAAATACCGGCTGGTACTCTGGGTCCACGGCATACAGCGTCTCATTCGGGGAAACCACGGAATTAATTTCGGCGGCAGCCTTCTTTACTTGTTGCCTGTTCCTCAAGATCACTGCCGTGAGTGGATAACCAATCGCTCCGATGACGAGTCCAACTCCGACGAAGAGCGCAACTATTTTGGCCAATGTTCGCTCGCTTGTCGTCTCTTTTCCCCATGGCCACTGCAACGCACGCCCGGCGTAGCTCATTGCCAGCAGCCATGAAGCTGGAGCTATTACGGGCATGCTATATCGGGGTACTGCGCCGGGAACGAGGTTTACGGCGACGAATGGAACAGCAATTGCCCAAGCGAGAGCACCCGCTAGCCGCTGCTCCGCGTAACCATGAAATTTTGAAAACCTGACGAAGGGGAACAGAAGAACCCAGGGCAGAAAATAGATAAAAGCGCGTGGGACATTTTGAATCCAACTGACCAACTTAAAATCGGTGCCTTGGAGCCGGCCTGTGAACTGATTCGACCATTTGACCGCCGCCACGTGCGTTGTCGTACTCTGCAAGAAAGGAACCGCCCACACCGCGAAAATCCCCAGCATGATCGCTAGCCCGGCGAAATGCGCTGGATGAATCAGAAGCCGCCATTCTTTCATCTGCCAAAGGACGGCAAGCACGATTGCATAGAAAAATATGAGATGGGTTGGACCTTTGGCCAAAAGCCCAAGCCCCAGAACAATGGATGCCGGAACCCAAATGAGCCACGGCGATTTCCGCTGGACCAGACAGCTCAGCCAAAAAATAATCGCAAGACCACAGAGGGAGACATAGAGCGCTTCGATTTCAATTAGCCGGCCTTTTTCTATCATTCCGATGTTTGTCATCCAAATGAGAGCGGCGACGATCGATCCTCTCGAACCCAGACTGGCGCGCGCCACGGTGACAAATGCAATCGCCACCGCAAGCACGGCAACCGCCGATGGCAGACGTGCCGTCCACTCGTTGCGCACTCCAAAAATTCGAAAGGATGCGGCTACCAGCCAGTTCACCAGAGGCGGTTTCCGGAAATATGGATTTCCTCCCACTTCAGGAACAATGTAGTTACCGGACTTAAGCATGCCGATCGCAGGCAGGATGCGTCGTCCCTCCTCTCCTTTGATGGCAAGAGAACCAAGCGCCGGTAAATAGATCACCGCCCACACGAGAAGGACGACAAGAACGGGTCGGAGGCGCAAATTCATTGGGTGCTGCATGTTCGATATTGAGCGTTGGACGTCAAATCAAACCGAACGGGTAGCTTGACGAGAAAAGCTTAAGACGGTAACCTAATCGTTGAGTCCGCGCGCTGATTGGAGTGGGAACTGGCGTCCCACTCTTTTTAGTCTGCGGGCTGCATGTTTTTTATGAACGCAGAATTTATTGCGATGCTTGATTATCTGGAGCGGGAGCGCGGAATTAAACGCGAAATTCTGCTCGAGGCAGTCTCGAACGCCCTGCTCTCAGCCTCCAAGAAGAGCGTGGGCGCTTCGCGCGATCTGCGTATCGACATCAATCCGAAGACCGGGGAAATCCGAGCACTGGCTAACCTCGTGGTAGTCGACGAAGTCACGAATCCGCAGGATGAAATCGAGCTGTCGAAAGCGCGCAAGATCAAGCCGGACGCGAACGTCGGCGACGCCGTGGAAGTGGAAGTGACACCGAAGAATTTTGGACGCATCGCGGCGCAAACCGCGAAACAGGCGATGATGCAGCGGATTCGCCAGGCCGAGAAAGAAATGATCTATGAGGAATTCAAAGATCGCGCGGGCGAAATCGTTAGTGGAACAGTGCGGCGCTTTGATCGCTCCGATGTCGTTCTCGATCTTGGAAAATTTGAGGCCATCATGCCGCAACGCGAGCGAGTCGTGGTAGAAGATTACAACGTGGGCGACCGGCTTCGCGCGTACGTGGTCGCCGTGGAAAACGGTATCCGCGGCCCCGAGATCATCGTGTCACGTAGCCATCCCAATTTTGTGCGCAGACTTTTCGAGTTGGAAGTAAGCGAAATCGCGGACGGCACTGTGGAGATTCGCGGCATCGCGCGAGAAGCAGGCTATCGCACCAAGATCGCAGTCTGGAGCGCGAACGAAAAAGTGGATCCCGTGGGCGCGTGTGTTGGCATGCGCGGCTCCCGCGTCAAAAACATCGTCCGCGAGCTGAACAACGAAAAGGTCGATATCATCCGCTGGAGCTCCGATCCAAAGGAATACGTTCTGGAAGCGCTTAAGCCGGCAAAGGTAAAGAACCTCGTTTTCGATACTGAGAAGAAAAGCGTGCAGATTTCCGTGGATGAAGATCAGCTTTCGCTCGCAATCGGGAAAAAAGGGCAGAACGCGCGGTTGACTTCGCGACTGACTGGCTGGGAGATCAATATCGGCAAGGACACATCCGCGACGACCGTGGTAGAACAAAAGGTGGCGCAAGCAGCGCAGACCCTTGCTGGCGCGCTGCCCGTTAGTGAAGAACAGGCGCTCGCACTGGTAAAATCCGGCTTTACGAACCTAGAGGGATTGCGCGATGCAGACGTGCAGGATTTAGTGGATATTCTCGCAGTCGATGAAACAAAGGCGCGCGAGATTTACGAGGCCGTCCATCGGCAGGAACTCGTACAATAACATGGCTCTGGTTTAGGGAAGCTCGGGCCATGAGCGAAATTTTAAAAGAACAACAATGGCAACGAAGACGAGCAGCAAAACTGCAACGCGCAAACAGGCCGCGCGTGGGACTGCTGCTGCTCGCAAGCCAGCAGCCGCGGCCAAGACAAAACTTCCAAAACAAAAGTTAAAGGAGGACGTTGCGCCCGGAGCAAAGCCGCGCACCTCTCCCCCCTCAAAGTCCGCGCCGGAGACCGCTCGAGCTCCTGGCCACGAAGCAGAGAGTGTTTCACTCATTGATCGAAAAAAACCGAGCAAGAAGGCCGAAGACGACGAGCCAAAACCGAAGCGCGACGTTTTACCTCCCATTTCACGCATCAGGGCCTCGCTGGAAACGCCGGTAAAACCAGCGCCGCCTACAACGAGCGCACCCGTGGAATCGGTTACAGTTGATGTGTCAAGCATCGCCGACGTAAAAACTGCGCCTGATGCAACGGAGCCGCCGCCTACTGAAGAGGAAGCCGCGGCGCACAAGATCATTCTTATCAAGCCCCCAATTGTCGTTAAGCAACTGGCGACTGAGTTAGGCTTAAAGCCGCATCAACTCATTGCGGAGCTGATGAATTACAACATTTTCGCCAACATTAACCAGACAGTCGAGCCAGACATCGCTTCGAAGATCGCGGAAAGCCATGGCTTTGTTCTGGAAAAGGAGCGCCGCGAAAAAGGCGGTGGTGTCCACAAGGTTGAACAGGTGGTCGTCGCACCCCCGCGGCCGGTCATTGAAAAGAAGGAAGAACTCAAGCTGCGGCCACCGATTATCACGTTCATGGGCCATGTTGATCATGGCAAGACAACATTGATGGACGCCATTCGCAAAACCCGTGTCGCGGCGGGCGAAGCCGGGGGCATTACTCAGCATATCGGCGCCTATAGCGTTGATCACAATGGCGCGACACTTACCTTTATCGACACGCCGGGGCACGCTGCCTTTACGGCGATGCGCGCGCGGGGGGCGAATGTCACCGATATCGTTGTGCTCGTTGTCGCAGCCGACGATGGCCTCATGCCGCAAACCATTGAAGCGATTAATCACGCTAAAGCCGCGCCGCGCGTGAAGATAATGGTTGCGATCAACAAGATCGATCTTCCTTCGGCAAACGTCGATAGAGTAAAGAAACAACTGCAGGAGCGCGGCCTTACTCCCGAAGATTGGGGAGGTGAAACGATTGTTTGTCCCGTCTCGGCAACGAAAGGCACCGGAATCGATCACCTGCTTGAGATGATCGCGTTACAGGCGGAGGTAATGGAACTTAAGGCTTCTCCCACCGCCACGCCACGAGGGACAGTGATCGAGGCACAGGTCGAAGCTGGGCGCGGTCCCACTGCCACGGTCATTGTGCAAATGGGGACATTGAAGATCGGCGACCCGTTCATTTGTGGTGATTACAGCGGCAAAGTGAAATCGCTGCTGGACGACCGCGGCAAGCCAGTCAAGGAGGCTGTTCCCTCTATGCCGGCGAAGGTGCTTGGTTTTACCGGCCTACCCAATGCCGGCGATGAACTGCTTGTAATGGATTCCGAGCGTTCGGCAAAGACGTTGAGCGAGGAGCGCGTGTTGGCCAAACGCACCGATAAATTGACCATTCCGAAACGGGCCACCCTTGAGAGCTTGCTCGAAACGGCGGGAGGGAAAAAAGTCCTGCGGATCGTGCTAAAGTGCGACGCACAAGGCTCGCTGGAAGCATTGGTTGGAGCGCTGAAACAGATCGAGAGCAAGAAAGTCGACCTTGAAATCATTCATTCCGCTGTAGGCCCGATTTCGGAATCGGACATTCTACTGGGGAGCGCTTCGAATGCTGTAGTGGTCGGTTTCAATGTGAAGGTGGAGAACATGGCTGTTTCCGCTGCAAAAAGCGAAGGAGTCCAGGTCAAACTTTACAGCATCATTTATGAGCTGCTCGATCAGATGAAGGAAGCGATGGCTGGTTTGCTCGAGCCCGAACACCGGGAAACCGTCATCGGACACGCCGAAGTGAAGCAGGTGTTCAACCTTAGCAAGGGCATCGTTGCCGGCTGCCTCGTGACTGACGGTCGCATAGCTCGCGTGGCTCGGGCCCGCGTGCTCCGTAAACGGCAACCTGTTTATGACGGCGGGCTTTCGACGCTGCGCCGTTTCCAGGACGATGTAAAGGAAGTGCGTTCCGGACTGGAATGCGGAATCAAGCTCGGCGATTTCAGCGAATATCAAGTAGGCGACGTGATCGAGTGCTATCAGCTTGAAGCTTTCGCGCAAAAATTGTGACGTCATTCCGAGCGAAGTCGAGGAATCCCGTGGCGAAACCAAAGATGATTTCACGGAATCCTTCGACTCGCTTTCCTCCGCTCAGGATTAACAGCGAAAGGCTATTATGAAACATCGAATGCTGCGTGTTAACGAAGTTGTGAAGCGGGAGCTAAGCGGGATCATCGCGCGAGAAATGACCTTCGAAGGCGCCCTGGTCAGCATCAATCATGTGGAGGTAACACCCGACTTAAAAAACGCGCACGTGTTTGTGAGCGTTCTTGGAACACAGGCCCGCGAGAGCGTGATGAGCAAGCTAACGTCTCATCGTCCCGCGTTACAGGCAGAACTTGCTCGTCACGTCACCATGAAGTATACGCCGCATCTTATTTTTCATCTCGATAACTCCATCGAGCGGGGTACCAGGGTCATAGAAATCATGCAGGAGATCGAAGCGACTCAAGGCGACAAGAAGTGAAGATTGTAGCTACGGCCCTGTGGTCCTTGTATCATAGCGAGTCGCCGTCCTTTTTCGCGATCACTTATCCACCTATGCCGAGGGGCTGTAGCGGGACAAAGAGCGCGGCGACTACATGATGAGCACTTCCAAATTCCAGGAAATTGGCCAGATATTACGCGACCATCAGCGTTTCGCCATCCTGGGTCACGTTCGTCCGGACGGCGACGCGTTGGGCAGCCAGCTTGCACTGGCGCTTTCGCTTCAAGCACTCGGGAAAGAAGTGCGCGTGTGGAATGAAGACGGAATGTTGGAGAAGTATTCCTTCCTTCCCCGCGCTGAGTTGCTCACCAAGCCGCCTTCTACTCCGGAGGATTTCGACGTTGCCATCGCACTTGATACCGCAATTCAAAACCGGCTCGGCACTGCTCTGGTGGCAATCCGGTCGTCGAAAATTTGGATTAATATTGACCACCATCCGAGCAATCCCGGTTATGGCGACGTGGCTCATATCGATTCGTCTGCGCCTGCCACGGCGGAAATCGTTTTTCATCTGATTAAGAGCCAGGGCCTGCCGTTCAATCGAGAAATCGCAGAAAATCTTTACGCCGCGATATCCACTGATACGGGCTCGTTTCAGTATCCACAAACCAGCGCTCACACTTTCGAGATCGCGGCGGAACTTATTCGGACAGGCCTCAACGTTGGACGCTTGAGTCAGCAGCTCTATGAGAATTATCCACGGCGTCGTCTGGAACTTTTGCGCGAACTCCTGCGCACCATGCGTTTCCAGCAAGAAGGTCGCGTCGCAAGTTTTGGTCTTACCTTGAAAACAGCTGCCGAGCTTGGCGTCCTTCCCGAGGATAACGAGGGGCTGATCGATCACCTGCGCGCAGTCCGCGGCGTTATCGTTGCCGTCTTTTTCGAAGAACTGTCCGATGGCAAAGTGCGCGTGAGCATGCGTTCCAAAAGTGATACTGTCGATGTTTGCGCTATCTGCCAGAAGTTCGGCGGAGGAGGCCATGCGCTTGCCGCCGGTGCGCGCGTGCGCGGGTCACTTCCGGAAGTAGAAGAGCGAGTTTTGGCAGAAATTCGCGCCAAGATTGGCTCGCTAAAGGCGGCAGCGCCTCCAATGACTTAACGTTTCAACGCTTCAACGTTGTAACTGTGTAATCTTCTTGTCGTCATGTCTTATCCCGTAACTCCTGACGGCGTCCTGCTCGTGGACAAGGCTGAAGGGATGACTTCACATGACGTCGTCGCGCTGGTTCGTCGAAATCTCCAGGTCAGAAAAGTCGGTCACTGCGGCACGCTTGATCCCATAGCGACCGGCTTACTTTTAATCACTGTGGGACGGGGCACCAAGGTCCAGGATTTACTCATGAGCGAAGACAAGGAATACGCCGGAACATTCGTGCTGGGCGTGACGACCGATACACAAGATCGGCAGGGAGAAGTCATCCAGCAGCGACCGGTTCCCGCGCTGGACGAAAATCAAATTCGCGCTGCGTTTGAAAAGTTCAGGGGCGATTTTTACCAAATACCGCCGATGGTTTCGGCGAAAAAGCATGGTGGAGTTCCGCTGTACAAACTGGCACGTCAAGGCAAAGTGGTCGAACGGGAGCCCCGTCTAGTGCATGTCTATCGCTACACAATTGATAGAATAGTCCTTCCCGAGATCGATTTTAGTGTTTTGTGCAGCAAGGGTTTCTATGTTCGCACTTATGTCCACGAGATCGGCGAGAGTCTCGGGTGCGGGGCGCACCTAAAGTCGCTGCGGCGCACGAAATCCGGACGCTTCGACGTTGCTAATGCCATTAGTGTCGCTCAAATCAAGGATGTACCACGCGAGGAAATTTTGAGCAGGCTCCTAAGCCTTCCAGATGTGTCGCGCATGCGGGGAGCTTAAAGAAATGACGAAGCTCAATGACGAATGACGAATTAACGACGAAGCACGAAGCACGAAAAGGCGCGCGCCAGCTTTTTCGTCATTGGTCATTGGGATTTCCTTCGTCATTCGGCATTCGGCATTCGTCATTTTGATGATGGAAACACTTCGATCCATCGACGAACTATCGCGCCTGCCTGGCCCGATCTTTCTCGCCATCGGGGTCTTCGATGGCGTGCACCGCGGTCATCAAGCTGTCATTTCCACCTCAGCCGAGCACGCTCGATCGGCGAAGGGTACTCCGGTGGTCGTTACTTTTGATCCGCATCCGATGAAAGTGCTTCGGCCCAGCGACGCGCCCCATTTGCTTACGGCCACGCAACACAAGATCAAACTGATTCGCAACCTCGGAGTAGGGCATCTGCTCGTCATCAAATTCAACAAGGCATTTGCCGCAACTGCGCCGGAAGACTTTGTGCAGCAGCTAGTGACGCATTCAAAACCGCTGCGCGAAATCTGCGTGGGGCATGAATGGTCATTTGGAAAAGGCCGGCGCGGCAATCTTGCTCTCCTCCGGAAGCTGGGCGTGCAATTCGACTTTGAGGTCGTTGGAATTCCCCCGGTAACACTCGAGAATGGTGAGCTCGTAAGCAGTACAGCGATTCGTCACGCAGTCGAAGCAGGCGACCTGGCGAAAGCGGCTGAAATGTTGGGCCGTGAGTACACGATCCTGGGGACGGTCGTGCGGGGTGATGACTTGGGGAAAAGGATCGGGTTCCCGACGGCGAATCTGAGCGCTCATAGCGAGCAGTTTCCTCCAAACGGGGTTTATTTCGCGGAGGCCATGCTAGAAGGAAGCGTCTATCCTGGCGTGGTAAATCTCGGCTACCGCCCAACTGTGAGCACTAGTAAATCCGAGCGCGTGCTCGAAATTCATCTGTTCGACTTTGATCGCGATCTCTACGGCCTGCACCTCGAAGTGCGTTTTATCCGGTATCTCAGGCCGGAACAGAAGTTCGAAAATGTGGATGCGTTAGTCCGGCAGATTGAACTCGATGTGCACCAAGCCCGTAAACTTTGCGTGGATTAGCCGAATCTGCGGGCTGTTTCTTGGACAAGTTAAGTTAGCGAGGCCCGGCTTCTAGATATTGCGGCCGTAGCGCCAGCAGCTGCCATCACCAACCCGCTGGCGAGAGCCAGCACAAAGACCCATAACGCGGGTAAGGCCGCGAGACGCTCAAGACTTACACTGACAAAGCGACCGCCACCCGAAACGACATAGGCAAGCACGCTCGCCAGGAAAGTCATTCCCAGAAGAATGACAGCACGCAACAGATCGCGACTGCGTCGGGGCGCCGGTAACTGTTGCAGTACTCGGACAGTAAATCCATCGTCGTCGATATACGGCGCCGCTTCGCGCAATTCTCGATCAAGCCAATCTTCCTGATTCATTTGCCTCACATCCCCTTTACCTAATTTGGACCCCAGTCGGCAAGCATTCGTTTCAATTTCTCGCGGCCTCTAAGAACATTCGTTTTCACTGTACCAAGAGGAATGTCGAGAACGCTAGCAGCTTCATCGTGGGAAAGACCATTCTGGCAACAAAGTAAAATCGCGGAGCGCTCATTCAAGGGAAGTAAATTTAGTGCGCGCATAAGGTCATGCCTTAAACCAGGATCGGCAGCCTGAGGATCGTGTTGCGTTTGGAGTTGTTCCTCATCGATTCCCACGAGTTCCTTCCGGCGTCGCGCATCTTCTCGAAAACAATTGTAGGCGATCCGATAAAGCCACGTGGAAAAGCGCGCTTCGCCGCGAAAACTGCGGATGTTCTTGTAGGCGCGGAGGAAAGCTTGCTGGGCCAGATCGTCGGCGAGGGCGACGTCGGTGCGGGTAAGCTGGCGTAGTAAACCACGCACACTGGATTGATGCCGCCGAACCAGTTCGCCGAAAGCGTGCTGGTCGTCATCGACAAGAACTCGCGCGACGAGGTCTGCATCGGTCAGCTCCACGGCCGCAGATTACGGTAATGGCGGCGGGTTGTCCTTCTTTGTGTCCAGCTTCCATACAAGCAAATAGCCAGCGCCGATCA
>Ga0209474_10000151_pt1 | contig 82519 bp, 86 predicted proteins | sample GraSoiAngelo_145_FD_185902 | JGI IMG/M metagenome (GOLD analysis project Ga0209474, IMG submission 185902) | Grasslands soil microbial communities from the Angelo Coastal Reserve, California, USA - 14_1009_05_20cm (SPAdes) (version 2) | ecosystem: Environmental > Terrestrial > Soil > Grasslands...
TGCTCGGCCTCCCAGCGGATCACCTCCCGGGCGTCCCCTTCCTTCATCCGGTCCATTTGGATCTTCTTCACGATCACGTCGCGGCCCCCCACCGCCGTGACCACCGACTTCTGCTTGACGCCGGCCGTGGAAAAGAGGCCCCGGATCGCTTCCGCCACGATCCCGGGGTCCATGACCTCCCCCTCGACGATGGCATCGGCGGCGACTTCGGTCGTGGCCACCTTGACCAGCTCCGCCTCGCTGCCGGAATGGTCGATCACGGCCACCTTGATGATGCCGGAGCCGATGTCCAAGCCCACCGTGGTTTTTTTGCCGCCCAGGAACCCGAATAGGGCCATAAGTGCCTATGAGCTAAAGACAAGGATGGGGCGAGGGCAAACTACAGTAAGCCCCGCCCCTTATCCTGTCAAGCCTCGAACCTACTTGAGCCGAAACCAACAAGTACTTTGCTGGCCTATAGTTAGGCCACTCAAAACAGCTGCACCCACCCCCGCGACGTCAGCATCGAGCCCGTGCCGGTCTTGTCTAACGCCTTGATAATAGCGCACTTAGAGTAGAGCATCGTGGCGCCGCCGGTGAAGTTGTTGACGGTGTCGGCGAACGACACCGTGTCCTGCGCCATGAGCGACCCCCAGAAGTGGGCCGGGGTGCCGCCACCGCCCGCCGTCTTCACCGACCCCTTCACGATCGTGATGCCGTAGAACTGGAACCCGCCCTGGACCGACAGGCCACCGTTAATGAGCAGGATGCCCTGCCCCTCCTGGCCATTGATCTGGGCGTCGCCGTTGATATAGATGATGGGGAAATAGTTGCCGCACGGCCCTGCCGGGTTCGTCGGACTCCCCCAGTTCGTCTGCACCGCATAGTCACACGAGCCGTCCGCTTTCACCGCCGGCCCAATGCCGTTGGCAAAGTTCTGTCCCACCAGCGGGATCGTCGCCATGGCGGCGAGCTGGGTGAACGTCACGTCGCCATAAACCGAAAAATTGCTGTCCTTGAGCGTCGGGTCATGGATCACCGGCGGTTGCCCGGTAATCCTTGCGTTCCCGGTCTTGGTGATGCTGTCGCCGACCTGCATGCGGACGCCGGCCTTGGTCGAGTCCTTGGGTGGGCAGCCCGCCCAGCCGGTGGGGGCACTGTCGGAGCCGTTGATGGTGACGTTGCCCGCCACGAAGTTCGCGCCTCCGGACGTGACGGCCGCCTGGATGTTGACCTGCAGCGGGCGGATGCGCGCGATCAGGCCCATGCGCTGACTCGCTCCGCCGCCGCGGATGCGTCCCGCGAGGCTCATGGTGTCCTGGCCGGTCATGTCGATCAGGTACAGCCCATCGTTCAGCTTCATGATCGTGCCGTTGTAGCTCCCCGTCTTGCTCGCGGCCGTCTTCGGCAGGATCGTCCACGTGCTCTTGGACGGGGCCACCGGGGGATAGGGATACAAGCCCGCGTACGTGGCCTTGTTGTTGGGATCGCTCCAGTTGCGGATGATGTCGTAGATCCCCTGCTCGGCCACGCCGAACGACGCCTGGGTGCGGCGCACGTTCTCGGCTACGCGCTGCTCCTGGGTGCCGGAGAAGAGGGCGCCGGCAATGAGCGCGCCCACGACCACGAGCGCGACGATCGCGATGGCGAGCGCCATGCCGCGCTCGTTCTTCAGGACGTGCTTCATACCCGACTCCTTGAGGTTCACGTGTGACCCGCCCGTCAGTTGCACGGGATGGGAGGCATCGCGCCCGGCCCGCAGCGCGGATTGTTCCGCAGCGCTACCCAGGTGACGACGCTATCGACCTTGTAATCCTGCACGCCGGTCCCGGCACTGCGGATCGGCGACGCCGTGCGGGCGCGCAGCACGAAGCCGATCTGCGCCACCTTCGACGAATCGGCGGTCACGACCCCGACACTGTCGTAGTAGCTGAACGTCACGCCGTTCGCGCCGATCAGCGGCCCGATCAGCGGCTGGATGGTGCCGCCCGACGCCGGATTGCGCTGCCCCAGGTACCAGTTGTTGTCCGGCGCGGGTGCCTGGTACAGCTCATAGGCGATCTTGTCGAACCCGCGCAGCGGCGCGCCGCGCGTGATCGCGCCCCCTCGGTTCAGGGTCGGGTCGTTGATCCATTGCGGCTGCAGGGTCAACAGGTACGCCGGATTGGTTGCGACTTGCGAGTCGGCGCAGAACCCCGGCGCGGCGTCCTGCTGCAGCTGCGCCGGCAACCACTTGTCGTCGGTGCGGGTGGTCGGGTCGCCTTCCCAGTAGACCAGGATCGAATCGCCCTTGCTGAACGTTTGCCGGGTGCCGTAGATCGGCGTCTGCCGCACGGTCAGCGTGATCTGACCGATCCCACCGCCCAGCACCGGGTCCGCGCACACGAACGCCAGCTCCCGCATGGCGCGGATGCGCAGCGACGTGGCGGTCATACCCTTGATGTCGCCGTCCGCCGCGTCCAGCTCGCGGAACTCGGCCGGCAGGATCGCCGCGGCCGCGCGGATGTTCTGCTGCAAATCGATCGTCTGCGTCTGCGCCGTATAGAGCCGCTGATTGTTGACCAGCACCTTGTACACGGCGGTCGAGACGATGCCCAGCAACACCAGGGCGATCATCAACTCGATGAGGGTGAACCCTCGGCGGGCTAGAACAGGCATGAGAGCTCCGTCTCCGTGCTGTCGGTACGCCACTTGCCGAGCGCGGTCTGGTACTTGCTCCGCATCACGATTTGCCAGTGCTTGGCCGTCTGGTTGGGCAGGTTCCATTGGACGAAGTGCCAGGCGAGCGAATCGGCCGCCGTGCCACCCCGCATCAACACCTCGGTGCCCCCCGCCTGCGACTTGCACCCCGTGACCCGCAGCATCTCGAGCCGGCGCTGCGCGTACTGCGCCGCTACGGCCGAGTGCTGTCCACGGCCGATCATTCGCGTCACCAGTGCGGCCGACGTTACGAGCCCGAGCAGCCCGACCGTCAGCACCAGAATCGCGACGATCACCTCGACGAGCGTGAATCCCTGTTCGCGTTTCATCAGTGCACCACCTTGCCGAGGGGATTGATCACGGTCGAGTCCAGGTTCGACCCCACGCTCCCCGCCAACCGGACGACCGTGTTGGTGGTGAGGTTGTCCAGACTGAGCCCGCGCGGGTCGTAGCGCACCGAGTCGCGTGTCGCCACCAGAGTCACCTTGAAGCGGGTACCCAGCTGCTGCACCCCCGAGACGGTGTCGACTTTCGTCGGGCAGTTCGTCGTCACCCACACAGTGGCGTTCGTGGCGAGGAAGTGGATCACGCCGGGACAGCCGCGCTGAATCGCGGCCGCCCGCGCCGTGGCCGCGAGCGTGCCCACCGCCGCACGCGCCGAGCGCACGTTCGCCTTGTCGAGCGACTGCCGGATCTTCGGGAAGCCGATCGCCGCGATAATGCCGATCAGCACCACCACGATGACCATCTCGATTGTCGTAAAGCCCGAGCGTTTCATGCACGTGCCTCCGTCCGCAGCCACTATGCTATCACGTCCCGTGCCATAGTGTAAAGATATGTATTTATTGATGTTACGTACTACAGCATGTGGTGGTTGGCACTGCAACTCATTGCACAAGTGCAGACTACTGCACTAGTCGATGCCATACCGATCCATCTTGTAGAACAGCGTCCTCAAGCTCACGCCGAGCCGCTGGGCGGCGGCGCGACGGTTGCCCGCCGCCGCAGCCAGGGCGGTTGTGATCGCTTGACGTTCCGCCGCCTCCACAGCCTCTCGGAGCGTCCCCGGGGACCCCGGGCTTGCGCCCGGGGTTAGGCTGACCCCGGGCGCAAGCCCGGGCTGGGGCGGAGGGCTGAAATCCACGGGATCCAAGATCTCCTTGTCGGTCAGCACCGCCGCCCGCTCGATGGCGTGCTCCAGTGCCCGCACGTTCCCGGGCCACGGTTGCTCGCGCAGCCATGCGACGGCCGCCTCGCTCAACGCCAGATCGTGACCGAGACGGCGTGCCAGCTGGACCGCGAAGTGTCTAGCCAGCGGCACGATATCCTCGCGTCGCTCGGCGAGCGGCGGCAGGTGGACCGTGACGACGTTCAAGCGATCGAACAGATCGTGCCGGAACCGGCCGGCCCCGGCTTCGGCGGCGAGGTCTTTAGCCGTGGCGGCGAGGAGCCGCACGTCGACCCGCCGGGTCTTCTGGTCGCCCACGCGCCGGACCTCACTTTCCTGCAGGACGCGCAACAGCTTCGCCTGCAACGCCAGCGGCAGCTCGCCGATCTCGTCGAGCAGCAGCGTGCCGCCGTCCGCCTGCTCGAACAGACCGGGACGGTCGCTGGACGCGCCCGTGAAGGCCCCTCGGACCGAGCCGAACAGCTCCGACTCGAGCAGCGTCTCCGGTATGGCCGCGCAGTTCACCGCGACGAACGGGCCTGCCGCCCGGGGACCCGCCCGGTGAATGGCTTGGGCGATGACCTCCTTGCCGGTGCCGCGCTCGCCCGTGATGAGCACCGTGGTGCGGTGCCCGGCCACGCGTGCCACGATGTCGAGCGCGTGCCGCATCGCCGGGCTTTCGGCGATCAGCGCACGGGCGGCGGGACTGCTGTCCAGCTGTGCTCGTAGTGTCGCGATGGTGTGACCGAGCCGCTCGCGCTCTTCCGCCTTGCGCAGCGTCAGCACGACTTCGTCCGGCCGGAACGGCTTGGCGACGTAGTCGTACGCCCCCTCTTTCATGGCGGCGAGGGCCGCCTCCTCCCCACCATATGCGCTCATCATGATCACCAGCGCGTGTCCGCCACCGCTCTTGTAAGCGCGCAGGAACGCGATCCCGTCCATGTCGGCCATGCGCACGTCGCACAGGATCAGATCGAAGGGTTCAGCGCGGGCGCGCTGGAGCGCGCGCGCGCCGCTTGCCTCGGCGACCACGTCGTAGCCCGCATCGGCGAGCAGCAGGCCCAGCGACTGGCGCAGCCCAGGCTCGTCGTCGACGACCAGCACCCGGTTCATCCCTCACCCCCTGACGTCCGCGCGGGGGAAGAACATCTTGAACGCGGCGCCGCCTTCGCGCGCCGTGTCCACCCACACCACGCCACCCATGTCTTCCACCGCGCGGCCCACGATCGCGAGGCCCAGCCCCGTACCCCCGCCGGGCGCCTTGGTGGTGTAGAACGGGTCGAAGACCTTGTCGCGGTCGTCGGGCGGCACGCCCGGCCCCGAGTCCGCGACGAACAGCAAGGCACCCGGCTGGCCGGGGGCGAACTCCGGGCGTACCGGCCGGCGCACGGTCGCGCGGGGGAAACGCGCCGGCGGCAGGTCCGTGGCGCGCTGCGGGCTCGGCTGGTGAGCCTGGTAGTCCCACGGCCGCCCTCCCAGCACCACGGTGCCGCCGGGCGCCGCGTCCACGGCGTTCAGGACCAGGTTGACAATGGCCTGCTCGAGCAGATGAGTCCGACCGAGAATGTGGGGAATCCCGGGCTCGAGATCGAGCGTCGCGCGGGCGGGTCGCAGCGCCCCCTGGGCCTCGAGCAACCCGTACGCGCCGCGCGCCACGGCCGCGGGGTCGAGCGGCGCCAACGCCTCCTCGTGGGGCCGCGCGTAGTCGAGCAGCCCGCGCACGATCCGGTCGATACGCTCGAGCTCGCGCGTCACCCCGGCGATCACCTCGGCGTCCGTGCCCCGCCGCCGCAGCACCTCGACGTACGTGCCGAGCGCGCCCAGCGGGTTCCCCACTTCGTGGGCGATTCCTGCGGCGAGGCGACCTATCCCTGCGAGCTTTTCCGAGCGCACCAGCTGGCCCTGCGCGTCGAGCAGATGGTCGGTCATGCGGTTGAGACGCTCGGCGAGGGTGGAGAAGTCGTTGGTCTCGGCGTCCGGGGCGCGGCGCGCTAGGTCGCCGTCCGCTACCGCGTCCGCCGTAGCCACCACGCGCTCGAGCGGCCACAGCACTAGCCGGTTCACCAGGTGGCGGCCGAACACGACGAACACCGCCACCTCGAGCGCGACCAGGAGCAGCAGCAGCACGAACGTGCGCTCTGGCGCCAGCACGGTGACCACCAGCATCGTCGCCACGCCCACCAGCAGCGCGGCGGCGGCGAGGAACGAGAGATAGAACAGCAGCTCGGTGCGGAGCGCGGGCTTGGACGGCATGGGAGCAATACTCAGCTACTAGTCACAAGCCGCAAGCCGTAAGTCGTAAGGGGGACGTCACAAGCCCTTGCGGCTTACATCTTGCGGCTTAGGGCTAGTACGTCGGCCAATTATCCACCCATGCGTTGGAATAGCCGACCAGCTGCCCCATCGCGGCCATGGCTTTGGCGACGTTGCAGGAATTGTAGTTGAACGACTTGGTCCCGTTCCCGATGTCGTCCGGCGGCAACGTGGCGCCGAGCTTCACGTTCAACCCGGTCACCGTGGCGCCGTTCACCGCGTTGTTGCCGTTGGACGTGAGATTGTCGCCGACGAGCAGCACGCCGTTCCAAGTGATGTTGCCGCTGATCGTGAGGCTGCCCGTCACGATCAGCGTTCCCTGCCCGTCGCCGGGCAGCGCGAAGTTTCCCTGCACGAGGATGGTGGGCCAGTAGTTCGGGTTCGTGAACGAGGGCCACGATCCCGGCGGAATGGTGATGTCGGGGGTGATGGCCGTCCCACCGGCCAGCCCTGCCCAGTCGATCTTCACCGAGTCGGACATCTGGGCCGGGGTGGGGGCGACGGTGTCGACCGGGGGATTCCCCTGGGGCGCGAGCTGACCGCCGTTCTGGGTATAGCCGGGATTTCCGGGGACGGCGACGCCGGCGACGGCCGGCTGCTTGCCGCACTGGTCCGCGCCGCTCCCCATGGCCGAAGAGCCGTTCTTGTGGAGCCCGCTCAGGCTGGACCATCCGGCGAGCACGTTCATCGAGCCGGCCTGCCACACGGCGTATTCCGCCACCGTGCGCTCGGCCTGCGGTGTGCCCGACAGCGCAGCGACGGTGCTGACGCCGTGGGAGCGGACCACATAGCCGAAGCGTCCCGCCAGGGAGTCGTAGCGGATGCGCTTGAGGATCACGTCGGCGTAGCCGCCGCCGAGGGAGACCCGGGTGGACTCGCTCCAGGCCGGCGGCGCCGCCGTGAAACCGAACGAGTCGCGCTTCGCGATGAACAGCTCGAGCCCCGTCTCGGCGAGCGTAAAGGCATCCAGCGCCGCTTCGTCGTTGGCGTGCACGCGCCGCTCGCTCGACAGCGCGGCGAACCCCGCCGCGAGCAGGATCGTCAGCACGACGACCACGAACAGCGCCATTGGCAGCGCGACACCGCGTCGGCTACGGGTGGAGTGGGTCATTTGAGCTGGTTGTTGAAGAACACCGCCGTCACCACCTGCGCCTGCCGGGGCGCGGTGGCGCCCTCCGGAGCCCGGTCGCTCTGGCTCGTGAGACCCAGCTCGAGACCGCGCACGTTGGTCAGCAGGCTCGGCACGGCGGCCTGGGCCGTGTCGCTCCCGACGACGAAGAAGCGGAATTTCGCGCTGGTATCGAACGGGGCCACCAGCTCGTCCGTCTGCCCGGTCACCACGGTCGTGCGCCACAGCGCCATCCGACCGGGGAGCGCGACCGATGGCTTGAACTCGTAGGTCAATCGTTGGATCAGGAACACCGTCGTGCCGACGGCGGTGACGGTCGGCAGCGTCGCGGGGAGCGGTGGCCGCACACCCACCACCCGCCCACCCGGCAGCGTCACGACGTTCGCCGCGACACAGAGCGAGGCGTTGTCGTTGGCGACCGCGGTACCGGCCTCGACGTACGTGACGTTGCCGAGCGAGTCGCGCCAGCCATACCCCGAGAAGCCCGCCGTGGCGTACACCGTCGAGTCGACCGGCCAGAGGGACAGCGTCGTCTGTGCACCCGTGTTAGCGCACACGACCCCCATCGCATACGGGACCCGCATGGTCACCTGGGTGGGCGTCGCCGACACCAGCCCCCCCGTCGCTTCGACCATGCGCACATCGGACAGCATCGTATTGATCGCCATGCGCGAGACGAGACGGGCACGGCGCAGCTGCGCCTCCTGGTCGTAGAAACGCGACTGCGACAGGAACAGGCGTGTGAGCGCCGCCCCGATCACGCCCAGGACGACCATGCCGACGAGCAGTTCGGCCAGGGTGAAGCCGCGCCGACCCGTCACCCTAGGGCTTCTTGTTGAATGGGTTGTTGCCCGGTTTGGTGCGCTGCAGGACGAGCGTATCCGGTTTGAAGACCGGGTTGAGCGGGGTGACGATGATCGTCACCCGCTTGAGCTTCGGCGACAGGCTGTCCACCGTGATCTTACGCGTGTACGGCAGGGGCGGCTTGTTGACCGTGATCGTTCCGGCCTTCGCCTTGAGCGAATCGAACGGGAGCGCCGCGAACTGGTTCACCTGCTGGGCCAGGACCGCGTCCCGGGCACCACCGCCCGACAGTGTGTAAAAGCGCTGCGCCAGCGTGAAGTTCAGCCGCCCAACGCCCATGAGCACCAGCCCCAGCAGCGTGATCGCCACCATGATCTCAATGAGTGAGAACCCCGCATCCGACCGCTTCACGGGACTCGGACCCAGCCCGCGCGCGACATGGTGACCTGCCGGGAGTACCCACCGGCCCACAGCGTCACGCTCAGCGCGCTCGACGTCATCCCCGACGGAAACAGGTCCACCGGAGAGACTGAGAAAGCGATGGAGTCCAGGGCGTAGGCGTCACTCTTGCCCAGCCACCGCGTCGACAGGACCTTCCCGCCTGCGCGCTCGGCTGTCGTGATCGACGCCCGATCCGCCCCGCGCGCGATCCGGATCGGCTTACGCTCGCGCGCCGCCGCGCTGCTCGCGAGCGACAGGTCCTGCGCCACGACCATCGCCGCCTGATTGACGCGCGCGTGCGTGGTCATCCGGGAGATCGTCGGAAACGTCATCGCCGTCGCCACGCCGAGGATGGCGAGCACGATCGACAGCTCGAGCAGCGTGAAGCCCGCCGCACTGCGCGGTGTGATTGCCATCCCTAGTCCCTTTCGGCCGCCCGGGAAAGGGAACGGCCTCGCGCCCGTACATGCAGGAGGGTGAGGCCGCGGACCTCGGCCCCATTTGCGGCCGGATCCTCGTCCCTGCAGCGGGGCTGTCTCGAGGCGGTACCTACACCGCTTGAGATCCCTTGGCTTTGCGTCCCGCCGTCACCGGCGGTTTGCCCTCTGGAACGGAGTTACGCATCGAGGCGCGGCAAAAACTACGCCTCTTGTCGGGACGTGCACGACGTCAATGTCTGAAACACACCACAGCATTGCATTACGCACTGTTTACCGCAAAATGCGGTACAAGACAAAGCGGCGGGGAAACCCCCGCCGCCCGTCTGTGACCAGTAGCTACGCCGTCTACTTGCAGGCCGGCGCACCCTCTGAGGTCGCAATGTTGAGCGGATCGGCCGCTTCGTTGACGAAGATGGCACACGTCACCTTGGCGGTACCGGTGAGGTTGTTGTTCGTCATCGACGCGTCCCAACCGCCACCAGCGGCATTGAGGGTAACGAGGTTATTACCCGTCGTGGGGCACCAGCTTACCTGACCCGCCACGGGCGTACAGGCGACGCCACCGACCTTGCTGGTGACGTTGGTGCTGTACTTAACGGAGTCGGCGAAGTACGCCTCCTCGGCCGTGACCAGGTTACGAAGGTCGGACTTCATCGAGGCGATGTAGGCCTTCCCCTTCGTGTTGGCGAACTTCGGGATCGCGATGGCGGCCAAGATACCGATGATCACCACTACGATCAGCAGCTCAATGAGCGTAAAGCCCTTGCGGTTCATGACGACTCCTAGTGTGATGAATGACACGGGGAAACCCTTCCCCACCGGCCCCTTTAAAGGCAAGCGCCGTGCCGGGTCTGCAACTGTTTAGCAAGCCATTACACCACCTAAGCTTAGCAACTTTGGCTCTGCGGGGAGCCATCTCAGAATGCAGGTTTTCGCCGTGCCTCTGGATTATTGCAAGGCGCCAAAGCCATGCCTTATAAGCAACAAGCGGCGGGGAAGACTCCCGCCGCTCGTGCTGCCATTGCTACCGGAGTGCTTACTTGCAGGCCGGCGCGCCTTCCGAAGTCGCGATGTTGAGCGGATCGGCCGCTTCGTTGACGAAGATGGCACACGTCACCGATGCCGTGCCCGTCAGGTTGTTGTTCGTCATCGACGCGTCCCAACCGCCACCGGCGGCATTGAGGGTGACGAGGTTATTACCCGTCGTGGGACACCAGCTTACCTGACCCGCCACGGGCGTACAGGCGACGCCACCGACCTTGCTGGTGACGTTGGTGCTGTACTTAACGGAGTCGGCGAAGTACGCCTCCTCGGCCGTGACCAGGTTACGAAGGTCGGACTTCATCGAGGCGATGTAGGCCTTCCCCTTCGTGTTGGCGAACTTCGGGATCGCGATGGCGGCCAAGATGCCGATGATCACCACCACGATCAGCAGCTCAATGAGCGTAAAACCCTTGCGGTTCATGTGTTGCATACCCCCGTTTGTAGCTTTGTACGATCTCTTGAACGGCTTTGACGATGAAAGTGTCCCTTAAAAGAGGGAGGCAAGGCTCATGCCCTTCCCGGAACGAGCGCCGTACGTACAAGCGCCCTTGATGCTTACGCGACTGGTGCACCGCCTTGCGACGCCTCTGGGCCGCGGCTTCGCTCGGGCGTTTTGCAATTGACCGGGCCGACCGCAAGGGCGTGTCAGGGCCTTGTCAGCCGGCCCAAGCGTGCGAGCAGCGAGTCGGCCGCCTCAGGGTAGCCGTTGGCTCGCGCCACGGCAGCCTCACTGCGATAGTAGCCGAGGCAGCCCCCGTGACACAGACGCTCCAGGCCTGCCAGCAGCGAGTCGGCCGCGGGCGCGTCCCCCGCTGCGAACGCGGCCACAGATCCGGTGACATAGACGCCCGCGTCGCGCTGATGGAGGCGGGCGGCAACGCGCGCCGCGTCGAGCGCCAGAGCTGGCTGCCGCCGGTCGAGGAACAGGCCGATCATCCGCTTGTGCCCGACGTAGGATCGCGGGGAGTCGCGCAAGATGCTGTGCGTGACGTGGGCGTCGTCGCGCCACACAGGTACCCGTAACGCGCTGCGAACCCCACCCAGCAGAACGAGCGCCGCAGCCACGGGGCGAAGCTGCTCGCGGCGCAGCCGGGCGAGCCACGCGGCGGCGGCCAGTACGAGCCCGGCCGAGGGGAGGTACAGCGTTCGCTCGGCGAGGTAGAACCCGGCGGGATAAAGCAGGTTCGCCACCGGCAGCAGCGCGATGGCGGTCCAACCCAGCCCGAACGCCTCGAGCTTCCGCCCCCGCTTCCAGGCGACGACGAGCGCTCCGACCCATGCGACAGCGCACACGAGCCCGACCGCGAACCGCCAGTCGAGCGGCGTGGTGACGACAGTCCGCTCCTCGGGGGAATAGTCCACGCGCAGGGTGAGGGGGAACACGAGGAGGCGCAACACATCAGCCAACGCGCTCACGGCGGTGAGCCGCACCGTGAGGCTGGACTCGCCCACGAACATCGGCGCGATGCTTTCGTACTCCGCAAACGGGTGGCGCACGGCGGCGCGAGCCACCGCGTATGCTCCACCGACGATCACCCAGCTCGCCACGAACCACGCCACGCGCCGTCGCTCCGGCCGGGCGAGTCCCAGCAGCCAGCCCCACACGATCAGCGCCGGCGCGACGGCCGCGTTCTCCTTCGAGAGCAGGCCGAGCGCCAGCGCGGCGGCGCTCCAGGCGACGCTTTCGTGCACCAGGGCGGCGTATACCGCAACCAGCGTGAACAGCGCCGCCATCAGTTCCGCCCGGCCGACGACGTTGGCGACGGCCTCCACATGGACGGGATGCACGGCGAACAGCAGCCCGGCGACGAGCGCGCCCGTCCAATCCGACCAGCGTCGGGCGAGCGCCGCCACGGCGACCGCAGCGGCGGCGTGCCACGCGAGGTTGACGGCGTGAAACCAGACGGTGGAGCCGAGCAGCCGGTCGAGGGCGAATCCCGCGATCACCAGGGGGCGGTACATGTGGCCACCCAGATCCGGTGGCCAGTACGGAGCGGCGAATGCGCGCCATATGCCCGAGAGGCTCGCGACCAACGGGTTGTGCACGATGATCGGCACATCGTCCACGGCGAACCCGTTCCACAAAGCGCCGAGATAGACCACGACGGCGCAGCCGGCGACGGCGGCGTACAGGTGTTTGGTGCTCCCGATATTCTGCATCTCAGCGTTTGGACCGCTCGGCAAGCTGCGCGTCGTACCAAGCGGCGTCCGAGGGAACGTGGGCGCGCGCTGTATCGGCGAGCGCCACCGCGCGGGCTCGCTCACCGCGACGCAGCGCCAGCGCGAACTGCGCGCGCAGCGCGACCGGCTCGAACGGGAGGCGCCGCCGCGCGCGCTCCACCAGCGGCCGGGCGCTCGCCGTATCCGAGAGGCCGATCAGGAACATTGCACGAGCCGCGTCGAGGTGGGGGTCGCCGTCGAACAGTGAGTCGGCGCGGGCGTATTCGCGGCGCGCCGCGCCGCTATCGCCCACCCCGGCCAGCACCGCCGCCGCCGACCAGTGCCCCCAGTACGACTCCGGATGGTCCGCGAGCAGCGTGAGCAGAAAGGTGCGATTGTCACGCCACACCGGTAGCCGCGCCAGCGTCATGCCCGCGAACACACAGAGCACCGCCCCAGCCACCAGGCCGACGCGCTGCGGCCTCCAGCGGCTCCGCGCCCAGTCCACCGCGCAGCCCGCCGCGGCCGCGACCGCCAACACGGGGACGTAGAGGGCACGTTCCGCGAGCACGATCCCTGAGGGAAACAACAGGTTCGAGGTGGGGAGATACGCGGCCGCGGCGGCCCACGCCGCGAACGTCAGCGTCGGCGCGGTCAGCCTGATGCGCCACCCGCCCCAGAGCGCCGCGGCGACCATCACGGTGCCGGCGAGCGCCGCGAGCGAGAACGCGGCGTACGCGGGAATCACCCGCGGACCATAGTCGGCGGAGAGATTCAGCGGCCAGATGAGCAGGCCGGTGGCCCGGGCCACGGCGGGCAGGGCAAGCTCGAGTCGCTGCGCCGTCCCGGCACCGATGAACACCGACGCCACGTCGCCCGTCGCGCGCCGGCCGATCAGGTACCAGGCGCCCAGGAACACGGCGGTCACGATTCCGAGGGCGACATACAGGCCGCGTGGGTAGGGTGGCTCGTCGGGGCGCTGGAGCCAGCGATCGAGCACTATCAAGACACCTGTGATGACACCATGCTCCTTGCTCAGCATGGCCGCGGCCGCGCACGCCACCGCCGCCACCCAGCGACGCCGCCGCGCGCACAGCACGGCGGCGAACATGCCCGCGGCCGCGAGCACCTCCGCCCTGCCGACGAGGCCGGCCACGGCCTCGGTGTGCACCGGGTGGAGGGCGAACACCAAGCCGCCGACCACCGCAGCCGCGGGCGACACAGCGCGGGCGAGGAGCAGAGCCACCAGCACCGACGCGAGTCCGTGCCACAGCGCGTTCATCAGGTGCAGCCAGCCCGGGCGACCACCGCTCACGGTCCAGTCGACGGCGAAGCTCAGGACGGTGAGCGGCCGATAGAACTCGTCGCCCCAGTAGGGTTGGTCGAACGCGCGCACCGCCTGCGGAATGGAGTGGGCGCGGGGGTTGGCGGCGACGACGGCACGGTCGTCTTCGACGAACCCGTAGCGCGCGGTCGGCAGATACACGGCGACGGCCGTCGCGAACACGAGCGCGACCGACCTCCGGTTGAGGGAGGTCAGCGACTCCGCCATGCGCCGCGTGGCGGGAACAGATTGTATCGGAGCACGTGCAACAGCGCCGCGACACCATCGCGCCACGTGATCTTCTTGCCTTCGGCGTACGTGCGACCGCTGTAGGTGATGGGCAGCTCCCAGATGCGGGCGCCGGCCTGCGCCAGCCGTGCCGTGAGCTCGACCTCGATCCCGAAGCGCTCCGCCGTGAGCGGCAGGCGCTTGAGGACGTCCGCCCGGACCAGCTTGTAGCACGTCTCCATGTCCGTGAGGTTCAGGTTGGTGAACATGTTGGAGACGAGCGTGAGGAAGTTGTTACCGACGGCATGCCAGAACAACAACACGCGATGCGGGCCTCCCTGGAAGCGCGAGCCGTAGACGGCGTCGGCTTTGCCGTCGCGGATCGGGCGCAGCAGGGCGGGCAGCTCGGCCGGGTCGTACTCGAGGTCGGCGTCCTGCGCCACGATCACATCACCGGTCGCGGCGGCGATGCCGCTCTTGAGCGCGGCGCCCTTGCCGCGATTGGTGGGGTGACGGATCACGTGCTGCACCAGGCCGTCCTCGCAGGCCAGCCGGTCGAGGATGGCGCCGGTGCCGTCGGTCGACGCGTCGTCCACGACGATCACCTCGAGACGCAGCGGGACCTGCCGGAGCTGCCGCACCACGGCTTCGATCGTCGACGCCTCGTTGTACGCCGGCACGATGACCGAGAGCAGCGGGTCGTTCAGGCGGCCACCTCGCCGATCGCGATGAGCGACTGTCCGATGCGCCACGGGAGGAACCGCTCCAGACGGAACAGCGGTACCAGCGCATCATACCAGCGCAGCGCGCCCTGCGGGATCAACCGCCGGCGCAATACGCGCCCCGCAAACCACCATCCTGGGACGCCCGCGAGGTTGAAGTACTCGACGTGCCGCACCCGAAACCCCGCTGCGCCCAGCTTGGTCGTCACCTCCCGGGGCACGTAGCGCCGGAAATGTCCCAGGGCCTCGTCGAGGCTGCCGTACAGCACGCGCAGCGACGGCACGAGCAGGATGAGCCGGCCGCTGGGCACCAGCAGGTCGCGCATCGCGACGAGCGACGCGCGGTCGTCTTCGATGTGCTCGAGCACGTTGAGGCACACGACGGTGTCGAGCCGCTCCGCGGCCAGCCGGGCATCGGTGGCGGGCAGCCGCAGCTCGGCGACGGTGACGTGCGGCTGGTCCGCGTACCGCGCCCGCAAACGATCGAGGTAGTACGGCTCCGTATCGGTGAGCACGACGCGGTCGCGGTCGATCAGGAACGCCGACATGTTGCCGATCCCGGCCCCGATCTCGAGTACCCGACGCCCGACCCAGGGCCGCAGGCGCTCGTACATCCACCGATTGTAGCGGGGGGCCGCGGCCAGGCGCTCGAGTGTCGCGGCGCCGACCAGGTCTCCCGGCTCAGCCCGTGTCATCACCACCACCCTCGTACCGGCTCAGCTTGCGATACAGGGTGGAGGGATCGATGCCGAGCACCTCGGCGGCGCGGGTCTTGTTGCCGCCTTCGCTCTGGAGCACCCAGGTGATGTAGGCGCGCTCGATCACGTCGAGCGTGGGGTTTGTGTGCGGTCGCTCCGCGACCAGGGGCTCGGCGCGCCGCTCCGTGAGCTTGTCGGGCAGCGCGGCCAGGTCGATCGTGTCGCCCTTGCTGAGCACCACGGCCCGCTCCAGCGCGTTCTCGAGCTCGCGCACGTTGCCGGGCCAGTCGTAGGCCAGCAACACGCCCTGCGCCTCCTGTGACAGTGGCTTGGGCTTCTCCCCCCGCTCCTGCGCGATGCGGGCGAGGAACTCGTCGCACAGGATCTGGATATCGTCCCGCCGATCGCGCAGCGGGGGGAGGTGGATGGCGATGACGTTGAGCCGGTAGTACAGGTCGGTGCGGAACCGGCCCCGTTTAATGTCGTCCTCGAGATCGCGGTTGGTGGCCGCCACCACCCGGACGTCCACCGGAATCGCCTCCGTCCCGCCCACGGGGATGGCTTCGCGCTCCTGCAGCACGCGCAGCAGCTTCACCTGGGTGGCCGGCGACATCTCGCCGATCTCGTCCAGGAAGAAGGTGCCGCCTCGCGCCGCGGCAAACAGCCCCTGCTTGTCGCGCACGGCCCCGGTGAACGATCCCTTCACGTGGCCGAACAGCTCCGATTCGAGCAGGCTCTCCGGCAGCGCGCCGCAGTTGAGCGAAAAGAAGCCGCCGTCCGCGCGAGCCGACAGCTCGTGGATGAAGCGGGCGATGACCTCCTTGCCGGTGCCCGATTCGCCCTGGATCAGCACCGTGCTTTCGGTCGGGGCCACCTGCTCTGCGAGCTTGAGTACCTCGACGAACGGGCGCGACTTGCCGAGCGGCTTGACCAGTCCGGAGCGCTCACGCCGCCGGATCTCCTGCTTGAGCTGTTTGTTCTCGGCCTTGAGGATGCGCTGCTCGGCGGCCCGGCGACAGATCGCCACCAGGTCGTCGTTGGAAAACGGCTTCTGGATGTAGTAAAAGGCGCCCTGGTTCACCGCCTGGATGGCGCTCTGCAGCGACGCCTGCGCGGTCATGAGGATCACCGGGGTCTCGGGATCCTGCTCCCGTACGGCGGCGAGCAGGTCGGTCCCGGAGACGCCCGGCATCTTGATGTCCGTGAGCACGATGTCGGGGGCGCCGGCCTTGAGCGCCTCCAGGCCCGCCTTGCCGCCCTGCGCGGTGGTCACGTCGAACCCTTCCCCCTTCAACAGGATCCGGAGCACATCCAGGATCCCCATTTCGTCGTCGACTACCAGAATCGAGGCTTGCTGGCTCATGCTGCTTCCTCTCTCCGTCGGGCTGCCGGCAGGTACACCGTGAAGGTCGTCCCCCGTCCCGAGGTGGAATCCACCAGGACCAGGCCGCGGTGCGCCTCCACGGCGCGCTGCACGATGGCGAGCCCTAGCCCGGTTCCGCCGACCCGCCCGGTGACGAACGGCTCGAACAGCCGGGCCCGCAGATTCTCGGGGATGCCGGGGCCGTTGTCGGTGACGGTGAGCATCACCGGGTGCTCGATCCCCGCCCCGCCCGGAACCTCGTGCGGTCCCGGCCGCCCCGTGCGCACCACCACGCGGGCGTCCTTGCCGCCTGCCTGCACCGCGTTGAGCACCAAATTGGAGACCACGCGGTGGAGCAGATCTTCGTCCCCTTCCATGGGGGTCGCCCCACCCGCCAGGTCGATCACCGCGTCCGCGGGGCAGTCGGGGTGCTCGCGCACCAGCCGAATCGCCGCCCCGGCCACGGTGTGGAGGTCGAGCGGGCGGCATTCCGTGGCGCGCACGCGCGAGAAGTCGAGGAACTCCGACAAGAGACGCGACAGCCGGTCGCTCTCGCGCACCACGAGGGAGGTGAGGAACTTCTCGTCCGGGTTGGCGCGCTTGGCGCGCCCCAGCTGCTCCACCGAGGAGCGGATCGACGCGAGCGGGTTCTTGATCTCGTGCGCCAGGCTCGCCGACAGTTCGGCCACCGCTTCCAGCCGCTCGGCGCGCAGGTGCAGCTCTTCCAACCGCTTCGAATCCGAGATGTCGGTGAAGATCGCCGTGACCCGGGGCTCGGCCCCCTCCACCTCGAGCGTCGTCGTCGTCACGCCGATCGGGAAGGTGCGGTCGGGACGCCGCACCACCGCCTCGACCCGCATGGCCCGCACGCCGCGTCTGGCCGTCGCGGTGATCGCCGCCCAGAACTCCGGCGCGATCTTCGCGAACTCGGGCATGATCGGCCGCCCGCGCCACTGCCGCTCTTTGAAGCCGAAGATCTGCTCCGCCGCCGGGTTACAGTAGAGCAGGTGGCCGGCTTGGTCCACCGTGACGATCCCCGTGGGAACGCTGCGCAGCACATCGGCCGCCTCGAGCCGCGCCTGCCGCAGCTCGCCCGCCAGCGCCTCGCGCTCCGCTCCCATCACCGACACCCGGCTCGCGAAGTACGCCGTCACGGCCGCCACGCCCACGAACACCAGCAGCTGCAACGCCACCTGCCCCGTCATGGGCGTCGTGTGGCCGAAGAACACATCCGCGAAATACACGATGCCCACGAGCGCCGTGATCAGCCCCGTGCTCGCCGGGGGCATCAGCACGGCGGTCACCGCGATCAGGGGGACGTACAACGGGGTGAGGTCGCTCTGCGGCCCGCCCGTGATGTGGACGACCGTCGTGATCAGCACGATGTCGAACAGCGCCTGTCCGTACAGGAACGTGCGGCCCGGCGAGCGCCGCAAGAAATGGGTGTACCAGTACGACGCGCTGGTCACCACGACCGTGGCCACCAGCACGAATGACGTCACGAGCAGGTCGAGCGGCGCCGCGACGGCGAACTTGAGGGCCGCGGCCAGATAAATCGCGACCGCCACGCACAGCCGCCCCGCGTACACGGACCGCAGCAGCGCCTGGGGAGTCGGGATGGATGATCCGCGGGAGCCGTCGCCGAACCAGCTCATTGAAGCGATACCTCCGGGGCACCGTGGTCGGCCACACGCCGTAAGCCGTAGGCGGAAATGCGTAACATATTGGCCGCACGTCAATTAGGGGAACTCTTACGGCCAAGGCTTACGGCTTGGGTGCTGTAAGTATTTGGATTGGTCTGGCAAAGTGCAAGAGCGACGGACCTGCGGCGAGCGGCGCGCCGCCCGTGTATCGTACCGCAATGTCGCGCGGGGTACGTCGCCGCATCATCGGTGCGCTGGTGGTGGCCGTGACCTGTCCGGTCTCCGCTCACCCCCAGGCGCCGCTCACCGCGACGGATTCGGCGATCCTCGCTTCGCAGCCACTCAAGCACCTCGCCCTGGCGCCGTCACTGCTGCGACGGGTGAGTCTTCTGGCGGCAGGCCTCGACCGCGAAGTGGTGCTGTGCCTTCAGGGCCGCGTGACGGGGGACAGCGCGCTGGTGGACGACTTCGTGATGCCGGACGTCTTGAGCTCCACGGCCGACCAGGTGCAACCCCTGCCCTGCGGCCGGACGACGCTCGCCGTGTGGCACAATCATCCGTGGACGGGCCCGGACTCGACCTTCGGGGTGAAGACGCCGGAGGACCTGTGCTCGCTGAGCCAGCCCGACCTGCGCACCGTGGTGGCGGACTCGATTCCATTTGCCGTAGTGAGCGTCGGCCGAACCGCCCAGCCGATCATCTGCTGGTGGCGCCGCGTGCAGGCCGTGGTGAACCGGCACGTCAAGTTCCTGCCGCGCTTCCCACGACAATGGCTGGAGCCGTGAACGGGAGGTCACCTCCACAACCTCCACCAACCTCCTACTGCACCGCGTTCACCATGTCGAAGATGGGGAGGTACATGGCCACGACCATGCCGCCCACGATCACGCCCAGCACCACGATCATGATCGGCTCCATGAGCGACAGCAGGGCGCTCACGGCGGCATCGACCTCGTCGTCGTAGAAGTCCGCGATCTTGGAGAGCATTTCGTCCATGCCGCCGGTCTGCTCGCCGACGGAGATCATGGAGATCACCATGGGCGGGAACACTTTCGACTTGGCGAGCGGAGCGGCGATGGTCTCACCGCCCGCGATCGAGGCGCGCGATTCCATCACCGCGTTGTGGATCACCATGTTGCCGGCGGTGCGGGCCGTGATCTCGAGACCGTCCAGGATCGACACGCCCGAGGAGATCAGGGTACCGAGCGTGCGCGTGAAGCGCGACACGGCCGCTTTGCGGAGCACGTCGCCCAGTACCGGGGTCTTGAGCAGCAGGGTATCGATCTGCAGCCGGCCGGGTGCCGTCTTGTAATAGCGGTTCAGGGCGAACAGCCCCGCACCGATGCTCCCGATCATGGCCCACCAGTAGCTCTTGAGGAGGTTGCTCAACCCGATCACGATGCGGGTCGGCAGCGGCAGCTGCAGGTTCACCGACGCGAACATGTTTTGGAACGTCGGGATCACGAAGATGAGCAGCACCGACACGGCGATGACCGCGACTGAGAGAATGACGCCCGGGTAGATCATCGCGCCCTTCACCTTGCGCACGATGGCGTCGTTCTTCTCGAGGAATTCGGCCAGCCGCACGAGAATAGTGTCGAGAATACCGCCCGCCTCCCCCGCCGCCACCATGTTGACGTACAGGTCGCTGAACGCCTTGGGATGCTTGCGCAGCGCGTCGGCGAGGGTCTGCCCGCTTTCGACGTCGTACACGACCTGCCGCGTGGTGTCGGCGAGCAGCTTGTTCTCGGTCTGCTGCGCCAGGATGTCGAGGGCCTGCACCAGCGGTAGACCGGCGTTGATCATGGTGGCGAACTGGCGCGTGAACACCACGACGTCGCGGGTCTTGACGCCGCCGCCGAACTTGAGGTTGAGCTTGAACTCCTTGGGCGCGGCGCGGACCTGGACGACCACCATGCGATTCTTGCGCAGGTGGGCGATGACGTCGTCACGGGACGGCAGGTCGATCTTGTCGTTGACGAGATCGCCCTTGAGTGTGCGAGCGGTGTACTGAAAGAGCGGCATGGCTTCCTCCCCCTCCCCTAGCGGCGGGCCGCGACCTTACCCGCGCCGGCGGCGGGCTGGCCCGCGGACGGGGTGGGCTCTCTGTCGTCCATCGGCGCCTCGCCGATCATCCGGAGAAAGTCGTTGGGGGTCGACGTCACGCGCAGACACTCGTCCTTGGTGACTTCGCGGCCCACGTACAGCTGATACAACGCGTCGTTCAACGTCTGCATGCCGTGCTTCTTGCCGGCCTGCATCATCGACGGGATCTGCTCGATCTTTTCGTCGCGGATCAGCGCCCGCACCGCGGGCGTCATGATCAGGATCTCGCACGCCATCACGCGGCCGCGGCCCTTGGACTTCTGTAGCAGCGTCTGGGTGACGATGCCCTCGAGCACGAAAGAGAGCTGGGCGCGCACCTGCGCCTGCTGGTGCGACGGGAACACGTCGATGATACGGTTGATGCTCTCCATCGCCGAGTTGGTGTGCAGCGTCGCGAACGCCAGGTGGCCCGTCTCCGCGATGGTCAACGCCGCCCCGATCGTCTCCAGGTCACGCATCTCGCCCACCAGCACGACGTCCGGGTCCTGGCGCAGCGCGTACTTGAGTGCGGCCGCGAAGCTCGACGTGTCGGTGCCGATCTCACGCTGATTGACGATGCACTGCTGATGGCGGTGGATGAACTCGATCGGATCCTCCACCGTGATGATGTGCCCCTTGAGCTCCTTGTTGATCTTGTCGATCATCGCCGCCAGTGTCGTGCTCTTGCCCGACCCAGTGGGACCCGTCACCAACACGAGCCCGCGCGGCTTCTCGGCCAGCTTTGCCACCACGCCCGGCAGCCCCAGCTCCTCGAACGTCTTGACGTTGAAGGGAATCTGCCGGATCACGAGCGAGACGCAGCCGCGCTGCTTGAAGCAGTTGCCGCGGAACCGCGCCAGGTTCTGGATGCCGAAAGAGAAGTCGAGCTCGTTCTCGTTCTCGAACCGCTTCTTTTGATTCTCGGTGAGCACCGAGTAGGCGATCGACAGCGTGTCCTTGGGCGTGAGCACCACCTCCACCCCCGAGTTCACGATGTCGCCATCCACGCGCAGCTTGGGACGCTCGCCCGCCACGATGTGGAGGTCGGAAGCGTCCTTCTCGATCATCTCCTCGAGCAGCGAGCGGAGATTGACACCTTGCGAGGCGCCGGCCGTCATGCCGCCGTTTCCTTCACGACTTCCTCCAGGGTGGTGATGCCGCGTTTCACCTTCAGCATGCCGTCCATGCGCAGGGTCAACATCCCTTCCTTCACCGCCTGCTCCCGCAGCTCCTCCGTCGAGGCGCCCTTCAGCACCATGCGCCGCACCATGCTCGTCAGCGCCATGACCTCGTACAACCCTTGGCGCCCCTTGTACCCCGAGCTGCCGCAGGTGTCGCAGCCGCTGCCCTTGTAGAACGTCAGCTTCTGGGCTTCCGACTGCGGGATGCCGAGCGCCTTGAGCTCCTCCTCGGTATACCGGTGCTCCTGCTTGCACTCCGAGCAGATGCGCCGGACCAGCCGTTGCGCCACGATCAGGTTCACGGCGCTCGCCACGTTGAACGGCTCGATGCCCATGTCCATCATGCGCGTCACCGTGGACGGCGCATCGTTGGTATGCAGCGTGGAGAGCACGAGGTGACCCGTCAACGCCGCCTTGATCGCGATCGACCCGGTCTCGAGATCGCGGATCTCGCCGACCATGATGATGTTCGGGTCCTGCCGCAAGAACGCCTTGAGGGCGGCCGCGAACGTCATGCCCACATCGTTGCGGACCAGCACCTGATTGATGCCCATCAGGTTGTACTCGACGGGATCCTCGGCGGTCATGATGTTCACGTCGATCTGATTGATGCGCGACAGCGCCGAATACAGGGTCGTGGTCTTGCCCGATCCCGTCGGACCGGTCACCAGCACCATGCCGTACGGGTTCAGGATCGCCCGCATCAGGTCCTGCTCGGCCTTGGCCTCGAACCCGAACTTGCTCAGGTCGAGCGCCAGGTTGCCCTTGTCGAGAATACGCAGCACGATCTTCTCGCCGAACAGCACCGGCAGGGTCGAGACGCGATAATCGATCACTTTGGCGCCGAACTTGAGCTTGATGCGGCCGTCCTGCGGCACGCGCCGCTCCGCGATGTTGAGCTGCGCCATGATCTTGATACGCGACGTCAGCGCCGCGCGCATCTTGATCGGCGGCTTCATCACCTCGTGCAGCGAGCCGTCCACGCGGTAGCGCACCCGCATCTCGTGCTCGAACGGCTCGATGTGAATGTCCGACGCCCCTCGCTTCACCGCGTCGGTGAGCAGGCCGTTGATCAGCTTCACGACCGGCGCGTCGTCCGCCAGGTCCTGCGCCTTGACGTCCTCGTCGACTTCCTCGCCGATGACCTCGAGATCCTCGGCCGCCTCGATGTCCTTGAGCAGCGATTGCAGCTGCGCGTCGGATTGCTGGTAGTACTTCTCGATCGCGTTGCGGAGCGTGTACTCCCCCGCGATCACCGGGAACACGTCGCACCGCGTGATGAACTTGATGTCCTCGATCGCCGTGACGTTGTTGGGGTCGGCGATCGCCACCGTGAGCGTCCGCCCCTCGCGCTTGAGCGGCAGCACGGTGTGCTTCACGGCCACGTCGGGCGGCAGGAGCTTGAGGATCTTCGGGTCGACCTCGAAACGGGAGAGGTCGACGGCCGGCATGCGGTACTGCCGGGCCAGCATCTTGGAGATCTCGGTCTCCTCGACGAAGCCCAGCTTCACCAGCGTGTAGCCCAGACGCATCCCCGTGTTCTTCTGCTCGAGGAGCGCCTTCTTGAGTTGATCCTGGGTGATCAGCCCCTCCCGGAGGAGGATTTCACCCAGTCTGTCGGAGGTGACTGCCGCGGTCGCCGTACGCAACTCGTTGAAAATGAACAGCATAACATACGGGGCGACGAAGGGAAGTCAACCCCGAACGATGCAATTCATGGCAGCACCCCCGAAAACATCACGTAGGGTCGGAGCGACTCGACCAGCTTCGGGCCCACGCCGGGGACGCTGTCGAACCGCGCAAGCCCGCCGAACAGACCGTGTTGCTCGCGCCACGCGACGATGCGTTGGGCGAAGGCGGGACCGATGCGTGGCAGGCGTGTGATCTCCGTCACGTCGGCGCGGTCGAGGTCGATCCGCTCGCCCGGGAGGAGCGGGCGTGCCAGGCGGGCGGCCGTGCGCGCCGTCGCGCTCAGGCCGCGCGGACCGGGGGGCGGTGTGTCGCGAGCGACCAGGCGAACGTCGCCCGGTGCCGCCGCGGTGGAGGGCGCGAGCGCAAGACGAACGCCCGCACCGGCAAGGGTGAGGAGGGCAAGAAGGAGCGCGGCGCGGCGGTCGTCCATGGCGCACGGACGGTACCATGCCACCGACCGGCGCGCGGGATCGGTTTCACGCCGAGGGGGTCGGATTCGCGCGAATGTCCGCGGTGCGGAGTGCGCGGTATCCGCCGATGCCTGACCCACGATGTCGTCGCTAGCGCACGCTCCGGAGATTACCGCCCACCGCGCACTGCGCACCCGCTTAGCGAACCAACGCTACCGCCACGTCACCGACAACCTGCAAGGACGCCGCGCTCACCTTATCGATCGTGTCTTCCCTCGTGTGCCAGTACGGATAGTCGAAGTCCACCACGTCGATCGCATGGATGCCCGCCTGCTGCAGGGCCACGTGGTCGTCGATGAGGGTGGGTTTGACGCCGGGGAGGAAAACCCGGCCGTAGCCCAGGTCCGCGGCGGTGCGCCACACGCGTTCCACGACCTCGGGGGCGAACGACTGCGAGTTGCCCTCGTAGTAGAACTGTTGGTCCTTGTCCGCGACCATGTCGAACAGCACGGCGAAGAGCGGCTGGTAGCCGGGGGGCTGGTGAGCGGCGAAGTAGCGCGAGCCGATCAGCACGTCGGCGGAGTCGCGGGAGAAATCGCCGTAGTCCTCCCCGTCCACGAACAGCAGGTCCACGCCGAGCCTGGGCGGCTTCGCCTTGAGCGCGTCGGCCACGCCCAGCAGGACGGCCACGCCCGAGGCGCCGTCGTTCGCCCCGGGCACGGGCAGGCGCTGCTGGCCCAGATTCTGGCTCTGGTCGGCGTGCGGCCGCGTGTCCCAGTGCGCCAGCAGCAGCACCCGGTCGGGAGCGGCGGGCCGAAAGCGGGCGAAGAAGTTGCGCAGGTGCAGCGTCGCGCCGTGGCGCGTGACGTGCGTGATGGACTGGACGACGACGCTGTCAGCCGTGGCGCGGAGGTGCTGCAGGATCCAGTCCCCGGCGCGCTCGTGGCCGGCCGTGCCGGGGATGCGCGGTCCGAACTGCATCTGCTGCTCGATGTAGCCGAACGCGCGCGTGCCGCCGAACTCTCGCGGCTTTTCCCCGCCGCGCGCCGAGCAGGCGGATACGAGGGCGAGGCAGGTGGCGGCGCCCCACAAGCGGCTCTTTCGGATGGTCACGGGGGTAGTGATGTCTTGTAGAGGCTTGGACTTCCGAATATAATGGCGCCACCGATCGTGCGCACTATCAGCCGCTACCTGCTGCGCCAGCACATCGCGCCCCTCGGCTTCGCCCTGGCGGCGCTCACGTCGCTGATGCTCATCCAGCAGATCGCCAAACAGCTCTCGAGCCTGCTCGGCAAGGGACTGCCCACCAGCGTGATCATCGAGGTGTTCCTGCTGTCGGTGCCGTTCATCGTCGCCGTGACCCTCCCCATGGCGGTGCTGGTGGCGGTGCTGCACGTGTTCACCCGGCTCGCGGCCGACAACGAGATCACCGCGCTGCAGGCCGGGGGCGTGAGCGTCGGGCGTGTGATCGCGCCGGCGCTCGCGGGGGCGGCCGCTATCGCGCTGCTGTCGTTCCTGTGGAACGACCAGCTGCTGCCTCGCACCAACCACCAGCTGCGCACCCTGCAGATGGACATCCAGCGCAAGAAGCCGTCGCTGGCCCTCAAGGAGCAGGTGATCAACGAGGTGGTGGCGGGGCAGTTCTTCCTGCGCGCGGCGCGGATCGACGGCAGCGCGAACACGCTGAAGGACGTCACGATCTACGACCTCGCGGACGCGGAGCGCCGGCGGATCATCACGGCGGACTCGGGCCGCATGGCGTACAGCGGCGGCGGGCGCGACCTCTACCTCACGCTCCAGGACGGGGACATCGAGGAGGTGAGTCGCACCGACCCGACCCAGTTCAATCGCACGTTCTTCAACACGAACCGCATGCGCGTCGCGGGCGTCGCCAACACCTTCCAGCCGACCACCACCGACACCTACAAGAGCGACCGGGAGATGTCGACCTGCGAGATGCAGCAGCAGGTGGATGCCGCACGGCGCGACGTCGAGAGCGCCGCCGGCGACGCCCGGCTCGTGATCGACAACGACCTGCGCCGCTTGGCGGGACTCGCACCGCTGCCGCCGAGGACGTCCCCCCCCGCCGCGCGGGACCCGAAGCGGCCGGGCCCGTACTGTCGCGCGCTGGCGCGGCTCGCCGCCTGGCTCCTGCCGGCGGAGGCCGGGGCGCAGACGCCCCGCCCGGCGCCGCGCGGCGCGCCCCAAGCGCCCACTCCGCATCCCCATCCCCCTCTCCCTCCCCCGCCGCACCCGGGCTCCCGGCCGCTCCCCCCACCCTCATCGGCCGGCGGAGTGGCACCGATCACGCCGCCGTACGTGACCGCCACGCTGATCACGCCCGGGGCGGGCGTCAGCGAGCAGCAGCGACTGCACGCGGCGCGCGAGCGCGCCGCGGCGTACGAGGTCGAGATCCAGAAGAAGTACGCGATCGCGGTGGCCTGCCTGGTGTTCGCGCTGGTGGGCGCACCGATCGCATTGCGCTTCCAGCGCGGCGGCGTGGGGCTCGTGCTCGGCGTGAGCGTCGCGGTGTTCACGATCTACTATATCGGCTTGATCGGGGGTGAAGAGCTGGGGGATCGCCTGATCCTGTCCCCGTTCTTCGCGATGTGGACGCCCAACGTCATTTTCGCGACCGCGGGCCTGTTCGGTCTGTGGCGCATCCGCAAGCCCGGGAACTCGCCGCACGGGGGGGACTGGAGCGATCTGTTGCCGGGGTGGGTCGCGGCCGCGTGGAACCACCGGTGAGTACCCTCGATCGCTATCTGCTGCGCGAATGGACCAAAGTGTTCCTGCTCGCGGCGCTGGGGTTCCCCTTCCTGGTGATGGTGATCGACCTGACGGACAAGCTCGCGACCTATATGGGACGCGGCATCCCGAAGGCGCGCCTCGCCTACTCGTACGTGTTCTTTCTGCCGGAGACGATCTCGCTCGTGCTGCCCGTGGCGGTGCTGTTCGCCGTGGTGTTCACGGTAGGCGCGCTGGGGCGGCACTCGGAGCTCGTGGCGGCCAAGGCGTCGGGGATCTCGTTTCACCGGGTGGTGCGGCCGCTGCTCGCCGCGTCGCTCGCGGCGGTGGTGCTCGATCTGGGGCTCACCGAGCTCGCGCCGGTGACGTCGGCCCGGCGGGCGGAGCTGCTGGGGGAAAAGGCGGTGCGCCAGGTCGCGTCGCGCTTCAACCCGTTCGTGTACCGGGCGGACTCGGGCTGGGTGTATTCCATCCGCTCGCTCGAGCTGCGCGCGAACGGGGCCGAGATGCGCGACGTGATCCTGGAGCGCGGCGGCACGGGCGAGGACTACCCGACGATCGTGGTGGCGGCGCAGCGCGCGGCGTACGACACGGCGCGGGCGAAGCGCGGCTGGACCCTCAACAAGGGTGCGCTGCGCTACCTGCTCGGCCCCGGGCGCGAAACGACGTTCGTGTTCGACACCCTGCGCACCACCGCGTTGCGCGAGTCGCCCGCGGACCTGTTGGCCGAGCCCAAGGCGCCCGACGAGATGCGCTATGCCGAGCTGGGCCGCTACGTCGATGCGCTGTCGCGCTCCGGCTCGGATACGAAGAAGCTGCGGGTGGAGCGGGCGCTGAAGCTGTCGGTGCCGTTCGCGTGCATCATCATCGCGCTGTTCGGGGCGCCGCTCGCGATCTCCACGCCGCGCAGCGGGACGGCGTGGGGCGTGGCGGTGTGCCTCGCCACGACCTTCGTCGACCTGCTGATGTTCCAGCTGTCGAAGGCGGTCGGCGCAGGCGGGGCGTTGCCGCCGGCGTTCGCGGCCTGGGTGCCGAACGTGATCTTCGGAGCGGCGGGGGTGTGGCTGTGGCGGAAGGCGCGGACCTAACAGCTCGTTGAGCGACGCCACGACGCCACGTTACAAGAGGGCCCCTAAGCGACCGGTACACGACGCTACGACGCCACGTTGCACGAGAGTTCCTGGGCCCGCCGTTCACCAGTTGAACATGTAGCGCACGCCCAGCTGCATGCGCCACACGTCGAACGTGCTCACGTTCTTCTGGAACGACTGCGGAGACAGCTGCTGCAGGAGCGGGGTCGCCAACACGTATCGCGGCGCCCCGATTGCGTCGACCCCTTTTGAGATCAGCGGCGTCGTAGTGACGAAGCCCTGCGACACACCCCAGTTGTGGTCGAGCAAGTTCGTGACGTTCAGGATGTCGAGACGGATCTGGAGCCGGTTGGGACGGCCGGCGATGTTCCGGCCGACGTCCTGAGAGAAACTCATGTCGGCCCGATATACCAGCGGTAGGAACACGGCGTTGCGCTGCGCGTAGGTACCACGGCGCGAGGAGAGATACGAATCCTGATTGATGAATGCCTCCCACGCTGCCATCTGTTGCGCAGGACTATAGATCGTCGTGTTTGAGCCCGACCTGACCGTGTCCGGCACGAAGTTCATCTCGCTCGTGTTGCGCGGGACGTAGATGAGATCGTTGCCAGACGCGCCGTCGCCATTCATGTCGCCCGAATACACATAGCTGCCGTTGCCGGCGCTGCGCCCGTCGAAGTACACGCTCACGCTCGTCGGACTGCCGCTGAAGAACTCACGGGTGTAGGTGACCGCCCCGAAGACTCGTGGACCCGGCGAGAACTGGGAGTACGCGGCGACCGGATTGTTGGGGTCGAGCGCGATCGCGTTGCCGGTCCACGACCCCGACGCGATGGAACCCGCGTCCACCGTGTTCCGGCTCACCCCGTAGCTGTATCCCAGCTTCGCGAACCAGCCGCTGCGGAACGCCCGCTCCACGGAAAACGCGAGGTTCCAAGAGTACCCTTTGCCCTCGTTGGTGAGCACGACCGCGTTACTGACCGCCTGGTAGATCCGGTTGTAGTTGACCCCCCCCGCTGCGGGGAGCCAGCGGGGCCGGCGATCGGGACCGCTGAACTGGAGTTGGGGGACCGGGAGGTTGGCGTTGATGTACGCGATTCCGTTCATGTCCTTGGAATACAGGAACTCGGCGGTGCCCGACAGATCCCAGGGCAGCCGCTGGTCCACCGCGAAGTTGCTGCGCCACAGCTGCGGGAACTTGAAGTTCGGGTCGGTGAGCGCGAGCTGGAAGCTCGCCGCCGGCGCGCCCGTGACCGTGACGGGCTTGTACGCATCGGGATTCGGGTTGAACGGGTAGGCGGTCGTGTTATCCGCCTGTAGGAAACCGGTGAGCACCCCGGTGTTGCCGATCTGGTTCGAAATCCACACGTAGGCAGGACGCCCGGTGAAGATACCTGTGCCGCCCCGGATCTGGGTGTTCTGTTCGCCGCGCACGTCGTAGTTGAACCCGAAACGCGGCGAGAAGAGGAGGGTAACCCCCGGTAGCGCGCCGCTGTTGTAGTGCACCGACGCGCCGCTCGCATCGCGGAAAGTCATGGTGTCGGCCACCGGATTGTCGTACGCGGTGTTCTTGAATGTAGGAGCGTCGATGCGCAGGCCGCCGGTCAGGGTGAGATCGTGGATCGGTCGCCACACGTCCTGCGCATACACTCCCGAGTACAACACGTCCAGCGGCTGGACCGGCTGGGACTGACCGGGGATGTTCGACCACTCCACCTGGAACCGGCGCAGCGTGACGCCGGAGCTGGCGCAGCTTCCGGGGCCGTTGGCATTCGCGATGTAGCAGTTGGCGTCGGCGTAAAAGTCCGACAGCGAGTTGTAAACGTAAATGCTCTGGGCGCCGGGGAAGAACACGTTGTCAGAGTGATACTTCTCGACGCTCACCCCGAACGTCAGCGCGTGTTGGGGCAGATAGATCGTATAGTTGTCCTGCAGCTGGTAGCTGTGGTAGCGCAGCTGGTTGTCCGGTGTGAACGGCTCGAACCCAAACGTCGTGTAGTTCGTGAGCCCGTTCAGGATCTCCACCTCCGGGAACCACGGCGGGGTGATGTTCTTTCGGCTCTCATCGCTCGACGTGTAGCCGGCGATCAGGTTGTTGGACATGTTGCTCCCGATCGACGAGTTCCATTCGCCCACCACGGAGCGGATGTTCTCCAGGATGGCGTAGTTCGAGTTCGCGAAGTTCAGCGAATTCAGCGTGCCCCGCCGGCTCCCGAAACCCAGCGAGTTGGAGTTGGACAGGAGGATGTCTGAGCTCGAGTTCAACAGGTTGTAACGCACGTTCAGCTTGTTGCGGTCGTTGAGGTTGAAGTCGAGCCGTGCGAGGAACCGGGCCGACGGAACGTGGAAATCGTAGCCCTGGTAGGGGCCGGTGACGTACCCGAAGTTGTTCTTCAGGTAGCGGCTGAGTGAGTCCAGATCCGAAGCGAGGACGCGCGTGACGTTGCCTTTGACCGTATCAGTCGGAGCACCCGTGTTGGCCCGGAAGGTGGTGCCGGGCGCGGTTTGGCCGTCGTTCTCGAAGCTGCCGAAGAAGAACAGCCGGTTCCGAATGATCGGTCCGCCGAGGGCCACGCCGATGTCGTGGTACTTGAAGGTGCCCGGGTTGAACGTGTTCGAACCCGCATCCGTGCCGACGAAACTGTTGTTCCGCCCATTGTAATAGAGCGAGCCGCTGAACTCGTTAGTACCGCTCTTGGTGACCATGTTGATGCCCGCGCCCACGAAATTGCCCTGCCGTACGTCGTAGGGCGCTACGTTCACCTGGACCTGCTCCAGGGCGTCCAGCGAAACGGGCGCCACACCGGTACGGTCGCCCGGCTGCCCGGCCAGTCCGAACGAGTTGTTGAAGTACGACCCGTCAATCGTCATGTTGTTCAGGCGATTGTCCTGACCGGCGAACGAAAAACCGAACGACATCGGGCTGTACTGCGGCGTCAGCCGCAGCAAGTCCTCGACCCGCCGGTTGATGGTCGGCAGGTGCCCGATTTGCGTGCTGGCAATCGTGGTGGCCGCCCCGGTCCGCTCGGCGCTGAACACAGGGTTGGTCGTGGCGGTGACGGTCACCGGCGCCAGCTCCACGCTCGCCCGCGCCAGCACAAACCGCAGATCGGCGGTCACGCCCAGCGTCAGTTGGATCTGGTCCTGCACCTGGCGGCGGTAGCCCAGCACGGTCACGCTCACATTGTACGGCCCGCCGACGCGCATGCCGGGGATCGTAAACCTGCCGTCCGCCCGGGTCACGGCGGCGTACTCGGTTCCGGAGGGCCGGTGCACGGCAATCACCCGCGCGCCGTCCAGCGGAGCGCCTGAGGAGTCGGTCACGACCCCGGCTACCGCCGCCGTCGTGACACCTTGCGCCGTAATCGCGCGGACCGGGGCCAATACGACCACCGCGGCGCAAACGCCGATCGACCACACGAAACGTTTCATCAGGATGGGTCTCCGAAGGGCCGAAAAAAGGTGTGCCAGGGCGCGACAAAAATGCCTGCCGCCAAGAGCGACGTCAATTCAGCCCGACGTCACATTCGAGTCACACCGAGCCCCGGCGCCTCGGGCGCAGCCACACCTGGTACACGGGCACGCCGGCGAGGATGATCAGGAACGCGAGCCCTGTGTGGAGCGGGTCCTGCCACAGCGCGTTGCCCAGCATGTACAGCGTCGCCAGCACAAACAGCGCCGGCACCACGGGATAGCCGAGCACGCGCACCGCGCGCGCAGTCACGGCCGGCGGGCGTCGCCGCCGCAGCACGAACACCGCCGCGGCCGCGAGCGCGTAGAACGGGAAGATCGCGACCACGAACTGATCGGCGAGCTGCTGGAACGTCTGGAACGCGACGTACACGATCCCGAGCGCGCCCGTCAGCACGATCGCCACCGACGGCGTGCGGAACGTGGGGTGCACGCGCGCCACGCGCCGGAAGAACAGTCCATCATCCGCCATCGCGAAGAAGATGCGCGGCGCCGTGAGCATCGAGCCCAGCAGCGTGCTGAAGGTCGCCACCATCACGACGATTGCGACCAGACCCACGCCCAACCGGCCGACGATGGCCTGCGCCGCGTCCGCCGCCACGAGCGGTGAGCGCATCATCGCCCCGATCGGAATCAGATAGAGGTAGGCGGCGTTCACGAGCAGATAGATCGCCACCACCGCGCCCGTCCCCACCATCAGCGCGCGCGGCAGGTTGCGCTCCGGATCCCTGACCTCGCCCCCCACGAACGAGAGGTCACCCCATCCGTCGTACGCCCACATCACCGACACGAGCGCCAGGCCGAACAGGCCGCCCTGCACCGGGCCCCCCGCCTCGGCGAAGTGCCCGAAGCTCCCCTGCCCCACGACGAAGGCGAGCAGCACGAGCAGCGCCAGGGCGGCGTATTTCGCGGCGGTCGTGACGTTCAGGAGCAGCGCGCTCCAGCGCACCCCGACGTAGTTGAGGGTCGCGGTGAGCACGATCGCCAGCGCCGCCACCCAGTGCACGGCGCCGTCGTAGGGCGGGCGCGTCGGATCGAGGCCCAGCGAGCGGAGCAGGTACTCGGCGAACGGCGTCGCGATCGCGCCCAGCGCCGACGCCCGAATGAGCAGCAACTCGGACCAGCCGAACAGGAACGCGGGCAGCCGGCCGAAGCCCTCCCGCACGTACACGTAGACGCCGCCCGAGCGCGGGAACATCGCCGCCAGCTCCGCGTAGGTGAGCGCACCGCACAGCGCGAGCAGCCCGCCCAACACCCACACCACGAGCATCAAAACCGGCTCGGGGACACGGCCGGCGATCACCGCCGGCGTGCGAAAGATCCCGCCCCCGATGGTCGATCCCACCAACACCGCGACCGCGCTCCACAGCCCGAGCCGGCGCGGCAGGCGGTCGCCCCAGCGATCCGTCGGAGATGGCGGAGATGGCGGCGGCGGCGATGGCGGTGTGGACATGAGCGGGCCCAATATACATTTCCGCACCCATGACGCGACGCTTCGCGCGGCTCGCCCGGCTCGCGGCCACCTGCACCTACCTCCTCATCATCCTCGGCGCCATCGTCCGCATCACCGGCTCGGGGCTCGGGTGCGGCGAGCACTGGCCGCTCTGCAACGGCCGGCTGCTGCCGCCGCTCGACCTGCCGACCGTGATCGAGTACGGGCACCGGCTCGTCGCGCTGGCGGTGAGCATGCTGGTGGCGGCACTCGCGGCGTACGCGTGGTGGTTGAGGCGGGAAACGGGAATCGGAAAACGAGAAACGTGCCCCGGGCGGGCGGCCTACGTGGCCCTCGCACTGCTGATCTTGCAGATCGCGCTCGGCGCCGTGACCGTCAAGCTGAGCCTGCCGCCCTGGACCGTGATCCTGCACCTGGGCACGGCGATGCTCCTGCTGGCCACGTTGATCGTGACGGCAAAGCGGGCCATGCTGACCCCGGGCGCAAGCCCGGGGAACACGGGGGCCGGCTCCACCCCGGGCTCGCGCCCGGGGTTAGTGGGGACGATCGCCTTAGCCCTCGGCTTCGTGACCGTCTTGTTCGGCGCGCTCACCGCGAACCTCGGCGCCGCCAGCGCATGCCTGGGCTTTCCGCTCTGCAACGGAGCAGTGATTCCAGCGGGGAACGACCTGCAGCACGTGCATTGGACGCACCGACTGCTGGCCTTCGCATTATTGGGGTATGCGCTGTGGTGGGCGGTGCGAAGCAGACGGCGTGGTGCGTGGTGGGTGGTGGCGCTCGTCGCGGTGCAGATCACGGTCGCGGCCGCGATGGTGCTCCTGACGCTGCCGCCGGCCCTGCAGGCGGCGCATGTCGCGCTGGGCGCGGCGGTGTGGGCGGGACTGGTGCTGGCCGCGTGGTGACCCGCCACGACCCTCAGAGCAGAAACAGCTCGTGCTGGGGCGTGCGCGGATTCACTTCGGGGCCGGTCGCATCGATGTAGACGTTGATCTCGCTGCGTATGCCGAAGCGCTCCGGCAGGTAGACGCCCGGCTCGACCGAGAACCCGACGCCCGGCACCAGCGGCCGCGCGTCCTCGGTCTCGAAGTTGTCGATGTGCGGTCCCGAGCCGTGCAGATCGCGGTCGATCGAATGCCCGGTGCGATGCACGAAGTAGTCGCCCAGCCCCGCGTCGCGGATCACGCCCCGCGCCGCGTCGTCCACCTCCGCGCCGGTCACCACGCCCTCCGGGCGCCAGTGCTCGCGCAGGTACCGCACGGCGGCCTCGCGCGCGGCCTTGACCACCTGCCACACGCGACGGACCTCCGCGTCGGGAGCCCGCCCCGCGAACCCCATCCACGTTTGATCGGCGAACACCGACCCGCGACCTGGCCCGGCCCACAGGTCGAGCAGCACCACGTCGCCCGGCGCGAGCCGCCGGTCCGCCCCCGGGTGCGGCTCGTAGTGCGGCATGGCGCTCGTGGGCCCGAACGCGACGATCGGGCCCTCGTTGGTCCACAGACCAGCGCGCTCGATTGCCTCGCGCACGCGCGCCTGCACGCCCGTCTCCCGCACCTCGACGCCGCGCGCGGCTTCACTGCCCGTCCACGACAGCGCGTCGCGCGCGATTCCCGCCAGCGTTTCGGCGGCGGCGCGGTGACCCGCGAGCTCCGCCGCCGACCAGCGCGCCGCGAAGCGCGACACGAGCGGCGCGGACGAGACCAGGCGGGCCCCGAACGACTCGAGCAGCTGCACCACGCCGTGCGGCACCCGATCCAGGTACGGGACCTGGTCCAACGGCGAGATCTCGACGGCGAGCGTGCGGCCGCGCACCAGCGCGCCTAGGTGGCCGTGCAGCTCGCGCCATGAGCCGTAGGGCCGCACGTCGCCCGGAAAGTCGGCGAGTGGCTGGAGCTCGATGCGATGGACCACCGCGATGGGGCGTCCCACCCGGGGCAGCAACACGAACAGGCGCCGCGTCCCCATCCCGGTCGCTCCGAGGATGCGCTCGGCGATCGGGTTCACCTTGCGGAAGTCGTACACCAGCCAGCCGTCGGCGCCGAGCGTGGCGAGCGCGTCCGCGAGCGCGGCGAAGTCGAAGCCGTGGAGCAGCGGGGGAGACATCAGTGATGGCGCGGATCGGCTGGGGCGGCGCGCCACTCGCACACCGCCCCGCCCGTCGCCCGGCACGAGACGTGGAGCATGGCGCCCTCGAACCCGACGAGCAGCCGGAGCAGCTCCGTGAAGCCGGTGCCGTACAGGGCGCAAGCCGAGCCGTCCGGAGTGGCGTGCACCGCGAGCACATCCGGTACCCGCGCGGTCGGGACCTGCCGCTCCCGCCGCAACTCGGCCCCAAACACGGCACGCGCCGCCCGCCGCGCCGCCCCGTACCCGAATACGCGCGGCGCGGCGCGCGCGGCCAGGCGCGTGAGCCCGAAGAGGCGGCGCACCCCGCGCCGGGCGGCGCGGCGGCCGGCGTCGGCGAACACCAGGTCGGCGTCGGGGCGCCGCCCCACCAGTCGCAGCAGCGCCTCGACGTGCGCCTGATCGGCGGGGGCGTCGCGCCGCACCATCCCCTCGTACTCGCGCAGCTGCATGGCCACCGTGTCCGAGAGGCCGAGCCGCTTGGACAAGAGCTCCTCGGCAAACTCCGACAGTCCGTCCTCGACCGGCGTGTCGAGATTCTTGACCGCCTCCAGGACGGCGAGCGGGACGATGCTGTGGACCACGGCGCGCGTAACGTAGCACGCCCCCACCCCATTGCGGAACCCGGGCGCCTGGAGAGAGGTTATGGCACACCATGACACCTCCCGTCCCACCCCGCTCCCCGTCTCCACCCCCGCCCCCCGCGCCCCGCCCGGCTCCCCCACCCGCCTCCACGCCGGCGGCCGACGCCGAGAAGCGGGCGAGCTTCGAGCGTGAGGCGCTGATCCATCTCGACAGCCTGTACCGGGTGGCCCTGCGGCTCACCGGCAATCCGGCGGAAGCCGACGACCTCGTCCAGGAGACCATGCTCAAGGCGTACCGCGCCTGGCATCAGTTCGAGCGGGGCACCAACGCCAAGGGCTGGCTGCTGACGATCCTGCGGCACGCTTTCATTAATGAGTACCGCCGCCGCACCCGGCACCCCGAGACCGTGGACATCGACGCGATTGAGCCCTTCTCGGTCTTCGAGGAGGTCCAGGACGACGACCCACAGGGAACCTTCTTCGACCGCATCGTGGACGACGAGGTGCTCCGGGCCATCGACCAGCTCCCGGAACAATTCCGTGAGACGGTGGTGTTGAGCGACGTGGAGGGGATGTCGTACGAGGAGATCGCCCGTGTCCTGGACGTGCCGGTCGGCACGGTGAAGTCGCGGCTGTTCCGTGCCCGGCGGCTGCTGCAGCGGAAGCTGTACGAGTACGCCGTCGGCATGGGGTACATCAAAGGGAACGCGACATGAATTGCCGGGAGTGCAAAGAGCACCTCTACGAGTACCTCGACCGGGAGCTCACCCCGGCGGTGGCGGAGGAGATCCGGCAGCATATCGCCGAGTGCCCTCCCTGCGGGGAGAGCTTCGATTTCGAAAAGGTGTTTCTCACGTTCGTGCGGGCGCGTTGCCGCGCGCACGGCGCCTCTCCCGAATTGCGTCGCCGCATACTGGACGAGCTGCTCGACGAGTGAAGTGGCTCACCCGCGACGGGCTGATCGCGGCCTGTGCGGTGGGGGCCGGCACGACGTGGGGCCTCGGCTGGGGCGGGCTGGCGCTGCTCGGCGCGTTCCTTCTCTCCGGTAGTCTCCTCACCCAGCTCGCGCAGCGGCAGGGGCCGCGGCGCACCGCACGACAGGTGCTGGCCAATGGCGGCGTGGCCACGGTCGCGGCGCTGTTCGGCGCATGGAGCGCGGCAAGCGGCGCCATCGCCGCGGCCGCGGCCGACACGTGGGCGACCGAAGTCGGCGCCTTCTCCCCTTTCCCTCCCCGCCTCATCACCTCGGGCCGTCGCGTGACCCGCGGCACGTCCGGCGGAATCACGGCCCTGGGAACGCTGGGCGGCGTGGCCGGGGCTCTCGTGATCGCATGGCTGGCGCACGCGCTGGCACCCCGAGGCGCGGCCCCGGGGTTGGCCACCCTGACGGGCGCAGGTGTCGCGGGCATGCTGGCGGACTCGCTGCTCGGCGCCACGCTCCAGGGCAAGTACCAGTGCCCCGCGTGCGACGCGCGCTTCGAGCGGGCCCAGACCGTGTGCCACGAGCCGGTCCGGCTCACCGGCGGGTGGGGATGGCTGGACAACGACGGCGTCAACCTGGCGGCCACGGTGTGCGGAGCCGCGGTCGCGGCCGTGCTTCAGGGTTCCCACTGACCTGGGACGCGGTCGTCGTGGGCGCGGGGCCCGCGGGGTCGACGACCGCGCTGCTGCTCGCCCGCGCCGGTGCCTCGGTGCTGCTGCTCGACCGCGCCCGCTTCCCCCGTGACAAGCCGTGCTCGGAGTACTTGAGCCCAGCGACCACCGACGTGCTCGAGCGCCTGGGGGGAGGCATCCTTGCAGCGGTCGAGCGCACGACGCACGCCCGGCTGTACGGGATGAAGGTGGTCGCGCCCGGTGGGGCCGCGATGGTCGGCCGGTTCCGCGGGGCATCCCGACCCTATAGCTTCGCCGTTCCCAGGACGTCGTTCGACGCGATCCTCGTGGCCGCCGCGGCGCGAGCGGGTGCGCACGTAAGCGAGGCCACAACCGTGGAGAACCTGGTGTGGGACGGCGGGACGGTCGCGGGCGTCGTCGCACGCTCGTGCAACGGGCAACGTGTAACGTGTAACGCACGCGTCGTCGTCGGCGCCGACGGGCTGCGCTCGGTGGTCGCTCGCCGGCTGGGACTGGTGCGCTCCTCATCGCCCCGCCGGTTCGCCTTCACCGCGCATGTGGCGGACGTGGCGGGCGTGGACGAGCTCGGGGAGCTGCACGTGAGCGACCGGGGCTATGTGGGACTCGGGCCGGTGGGCGGCGGAATCACCACGGTGGCCCTCGTGCTGCCGCTCTGCGTCGTGCGGCAAGGCAGTCGGGACTACCGCAGCGAATTCCTGGCCGAGTTGAACCGGTTCCCCGGGCTCGCGGGGCGGTTCGACGGGCGCCGTCTGGTCCGCGAGGTGCTCACCACGGGACCGTTCGCTCAGTGGGCGAGGGTCGCGGGGCTGCCCGGCGCGCTGCTGGTGGGAGACGCAGCCGATTTCTTCGACCCGTTCACCGGCCAAGGCATTCACACCGCGCTGCGCGGCGCCGAGCTGGTCGCCGAGTCCCTCATCCCCGGGCTTACTGACCCCGGGCGCAAGCCCGGGGTCCGCGGGGTCAGTCGAGTCTACGCCAGCGCGCGGCGGCGCGAGTTCGCGGGAAAATGGCTGCTCGAGCGCCTGATCGGGCTGGGCGTCGGCTCTCCCGCCCTGACCGACCGTGTGGTGGGCCGCCTGGCGCGTCGCCCCGACCTCGCGGATCTTCTAGTCAGCGCGACCGGGAATGTATTACCGGCGCGACGCGTCTTTACTCCGAGCGTTCTCGCCCGACTGCTCTGGTGACCATGCACGGCGTCGACCCCTCGCAGTTCCGCCAGCTGCTCGGTCGCTTCGCGACCGGCGTGACGGTCGTCACCACGCGCGACCGCGCCGGCAAGCCCATCGGGATGACGGCGAGCTCCGTCGCGTCGGTGTCACTCGATCCGCCGCTGGTGCTCGTGTCCGTGGCTCGTGACAACGACATGCACCCCGCGCTCAAGGCCGCGGACCGCTTCGTGCTCAACGTGCTCGCCGCCGAGCAAGAGGCGATCTCCCGACGGTTCGCGGAGGACCATCCCAACCGCTTCGACGGCATCGGCTATCGCGAAACCTTACAGGGGATGCCGGTGCTGGAAGGCGCACTCGCCAGCATCGAGTGCGAGAAACAGGGGGAGGCACCGGGGGGAGATCACACGGTGTTCTTCGGCCTGGTCACGGGAGGCACGGTGTCCGACGGAGGGCCGCTGCTCTATTACCGGGGTGGCTACGCCGGCCTGGGCGGCGGAACGGGGAGCCGATGATCGAGAGCGAGCTGCTGGACGATCCGCGAGCTGATCCGGTCGCGGTGGGGAAGGAGCTGCGGGATATCGCGCGGCTGAACGCATGGTTCGGCGGCACGCGGGCCGTCGTCGCGGCCCTGGACACGGTGTTCCGAGCCGCACGAGATGCGGGATGCGGGATGCGGGATGCGCGGTGGACGTTGCTCGACATCGGGACGGGGGCCGGCGACATCCCCCGCGCTGCGGTCGCCGCCGCGGCCCGGTACGGGATCACGTTGTCGCCCATCGGCGTGGAAGTCATTCCGGCTGCGGCGCGCCTGGCGCGGCGCAGCGGCGTGGCCGCGGTGATCGCGGACGCGAACGCCCCGCCGCTCGCCCCGAAGTCGGTGGACGTTGTGACCATGAGTCAGGTGTTGCATCACCTGCCGCGCGCGGCGGCGGTGCGCTGCATCCGCGCCTGCGACGTCCTGGCGCGTCGCCTGGTGGTGCTCGCGGACCTGCGCCGTTCGCGCGTCGCGATGGCCGGCGTGTGGGCGGCGTGCATCGGCTTGGGCATGGACCGCGTGACCCGGCACGACGCGGTTCTGTCGCTGCGGAGGGGCTACACGCGGGCGGAGCTCAACGCGATGCTGGAGGAGGCGGGCGCGCCGGTCGTGGCGGCGTACCGTCCCGGCTTCCGCATCGTGGCCGCGTGGGAGCCCAGGCCCGCCCGCGATGTCCATGCGCACCGTTGATCGAGCCACGATCCACGCGCCGCCGGACCGCATCTTTCAGATTGCGGCCGACGTCGAGCGCTGGCCTCAGATCCTGCCTCACTATCGCCGGGTGCGGTTCGTGGAGCGCCGCAACGGCGGGGGCCTCGTCGAGATGGCGGCGGTGCGCCCCTTCGGCCCGCTGCGTTATCCCACCTGGTGGATGTCACAGATGACCGTCGATCGGCCGCTGCGTCAAATCCGCTACCGGCACGTGCGGGGTATCACGAGCGGCATGGATGTGGTGTGGCGGCTCGCGTCCGGGCCCGACGGGGTGGAGGTGACGGTGGTCCACGAATGGGACGGTCCATCCTGGCCGCTCGTCGGCGCCTGGGCCGCACGGCTCGTGATCGGGCCCGTATTCATCCATGGGATCGCGTCCCGCACGCTCGCGGGGATCAAACGGGAAGCGGAGGAGGCTCGGCGGTGAAGAACGGGGCGCGGCGGGTGGTCATCACGGGCGTGGGCGCGGTGACGCCCATCGGCACGGGCGCCGACGGACTGTGGGCGGGCCTCACGGCGCGCACGTCCGCGGTGCGGGAGCTCACCCGCTTCGATCCGACGCCCTACCGCTCGAGGATCGCCGCCGAGATCCCCGATTTCCGGCCGCACGATCACCTCGATGCCAAGCGCGCCAAGCGGCTCGATCGGTTTTCGCAGCTGGCGGTGACGAGCGCCCGGTTTGCGCTCGCCGACGCCGGGCTCGATCCCGCGCGCGAGCGCGCGGACCGGGCGGGCGCGATGATGGGCTCGGCGCTCGGGGGCGTGGCGTTCGCGGAGTCGCAGGTCGAGCGGTTCCGCACCGAGGGCCCGCGCGGGCTCGATCCCGCGCTCGCGTTGGCCGTTTTCCCCGGGGCCGCGAGCTGCAATATCGCGATCGAGTTCGGCTTGACCGGCCCGAACTCGACCAACGCGATGAGCTGCGCGTCGGGCACGATTGCCGTCGGTGAGGCCTTCCACGCGATCCGCGAGGCCCGCGCCGACGTCATGCTCGCCGGCGGGGCGGAGGCGCCGCTCGCGCCGATGACGTACGCGGCCTTCAGCGTGATCCGCGCGATGAGCACCCGCAACGACGACCCGGCGCACGCCTCCCGTCCGTTCGACGAGGATCGGGACGGCTTCGTCATGGGGGAGGGCGCGGCGGTCCTGGTGCTGGAGGAGCGGACGCGCGCCGTGGCGCGCGGCGCCAGGATCTATGCCGAGCTGGCCGGCTACGCGTTCACCAACGACGCGTATCACATGACCGCGCCCCGCCCCGACGGCCGCGAGGCGGCCCGGGCGATGCGGCTCGCGCTCGCGGACGCGCACGTCGCGCCGGCCGACGTCGGCTACATCAACGCCCACGGCTCGTCCACGCCGCTCAACGACTCGACCGAAACCGCCGCCATCAAGCAGGTGTTCGGCGCGCATGCCTACCGCCTCAGCGTCAGCGGCACCAAGGGGTACTACGGGCATGCGCTGGGCGCGAGCGGCGCTATCGAGGCGGCGATCTGCGCCCTGGCGGTCGAGCGCCGCTGGCTCCCGCCCACCCTCAACCTCGAGCGCCCCGACCCCGCCTGCGACCTGGATTGCCTGCCGCGCGAGGGCCGTGCCGCCGCCCCCGACATCGTGCTCACCAACTCGTTCGGCTTCGGCGGAATCAACGCGTCGCTCGTCCTGCGACGGACGTAGAGGCGCAGCATGCTGCGCCCCTACGACAATCCGGATTCTCTTCCAACCCCGAGGATCGTCTCATGCCCAAGCAGCTACGGCCGCTCGCGGCCGAGTTCGTCGGCACTCTGCTGTTCGTGTTCTTGGGCGCCGGCAGCGTCGTGGCGCTGGTCGCCGCCGGCACCACGCCGGCCAGCATCGGCCCGCTCGGCGTCGCGCTGGCGCACGGCGTCGCCATGGCGATCATCGTCTCGATGACGATGAGCATCTCCGGCGGCCACATCAATCCCGCGGTCACGTTCGGGCTGTGGATCGCGAACCGCATCGGCGGCCGCCTCGCCTGGCAGTACATCGGGGCGCAGGTCGCCGGCGCGGTCGTGGGCGCGGCGCTGGTGAAAACCATGCTGCCCCGGGTGGCCGTGGGCCTCGCGCTCGTGGGCACGCCGCGCCTCGGCAACGAGGTCACGTTCATGCAAGGCGTGTGGATCGAAGCGGTGCTCACGTTCTTCCTCGTGAGCGCCGTGTTCGGCACGGCGGTGTCGCCCGAAGCGCCGAAGATCGGCGGATTCGGCATCGGCCTCGCCATCTTCGTCGACGCCCTGGTCGGCGGGGGCTTCACCGGCGCCGTCATGAACCCCGCCCGTGCCATCGGCCCGGCGCTGGTCGCGTGGCAGTGGAATGCCCACGCGGTCTATTGGATCGGCCCGCTGATCGGGGCGGGAGTGGCGGGCGCGCTGTGGAAGGCGATTCTCTTGCCAAGAAAATAAGAAACGTTACGAGAAGACGTCGCGAAGAGACGTCGCGGAAAAACGTCACGGAAAACCGTCACGATACGTAACGCCTCTTCGCAACGCCTCTCCGTGACGTTTCTCCGTGACGCCTCTTCGTGACGTCGTTAAAGTAGCTCCGCCGCGGTCGGCGCGAAGTAGCTGAGAATGATGTCGGCGCCCGCGCGCCGGATCGCGTACAGCGTCTCCCACATGGCGCGCCCCTCGTCCAGCATGCCGCGCGCCGCTGCGGCCTTGATCATCGCGTACTCCCCGCTCACCTGATACGCCGCGAGCGGGGAGCCGAACTCCTGCTTGGCCCGTCGCAGCAGGTCCAGGCAGGGGAGCGCGGGCTTCACCAGGACGATGTCCGCCCCCTCCTCGATGTCGAGCCGGATCTCCTTCATCGCTTCGTCGGCGTTGCCGCCCTGCATCTGGTAGGTCTGGCGGTCGCCGAACTGCGGCGTGGAGCCGGCGGCTTCGCGGAACGGTCCGTAGAACGCCGAGGCCGTCTTCGCCGCGTACGACATGATCGGAACGCGCGACTGCCCGGCGGCGTCGAGCGCCTTGCGGATGCCCGCCACGCGGCCGTCCATCATGTCGCTCGGTGCGACGATGTCGACGCCCGCGCGCGCCTGCGTCACCGCGACCTTGCCCAGCAGATACACCGACGCGTCGTTATCGACTTCGCCGTCCTGGATCACCCCGCAGTGACCGTGGTCGGTATACTCGCACAGACATACGTCCCCGATCACGAGCAGCTCCGGCACGGCGCGCTTCACGGCGCGCACCGCCTGCTGGACGACGCCCTGCTCGTCGTATGACTCGGAGCCGGTGGCGTCCTTCGCCGCCGGCAGGCCGAAGAGAATGATCCCGCCGAGGCCGAGCCGGTGCGCCCGCTCCGCGTCCTTGACCAGCTCGTCCACCGACGTCTGGGAGACGCCCGGAAGCAGGCCGACCTCGCGCCGCACGCCGCTGCCGTGACACACGAACAGCGGCCACACGAGCTGCGAGGGAACGAGGTGCGTTTCCTGCACCAGGCGGCGCAGCGCGGCGGTGCGACGCAGCCGGCGCATCCGGCGAATCGGGAACGAGCTCATCGCGCGAGCAATCTCGACGCGCCCTGAGCCTTCAGCAAGTCCGCGACGGCGACGCCTACAGCGGCAGGCTCCCTCGCGTCCATCTCGGCAGATGCCGTGATCTGCACCGACCCGTCGAGGGCCGTGACCCTCCCGAACAACCGAGCCCCGGGTCCCGAATCCCGATTCCCTACATACGCCGCCACCGGCGCCTGACACCCTCCCCCGAGCGCGGCGAGCAGGCTGCGCTCGGCGGCGACGTGGCGCGCGCTCTCCGCGTCCTCGAGCGGCGCGAGCGCAGCGCGAGTCGGACGGTCGTCGCTCCGCACCTCGAGACCCAGCGCGCCCTGGCCCGGCGCGGGCATGACGACCAGCGGAGCGAGCCGCGCGGCGATCCGACCGCCCAGCTCGAGCCGCTCGAGCCCCGCCGCCGCAAGCAGCGCCGCAGCGAGCCCATCACGGCCCTCCGCCACCTTCTGGACGCGCGTCGGCACGTTGCCGCGCAGTGCGACGATCTCCAAGTCCGGCCGCAGGTAGCGGATCTGAGCCACGCGTCGCAGGCTCGATGTCCCGACCTTCGCGCCAGCCGGCAGAGCGGCTAGGCACGCGACCCCCGGTTCGCGCGTCACGAGCGCCTCCGCGGGGTCCGCCCGCGCCGGGACGGCGCCGAGCGCCAGGCCGTCAGGAAGCCGCGTCGGCAGGTCCTTGAGGGAATGCACGGCGGCGTCGATGCGTCCGCCCAGCAGCGCGTCCTCGATTTCCTTGGTGAAGAACCCTTTGCCTGCCAACTGCCGCAGCGGGCGGTCGACCTCCGCATCGCCGCGCGTCCTGACGACGACGAGCTCGGCGGCCACGCCCTGGCGCGCCAGGGCCGCCTGCACCCACTCGGCCTGCCACAGGGCGAGTCTGCTGCCCCGCGTGCCGAGCTTCAGAACGCCACTCACTCGTCCCCCGTCCCCCCTTCCCCTTTCCCGTAGTAACGGACCAGCGCCGCCACGAGGCCCCCAACCGTATAATCCTCCGCCTCGATGGCCACGGGCACACCCAGCTCCCTCGCGCTCGCGGCCGTGACGGGACCGATCACTGCGGCGCGGAACCGACCCGAGGTCGCGGCCGCTCGCCCCACGAGATCGACGAAGCCCCGCACCGTGGAGGACGACGTGAGCGTTACGACGTCGATGGTACCGCCGAGCAGCTGTGCGGCGAGCGCGCTCCCGTCCCCCGCCGCCCGCACGGTCTCGTAGACGGGAATCACGTCGACGACGGCGCCGCGCGCCCGCAGTCCCTCGGGTAGCGCGTCCCGGGCCTCGCGCGCCCGTGGGACCAGGAAGCGCTTGCCGTGCACCGCGCCGCGCGCCACCACGGCCGCGACCACCGCCTCCGCGACGTACTTGGGCGGCACGACGTCGGGCGTGACGCCGTATCGCGCCAACGCCTGTGCCGTCGCAGGTCCGATGGCGGCTACGGCCATGCGCGCCAGGTCGCGCGCGGCGAGCCCCCACTCGGGCAGCCGATCGCACACGACGTGGACGGTGTTCTGGCTGGTGAACACGATCCAGTCATAGGCGGCCGGGTCGGTGAGGGCGGTGCGCAGCGCGCCGAGATCGGCGAGCGGCACGATCCGGATCGTCGGCACGGCGAGCACCTCGGCGCCAAGCGCCTCGAGCGCCCGCGCCAGCTCGCCCGCCTGCTCGCGCGCGCGTGTCACGACGATGCGCCGTCCCGCAAGGGGGTGTCGGACGTGGCGGCGAGGCTCCGGTGACATGCGTGGTTGCAATCTCTCGGGACCCAAAACCATTATCAAGCAATGCTCCGGGCCCTGCGCTCCGCACTCGTGCGGTTCACCGTGCGGCGAGCCGCCGCCAGCCAGCGGGACGCGCCCAGACGCGCCGACTGGTGGCTGCGGGTGGGCTGTGCCGTGAGCCCCGCGTTTGCGGACTGCTACCCGGCGCTGGTGCGCCTGCGGCGCGCCATCGAGGACCGCTGGGGCGCCGTCGCCGCCGCGCAGGACGCCGCCGACCGCTTTCCCGAAAACCCCGACGCCTGGATGCTCCTGGGCGAAGCATTCCAGATGGTGTTCCGCCAGCACGACGCCCTGGTCGCCTACGAGCAAGTGCTCACGCTCGAGGAGCGCCCGGACGCCGCGCTGGCGGCCGGTGATCTGTACGCCCGAGCCGGACGGCCGGCCGACGCGTCCGCGCGGTTCGCCCGGGCCTACGCAGCCGGCGGTGGCGCCGACGCGCTGTGGCTCAACGCCCGGGCGCTGTTCCAGGCGGGGGACGTCAAAGCCGCGGACGAAGCCCTGCACCTCTGGGCGACGCAAGTCCCCGACGGGCTCGAGCGCCTGGCCGACGCCCGTGCCGAGTTGTTCGTCGACAAGCGTGACGCTTAGGACCTGCTACGCCGATAGAGCGACACGGCGTACGCGAGCAGGATCACCGGCACCACGATGTACGCCGCCACGAGGTACCCGGCGTTCTGGGGAACGCCCTCAGACATCGGAAGCCGCTCCCTCGCGCTGCTGGGCGATCGCGTAGCGCTGCATCACGAAGCCCACGTAGAGCACCAGGAACACGCCGAACGACAGGAGTAGCGTCACCAGCATCTCGGGAGGCACGCCGGGCTTGGCGGGTCGCAGCACGATGGGCTGGGGGTGGAGCGTCGGAAACAGATACACGCTCATGTGAATGAATCCGACCAGCACGACCGCACAGATCCCGAGCACCGCGGCGTAACGCGCGCGCAGCCCCGCGTCGGTCACCGCGCTCCGCAGCACGTGATAGCTGATCAGCAGGAAGAACAGGAACAGCGTACTGGTGAGCCGGGCATCCCAGGTCCACCACGTGCCCCAGATCGGCTTCCCCCAAATGGGTCCCGTCGTCAGCACGATCGCGGCGAACACCGTGCCGACCTCCGCCGAGGCTTCCGCGAACCGGTCGAGCCGGGGGTCCTTCAAGAAGAGAAAGAATACGCTCGCCAGCCCCACCAGGATCACCGCCAGCTCCGTGGTCACGGCGGCGGGAACGTGGAGGTAGAAGATCTTCTGCGCGGGGCCCTGGAATCGCTCGACCGGCGTGAACGCGAGCGCCCTGACATACACGCCGCCCAGCAGCACCAAGCCGGCCAGCACGACGCGGCGCCCCTTTTGTGCGAGACTCATTCGTCCACCGTGTGGGGAAACAGCAGCAGCGCCACTGCCACGAACACCAGGTCGTAAGCGGCGAGCAACTTAAGCCACCCCGACACCTCGCTCAAGGGACGGCCGGCCAGGAGCCGCGCCGTCGCCTGCACGGCGTAGGTCAGCGGCAACAGCAGAAACGGCAGCAGCAGCACGGGCAACATCAGCTCCGCGAACCGCGTCCGTACCACCATCGCGCTGAACAACGTCCCCACCGAGACGAATCCCACCGTGGCGAGGGCGATCACCCCGATCAGCGGAAGCAGCACCGGTGCGACCGGCACGTTGAAGAACAGGACGAACAGCGGCAGGCCCACCGCTTCCACCACGCCGACGAAGCCGAGATTGGCGAGCAGCTTGCCGAGGTAGAGACTGTGCCGCGAGAGCGGGGAGACGAGCAAGCCCTCGAGCGCTCCGTTCTCGAGCTCGAGCTGAAAGGCCCGGTTGAGCGCGAGCATGGCGGCGAACGTGAAGGTGACCCAGAGAATGCTGGGCGCGAGATCGATCGTCGCGACGGCCGTCGGATCGCGCCCGAAATTGAACACCGTCAGGACGAGCGCCGTGAACACCACCGCCGAGAGCAGGGCGGTGCGCGTCCGGAACTCGAGCACCAGGTCCTTGCGGGCCACCGTCCACGCCTGCCCCAGGAGCTCACGCATCGGTTACCGCTCGGCGGTAGGCCGCGGCGATCTCGGCGGCGCCCCGAGCCCCGCGCGGCGCGAGCTGCACGAACCGCCCGTGCCGCTGGAACGCCACGTCTGTGGCGAGCTCGACACCCTCGTCGACGTTGTGCGTCGCGAGCACCAGCACGCGCCCCGCACCGCGCAGCTCGCCCAACAGCGTCCGCAGCTCGGCCGCGGCCGCGAGATCGAGCCCCGTGAACGGCTCGTCGAGCAGCAGCACACGGGGGTCGTGCACCAGCGCCTTGGCGAGCGCCGCCCGCTGCATCAGGCCGCGGGACAACGACCACACGACCTGCCCGGCTCGATCCGAGAGCCCGAGCCGCTCGAGCACCGCTGTGGCGCGCACGCCACGCTCCGTCGTGGGGACGCCGTACAGAGCGGCCCAAAACAGGAGATTCTCCCGCACGCTCAAGTGGCCGTAGAGGTGGGACTCGTGACCGATCCAGCCGATCGCTCGCCGCCCGCCGGCAATGCGGGCCCACCCCTGCTGCGGCCGGATCAACCCGGCTAGCACCTTGAGGAGCGTCGTCTTGCCCGCCCCATTGGGCCCGAAGATTGCGAGCGTCTGTCCGGGTGCGAGCGTGAGCGACACACCGTCGAGCGCGACCACGCGCCCATAGGCGTGCCGCAGCCCCTCAGCCGAGAGCATCGATGCGCGCGGCGAGATCTTCCATGTCGAACGGCTTGACCAGGTAGCCCGAATGCCCGAGGTCGAGCACGTGGATGAGCGGCTCCATGCTGACGTACGCCGTCGTGACGATCACCGGGAGCGAGGGCCGGGACTGGCGGATCTCCTGCAGCAGCGTCACGCCGTCCGTATCGGGGAGCCGCAAGTCGAGCACGAGCACCTCGGGCCGGAAGTCCTCGAGCTGGCGGCGAGCTTCGCTGCCGCTCGCGGCGAAGGCTACGTCATAGCGCGTGGAGAAGAACCGCTGGTAGGTACGGCGCAGCGCCGACTCATCCTCGACGAACAGCACCCGGCGCGGCGCGCTGGGGGGAGGGGGGGAGGGGGAGGGGGAGGGGGGGGAAGCCATAGGTGGGCCAATATATGTGCCCCCCCCCGGTCGTCTACGGCCGGCTCAGCGGCCGCCGCTCTCCAGCTCGAACAGGTCGTCCAGCTTGGTCAGCACCAGCAGGAACCGCAGCTCCTCGTTCGCCCCGCGCAGGCACACCGTCAGCCGGCGCTCCGCCGCCTTGCGCTGGATCAGCATCAACGCTCCGAGGCCCGCGCTGTCGATCTGTCGGGTGGCCGACAGATCGATCACCAGGCGCCCGGCCCCTTCTCCCAGCTGCTCCAGCAGCTCCGTGGCCGTCCGCCGGAAGGCGGTGCGCGAGTCGAGCCCCAGCTCCTCGGGAGCCGCCAGGACCTTCTCGCTCGGGTGCGTCGACATCGGCATCAGATCCTCCACAGTCGGCTCCAGTTAGATCTCCGACTGGTGGGGTACGCGACTCCAGTGCCAACACAGCTAACCTGCGGGCCGTCAACCGCTTGTCAAAGGCGGCGTGAGGCGCCTCACCCCGCCTGCTACCGCAGACCGAGTGCCGCCGCGCAGTTTGCAAGGGGCGCCTTGACCGGCGTACATGGGCGGGGCATACCTTAGCCACCGCTCATCGCCAGCCCCGTGCGCCGACCAGCACAGCCGTCCGCATTCCGAGGAGGCAGATCCCATGGCAATTACGCCTAACGCGAAGGAGCTGACCGAGGTCAGCGAAGCCCAGATCGCCGTGCACTGGAAGGAGGAGGAGTACTATCAGCCTTCCGAGCAGTTCAAGGCACAGGCGAACATGCGGGACCCCCGCATCTTCGAAAAGTTCGGCCTCGACCGGTTCCCGGACTGCTTCAAGGCCTACGCGGACATGCTGACGTGGTTCGAGCCCTATCGCACGGTGCTCGATACCAGCGACGCGCCCTTCTGGAAATGGTTCGTCGGCGGCAGGATCAACGCGTCGTACAATTGCGTGGACCGGCACCTGGAGAAGTACGCGAGCAAGGCGGCGTTCATTTTCGTGCCCGAGCAGGAAACCGAGCGGGACGTCGTACTGACCTATCGGGACTTGTACGACCGGGTCAACGAAGTGGCCGCGCTGCTCCAGGGCCTGGGACTCAAGGCCGGCGACCGCGTCACCCTGCATATGCCGATGGTGCCCGAGCTCCCGATCACGATGCTGGCGTGCGCGCGCCTGGGCGTCATCCACTCACAGGTGTTCGGCGGATTCAGCGGTCAGGCGTGCGGCTCCCGTATTCAAGATTCCGGCAGCCGGGTCCTGATCACGATGGACGCGTACTCGCGGAGCGGCGCCCTGATCGACCATAAGGTGAACGCCGACATTGCCGTGAAGACGGCGCATGAGCTGGGGCAGGACGTCGACCGGGTGCTGGTGTGGCAGCGCTACCCGGGGAAGTATTCCGCCAAGACGCCGATGGTCTCGGGTCGCGACGTCTTCGTGAACGACCTGCTCAAGGATTACCGCGGCAAGAAAGTGGACGCGGTTCGCCTGCCGTCCGAAGCCCCCCTGTTCCTGATGTACTCGAGCGGCACCACCGGCAAGCCCAAGGGCGCCCAGCACGGGATCGCGGGCTTTCTCGCGTACGTGACCGCCACCTCCAAGTGGATTCTCGACATTCATCCCGACGACGTGTACTGGTGCATGGCGGACATCGGCTGGATCACCGGGCACTCCTATATCGTGTACGGCCCGTTGGCGAACGCGGCGACCGGCGTGCTGTACGAGGGCGTCCCGACCTTTCCCGACGCCGGCCGCCCGTGGCGCATCGCCGAGCGCCTGGGCGTGAACATTTTCCATACCGCGCCCACGGCGATTCGGATGCTGCGCAAGCTCGGTCCCCAGGAGCCGCGCAAGTACAAGTACCGCTTCAAGTCGATGACGACCGTGGGCGAGCCGATCGAGCCGGAGGCGTGGCGCTGGTATTACGACGAAGTGGGTAAGGGGGAGGCGGTCATCACCGATACGTGGTGGATGACGGAGACGGGGGGCTTTCTCGGCACGACCATGCCCGCGATTCATGCGATGAAGCCCGGCAGCTGCGGGCCCGCCGCGCCGGGCATCCATCCCGTGATCTACGACGAAACCGGGGCGGAAATCGCCAAAGGGTCCGGCAAGGCGGGGAACATGTGCATCCGCAATCCCTGGCCGGGCATCATGCAGACCATCTGGGGCGACCGCGACCGCTACGTCAAGACGTATTTCGGCAAGTACAACAAGAATCCCCGCAGCAAGGACTGGCGCGACTGGCCGTTCCTGTGCGGCGACGGCGCCGTGCAGGCGGCCGACGGCTACTACCGCATCCTCGGCCGGATCGACGACGTCATCAACGTCGCCGGTCACCGGCTCGGCACAAAGGAGATCGAGTCCGCCTGTCTCACGGTCCCAGAAGTCGCCGAGGCCGCCGTCGTCCCCGTTCAAGACGAGCTCAAGGGACGCGTGCCCGAGGTGTACATCGCGGTCAAACCGGGCGTGAAGGCGAGTCAGGAGATCGTCGATCGCGTGATCAAGGCGAACGAAGAAGTGATCGGCAAGATCGCGCGGCCCAAACACGTCTACATCGTGCCGGACATGCCCAAGACCCGCTCCGGCAAGATCATGCGTCGCGTGCTGGCGGCGATCTCGAATCGCCGGGACGTGGGCGACGTGACGACGCTCGCGAATCCGGATGTGGTCGAGCAGATCCGCGTGATGGTGCAGGGCACGGCAGCCGCCCAAGCGCAGGAGGAGTTGCCCGAAGACATCGCGAAGTTTGGACAGATAGAATAACGTTCGGGAGGTTGTGGAGGTTGTGGAGGTTGGACCGCTGACGTGACAACCTCCACAACCTCCACCAACCTCCCGAACCTCCCCAACCTGCTTTAGAGTTCCACCTGCGCCCCGACTTCGAACACCTGGTCCCCCGGGATCTTGAAGAAGGCCGTGGCGCGCAGGGCGTTACGCGACATGAACGCGAACAGCTGCTCGCGCCAGTGCGGCATGCCGGGCCGGTCGGAGGCGACGAGCGTCTCGCGCCCGAGGAAGAACGTCGTTCCCGCGATGGGAATGTCGAGCGACTTCACCTGGCAGGCCGCGAGGACGTCCTCGATGTCCGGGTCGTCCATGAACCCGTACCTGGCGACCACGCGGTAAAACCCCTTCCCGATGGCCTTCACCGTCACGCGCTCCAGGGTCGAGACGTGAGGCACGTCCTGCGTCACCATCGTCAGGAACACGATCCGCTCGTGCAGCACCTTGTTGTGCGTCAGGTTGTGCACCAGCGCCGGGGGCGTGCCGTCAGTGGTGCCGTACAGGAACACCGCCGTCCCCGGGACGCGGAGCGGCGGCTCGGCGGCGAGATCCGCCAGCAGCATCTTGAGCGCGACGGTCTTCTCCTCCATGCGCTTCGCGAGGATCTCGCGCCCGCGCTGCCACGTCGTCATCAGCAGGAAGATGACGGCGGCGATCGCCAAGGGGACCCAGCCGCCGGAGCGGATCTTCAGCATGTTCGCAGCGAAGAACGGCACATCCACGCACAAGAACAGGACGGCCACGACCGCGGCGCGCGCGAAGCTCCAGCGCCACACCTCACGGCTCATCACGTAAAACATCAGCGTTGTGATGAGCATCAGGGTCGAGAGGGCGACGCCGTACGCGCCGGCGATGTTGTCGGACGTGGGCTGCGCGGTGTTGACCACGTGGAACCCGAGCACCAGCACGCAGGTGAGCAGCATGAGCCCCCAGTTGACCAGGGGAACGTAGATCTGGCCGATCTCGCGCGACGAGGTGTGCGCGATCTGGAGCCGCGGGCTGTAGCCGAGCTGCACCGCCTGGCGGGTGAGGGAGAACGCGCCGGAGATCACCGCCTGCGAGGCGATGATGGCCGCCGCGGTCGCCAGCGCGATCAGCGGGTACAACGCCCAGCCGGGAGCAAGATGATAGAAAGGGTTCGCCGCCGCCGAGGCATCGCGTAACAGCAGCGCCCCCTGCCCGAAGTAATTGAGCAGCAGGCAGGGGAGCGCGACGCCGAACCACGCCATTTGAATGGCGCGATGACCGAAGTGCCCGAGGTCCGCGTACAGCGCCTCGCCACCCGTGACGGCCAGAAAGACGGCGCCCAGCACCACGAAGCCGCGCCCAACATTCTCGGCGAAGAAGTGCACACCGGAGACCGGCGAGACGGCGGCGAGCACCCCCGGCTGTCGGATGATCTCGCCCAGTCCCAGCACCCCGATGACGGCGAACCAGACGAGCATCACCGGCCCGAACATGGCCCCGATGCGGGCGGTCCCGCGACTCTGCACCAGGAACAAACCGATCAGGATCACGAGCGTCACGGGGATCACCCACGAGGCCAGCGCCGGCGTCGCGATCTCGAGTCCCTCGACGGCGGAGAGCACCGAGATCGCGGGCGTGAGACCACCGTCCGCGTACAGCAGCGCCGACCCGAAGATGCCGAGCGCGATCATGAGGCGTCGTGGCGACAGCCCCCGCGCTAGGCGGCTGCCGTTGACGAGCGCCATGAGGGCGAGCACGCCCCCTTCGCCCTTGTTGTCCGCCCGGATGATCACGATGTGGTACTTGATCGTCACCACGATCACCAGGGACCAGAACACGAGCGAGAGTACGCCGAGCACGTTGCCCGGTGTGACCGGGATGCCGTGCGTCCCGGAGAACGAGTAGCGGATCGCGTACAGCGGGCTCGTGCCGATGTCGCCGTAGACGACGCCCAGCGCGGCGAGGGCCAGCGTGTACAGATAGCCGCCGCGCCGGGCGGCCCGTGCCTCCGCCGGCGACGTCACGGCGCGTGCGACGCCTGACGGCGCAGGTCGGCGAGGGACAGCACCCAGGTGGCGGTCATGATCACCGCCGACGCGACGCACCAGCGGCAGATCGCGTGCAGCACGAACAGCTCGATCGCGGTGAGATAGAGGGTAAACCCGAAGCCCACGGTGGCGAGCGCTGCGAGCAGCACGCTCACCCGCCGGTTCGACGCCATGGCGGGTTGCAGCCCCGCCAGCCCGAGGCCCAGAAGGGTCGCGTATCCGACCACTCCGTACAACGCGACCGGGACCCCGAGCAGCTGCGCGTAGCGGCTGGTCTGGACGTACTCACAGCTGCCGGTGCCGCACCTGAGCTCGCCCAGCACGCCGATCTTGTACAGCCAGAGATACGTCGCGACGAGCAGCCCCACGAGCGCGAGGAGCACGATCGCCTGCCGGCGGATCACTTGTGCTTCTTGGTCAGACTGTCGACGAGTGCCTTGAAGTCGTCCGATGCGGAGCGCCCCTGGTAGGGGCGCCCGTTCACGTAGAAGCTGGGCGTGCCCTTCACGCCGCGCGCTTCACCTTCCTGCACGCTCGCCTGGATGCGGCCGGCATAGCGCTGGCTGTCCATGCAGGCGTCGTACTTGTCGAGATCGAGGCCGATGCCCCGGGCGAAATCGCGGAACAGGCCACGCGGGTTCTTTCCCGTCTGGGCCCACTGGTGATTGGTGAACAGCTGGTCGTGCATCGCCCAGAACTTGCCCTGCTCCCCGGCGCACTGGGCCGCCAGCGCGGCATAGCGGGAGTACGCGTGCGTGGGGAGGGGAAAATCGCGATAGCGCCAGCGCACCTTGCCCGTGGCGATCAGCTGCTCGCGGATCACGGGCATCTGCACCGTCGCGAACGACGCGCAGAACGGACACTCGAAGTCCGAATACTCCGTGATCTCGATCGGCGCCGAGTCCGACCCTAGCGTGTAGCCGCGGAACCCGTCCGCCGCCGCGACCGGGACGGGCCCGCTCGGTGCCGGCGCCGCCGTGCGCTGCGAGCCGTACCACAGGACCCCCCCACCGATCACCGCCACGCCCACCAGCAACAGGTAGAACCCCTTCATTCGCCCGGAACCCTCCACGGTTCGTCGTCCTCGTCCTCGTCGAATCCCGCCCGCGCCTCGCGCGCCTGCCGCTCCGCTTCGTCCACGATGCGGCGGCTCTCGGCGACCTCGGGTGTATCGTAGGTCAACCGCACTTCATAGTGAAACAGCTCGCTGCGCGTGTTCCCCAGCAGCTTCTGCAGCTCCGGGACACGCTCCAGCAGTTGCCCGGACCGGTCCAGTGCCTGAATGCGCTCGGCGAGGGCGCGCAGCATCGCGAGCAGGCGCTCGGCCCGGTCGGGTCCGTACACTTCCTCGGAGTCATCGCTCATGTGCCCGCCTTCCGTGACATGCCGGGTCCCCGCGTCCCGCCCCGCACGGCCTTCCCGTCCATGATAATACCATGCGCACCGCCTGCATGTCCGCCCTTTGCGCCGTCTCACGCGCTCTATTACATTGCGGCGCGTATTTGATCGGCGGCTTGAGCGGCCCAGCCGTCCCGCGCCCCCCCCCGTTCCGGTCCTGACCCGAGAGGAGCATCGCGCAGCATGGCCAAGAAGCGTGCGGAACCGCGCAGAATGTCCACCCCCACCCCCTTCGAGCAGGCCCGCGACGAGCTGTTCTCCCACATCCTCCGATGCGGCGTCCTGGAAGCGAGCGCCGAGCACCAGAAAGAGTGGTTCGACGACACCATGCTCTATCTCGCCGACCGCTACGACGGGCTGGACGAGTCGCAGCTCAACGAGCTGCGCGTGCTGGGGGAGCGCTACTGCCGCCCGGTGGTGGCGCGCAGCGCGACCGTGGGCGCGAGCGTCTGACGGCGCGCCTCACCACCAGGGCGGAAACCGCCGGAAGCGCCGGCCCAGCGACAGCCGCACACCGCCGCCCAAGCCCAGCTCCGCGTACCATCCCTGGCGGCGCCCCGGCGCTGCCTCCACTCCCACGAGCGCCGTGAGGTAACCGGCGCCGCGCGTTCCCTCGGCCCCGACGAAGGCCAGTCCCAACCCAGCGTAGGGCCCGGGGCGTGCGTGCTCTCCCGGCCGCAGCAACAGTTGCGCGCCGGCCGCGACGCGAATGCCGAGCGCGCCCTCGTCGTCACCGGCTGCCAGCGTGAGCGCGAAGCGCCCCTGCGTGCCGGGGCGCCGCGCGACGGCGAGCTCCGGACCCCAGAAGGAGCGGTGGGCCAGTACCAGCATCGCGCCGACTCCGGCTTCGGTCGCCGTGAGCGCTTGTGCGCGCGCCGGCGTCGCAGCGAGGGCCGCGCGGGCGGTCAGGACCGCGGCGCCGGCGAGCGTCCTAACGAAGCGCGACGTCGTAGCTGATGCGGATGTCGGGGGCGAGCGAGGCGACCACGGAGCAATACTTCTCGAGCGAGAGATCGACCGCGCGCCGTGCCTTCGCCTCGTCCGCTCCGTCGCCCGTAACGGTGAACACGAAGTGCAGCGCGGTGAAGCGACGCGGCTGCTCCTCCCGGCGGGTGCCCCGCACGTGCACCTCGAGCCCGCGCAGGGCCACTCGCTGCTTCTGCAGGATCAGCACCACGTCCGACGCCGTGCAGCTGGCGGCGGCAACGAGCAGCAGCTCGACGGGCGATACCGCGACGGTGTCGTTGGCGTCGACGACGACCGCGGGGCGACCGGGCGCCGTCGCTGCGAACTCGAGGGCCTCGCGCCAGCGCAGCGTGATCTCCGCGACGTTCCCGGCCACGTCAGTTGCCCCGCCGCGTGGTCAGGCCGGCGTACAACCGGTTGTGGCGGAACCCATCCATGCCGTGGTACTCGAGCAGCCAGTTGAACGTGGAGCGATAGTGCAGCTCGACGCCCACGACCACATTGAGCCACACGTCCGGGCAATCGGGATCGGCGCCGCAGCGATCGTGTCCCACCAGGCTGAAGCCGCCGCCGGCGTAGGGCGTGACCGCCTGTCCTTCGCCGGTGAATCGGTACAGCCCTTCCAGGCTCCCCACGTAGCTGTTCACGCCGTTGAACACACCGATTTCGCCCGACGGACGGAGTCGGAAGCGATTGTTGAGGAGATTGCCGGCGTCGAGCGTGACGCCGAACACCAATTGGGTTTTTCCGGAGAGGTCGATCCCGCCGCGCACGCCGAACCCGAGCAGGCCCAGCCGGGTGCCGTCGCCGGCCGAGCGCACCGGTGGAGGATGGAACTCCTGCGCCGCGAGCGCGGCGGTGGCCACGACCGCCAGCAGCAACGACAGCCCCACACGCCGCATCACGTCCCCCTGTCAGCGCTGTGCGTTCCCCGGGTGGCTGCCCGGCCGTAGTCCCAGATCGCATAGAGACCCACCGCCGTCGTCGCCCACGCGATCGAGCGCACGTGAGGGGAGCGGACGATGCAGGCCACCAGCGTCAACAACTGCAGCACGGTCACCGCCTTGCCGCCGGCGCGCGCCGGCAGCGTCATCGGGTGCCGCAGCAGCCACGCTCCGACGTACCCCAGCGCGGCCACGATGTCCCGACCGAGCACACCCGCGATCTCCAGAGGATGCAGCAGGTCGGCTCGCGCGACTGTGATGAAGGCGGCAGCCATGAAGACCTTGTCGGCGGTGGGATCGAGCACGGCGCCCGCGCGCGACCCCCCGAGGCGGCGCGCCAGCATGCCGTCGAAGAAGTCGGATGCGGCGGCGGCGGCCACGAGCCCGAGCTGCGCGGCCGGCCGCTGTACGAAGGGGAAGGCGGCGGCGAGGGGGAGGCGCAGCGCGGTCAGCAGATCCGCCCACGTCACCAACGGTTTCACTTGCCCCTCCCTCCGGCGCCCCATAGCTTCGTCCGCGTGAACCTGAATCTGCTGAAGCAGGCGGCGATCTTCCAAGACCTGGACGACGGCGAGCTCGCCCGCGTAGCGGAAGTGTGCCGCGAGCAGAAGTTCGCGGTCGGCCACCACGTGTTCAAGGAAGGCGAGCCTGGCAACCGCTTGTTCATCATTTCCGAGGGGGAAGTGCGCATCTCCCGGACCATCCCCGGCTCGGGAGAAGAGGCCCTCGCCGTCCTCAAGCCCGGAGCCTGCTTCGGCGAAATGGCCATCTTCGACCGCTCGGAGCGCTCCACCGACGCCATCGCCAACACCGCCTGCACGCTCATCACCATCGCGCGCTCCGACTTCGAGCTGCTGCTCGATTTCAATCGCGACATCGCGTACAAAGTGCTCTGGTCGGTGGTCCGGCTGCTGTGCGCACGGCTGCGGGTGAGCAACGATAATCTCCGGTCGTTCCTCGCGATGTCGATGTTCTAGTGCGGCGGGAGCAATCCCCGGAGAGCGGGGTTCCATAACGCTACCGGCGACCTGGCCGCTCCCGGCCGAGCCCTCTTACACTTAGGCACCATGAAACGATACTTGTTCGCTCTCACGGTCGTTGCGGCCGCCGCGTGCTTCGACGTGTCGAATTCGGTGCCGCCGACCCTCATTCTCAGCCCCATCCTCGACTCGTTGTTCGTGGGTGACTCGCTCGTGCCGCGCGACTTTGCGTATTACAACGGCGACGGCGAGCGCGCCAACCCCGGTCCACTCAGCTGGAGCATCGGTCCGACCTCGGTGGCCACGATCAACCCCACGACCGGCGTGATCCAGGGCGTCGGCAAGGGCGTCGCGACCATCACGGCCTCCGGCGGCAACGCAACGGGAATAGCCCTCGTGGCCGTCTCGCGGCCGCTCGACCTGACGCTGCTTACGGACACGGTGGTGCTGATGCAGCAGGACACGTTCACGATTCCGTACGCCGTGCAGAAGAAGGACGGGAGCGCCACGGACACCGTGTGGTTCGACCCCTCCCCGAGCCCGCGGGTGACCATCAACACGTCCACCGGCCTCGTGACCGCCGTGACCTCAGGCGGTGCCGTGCGCTACGTCGCCCACGTGACCAGCGGTGGCGCGGACACCGTCTCGGACACGGGCGCCGTCGTCGTCCTCGGCCTGGCCGACACGACCGCGCCCGGATACTTCTTCCAGACGGTGCTCGGGACGGCGAACCGCCACGAGGGCGGACCGGCCGTCGCCGTCAATTACGCTCGGCTCAATGGAAAACTGGCATTCCAGCTGGTCGACACGGCGCTCGCCAGCGACGCGAGCATGCTCGACTCGATGATCGTGACCGTACCGGATTCGGTGATCGCGGGGAACACCACCTTCGACATCGACTCGATCAGCCCCAACGAGGCCAGCCCGTCCCGGTTCGGGACGCTCGACGCCGTTTGCAACCCACCGCGGCCGTGGGCGACGTGGCGGAGCCGCAACTTCACGCAGCGGTTCGCCATCTTCACCTTTTCACACGCCACGCCCCCCGACTCGATGGCCGGAAGCATTACGATCACCCAGTTCGCCACCGCGACCGGTGGCGGAGCCATCATCAGCGGTCGCTATGCCTTCGTGGCACAGCGCACCGACGTGTACTTCGATCCGCTCGGCCTGGAAGTGATCCGGGGGACCTTCGTCGCGCCGCTGCGCACCCGCCTGGACGTCTGCGCGGGGTGACGTTCGATCACGTCTTCGCCGACCTGGGCGGCGTTTCGGCGAACCGCCTCACCGACGCGCAAGGCGTCGCCGGCCTGCTCCTCGCCGCCGCCAACGCCGCGGGCCTGAACCCCGCCAGCCAGCCGCTCGTGACGCTCGGGCCGCGCGGTCTCTCCGCCGCGCTGGTATGCAACGGCGGCCACGTCGCGTTGCATGGCATCCCGGAGGCGGGGCTCTGCTTTGCGGACGTGGCGGGCAGTGGCGACGCGCGGCCGCAACGCGGTCTCGACGTGATCATCAAGCGGTTTGGCGCGCGCGAAGTGCGCGTCGACTCGCGCCGGCGCGGGCCGGTCACCAACGCCATCCTTCCGGAGGGTCCATGAACGCACTCACCCCCTACGCGGCCTTCTTCATGCGCCTCGCGGTGGGTCTAGTGTTTCTCCAGCACGGCTGGTACAAGTTCCACCACATGGGCGTCGGGGGCGTCGCGGGGATGTTGCACGGGATCGGTTTCCCCTTCGCGACAATCTTCGCCGTGATCCTCATCGCGGTGGAGACGATCGGAGCCGTCTGCGTAGTGTTCGGGTTCTACACACGCTTCTGGGCAACGTGCATGGCGGTCGAGATGCTGGTCGCGATTCTCGCCGTGCAGCTTCGCAAGGGCGCCGGGTTCGAAGTGGAGGGCTTGCTGTTCGCCGGTGCCATCACGCTGATCGCACTCGGGGACGGCCCGCTGTCGATCGCGGTCAAACTCAAGCACAGCAGCTGACAAGCCGGAAGAGGCCCGGGAAGGGTAAAGAGCCGGGGAAGGGGGCGACCCTTCCCCGGCTTCTTACCGGCCTTTCACGGGCCTTTTCCGGTCAGTGCAGTATCCGAAGCAGCCCCGCGTCCGCGCTCCCCCGGATGAAGCTCTCAGGATCGGTTGCGGGAATGGCGACGCCGGTCTCCTTGCGCCCGCGGTGCGCGGCCGCCGCCATGTACTGCTCCAGCGACCCGCGCGCCCACTCCGCGGCGTCGTCCTTCATCTGGCGCACGATCTCCTCCCACGTCCCGACGTAGGTCGCGCCGCCGAGCGTGCTGACCCGGTGGACGTCGCCCGGCCCCGACCGCGCCTTCATTCCCTGCAGCTCCGTGAGCAGCGTTCCGAAGAGCTCGAGCTGGCGCGGGTCGCGCGGCTGGCCGTCGGGCCCCATCGCCTCGATCTCGGCGAGCAGCAAGTCCTCGGGAGCGGCATCTCCCGCGAGCTCGTCCAGGCGATGATGCCAGGGCACGAGCTCCGGGTCGTCGTCCGGAAGGCGGTACACGCTCTTTTTCAACTCGATCAGCCGCCAGATGGCGAGCCCGTCGAAGTGGTCCCCCGGCTGGGTGCGCTCGAGGTGAAACAGCGCCGCCTCGTACTCTCCCCGGTCGTACAGCAGGTTGGCGAGATAGATGCGGGCTTCGGCGTGTCCCGCGTCCAGCTCCAGGGCTCGGCGCAGCCAGTACAGCGCGCCTCCCTCGTCCGTGAGGCGATGGGCCGCGTACCCCACGCACGCGGCCGCCTCGGCCGAATCGGGATGCCCCGTGATGGCGACCTCGAAGAAGCGCCGCGCCTGGTCCAGGGCGGCTTCACGAAACAACGCCCGCCCGACCTGCAGCATGAGGTCGTGGTCGTCGCGGAAGCCCAGCGCGAGAATGCGCTCGAAACAGGCGACGGCGCCGCTCCGCTCGCCGAACTTGAGGAGCACCTCTCCCAGCCCCGCTAACGCGTCCTCGTGCTCGGGATCGAGGCCCACCGCTTCCTCGAACGCGCGGCGTGCCCAGAGGTACTCCTCCCGGGCGAGCCGGGCGTAGCCCATGCCGACGTGCAGCTCGACGGCGTGGGGGTAGAGCCCCAATCCCTCTCGCAGGGTCTCGATGGCGTGGTCGTATTGTCCGTCGTTGTACAGCTGATGCGCGCGTTCGTCGTAGTCGTCGGAGCTCAAGAACGGTTCCGACATCGAACGGGCCTCCCGGGAAAGTTGTGCTATGATATGACGGCCCGGGCGGTTTCACAAGCGATGGGCCCCGGCTATTTTCCGCCGATGTCCTCCGGTATCACCGAGATCCCGAACGGCTCCGTCACGTCGCCGCGCGGCTTCAGCGCGGCGGCGGCGCACGTAGGCCTGAAAGCCGACGGGGCACCGGACGTCGCGCTGCTGGTGAGCGCCACGAGCTGCGCCACGGCGGGCGTGTTCACCAAGAACGCGCTGCGCGCGGCGCCGGTGACATACGACGCCGATCTGCTGGCGGAGCGCCCGGGCCGCATCCGGGCCGTCGCCATGAACGCCCGGGTCGCGAACGCGTGCACCGGGGCCCCGGGGCTCGCGGCCGCGAGCGCCATGGCGCAAGCGGCCGAACAGGCGGCGGGCCTGCCCGCCCGCACCGCGCTCGTGCTCTCCACCGGCGTGATCGGCGTGCCGCTGCCGCTCGAGCAGATCAGCGGCGGACTCCAGGCGGCCGCCGCGCATCTCACCGCCGACGGCGGCCCCGAGGCCGCGCGCGCCATCATGACCACCGACACCCGACCCAAGCACTGCGCCGTCCGATTCGAGACCCCCGCTGGCATGATCACGGTCGGCGGCATCGCCAAGGGGGCGGGGATGATTCATCCCGACATGGCCACCCTGCTCGCGGTGCTGACGACGGACGCGGCGGGCGAGCCGGCCGCGCTGCAACCGCTGTTGCGTCGCGTGGCCGATCGCAGCTTCAACGCCATCTCGGTGGACGGCGACACCAGCACCAACGACACCGTACTGCTGCTCGCCGGCGGCGCGTCCGGCGTCGACCCGGCGCGCGACGGCGCGGTGTGGAAGGCGTTCGAAGACGCCGTGCTGCAGGTGGCCCGCACGCTCGCGCTCGCCATCGTGGCCGACGGCGAAGGCGCCTCGAAGCTCGTCGAGATCCACGTGGTGGGGGCGGCGAGTGAGACGGCCGCCCGGGAAGTCGGGCGCGCCATCGCACGCTCCGTGTTGGTCAAGACCGCGATCTACGGGGCCGACCCGAACTGGGGCCGGATCCTCGCCGCCGCGGGGGCGGCCGGTGTCACTCTCGCCACCGAGCGCCTCTCGCTCCATGCGGCCGCCGACGGTGAATGGCTCACGCTCGCGAGCGGCGGAGCCGTGGCGCACGCCGACGAAAGCGCCGCCCGCGCGATCTTCCAGCAGAAAACGATCCGCCTCCGCGTCGACCTCGGACTCGGTCGCGCGGAGGCGGTGGTGTGGACCTGCGACTTGACGCCGGAATACGTCCGGATCAACGCCGATTACACCTCGTAGCGCCGCCTGCTTACATCTTGGTCTTGGTGGTGTCCTTGGCCGCGGGCTTGGCGGCGGGCTTCGCGTGCTTCTTCATGGTGGACTTCTTGGCCGACTTCTTCTTGGACTTCGACATCGCGGCCTTCGACGTGTCGGCCGCCGGCGCCTGCCCTTGCATCGGGGACGGCTGCTGCGCCACCACGATCGCGGGAGCGGCGAGGAGCGCCAGCGCGAGGAGCGTGCGACGAATCATGTTGCGATACCTCCGGAGGTATGGGGCGAGCCACCCTGGCTCGCTTCACGGTTGAGACCCGCGACCGCTGCGGCGCGTCACACGCCGCAACGCACGGCGGCGCGCAAACGGGGCTCGTTCCACTGTGGAACGAGCCCCTGTCTGCGCCTAGGGGGGCGGAGGCGCCGCCGGCCGGCGGGCCTTCGCCACGGCGCTGCGCGTCGGTTTGGGGGAGGTCGGCACGTTGGGGAGCTCCTGGCGCACCAGCGCGAGCGCTTCGGCGTGCGTGTGCCCTCGCTGCAGCTCGTGCGCGGCCGCGGCCGACACGTCGAGCAGCCGCTCGCGCACCAGCCCCTGTCCGATGGCGGCGATGATGAGATCGGCGGCCGAGTCCGGGTCGAAATGATGGGCGGCGAGATCGGCGACGGCGTGCATGGCCGAGGCTCGCGGGGGGCGTGGGAGCGCGGCCAGCACGCGCTCCACCACGGGGTCGGGCAGACCGCGGCGCAGAGCCCACGCCACGGTCGTCACCTCTCCCGGCGTCACCGGCGGCTCGTCGCCGGCGTGGACGAGGAGGTCGCGCGCATCGCGCAATTGTCCCAGGCTGACCTCCACGGCCGCGACGATGCGAGGAGCCGTGATCTGCTTCGCGCCTCCCTCCAGGGCCTTCTGAATCAGCGGCTCGGTGGGCAGCCCTTCCCCCGACGCCCGTTGCACCAGGGAATCGACGACGGGAACCGCCGCACCCGGCACCCGGCCTTCCAGCCGCGCGCGGGCCGATTGGGCGGCGAGCGGCCCCGCGCACAGCGCCAGTCCGAGCCACAGTCTCATCGTCGGGCCGGCCGCACAATGACGATGGAGTTCTCGCGCCCGAACTCGTCCGCGACCAGGCGCTCGGCGAGGTGATCCGGCACCCAACGCTCGCCGTCCACGACGAACATGTACTCGTATGCGCCGGCGGGGAGCACGACGGTGGCGCGCCATACCCCGTCCTGGTCCACATCCTCCAGCGCGATCGAGCCGGGGCGCCAGTCGTTGAACGAGCCGACCACGTGCACCGACTGCGCCTCGGGGAAGCGGCCCACGAACTGCGCGATGCCCTCGTGCTCGCCGATGTCGGGGCCCTCGCGCCCGATGGGGAACAGCGTCAGCAATGCCACCACGGCCGCCAAAGCCAGACTCCACACCGGCCGCACACGGAACGTGATCGAGCGCGGCGTGGCAAGCCAGCGCAGCAGGCGGCGCGCGCGCGACGGGACGGGACGGCGGATCAGCGCCATCACCCGCGGCTCGAGGCTCGCGAGCGGCAGCGGCGCGGCGAGCACGGCGGCGGTCGTGACGACCCACTCGACCACGCGACGCAGCTCGGGCGACAGCGCCTCCGGCGACAGCTCGCCGTCGAGCGCTTGATGGACTCTGGGATCGATCGCGTTCATTCGTGCCCCTCCAGCACCCGCAACAGCGCTTCCCGCGCGCGGTGCACGCGCATTTTGAGCGTTGGAATCCGCTCCCCCGTCACCGACGCCATCTCCTCGTAGCTCAACCCTTCCACGTGCTTCAACAGGAACGCCTCGCGCTTCTCGGGCGACAGCCGAACCAGGGCCCGTTGCACCAGGGCGAGCTGCTCGGCGCGCTCGAGCTCGACCTCGGTGTCCGCGGGATCCGCCACGGGCGGCGCCTCGTCCAGCGAGACATCGGCGATCGGGCGCCGCGTCAGATGGCTCTTGCACCGATTCGCCACGATGCGATACAACCAGGTGCGCAGGCGCGCGGGCTCCCGGCAGCTCGCGAGGTGGCGATACGCTCGCACGAAGCTCTCGGCCACCGCATCCGCGGCGGCGTCCCGGCTGCCGAGCATGCGGCCGGCGAACCGCAGCAACCCGGCCTCGTAGCGACGGACGACGAGGCCGAACGCCTCCCTGTCGCCGCCGAGCACACGAGCCACCACTTCCGCGTCGGAGGCCCCCGTTACAGCCATATGACCTGCATGGAGATCAGGGCGTCACGCTAGCACCGGCACGAGGCAGCGCGCCAGCGGCGGAAACGTCCCGAACTGTTGCGGAAGGGAACTCGATCAGCGGTCCCGCAGGTAGTCTTGCACCGCCGCCAGATAGGTGGACGCCTGCAGCCCTTCTCCGGCCACCGCACCGGCGAACGTCGCGAGTGTCGCCTCGGCCCGCCGTCGGTATTGCGCGTCGCCGGTCACGCGCGCCAGCCGCAGCAACCCGCGCGCCGCGAACGCGTTCGCTCCCGGCATCAGGTCGTCGAGCACGGGCTTGGTGCGCTCCGCCAGAGCGGGGGCCGCCGCGTCCGTGGCCGCGGCGTCGAAGTACCCGGCGGCACCCGAGTCCGCGAAATCGCGCTGCAGCACGGCCGCCAGATCTTGCGCCACCGCGAGGTAGCGCGGCTCGCCGGTGGCGCGCTGGGCCGCGAGGCACGCCCACACCACTTGGACCTGGTCCTGGAGCAGGGCCCGCGCCGGAGAGCCGGGCCCGGCGATGTGTCGCACCGCGCGGCGCGACGCATAGACACGCCGCAGCAGGCTGTCGAGCGCCGCCTGCCCGCGCTCGATCACGGCTCCATCCTCGAGGGTCGCGCCCGCGTCGAGGATGGAGCCGATCACGTAGGCATCGCGATCGGCGTAGACCGTGCGGTCGCTGGTGCGGCCAACGTCGCCCGCGAGCCGTTGGGCAAGGATGCCCGCGGCGTCGCGGTAGCGCGGGTCGCTCGCCGCCGACCACCCCGCCGCCAGATCGCGCAGCAGCCCCGCCCGCACCAAATCGGGCGGGTCGTCGCGGGCACCGACGGCCGCCGCGGCATCACCGGAGTCGATCATGTAGTCGAGCACGGCGAGCGCCGGCCTCAAGTACGTCGAGTCGCGCGTGCGGCCGAAGACGGTGAGCAACAGATCCGCGGCCTGGGCGTAGCGGAAGCTCGCGACGCTGGCGTGCGCTCGGATGGCGGTCGCGACCGCGCCGCGCACGGCTTCCACCTCGCGCTCGAGACCGGCCGCCTTGAGCGCCCCGCGACCCGCCGCCGGGCGGCCCACGGCCAACCGCTGCACCAGCGCCGCGCGCCGCAGGATCGACGCGTGCTGCTCGCGGTAGCTCCGCGCCACCTCCGGGAGCAGCTGCTTCAGGCCGCGGCCCGTAACGGGGTCGTCGAGGGGGAAATACGTCCCGCCGAAAAAAGCCGAGCCATCGGGCGTGAGGAACACCGTGAGGGGATAGCCGCGCAGGCCGGCGAGGAGCTGCACGGCCCTGGCGTAGCGCTGTGCCACATCCGGCCGCTCGTCGCGATCGACCCGCACGGGGACGACCAAGGAATCGATCATGGCTCCGAGTACGGCGTCGCCATACACCTCGAGGTCCATCACACCGCACCAGCGGCAGTCGTCGGCTCCGACGTACAGAAGGATCGGCCGGTTGAGCCGCGCCGCGAGCGCGAACGCGTCCCGTCCCCACTGCTGCCAGCTCACCGGCTGATGCGCCGCCCGGGCGAGATAGGGCGTCGCCGACTGGGCCATGCGGTTCGTGAGCGGTCCGTGCTCCGACACGCAGCCCGCCGCGAGCAGCGCCACGAGGAAGGTCTTCGAGGTTCCCATGCTAGGGCGGCTTGAAGATACCCTGCGGCGTGTGGCCCCGTTCCCACGCAAGAACAACGGCCTGGGGGCGCCGCCGGCCGGGTTCGGGCGTGCGGTCCCTCCCCCTGACGCGACGGTCCTTCCCAGGCCGCGGATCGTGCAGTTTGCTCAGTTACGTTGTCGCCGAAAATGATACGCCGCAAGGCGGCATTTCGTTCAGCCGGGGGAGGGGTATACTTGGGGATGCCCGAGATCCCGACCATCACCCCCAAGACGAATGGACCCCTGGTCGTCCAGGGGCCGGTGCGCATTGTTACGCCGGACGGCCGGGAGCTGGCCGTGCCCCCCCGCAAGGACGGCAAACCGGCGGAAGTCGTTGTCCTGTGCCGATGTGGCGGGTCCGCGACAAAGCCGTTTTGTGACGGAACTCACAAGCGCAACGGCTTCTCTGACGCTTCCCCTCAGGCCTCCGCTCCCACGATTTGAGCACGGCGTATTATGTTGTCACCGTCCCGGGGGGTGACCCGGGGGAGCCGCCCCTGACCCCCAGCCCATGCACCCAGCCCCCCTGACCCTGCTCCCGAACGGAGGAACGCAATGGCGAAGGCCGGAAAGGCCCCGATGGCTGCGGATGAGGGCTACTGTGTCAAGTGCAAGGCCAAGCGGAAGATCTCCAACGCCCAGCAGGTGAAGATGGCCAACGGCAGGCCGGCCTTGAAGGGCGTGTGCCCGGTGTGCGGTACGGGGATGTTCAAGATCCTGCCGCCCAAGTGATCGTGCTGAGGCAACCGATAACGCGAGCCCCCGACCGAGCGCGGCCGGGGGCTCTTCGCTAGGAGGGGAGCGACGCGCCGGGTCCCGTCCCCCTGGTAAGCGTATCGGAAGGTGACGCAGGCGGTGCCCACCTCCCGGCAGTAGTAGGCGAGCAGCTCGAGCTTGGCGTATCTCCCGCCCGCCGTGCGTACGCCGTACACGTGATGCTTCGACATGAGGAGGTGAGTCAGCATACTGTAGGTATACCACTTCCCCACGCCGGGATTCGTGGTGTCGGGCGCCACGATGTTCGCGACGTAGCCCGCCACGGGCAGTTCACGCACGGAATCGAAGGGCACCACGCCGAGGTCGACGATGCCCCCTCCTGGAGCGGAGATGACGTGGAAGCGCCGGAAGGCGATGTCCCAGGGCCCTGACTCCACGGCGGAGTTGCGCCCGAAGTCGAAGCGTCGCCAGCGATCGGTGGCAGCGGCATCGAGGGTGTAGGTGGCTGGTCCGAGCAGCGAGTCCCCCGCGCGCGCCGGGTGCGGCGTCGTGAGGCCATAAGGCGGGAGCTCCGGCCGGGTGAGGGAGCCGATCAGGAGGGAAATCACCAGCAACAGGAAGGCGCCCCCCATGGCTAGGACGAGGATGGGGGGGCGGGCGCCCGCCCCCTCGGCGATCACGACTCGGCCATGTAGGGGTAGGTAAAGCTCCGGGGCGGCAGGAAGTTCTCCTTCGCGGCCCGTGGGCTGACCCAGCGGACGAGGTTGAGCAGGCTTCCGGCTTTGTCGTTGGTACCGCTGGCGCGCGCTCCGCCGAAGGGCTGTTGGCCAACCACGGCGCCAGTCGGCTTGTCGTTCACGTAGAAGTTCCCGGCCGCATAGCGCAGGGCCTGTTGGGCCTGGTCCACGGCCTGCCGATCTTGGGCGAACACCGCTCCCGTGAGCGCGTAGGGCGATGTCTCGTCCACGTTGCGCAGCGTCTCCGTCCAGCGCGCGTCGGGGTACACGTGAACCGACAGGACGGGCCCGAAGATCTCCTCGCACATGGTGCGGTATCTCGGATCCTCGACTTGCAGCAGCGTGGGGTCGATGAAGTACCCGTCGGCGTCGCGGGCGCCGCCGCCGAACACCAGCTTGACCCCGGGCGCCTGCTTGGCGGCATCGATGTAGGCCGTGATCTTGTCGAACGCCTTCCGGTCGATCACCGCACCCATGAAGTTCCGGAAGTCGGCCGGGTCGCCCACCTTCATTTCCGAGAGCATTTCGAGCATACGATCCCGTAGGCTAGGCCAGAGGGATGCTGGCACGTAGGCGCGCGAGGCGGCGCTGCACTTTTGACCCTGATACTCGAACGCCCCGCGCACCATCCCAGTCGCCAGCGCATCCACGTCCGCGCTCGCATGGGCCAGGATGAAGTCCTTGCCGCCGGTCTCACCGACCAGCCGCGGGTAGGACGCGTACGACGTGAGGTTCGCCGCAGCCTGCTTCCACAGCGCCTGGAACACCTCGGTGGAGCCCGTGAAATGGATCCCGGCGAAGGCGCGATCGGCGAGCACGCGCTCCGACACGCGCGCCGACGGCCCGGGAATGAAGTTGATCACACCCGGGGGGAGCCCCGCCTCCTCGAGCAGCCTGAGGATGAAATAGTTCGAGAGGACCGCCGTGGCCGCGGGCTTCCACACGACCGTGTTACCCATGATCGCGGGTGCGGTCGGCAGGTTGCCGCCGATCGACGTGAAATTGAACGGGGTGATGGCGTAGATGAACCCCTCGAGCGGACGGTGATCGAGGTAGTTCCAGGTGCCGGGGGCGGAGAGGGGCTGCTCCGCGTAGACGCGCTCGGCAAAGTGCACATTGAAGCGGAAGAAGTCGATCAGCTCGCACGCCGCGTCGATCTCCGCCTGGTGCGCCGTCTTCGACTGGCCCAGCATGGTGGCGGCGTTGACGATCGGACGGTAGCGCGTCGCGAGCAGGTCGGCGGCCTTCAGGAACACGGCAGCCCGCCGCTCGAATCCCCAGGCGGACCAGTCGCGCCAGCCGTCGCGGGCAGCGGCGATCGCCGCCGCCACCTCCCCCGGCCCCGCCTGCTGCACCTTCGCCAGAACATGACGATGGCAGTGGGGCATGACGACGTCGACGGTGGTGCCGGTGCGGACATCCTTACCTCCGATGACGAGCGGGATGTCGGCCTGGCGCGTCGAGAGATCTTTGAGCGCTTGCTTGAGCTCGACTCGCTCGGGCGTGGAGGGAGCGTAGCTCAGGACGGGCTCGTTCGAGGGCGGCGGAATTTTCGGGATAACGTTCATACCGGAAAAATACAGCGGGAACCGGCCGGCGTTCAGAGGGCAATATGGGGATCCACCCGCAGACCCGCATCGGCCATGTCCATCTGACCGTGGCCGACCTGGAGCGCTCGCTGCGATTCTACCGCGACGTGCTCGGGTTCGAAGTCACCACGAGATACGGCTCGGACGCCGTCTTCCTCTCGGCCGGGGGCTACCACCACCACCTCGGGCTCAACACCTGGGCGGGGCGCGGCGCGCCCGCGCCGCCTCGGGGCACGACCGGGCTGTACCACTTCGCGATTCTCTATCCGGACCGCAAAACGCTCGCGGCCGCCGTGCGACGCCTGCTCGAGGCGCGCGTCCCGCTCGAGGGGGCGTCCGATCACGGCGTGAGCGAAGCGATTTATCTGCGCGATCCGGACGGGAACGGGGTCGAGCTGTACCGGGACCGTCCGGAGCCCGACTGGCCTCGTGGGCCCGACGGGGCGCTGGTGATGCTCACCAAACCGCTGGATCTCGAGAAACTGCTGGCCGAGGAGAACTGAGGCCCAGTTCTAGTTCGATCCCCTCCCTTTGACGAGCAAGCTGTCGCTCACTTTCACCGCCAGCACCGGCGTTGGCGTCGAATGCTCGCCCCGCGGGATCATGCCCGGCAGATTCGCGAGCTCGAATGCCGAGACCGCCATGACCGCCGACGCCTGCATCAGGTCAGCGGCGATCGCCATGTCGTAGGTGTCGGACTGGGAATGGTGCGTGTGGTTGTAGCCGCGCTCCAATTGATTGAAGTTGAAGCCGGGCACGCCGTAGGGCAGGAATGAGAGATGATCGGTGCCGCCCTTCGTGCGGTTCACGACGGAGTCGGCGCCGAGTGCGGCAACGGGGGCGAGGACGGCGCGCCACAGCGCCTCGAGGTCGCCGCGGCCCTGAAGCGCCTGGCCGGTGATCGCGCCCGTGCCGTTGTCGAGCACGATAACGGCCTGGATCGAGTCCATTTCGGCGGCGTGGGCTTCCGCGTACTTACGGGACCCGATGAGTCCCTGCTCCTCGCCGGTGAACAGCACGAAGCGGATCGTGCGCTTCGGCTTGAGGCCCGCCTGCGCGATCGCGCGGGCCGCCTCGAGCGTGCACATCGCGCCGGTGCCGTTGTCGGTCGCTCCCGTGCCCAGATCCCACGAGTCGAGGTGCGCGCCGACGATTACCACCTCGCCCGGATATTCGCCGCCGCGGATCTCGGCGACCGTGTTCCACTGGGTGACCGAGTCGCGCGTCAGGGTGTTCGCGATGCTCACGGCCAGGCGCGGCGTCGTCCCGGCCGCGAGCAGCCGGTCGAAGAGCGCGAAGTCTTCGTGCGCGACGACGACCTGCGGCAGGGGGAGGATCCGGTTGGGAGAGCCGCTCATATTGAGCAGCGCATGCTCCTTCCCGGCGTCCACGACGACGCCGAGGGCGCCGGCGCTGTGCAGCAAATAAGGGACGTCGTTCGCGAACTGCTGCATGCGGGCACGCGTGGCGGAGTCCGCGTCACGAAACGGGGTGAACACGCTGCGGATGAACTCGCGCTGGTGTGCCGAGTCGGCACCGGTCATGGGCGGGCCGTCGTTGTTCCAGACGAGCGATGGCACGCGGGTCATGACCCAGGCACCCTTCACCCGGCGGCGATGCACCACGAAGCTGTCCGGCGTGCTCGCGTCGATGCGCACGACCGGTCCCGTGACGGTGGCGCCGCCCGTGCCCGGCGCCCATGCCCAGCTGGCCGCGGTGACCTCGTGGGGCCGGGGCGCGGTCAGGCGCGCGCGGAACGCTCCCCGGGTCCATGTCCCCCCGAACTGCCAGGGCTCGAGGTGGCCATCCAGGCCGTACGCCTTGAAGCGCTCGAGCGTCCACTCGTTGGCACGACGGGCGGCGGGCGATCCGGTGAGGCGCGGGCCGATCACGTCCGTGAGGTACTGGAGGTTCTGCATCACGGCGGAGTGGCTCAGCGCCTGATCGACCAACGCGGCCGCCCCCGTGGTGTCGACGACGAGGTCTTGCGCTGCGGCGGGAGCGGGATGGGCGGACAGAGCGACGGCGGCGGCGGCGGCCGCGAAGACGCAGCAGCGGCTCACGGCTGGCGATCGAGCGACCGCTGCGCGGGAATCGGCAGCGTCACGGTGACCGTGGTTCCGACGCCGACCTTCGAGTCGACCGCGATACTGCCGGCGAACATGTTGCGGATCACGCTCTGCACCACGACCAGCCCCATGCCGCTCCCTTCGCCGAATTCCTTGGTGGTGTAGCCGGGCTCGAAAATGCGCTCCAGGTCCTGCGGCCGGATGCCGACGCCGCGGTCCTCCACCGTGAGCCGCAGCGAGCTGGCCTCCTGGATCAGACCTACCCGGATGGGCGCGGGCCGCGCGGCGCTCGCGTCGGCGGCGTTGCGGATCAGGTTCACGAGCAGATCGTACAGGGCGTTGGGGTCACCCTTCAAATACAACGTCTCGAGCGTGGAGTCAAACTCGAGCGGGAGCTTCTTCTCCTTCAAGACGCGGCTCTCGAGGGTGCAGCACGAGCGCACCACACGCACGGCGTCGAATCGCTCGGAGCGCGCCAGAGCGCCCCGCGCCCGGTCCTTCACCGCGCGGAGGAAGCTGACCGACCGGTCGATGTCCTCGATCACCTGACCCAGCTCGTCGAGCAGCTCGAGGCGGCGGCCCGCCGCGACCTCCGTCCAGCGTCCCACCGATTCCATGGCGAGCTGCAGCCCGGCGCGCGCCGCCGTGAGCGGGTTGGACAGCTCGTGCGCGATGATGCCCGGGAGGGTGGTGATGTCCTGGAGCGGGTCGGGTCGGGCCGGCGGGTGCCCGGGCGCGGGTTCCCGTCGGTCGAGCAGGCCAAGGCAGAGGCCGGCGAGCTCCAGCGTGAGGCGCTCGCGGCTGCGCCGCTCCCGCCCGTCGGGCGGGGGCGCCGGAGGCTTGGTCCGGACCGGCGCGACCACCCACAGCCCCTCCGAGCCGGCCTGACATCCCACCCAGCGGCTGCCCTGCACGATGGAGATACTCCAGCGCCGCAGGGTGGCGTCGACGTCCAGCTTCGTGGTGTGGTGCGTGGGGGCGGGTTCGCTCGATGCCTGCGGTTCCAGCTCGGCGCGGGCCGACACTTCCCACACGGTAACGGGGCGGCCCCCGAGCGCGACGCTCGCCTGGCGGAGGATCTCGCGTCTGCCTTCGACGAACGGCTCCCGTTGCGTCACGGAGGCTCCCACCCGCACACCCTATCCCTGGCAGCCCGCCGCAGTCGCGGCCGCCGGTCACAAGAACGATCCGTGAATCGTTGGGGCGCACTCTACATATGCGATAAACTGCACGGTCCGTCAAGTAACCGCGCTGTCTGACTTTGCCCGCGGTCCCGACCGGACGTATTCTTCCCTTCTATCTCTATGCTAGGTTGTCCCGCAAGGAGCGACGACACCAGATGACGCCCGACGACGCCCGCATCGCGCGCCCTCCCGCGCCGCGCAGCCCCGCGCGGCGCGCTCCGACGCGCTTGATCGAAGGTCCGCGCGACCGCGAGCGCATTCCCACGGTCGTGGTGCCCGACCACGACGATCTCGCCGTGCTGCTCGCCGACCGCGTCGCCGACGTGATCGCGCGAGAGACGGCGGCCAAGGGGCGGTGCGTGCTGGGGCTCGCCACCGGCAGCACGCCGCTGGGGATCTACCGCGAGCTGATCCGCCGTCACCAGGCGGGCGAGGTCGATTTGTCGCGCGTCGTCACGTTCAACCTCGACGAGTACTATCCCATGCCGCCGGACAGCCCGCACAGCTATCGGCGCTACATGTGGGAGAATCTGTTCGCGCACGTCGACATCCGGCCGGAGCACGTGCACATCCCCGATGGCAGCGTGCCGCGCGAGCGGCTCGCCGAGCACTGCGACGCCTACGAGCGGGCCATCGCCGAGGCGGGGGGGATCGACCTCCAGCTGCTGGGGATCGGCAAGAGTGGGCACATCGGCTTCAATGAGCCGGGGTCTTCGCAGGATTCGCGCACCGGTCTCGCGATCCTCGACACGGTCACCCGCAAGGACGCGGCCGCCGATTTCTTCGGCGAGGACAACGTACCGCGCGAGGCGATCACGATGGGCGTCGCCACGATCCTCGATGCGCGCGAGATCGCGCTGATCGCCACGGGGGAGCACAAGGCCGACATCGTGGCGCGCGCGGTCGAGGGCGAGGTCTCGCCGGATGTCGCGGCCACGTTCCTGCAGCGGCACGGTAACGCGACGGCGTATCTCGATTTGGCCGCCGCCGCCGAGCTGACACGCATCAAGACGCCCTGGGTGCTGTCGAGCGTCGACTGGACGCCGGAGCTGACCGAGCGGGCGACGGTCTGGGCCGCGGAACAGACCGGCAAGGCTCTCCTCAAGCTCACGGCGCGCGACTACGCCGAGCATCACCTGAGCCCGCTGGTGGCGAAGCACGGGGCGCCGGGTCCCATCAATGGGCTCGTGTTCAATCGCCTGCGGGACAAGATTCGCGGCCGCCGGCGGCTGCCGTCCCACAAGGCGGTGCTGGTGTTCTCCCCGCACCCCGACGACGACGTGATCTCCATGGGCGGCGTGTTGCGCAAGCTGTGGGAGAACGAGAACGCGATCGTCGTCGCCTACATGACCAGTGGCAACATCGCCGTGTTCGATCACGACGTACGGCGCCACCTCGACTTCATGAGCCGCGCCGCGGAGACGCTGGGACTCGACCGGGCGGCGGTGCAGCGCGTGCGCGAGAGCGTGGAGGCGAGCTTCGAGCGCAAGATGCCGGGCGACGTGGACCTGCCGGTGGTCCAGGACCTGAAGCGCATGATCCGGGAGTCGGAGGCGATCGCGGCGCTCGAGGCGGTGGGGCTGCCGCCCGGCGCGGCCCGCTTCCTCAACCTGCCCTTCTACCGCACGGGGGAAGTGCGCAAGCGTCCGATCGGTCCCGAGGACGTGGCGATCGTGCGCGCCCTGCTCGAGGAAGTCCGCCCGGATCTCGTCTTCGTCGCGGGCGATCTATCCGATCCGCACGGGACCCACCGCATGTGCAAGGCGGCGGTCACGCAGGCGCTGGCCGGCTACGACGGGGCCCGCCCGGAGGTGTGGCTGTACCGCGGGGCGTGGCAGGAGTGGCCCCTTACGGAGGCGAACGTCCTGGTGCCGCTCTCCCAGGACGAATTGCGGGCCAAGGTGTTCGCGATCTTCAAGCACCAGTCGCAGAAGGACACGGCGCCGTTCCCGGGCGGGCACGACGACCGCGAGTTCTGGCAGCGGGTCGAAGCGCGCAACCTGGAGACCGCGGCGCGCGCCGACCGGCTGGGCCTGCCCGAGTATTTCGCGATGGAGGCCTACCGCGTCGTCAAACCGGAGGCAGCCGATCCATGAACCCGATGACTATGCGAGCAGTGAGTCTGGGGGTGGTGGTGGCGGTGTGGACCGCGATTTCGGAAATGGCAAAGGTGAACCTGTCGCTGTGGCCGGTGATCGTCGCGCTCGGGTGCTCGCTGGCCGCCGGCGGCGGGATTCCCGGATTGCAGCGGACGCTCGCCGGCACGATTTCGGGAGTCGTCTGGGCGGTCGCCGCGCACGCCGTCTTCCGCGCCCTGGGCGGTCAGGACCTCGTCCAGGCGCTGGTATTCGGCGCCGCCGCGTTCGGGATGGTCCTGCAGGCGCGGGTCCCCCTCCTGTCCTACACGGCCGGCGCGTTCGCCGGCGCCGGCGTCGCGATGGGGCTGCGGGCCGCCAGCGTGGAGGGAGGTGTCCGCGTGGCGATCGCGCTCGCGATCGGGGCAGCGCTCGGATTCGCCGCGGAGCGGCTGCCGCAGCTCGTGGCGTCCCGGCGCACGTGACCGAGTATCGCGACGCCGAGGCCCGGGCCGCCTCGCGGCGCCTGCTCGCGACCAGCGAGCGGGAGCTGCAGCGCATCGTGCTCGATATGCACGACGGCCCGGTGCAGGACATTTTCGCCGCGTTGTCCCAGCTGCAGGTGCTCGAGCGCGCGCTCGCCGCCGACCCGCCGACCCAGCAGCGGTCGCGGCAGGCGGTGCGCCTGCTCGAGCGTGCCCTGGGCGAAATCCGCAATTTCATCGGAGCATTCCGGCCGCCCGGGTTCGAGCGACGCGCGCTCGGCGAGATCATCGAGGGCCTCGCGGTGCAGCACGAGACGCTGACCGAGCAGGGCGTGGAGCTCGACCTCCCCGACGACCTGGGCGACTGCGCGCTGCCGACCAAGATCGCGATCTACCGCATCCTGCAGGAGGCGCTCGCCAACGGCCACCGCCACTCGGGCGCATCCGAGCAGCGCGTGATCGTCGAGCGGGAGGGCGGCTCCCTCACCCTCACCGTCTCGGACCGGGGCCGCGGCTTCAACCCGGAGCGAGTGCTCGCGAGCGAGGAAGGCGTGGGCGTGGAAGGCGGCCACTTCGGGCTGCGGGGGATCCAGGACCGCGTCGAGATGCTGGGGGGCGCGTTCGCGCTCGAGAGCGCGCCGGGCCGGGGCACTTCGCTCACCGTCACGCTGCCCGCGGAGTGAGCCCCCCTCGATGATCCGCGTGCTGCTCGCGGACGATCACGCCATCGTCCTCGAGGGCCTGCGCGCGTTACTCGACGGCGAGCCGGACATCACCGTCGCCGGGTGGACCACCGACGGCACCGAGGTCGTGAAGCTGGTGCAGCAGCACAAGCCGGACGTCGTGGTGCTCGACCTCGAGCTCACCACGATCAAGGGCACCGAGGTGCTCGCCGCGCTGCGCGACCGCCCCACGCCTCCCAAGGTGCTCGTGCTGACCGCCTACAACGACGGCGAATCACTCCGCTCGGCCCTCGACGCCGGTGCGGACGGCCTGGCCCTCAAGACGGAATCGCCCCAACAGACGCTGACGGCGATCCGCCAGGTGCACGCAGGTCAGCTGGTCTTTCCTCAGGCCGCGCGCCGCTGGATCGAGGGACGGTCGGCCGGAGCGCCCGGCGATTTGACGCCGCGCGAGCGCGAAGTCTGGAAACTCGTCGCCGGGGGGCTCACCAACCCCCAGATCGCCGAGCGGCTCGGCCTCTCGGACAATACGGTGAAATTCCACGTGCAGCACTTGTTCTCGAAGCTCGGGGTCAAGAACCGCACCGAGGCCGCCCTCAAATACGCGCACGGCGCCAGGCGGGGCGCGCCACCTTGACAAGGTGCCATTTCGGCGGGACACTGGAACCTCCACCACCGACCAGAGGGAGTTATGACCGCTCCTGCGCTCGCCGTGAAGGATCTGCGGCGCGTCGTGATCGCCGCAGCAGTCGGGAACGTGATCGAGTGGTACGACTTCTACATCTTCGGCAGCTTGGCCGCGTTGCTGTCGGTGAAGTTCTTCGCGGCGGGCGCCTCCGGCAGCGCGCTCATCAAGACGGTCGGGACGTTCACCGCCGGATTCCTGATACGCCCCTTCGGCGCGTTCGTGTTCGGTCGCGTCGGCGACCTCGTCGGCCGCAAGTACACCTTCCTCATCACACTGAGCGGCATGGGCCTGTCGACCGCCCTCATCGGCCTCGTGCCCAGCTACGCCCGGATCGGTGCGACCGCCGGCGTGCTGCTGCTGTTGCTGCGCTTGATCCAGGGGCTGTGCCTGGGCGGCGAGTATGGCGGCGCGATCACGTACGTGGCCGAGCACGCGCCAGATGAGAAGCGGGGCTACTACACGGGCTGGCTCCAGACGTCGCCCACGCTCGGGATCGTCGTGTCCTTGGTCGTCATCATCGTGACGCGCGAGATCGTGGGGACCGAGGCGTTCAACGCCTGGGGGTGGCGGATCCCGTTCCTGCTCTCGCTCCTCATGGTCGCGATCGCCATCTACATCCGGCTCCAGCTCGCGGAGACGCCGATCTTCCAGGCCATCAAGGCGAAGGGGCAGACGGCGACGAATCCCTGGCGCGAGGCGTTCTTGAGCGAGAATCTGAAGTACGTCTTGATCGCCAGCATCGTCGTGATCGGCGAAGGCGTCGTGTGGTACAGCGGTCAGTTCTGGGCGCTGTATTTCATCCAGCAAGTACAGAAGCCGGACGTCCTCACCCCGGCCATCATCACCGGCGCCGCGCTGCTCATCGCCACACCGTCGCTCATCTTTTTCGGCTGGCTCTCGGACCGGATCGGCCGCAAGCCGATTATCCTCGCGGGCTTCTTCCTCGCGGCCGTCACGTACTACCCGCTGTACAACGCGCTCGGCAGCACTGCGAACCCCGCCAACCTCAACTACCCCCTGTCGATCTTGATCGTCGCGATCATGGTCTCGTACGTGGGGATGGTGTACGGCCCGATCGGAGCCTTCCTCGCCGAGTACTTCCCGGCGCGCATCCGGTACACGTCAGTGTCGGTTCCCTACCATATCGGCAATGGCTGGGGTGGCGGCCTGGTGCCGGTCATCACGACGGCAGCGTACGTGACGGCGCAGACGGCTGGGCTCAGCATGTCCCAAAGCCTGGGCCACGCACTGGTCTATCCCATCGCTGTCCCGGCGATCGCGTTCGTGCTGAGCCTGTTCCTGATGCCGGAGACACGGAAGATCAGCATCTGGCAGCCGGCGGAGGTGCGGGCGGGCGCCAGGGGTTGAAAACCATTGGGGAGTAGACGGTAGGGGCGAAGCGGACAGTAGGGGTGAAGCAGGAAAACAGTAGGGGCGCAGCATGCTGCGCCCCTACGTGTTTTTGGCGTCCTGGCATCACTTCACGATCGTCAGCCCGTGCGGCACGCCGCCCGGGAACACGTACGCATACAGCAACACGATAATGCCGACGATCGCGCCCAGAGCGACCGAATGCCAGAACACCCAGCGGAAAATCGTCCCCTCGTTGCCCACCTGATTCGTGGCCGACGTCGCGACGGTGATGGACTGCGCGTCCACCATCTTGCCCATCACGCCACCCGCCGAGTTGGCCGCGCACATCAGGATCGGATCGAGGCCCAGTTGCTGTGACGTGATCCGCTGCAGGCTGCCGAACAGGGCGTTGGACGACGTGTCGCTGCCCGTGAGCGCCACGCCCAGCCACCCCAGGAACGTTCCGAAGAACGGGAACAGCCACCCGGTGCGCGTGAACGCCAACCCGAGCACCGCATCGAGGCCCGAATAGCGAGTCGTGAAGCCCAAGCCCAGCATGAACGAAATCGCGATGACCGCCAGCTTCATACGCTTGAGCGTGTACCAGAAAATCTTGGCGAGCTGCACTGGTCCCAGCCCGAGCACCAGACCGGCGACGATCGCGGCGAGGAAGCACCCGGTGCCGGTTGCCGAGAGCCAGTTGAAATCGAACCGCGCCGCTTCGGGAGTGATCTTGGTCACGACGGGCGCCGCCCGCGACACCGCGAGGTGCAGGTAGGGCACGTCCCAGACCGGCGTGGTGGCGCGGTTCATCGCCCCCTTGACGGCGGGCAGGCCCCACACGAGTACGAAGACCGAGAGGATGGCGAACGGCATCCAGGCCTTGACGATCTGACCCGCGGTGTGCCGGCGGGCGCCAGGCGCCGCAGCCGGCGCCGCACGCTCGTGCTCCAACCTCCAGATCCGCTTCGGTTGCCAGAACCGCAGGAAGATTACCGTGACGACGAGGGAGATGACCCCGCCCGCGATGTCGACGAGGTTCGAGTCCACGTGGTTGGACCAGAGGTACTGCGTCACGCTGAACGAAATCCCCACCACCAGAATGGCAGGCAGCACCTCGAAGGTCTCGCTCCAGCTCACCATCGCCCGGACCAGCCAGAACGGAACGATGATCCCGGTGATGGGGAGGATGCGGCCGATCATCGCGCTCAGGTCGGATTCCGGCAAGCCCGACACCGCCGCCAGCGTGTGCACCGGCGTCCCGATGGCGCCCCACGCCACGGGCGACGTGTTGGCGAGCAGATTGAGCGCCGCTGCGTGGAACGGCTTGAACCCCAGACCGATCATGAACGCGCCCGCGATCGCGACCGGTGCGCCGAATCCCGCTGCGCCCTCGATGAACGCCCCGAAGCAGAACGCCACCATCAAGAGCTGCAGGCGCCGGTCGGCAGTGATCCCGGCGACCGACTCCTTCATGATCTCGAACTGGCCGGTGTGCACGGACACGTCATACAGATAGACCGCCGCCAGGACGATCCAGGCGATCTTCAACACGCCGAACCCGACGCCGTACAAAAAGCTCATCCCGGCGAGCGAGACCGGCATCCCGAAGACCGACACGGCCAAGACGACGGCCGTCCCCGCGCCGGCGATCGCACACCAGTGCGGCTTCACGCGCAGGCCCGCGAGCAGGCCAAACAGCACGAGAATCGGTAATGAGGCAACGAGCGTAGAGAAGATCCAATTGTGCAGCGGATCGTAAACCTGGGTCCACGCCATGGCTCAGTCCTTCACCGTGAAGCGCACGGTGTCGGCGACGAGCGGCTGCAACGGCCGGTGCTTTGAATCGCCCACGACGGCGATGACACGATGCGGCCCCGGCTTGAGAGAATCGAGCACGAACTCGGTCTGCCCGCGACCCAGGTGGATGATCCCCGTCACGCCGCGCGGGATCGTGTCGTTCACCGGCGTCACGTCGCGATCGACGAACAGGTGATGATGCCCCGTTCCCGCGCGCTCGTCCGTGGCCGGCACGATCTCCACGCCGCTCGCCACCAGCGTGACCTTCACGGGCCCGCTCACCGTGGCGCCGCGGGCGGGCGCCGTGATCTTCACTGTCGCACCCCTGCCCGCCTGCGCCGGCGCGGAACGGGGCAAGAGCGCGGCCGCCGCCGACGTCAGCGCCAGCCCGGCAATCCAGCATCTCATGGGGATCCGCCTCCACATTGGGGTGTGCGGCGAAGGGCTCGAGGCCGTGTAAACGACGGCGTTCCCGTGTCGCCGTCAAGACACCCGGTTAGCCCAGCCGCACCGCCCACAGGGCGGCTCGCATGCGGCCCGACGCATCGTGGCTGTGCCCGGCGATCCAGAGTAGGGGCGCAGCATGCGGCGCCCCTCCAATGTCGGAGACGGCCACGGCGGCACTGTGCTCGCCTCCCAGCGTGCCCAGGTCCAGCATGCCGCCATCCGGTTTCCGCAGGAATGCGTGGGTGACGGGGAGCCCGCGGGCGTCGCTGTCTCCCGTCTGGCTCGCCCCCGCGATGTAGCCGGCGTCGTTGATGGCGTTGGCGCAGCTGGTCCGCCCGCCCAGCGTTCCCAGGTCGACCATGCCGTCGCGCGCGGTCCAGAGGAACGCGTGGCCGCTGCCGCCCACGACTTCGGTCCGGTCGTTGATCCCGAGCGCCATGCTCGCGGCGCCGAGCGTCCCCAGATCGCGCATGCCGTCGGTCGCCGTCCACACGAACGCACGCGGCTCGCCCGTCTTGGTCTCGGCCAGACCGACCGCTGCGCCGTTCTCGTTGAGGTCGTGGGCGATGCTCGTCGCCCCGCCAAGCGTGCCGAGGTCGATCATCGTACCCGGCTCCGCAATCACGAAAGCGTGCTTCGCCGGCGCCCCCCCCCCGGCGCCGCGGCTGTGTCCCGCAACTTGCCCGCGCCCGTTGACGGCGAGCGCCTCGCTCTCGTTTCCCCCCAGGGTGCCGAGATCGAAGCTCGTGCCCGCGGACAGCAGGTAGGCGTGAAAGTCGCCGAACCCGGTGTCGCCGCCGCCCGCGATTTCGCCATTGTCGTTGATGTCGTTCGCCGAGGTGTTCACGCCGGTGAGCGGCTTCAGGTCGACGATCCCCAGGGACTCTTCCCACAGGAAGGCGCGCGTGCGGCCCAGGGTGTCGCGGCTCGTGCCGACGACCTGACCCCTGCGGTTCACCGCTTTTCCCTGGCTCACGGCACCGCCCAGGGTGCCGAGGTCCCGGATGGAGACGGAGACTAGCGCCGCCCCAGCTCTCGGCTGGCCCACAATCCCGCCTCGACCGCGGTCTCCGACGTCGGACCGTCGAACCGGCGCACCAGAATGGCGGCGTGACCGGCGCGCTCGACGGCGACGAGGTGCAGGATCGAGATCTGGCCGTTGGCGGGGCTGTACCGCAGCCGCAGCTGGGCGCCCCCGGCTTCGCCGGCCGAGCCGAGCCGGATGGCCGGCCCCGCGCGGGCGTTGTAGTCGTCGACCCACGCCTGGAGGACGTCCATCGCGTCCTTCTGTAGTGCCTGCTCCGTCATCTCACGCACCTTTCCTTACATATGGTGCAAGATCGCATCACCCTGCCCGGGCTCGAGCAGGCGATACTGCGGCTGGCCGATTGGATCGCGTGTCACCAGCTGGGCGCAATACGCGGGTAGCCAGGCGGGGTAGTGGCCCGGCGGCCCCCAGCCGCTCGTATCGAACGCGCTACGGCCGTCCGTGACCCGGAGGAGGGCGACGTCACCGTCCAGCGCCGCGGCCAGCGCGTCGGGATCGAAGTCCGCGGCGCCGAACAGCAGTCCCACCCCGGCTCCCGCCTCCTTCACGTGATCCCGGAGCGATTCCACCGCCGCTCGACCGATCGCTATCTGCTGGCGCCGGCAGGCGATGAGAGCCTGGCGCGGCCCTGCGACACCCGTCAGGACGCCTTTGAGCTCAAGGAGATAACCCCGCTCCGGCTCGGGCAGGGTGGCGCGTCGATGAATGTTGAGCTCAGCGACATCGAGTCCGACCTTGCGCAGCTCGCGTACCACGAGAATCTCGAAGTGTTCAGGCGTGAGCTCCGGGAATCCGGGCATCGCTCGACCTCCTGGAGCCGAGAAAGCAGACTCTACGGCAACGCGCTCAGGACCGCCAGGTCCGGTCAAGATGATCACATTCGGGGGGTTGCGCGCCCCCAACCCCGTCTCTATATCATCGGACAGTCGCTGAAGAGCCTCGCGCACCCACCTCATCTCGAGCGCGGAGGAGTGTATGCTGGTCGGTCGACGGGATTTCCTACGCCTCACCGCCAGCGCCGGAGCGGGCACCGCCATCGGCGGGCTCGTCGGGCTGGGCGTGACGCTGGCCCCGGCCATGGCACGAGCGCAGGAGCTCCGGATCAAGGACGCCAAGACGACGCCGAGCATCTGCCCGTTCTGTTCGGTCGGGTGCGGGACCCTCATTCACACCGTCGACGGCAAGATCGTCAATATCGAAGGCGACCCGCGCAGCCCGCACAACGAGGGCACCCTCTGCCCCAAGGGCGCGGCGATCTACCAGCTCCACATGAATCCGAACCGCGCCACCAAAGTGCTGCACCGCAAACCGGGCGCGTCGGATTGGGAGGTCGTCGAGCTCGAGTGGGCCATGGATCGCGTGGCGGAGCTGACCAAGAAGACGCGCGACGAGACCTTCATCGAGAGGCTCCCCAACGGGAAGCTCGTGAACATGACGCCCGCGATCTTCGCGCTCGGCGGCGCGACGCTCGACAACGAGTTCAACCACGTGTGCCAGAAGTTCTGGCGCGGGCTCGGCGTCGTCGCCATCGAGAATCAGGCCAGGATATGACACAGCTCTAGCGTCCCCGGTCTGGGGGCACGAAACGGTCGCGGCGCCTCGACGACGTACCCGCGCAGCCTCGAACATACCGACTGCTTCATCGTCATGGGCTCGAACATGGCGGAGTGCCATCCGGTGGCGTTCCGCTGGCCCATGAAGGCGAAGTTGAACGGCGCCAAGATCATCCACGTGGATCCGCGCTTCACGCGCACCAGCGCGGTCGCGGACTTCCACGTGCCGATCCGCGCCGGGTCGGACATCGCGTTCCTCGGTGGGCTCATCAACTACGTCGTGCACAGCGACAAGTGGAACAAGGATCCGTTCTTCAAGGATTACACCGTCCACTACACCAACCTCGCCACGATCGTCAACGAGGATTACAAAGACACCGAAGACCTGGACGGCGTGTTCTCCGGCCTGCTCGCGTACAAGGAGCCCGACTTTTGGCCCTTCAACGGCAACCTGGGTCGCTACGACAACAAGACGTGGCAGTACGAGCGCGGGCCCAAGCCGCCCGGTCCCACCACCGAAGAAGTGATCAAGAAGCGCGGCTCCTTCGACGACGTGCTCCGCTCGCTGCGCAAGGGCACGCCGAAGACGGACCCGACGCTCCAGCATCCGCGCTGCGTGTTCCAGCTCTTGAAGAAACACTTCAGCCGCTACACGCCGGAGATGGTAGAGCAGATCTGCGGCTCGCCGAAGGAGAAGTTCCTGAAGGTCGCCGAGACGCTGCTCGAGAACTCGGGGCGGGACCGCACCACCGCGTTCGCGTATGCGGTCGCCTGGACGCAGCACACGTATGGCGTGCAGATCATCAGCTGCTGCGCGCTGCTCGAGCAGCTGACGGGCAACATGGGCCGTCCCGGCGGCGGCATCATGGCGCTGCGCGGCCACGCGGCGATCCAGGGCTCGACGGACGTGCCCACGCTGTACCACTCGATCCACGGCTACATGAACGCGCCCTCGGCCGTGCGGCCGCACGACACCCTGCGTGATTACGTCGCCGCGGAGACGCCGCCCACGGGATACTGGGCCAACGGCCCGAAGTGGATGGTGTCGTACCTCAAGTCCGTATACGGCGACGCCGCCACGCCGGAGAACGACTTCGGTTACGACTGGCACCCCAAGATCCTGGGCGACCACTCGCACATCGCCTGTTTCGCCGCGATGGCCGAGGGGAAGATCAAGGGCGCCGTGATCGTGGGGCAGAACCCGGCCACGTCGCTCAACGGCACCGCCACGCGCCGCGCGCTGCGCCAGC